>Ga0182024_10011512_pt1 | contig 17723 bp, 14 predicted proteins | sample P32metaG_FD_120480 | JGI IMG/M metagenome (GOLD analysis project Ga0182024, IMG submission 120480) | Permafrost microbial communities from Stordalen Mire, Sweden - P3-2 metaG (Illumina Assembly) | ecosystem: Environmental > Terrestrial > Soil > Wetlands > Permafrost | place: Sweden: Stordalen... | reverse complement strand
CGAGCGGGGGCTGTACAGGACGTAGCAGCCGCCGTGAGCGTGCACGAGTACCTTGTGGTTGTCTTTCCAACCCTTGGGTTTGATGTCCAGAACCGGGACGCCGCCAAGTTGACGCGGCGTGATTGTCGGTTCGAAGCGTTTCAGCGTGGCCTCGACTTTTGGCTCGCTCGCGGTTTCGCCGGCCTCCCATAGGCGTTTCCAGCCGGCGAGGTCGGTCGCGGCCGGCCAAATGGGAGCGCTGGCGGGATCGGGAAGCGACTCCAGGTATTTGCGGGCTTCGGAAGAGACTGTGTCGGGGGCGAGGATGAAAGGCCTCATGGCGGGTCGATCCTGGGCGGTGATTGTCGATGAGGCTGCGAAAACTGTTGCAACGATTCGGATCGCTAGAATTCGCATTTGGTCCTCCGCTTTCTCCTGCTCTCCACGCCGCGGGGTGAGGTACTCCGAACCCCGCGGGTCAGCGAGACGGGATCGTGATCCTGCACCGGTGACCCGCGGGGTTCGGAGTTCCTCACCCCGCGGCGTGGGTCTCCCAGGGGACTTACGCGGCAGCTAGGTGTTTGCCATCGCGTTTATGCGTGCGCATCCACGTCGCCGGTCGCTGTGCGAGCGATCCTAGCGCACCATCACCCCCAGGGCTCGGAGTACCTCGCCCTGGGGCTTGGGGGGTGCTGCTCATGCCGGCCTTGTCAGGCGATGATGGCGCCTTGTCGGCGGGCTTCTTGTCGGTGTCGGGTTTCTTTTCCGTATCGGGTTTCTTGTCGTTCTTGGGCTGCTTGTTGAGCTGATCGAGGATCTTTTTCAGTTCGCCAAGGTCCACGTTGCCGCCGAACTGTTCGATCATTTTCTTGAGCTGGTCCGGATCGAATTTGGCGCCGCCGGCTTGTTCCATCAGCTTCTTGAGGCTTTCCGCGTCCTTGCCGAATTTCTGGGCGCGATCGAACGCCTTTTTGACCTGGTCGGGATTGAATTGGCCGCGTTTGCGTTCCTTTCTCGGCTCATCTTTCTTGGGCTCTTCCTTTTTCGTTTCGGGACCGGCGAGCTTCTTGAGGCGAGCTTCGAGATCCTGAAGCTGACTGCGCAGCTTCTCGACTTCGGCCTGAAGTTTCTTCACTTCGTCCTTGTCGGGCGTTGGCTGGGCGGCGGTGGGGCGCACCGTGAGGATCGTAACGACGAGAGCGAGGGCACAGAGCATTCGCGACATCTTTTGTCTCCTTATGGCACCTAAGGTCTATCGCTTGTCTCCTTCTTCAATGGATACCAGATATGATAAGGGTATTTCGCACGGGCGGCGACCGAAAAACGCCGGTTGCCTATAACAATAATGATTCATCGGGTTTTTCGTTTCCTTCTTTGGTTCTGGTTCATGTCCTATCGCACCATCATCGGCCTGGAAGTTCACGCTCAGCTCCTGACCAGGACCAAGCTGTTCTGCGGCTGCAGCACCACCTTCGGGCAGCCGCCGAACTCGGCCACGTGTCCGGTCTGCATCGGCATGCCGGGCACTCTCCCCGTTATGAATCGGCGGGCGTTCGAGCTGGGGCTCAAGGCGGCGCTGGCCCTCAATTGCACGATCGCGGCTTTCACCAAGTGGGATCGCAAGAACTACTACTATCCCGATCTGCCCAAGAACTACCAGATCAGCCAGTATGATCTGCCCTTCAGCAGCGACGGCTGGCTCGAGATTCCCATCAGTGAAGGAACGAGCAAGCGCATCGGCATCATCCGCGCCCATCTGGAGGAGGACGCCGGCAAGATGCTGCACGATGAAAAGGGCGGCGGCCAGGATAGCCTCGTCGATTTGAACCGCGCCGGCACCCCTCTTCTGGAGATCGTCAGCCGGCCCGATCTGCGCAGCCCTGAGGAGGCCCGCGCCTATCTCGAGGAGATTCGCCTTTTGCTGCGTGAGCTGGAAGTCTCCGATTGCGAGATGCAGGAAGGCAGCCTGCGCTGCGACGCCAATGTCAACATTCACGTGCCGCGCCCCGACGGTTCCTTCACGGCCACGCCCCTGATCGAAATCAAAAACCTCAACAGCATTCGCGGCGTCGAGCGAGCCTTGAAATATGAAGCGGATCGGCAGTTCCACGAACTTCAGGAAAAGCTCGGCCAGGAATGGCAGCACGGCCCGCCCGGCAAGTTCGCGGACGACGTGGTGCTTTCCGTGCTCCGCAAGCAGGGCGAGCAACTGCTGCCGGTGTTCAAGGCCACCGCCGGCTGGGACGACAAACGCGGCGTCACCGACGTGCAGCGCCGCAAGGAGGAAGCGGCCGACTATCGCTACTTCCCCGAGCCGGACCTGGTGCCGGTGCTCGTCTCGCCGAGCCAGCTCGAACAGGTGCGGGCCGGACTAGGCGAACTGCCGGCCGCCCAGAAGACGCGGCTGCAAACGGACCACGGCCTGTCGTCCTATGATGCGGATGTTCTTGTGCGTCAGGGCCGGGCGTTCGTGGCCTATTTCGAGCAGGCGGCGCGGGTCAGCGGCGACGCCAAGGAAGCGTGCAACTGGGCCGTCAACGATCTGCTGCAGACCTTGAATGAGAAAAAGCTGACAGTAGGACGGCCTTCCCAGGCCGTCCCGGACGGCCTGGGAAGGCCGTCCTACGAACAGACCAGTCCATTGTCCGCGGTCCATCTCGGCGAGTTGATCCGCGAGGTGAAGAGCATCGGGCTCAACAAGCAGCGGGCGCGCGAAGTGTTCACCGCGATGTTCGAGAACGGCCTGTCCGCCAAGGAGACGATTGCCAGGCTGGGCTTCACGGTCGTCGCCGACGAAGGGCAACTCTTGGAAATTGTGCGCCGGGCCATTGCCGCGAATCCGAAGGCGGTGGCCGACTTCAAGAAGGGCAAGACCAAGGCGGCCGACGCCATCAAGGGGGCCGTCATGCGCGAAACCAAGGGGCTGGCGAAGACGGAGGCGGTACAACGGCTGCTTTTGCAGGAGCTGGAAAAATGATTGCCGGTACGCAAGTGAAGATCGGGCCACGCCATCAAGGACGAAGAATGTCTTTGAAGGCGTTCGAATTCGCTCAGGTCGAAACGGGCCATGTCTATGAACTGGCCAGGGGGATGATCGTCGTGTCGGAAGCCCCCAATTTTCGCCACATGCGCGCGGTAGCCGCGATTCGCAAGTACCTCATCCTTTATCAAGCACTGAACCCATCCGAGGTTTACGAAGTCCTGGCGTCGATGGAGTGCAAGGTGCTGGTCGCCGAACTGGAGAGCGAACGCCATCCGGATATCGCCGTGTACAAGAGCGCTCCCCGGCGGACCAGGGGCCGAACCATGTGGCGAACCTGGGTTCCGGACCTTGTCGTTGAGGTCGTCTCGCCCGGCTCCGCCGACCGTGATTACGTTGAAAAGCGCGAGGAGTACTGGGCGCGGGGTGTCAAGGAATACTGGATCGTCGATCTCTCCCAGGAACAGGTGCTTGTCCTGAAGCGAGGCAAGAATCGCTGGACGGAAAAGATCCTGGAATCGCCCGATGTCTGGGAAACGAAGCTGCTTCCCGGTTTTACGCTTGTTTGTCGTGAAATCTTCGCCGCGGCTGCGGATGAGGGCGAAAGCGAGGCCAATTCCTGATTTCTTCGTTTAGCGTTCGGCGCATCCTGCAGAATGGCGCGAACGCTAAACGAAGAAATTGCGGCCAGGTCTATTTCTGGGTGATCGCCTCAATCGCCACGGCCGCCGAACGCCGTAAGCTGCTGCCGGGAGATTGCGATAATCCAAGATCCGCTTGTGCGCGAAGAGCAAACTGGAGCATTTCCACCCGTAGCCGCAGGCTTTAGCCGTGGGTCAGGATTCCGATCCTGACGTGGCATACGTAGTTCAGGATTCCGATCCTGACCGTTGCCAGGGATCATCAACGTCAGGATCGGAATCCTGACCCACGGCTATAGCCTCCAGCAGTCCACTTGTCTCATGAGCAAAATATCCCGACAATACTCCAGGAGAACGTCGTACCCATCGATTGCCTATTCTGGAGCCAAGATCATGACACATCCAGCCTCTCTTTCGCGTCGTCAACTCCTGCAGGCGAGTGCGGCAGCCGCGGCCGGCTTGATGGCCGATTCGGTCAATGCCGGGACCAGGACCGATGCCCCCAACCCCGGCGCCGATCCGAAGAAGGATCCCTTCGGCGGCTTCACCGTCGGCGTGCAGACCTACAGCTTTCGCAATTTCAACCTGGAGCAGGCACTGCAGCGGACCGCCGATCTCGGCGTGCGGAACGTCGAGCTGTATCGCCAGCATGTGCCGCTCGACAGCACCGACGCCCAGATCAAGGCTGTCAAGAATCTGCTCACCAAGAACAACATCACGCCGGTCGCGTTCGGCGTCGAGCGCTTCACCAAGGACGCCGCGGCCAATCGCCGGCTGTTCGAGTTTGGGCGTAATCTCGGCATTCGCTACTTCAGCGCCGATCCCGATCCGGACAGCTTCGACAGCCTCGACAAGCTGGTGGCCGAGTTCAACATCGGCATCGCCATCCATCCGCACGGGCCAGAGGGGAACAATCGGCTCCATCGTTGGTACTCCGCCGACGTGATCCTGGCCGCGGTCAAGAATCATCATCGCCTCATCGGCACCTGCCTGGACACGGGCCACTTGATCCGCAGCGCTCAAGCGCCGCACAATCGCAAGCTCGACCCCGCCGATCAGATTCGGCAGATGGGGGCCCGCAATTTCGGCCTGCATCTCAAGGATCACGATAATACGAAGCGCGTGGATGTGGTCTATGGCCGAGGTTCGCTGGATGTGCCGGCGGTGCTCAGGGCCTTGCGCGAAGTGAAGTTCATGGGCTACATCGCCGTCGAGTACGAGGCCAATCCGAACAATCCGTCGCCGGACATGCGGGCGTGCCTCGATGTGTTCCGGGAAGCGGTGCGGAAACTGGGTTGATGGGTGGATCCTATTACAAGATGAAGGCAACAACCTCCACATCGGCGCCGCCGAGGCTCTTTCAGGTGCCTCCCTGGCCCCTCCAGCCGTTCGACTTCCACACGCCGACACGCGTGGTTTTCGGCCCCGGCACCGTGCAGCGGCTCGGCGAGTTGGCCCAGGAGCTCGGCTGCAAGCGAGCCCTGCTGGTCTCCGATCCCGGCCTGCGCAAGACCGGCCATCCGCAACGAGCTATCGAGTCGCTCAAGCAAGCAAATCTCGACGTGTTCCTCTTTGACGAGGTGGAGGAGAATCCGACCAATCGCCATGTCGAGGCCGGGGCCGAGTTTGCCCGCCCGCTCAAGATCGACCTGATCGTCAGCGTCGGCGGCGGCAGTTCCATGGACTGCGCCAAGGGCATCAACTTCCTGCTGACCAATGGCGGCCACATGCGCGATTACAAGGGCTTCGGCAAGGCCCCCAAGCCGATGCTGCCCTCGATCGGCGTGCCCACCACGGCCGGCACCGGGTCCGAGGCCCAGTCCTTCGCTTTGATTGCCGACGATCAGACGCACCTCAAAATGGCCTGCGGCGATCGCAAGGCCGCCTTTCGCATCGCCATTCTCGATCCGGAAGTGACGCTGTCGCAGCCCGCCAAGGTCACCGCCCTGACCGGCATCGACGCCCTGTCGCACGCCGTGGAATCGTACGTCACCAGCAAACGCAATCCCCTGTCGCAAATCTTTTCGCGCGAGGGCTGGAAGCTGCTCGAACCGAACCTGGAAAAAGTCCTCGCCAATCCCGCCGATCTGGAGGCGCGCGGAGCGATGCAGATGGGCGCCTACCTGGCCGGCACCGCCATCGAAAACTCCATGCTCGGCGTCTGCCATGCCTGCGCCAATCCCTTGACCGCCCACTACGGCTTGACCCACGGGCTGGCCATCGGCATCATGCTGCCGCACGTCATTCGCTTCAACGCACCGGTGGCCGGGGAGATGTACGGCGACCTCATCGAGGAAGTGGGCCTTCACAACGGTCAGCCATGCAGTCCGGCGGAAACCCTGGCCATGCGCATAGTGCAGCTGATGGAGCTGGCGCAACTGCCCACCACGCTTTCGGCGGTCGGGGTCTCGCGCGGAATTTTTTCTGTGTTCGCGGAGGAAGCGGGGCAGCAGTGGACGGCACGCTTCAACCCGCGGCCGGTGACGGAAGAGGATATCATGGCGCTGTACGAGGCGGCGCTGTAAAGCCGAATTCGTTTGGTGGTGGGGGCTGCAAACTGCACGCCCTTCGCTTGCAGCCCCCCTCGTCAGCGCAAGCCCTTGACTGACATGATAATAGCATGACGATCGGAGGGGGGATGCAAACACTCACACTCACAACCCCCCAAGAAATCTTCAAAAAATCGACGAATTGGTCTACCCAAAACTCACGCGCGAATGGTGGAATATATTTGCGGTGTATTCCGCGCCGGCATACTATCGACTGGGAGCCATGCGCATAGAATCCGTATGGGCGTCGTTTTTCATCCCTGAATCTTAAGGGACCATCCATGGCCACCGCGAACGAACGAGCTACTCTGGACGACTTGCTCCGCACGGAGGGCAAATCCGAACTCATCGGAGGAAGGATCATCGAGTACATGGCGACAGGCATACGACTGAATGAGGTGGCCGGGAACATCTATTCGAGCCTGAAAACCTATACCAGGAGTCGCGGCAAGGGCAAAGGGTTCACGGACAACCTTGGCTATGCGGTTCCCGAGTTACCTTCAGGCCGAGAGTCTTTTTCGCCCGATGCATCGTATTACGACGGTCCTTTGCCCGCAAACCTGATGCGCTTTGTCGAAGGGCCGCCGAATTTCGGCGCCGAGGTGCGCAGCGAAAGCGATTACACGCCCTCCGCGGAACTGGACATGGCGCAAAAGCGTGCGGATTATTTTGCCGCCGGCACGAAGGTCGTTTGGGACGTCGATCCCGTAGCCGAAACTATCGATTGCTATCGCGCCGACGCTCCGGATCAGCCGGTGCGCTACGTTCGCGGCCAAATAGCTGAGGCGGAGCCAGCCGTGCCCGGTTGGCGCATCGCCGTTGACGAGGTTTTTGCGTGAATGACTATCTCTTCTCATTCCACGCCGGCTGGCTGTATTTTTCCGCAACGAGCCAATCGATCAACGCCAACTCCTCGATCGTCCAGTCGCCTGACCGCACTTGCCACCCCGTCGTCCTCTGAAGACCATGGATGATCGCGTCCATGAGCGAATCGATGCCTGGCTCAAGCCCGGTCAGTTCTTTGAGTCCCGGCAGCGTCGGCGTGAACGGGCTCTGAGCCAGGAGCAAGGCCCCGTGCTGCAACAAGCAACGGTGATGTTTTCGCTGCGAACTGCCCAGGATCTTGTGCGGGCCGCAGAGCAAATCGCCAATGGTGAGTTGCTTGAAGCAAAGCGTGTCCCGATGCATCGTTTCGCGTTCGCTCTCGGCTCTCGTCCACGTTCGAACTTCATATGTTACGGGCAATGCGTCCGCGATGATGCGATGCATGCGCGGCATCCACGCTTGCGCTGATTCGCCGCCAGTCAAGGGCAGTGCGATGGCGTAGGTCAGTTCGTGATGATGCACAAGCGTGGCTCCGCCGGTGGGCCGGCGCACCCAGGCGTCAGGGGGCTTACGCCCCCCGCTCGCCTCGAACCTCGCCTGGCAGGGCTGAAAATAACCGAGGCTCAGCGTCGCTTCCGTCCAGCCATAGAAGCGTAGCGATGCCCGGCCGCCCTCGGCCGATTGCAAGAGTGCTTCGTCCGCGGCCATGTTGTGGGGGCCGTCGGCCAGCGAATATGGGATTAATCGAAAGTTCATGAGAGCGCTACGCCGCAAGCGGGAACTGGGGCTGTTTCACGGTTTCCAGCGCAACCTCGGCTCTTTCGCCGCCTTGATCTCGTCCGGCCGGCTGATCGCCAGCGTGTGCGGCGCCTCGTGCAGAAACTGCGCATCCTCCTCGCGAATCTTCAGCATCGTGTCAGCGAAGGCGTCGAGCGTCGTTTTGCTTTCGGTCTCGGTCGGCTCGATCATCATCGCTTCCGGCACCACCAGCGGAAAGTAGACGGTCGGAGCGTGGAAGCCGAAATCGAGTAATCGCTTGGCGATGTCCATGGCGCTGATGCGCTTCTCTCTCTTCAGCAAACGGGCGCTGGCCACGAACTCGTGCATGCAGCGGTCGCCGTGCGGCACTTCAAAATCCTTCTTGAGCCGGGCGAGCAGATAATTGGCGTTCAGTACCGCGTTTTCGGTGACCTCGCGCAGCCCGGCGGGGCCCAGAGTGCGGATGTAGCAATAGCCCCGCAGCAGAATGCCGACGTTGCCGAAGAAGCTGCGTACCCGGCCAATCGATTTGGGCCGATCGTAATCGAGCTTGAACTGATCCTGATCCTTGACCACAATCGGGGCCGGCAGAAACGGGGCCAAATCGGCGCGGACGGCGATGGGCCCCGAGCCGGGACCGCCGGCGCCGTGCGGACCGGTGAAGGTTTTGTGGACGTTGTAGTGCATCATGTCGGCGCCGAAATCGCCGGGCCGGGTGATGCCGAGAATCGCGTTCATGTTGGCCCCGTCGAGATAGACCAGGGCCCCGCGTTCGTGCAAGAGGCGAGTGATCTCGGCGATCTGCGGATCGAACAGGCCGAGCGTGTTCGGGTTGGTCATCATGAACACGGCCGTGTCGTCGGCGAGCTTGGCCTTGAGATCGTTCATGTCCACCAGACCGTTGGCGCCGCTCTTGATGGCGACCGTGTCGAACCCGGCGATGGCGGCACTGGCGGGATTGGTGCCGTGAGCGCTGTCGGGGATGAGCACCTTGGTCCGCTTTTCCTGGCGATCGCGATAATAGGCCTCGGCCACGAGCAGAGCCGTCAGCTCACCCTGGGCCCCCGCGGCCGGTTGCAGGGCGACGGTGTCCAGACCCGCGATCTGGGCGAGGATGTTCTGCATCTCCCAGAGCATTTGCAGCATGCCCTGGCACGACGCATCGCTTTGCAAGGGATGCAGGTCGGCCATGCCGGGCAGAGCGGCGAGCCGTTCGTGCCGCTTGGGATTGTACTTCATGGTGCAGGAGCCGAGCGGATAGAAGTTGGTATCGATCGACATGTTCCGCTTGGACAGATTGACGAAATGGCGAATGAGATCGATCTCGCCGACCTCGGGCAACGGCGGCGGCGACTCGGCGAGGTGGGCCGCGGGCAGCAGGGTGTTCAACTGGGCCGCTGGGACGTCGCAGGGCGGCAGCCGATGGGTACGGCGGCCGGGTTCGCTTATTTCGAAAAGGAGTTCCGTGGCGAGATTCGCTTGCATGAAAAAAGCCCCTGTGCGCCCGCGAGCAAAACGGGAAGTTTTCGGCTACTCGCATTTACCCCAAAGGGGTTGCATCGCAAAGCCCAGGGTTGCGTACTCGCAACCCTGGGAGGCAGATGAACGAAATGCATACCCCGAAGGGGTTATATCAACTCGATCCCCAAACGGGGGGCCAAGATGATGAAACCCCTTCGGGGTATTCGCTTAACTGCTTTATCCGACCCAGGGTTGCGAGTACGCAACCCTGGGCTTTGGGATTGAACCCCTTCGGGGTAAATAATCGGCCTAATAATATTACTTGGTGACGATCGTTCCCATCTTGACCACTTCGAAGTCGCGACCTTTGACTTTCTTGAGGCCCCGCAGGTTGGCGTCGCTCCAGCGTGGATCGGGAGCACCGGAGAGGAACCAGTCGCTGCCGTTGTCGGCGACGAACATGCCGTACTTTTGCAGGGCGGTCAGGATCACCTTGCATTCCGCGGGATAGCCGGCCAGGTCGAAGTCCGCCTTGAGCCGAACGCGCATGCCCATCGGTGGAAGATTGGCATCGGTATTCGGGCTGGCGAAATGCGTGGCCGGGGCGACATAGCCCTTCCGCGTTTTGGCGACGGTGAATCGTAAGGCGTGGCGAATCTCCTTGAGCTCGACGGTTTCGTCGTAGCGAACGAGGCCCGGGAAGATCGGCAGCCCCGCGGCGTCGGCGGAGGTCCAGCCGGCCGGGCGCAGATTATTCGATTTGACGTCGAAAATCGCCCCCGAGCCCCCTTTCCAGCCCTTTTGCAGCGGAAAGCCACGGAAGACCTCGTACAGCTTCCAGTTGTCGCGATCCAGCACGATCACATGGCGATCATCGTCGGACTTGGGCCCGCCTTCGATGGGTGCATCCGGCGGAATGGGATACGGGCCGGGGTCGCTTTCGTCGGCATAGGCAAACTGGATCGGCACCTTGGGCTGATTGCCGCCCACCACGACATAGGGGATGCCATTGGGCTCGCCGCGATACGTGGTGCCGAAGTCGGGGTGCAACGGTTTGTCACGGCCCATGCTGGCGATGAGCTTGTCCGAATTCGGATCGACCGGCTCTTGCGAAATATCCTGGTTCCAGGGATTGTCGTCGGGAAAGAGACGGACGCCGTTGAGCGTGGCGCCGGCGCCGTAGAGCTTCGGCTCCTCTTTCTGGGCCGACATCGATTTGCCGAGCAGCAAGGCGGCGCCCAGGCCGCATGTCAACAGGAATGCCCAAACGGACCATTTGCCGCCATTTCCGCTGCAACAAGTCATGATGCGACCTCCACAGGAAACCGGGATTGTAACATATATAGGGTAGCACATGCCGCCGGGTGCGGCCAACGTCACAGATTTCGTTTAGCCGCTCGCCTCCGGCGAGCGCGGTTGGGCTTGGGCCGATGCCCAGCCGCGCTCGCCGGAGGCGAGCGGCTAAACGAACGCCCATATCCCCCCTCTTGCCCAGGCAACTCTACTTCTTCGGAATAATCCTCACTACCGGCAAACTTCTCCTAAATCAACATTAACTGACTGCCGATAAAACACCCATCACGCTCTCTCAGAGTGCGCCTCTGCTGATTTTGTGGATGCAACGGAGTGAACTCATGACGCGAAGCCTTGTAAGCCTGCTTTGCCTCGGCCTGACGATCAGTTTGGCGTCAGGCTGCGCCAGAGACGTCTTCATGAACAAGGGGGACTTCGACAAGGCCAACTCGCAAATCGTGCCGCGGTTTGTGGAAACCGACCCCAACATCGGCGTTTTCAAGCCGGCCACCGGCTTCGGTCTAACTCCCGGGACCGTCGATTTCCCGGATCGTCCGCCCCGGCATCTGTCGTTGCAGGAAGCGATCGCCATATCCCTGGAGAACGGCACCGTCAGTGCCTTCGCGGGTCAAGGCACCGGCCAGGTCAACGATAACATGGCCACCTTCAGCGGCAGCCAGCTGTCGTCGCAGTCCGACCGCCTCCGCATCCTGGCCCAGAACCCAGCGATCTCCGCCGCTGCCATCGAACAGTCCCTGGCCCGCTTCGACGCCCAGTGGGTCACCAGCATAACCTGGAACAACACGGATGAGCTGACGCAGGGCCTCAGCTCCTTCACCAACGGCATGACCGCCGTCATGCAGAGCAGCATCGTCAAGGCCCTGTCGTCGGGCGGCGTGGTCAACATCACTTTCGAAAACGACTATCGCAACCTGGCCCAGCCGCCGGTCACCAATCCGGTCATCCCCAATCCGCTCTATACCTCGCGCTTGTACATCGGTCTTGAACAGCCCTTGATTCGCGACTACGGCACGGAAATCAACCAGCTGCTCAATCGTATTTCGCCGATCTACGGCACGGCCATGCCCGGCACGGCGGCGACCGCGTTCGGCAACAAGCTGACCGCGCTCAACCAAAGCCCCTCGCTCGCCGGCGGCGGCCAGGTCTTCACGGAAGGCATCGTCATCGCCCGCATGCGCTTCGACATGCAACGGGCCGAATTCGAGCGCAACGTCAACAACATGGTGCTCAACGTGGAAGTGGCGTACTGGAAGCTGTACCAGGCCTATGGCCAGCTTTACAGCTACGAAGAGCTGATGCGCCTCGTCCACCGCGCCTACATGATCTATTACGACAAGTTCACGAAAGGCGTTCAGGACGGCCAAATGAAGACTTACGCCCCGATCCTGGCCAAGTATCACGAACTGCGCGGCAACCGACTCACCGCCCTGGGCGCGGTGCTGGAAGCCGAGCGCAGTCTGCGCGGCATCATCGGTTTGCAGCCGGAGGACGGCACTCGCCTGGTGCCGGTCACCGAACCCACGATGGCCTCTTATCAGCCCAACTGGGACGCGGCCATCAAGGACGCCCTGGCACTAAGACCCGAGTTGGTACTGGCACGGGAGAACTTGCGCCTGGCCCAGATCGCCCTCATCAATCAAAAGAACTTCCTCAAACCCGATCTGCGCTTCATCGCCCAGTATCAGCCGGTCGGCTTCGGTACCGGTCTCGTCCCAACCGGCTCGGGCCAGTTGCTCAACGGCACCGGCAACCCGGTCACCAACGGCTCGCTGCAATCGCTGGCCGGCGATCACTTCAACGACTGGACGGTAGGCCTGGTCTTCAACGTGCCGCTCGGCTATCGGCTGGAGCACGCGGCCGTGCGGCAAGCACGCCTGGGTTTGGCCCAGAGCTACGCCCTGCTCAAGGATCAGGAGGATCGGGCCACGCGTATCCTGGTGCAGCAGTATCAGAAGATCGCGGAATGGAATCGGCGGCGTGATGCGGCCACGGAGGAGCGCACCGCTTATGGCAAGGGCTTGCAGGCCTACTTCGATGAAATTCGCGTCGGCCGGCTTGTGCCCTCCTCGGACTTGATCGTCATCTCGGGGCAGCTGGCGCAGGCCATGCTCAAGCAGTTCGAGGCCATCGCGGAGTACAACAACACCCTGGCTCGCTTCGAATGGGCCAAGGGATCAATCCTGCAGTTCAACAACGTCACCATCGCCGAAGGGGGCCTGCCCGATTGCGTGCAGGTCAAGGCCGTGGAACATCTGAAGGAACGTACCAAGGCGCTGCTGCTGCATCAGCACCCGTCGCCGCTCACGTCTCCTGGACAGCTGGTCAATAATCTCGAAGGTCCGGAATCGATCGAGGAGGGCAAGAAGGACAGCAAGAACGACCATGTGTCGCCCGCCGGCTTGAAACTGGACGGTCCGCCGGCCGGCTCGGCGTCTCAGCCCGGCGCGGCCACGGATTTCGGCACCCCGAAGGTGGAGAAGCAGCTTCCCGCAACCCTGCCGGCCGCCGTTCGGGAGCAGTCGCGGGCGATGCCGATGCCGTCGTCGCCGGCGGGCGAGCTGCCACGCGATTTGCCGAGCACCTTCGCGGAGGATGCGATGCGAAGCCTGCCGCGTGCCGATCCGATTCCGACGAACCTGGGCGGGGCGGCTCCGGCCTCCTCGGGGTACACGCCGCCGTCCATGGGGACGATGAACTGGCCGACACCGTAGCCATGAGATTCGTGGCCGCGTCTGAGCGTACTCGCGAAGGCCCGGCGAGCCTGCAATTGCCGAATGCGACAGAGACGATGAACTGGCCGACCCTTAGCAAGGAGTTCGTGGCCGGGTCTGAGCGTACTCACGTCGATACAAGAAAGCAATCTTTTTCACCTTGTCCGCCAGTTCGCCGGAGCGAATCCAGCCCAGCACCTTCTCGGCCGAAACGCCCAATCTGCGAACGATTTCCGGGGGCCGCAAAAACATATCCGACGTTGATCGATTGGGCGACATCAAACGTGGGCGAATGTGTATCGTCAGGTACTCATGACGATACGGAATGGCAATCTCTTCACCATACCTGTTGCCATTCTGCCCGGTTGGATGCCAATCTCAACGGCGTCGTTGACTATCGGCCCGGCGCATGATAACGTCGATAGGAAATCGCCGTTATCGGAGGTTGCGAATGGCCATGCCGCAGAAATCCGACAGCCACGAAGCCCGGATTCTGGAAGATTGCCAGAAGTCGATTGAGTACCGATTTCGCGAGCCGGCGCTGCTGCGCACCGCCCTCACTCACTCCTCAGCCGTCGCCCTCACCGGCGGGGAATCCAACGAGCGTCTCGAATTTCTCGGCGATGCCATACTCGGCCAGGTCATCACCGAGTACCTTTTCAAGCGGTTCCCCTTGTACGACGAGGGCAAGCTGACGGCGTTCAGATCCCACGTCGTGGACGACGACACGTGTGCCCGCATCAGCAATCGCCTCAAGATGGGCGATTATCTGTTCACCGGCAACGGGCTCACATTCAACCCTGCCAAGCACATGAACCTGCTGGGCAACGCCTTCGAAGCGCTGGTGGCGGCCATCCATTTCGACGGCGGCCCGGATGCGGCCAAGGCCTTCATCTTGAAGAATCTCAATCCGGAAATCGAGCAGGAGGCCGAAAGAGTGGCGCGAGCAGATCAGCGACCGGCGGTTGGAGGAAGCAGTTGCCCTGGTGCCCAGCTCGGTATATCAGGGAAGTAGTCCTTCACCTTCGGCACCAGCCGCCGCCGCCGTGGGCGCGCAGGAGCCGGGGAGAGAATCGTCCGGCGATCCAGAAACGCCTCCAGAGCCGACTGCCGCACCACGAACCGAGGCCGTTTGCTGAGCGTCGTCGCCAGGTTGATGGCCGCCAGCTCGCCGGAGCGAATCCAGCCCCGCACCTTGTCTGCCGAGACGCCCAGTCTCCTGGCGATCTCCGGCGGCCGCAAGAACACATCGAAGGTCGATTGGGGTTGAGGTATCATACCCCTATTTTGCCAGATTTTTCTGGGTGCGAGCAGACCGTTGCCGTTTCTTCCAGGATCGGACCATGGTCGAACGGGTGGTTGCAACATATTTTGCTTGCAGGAGCTGACATCCCCGCGCACAATGAAATAATTGACAGGTGAAACAGTCTAGACAAGGAGCGCCCCCATGCCGATCATCGAACAGTCTCCTATCAAACCCGATTTCGCTGACAACCCCCAGATTCGATGCCCCTGTGTGTTGTTGCTCGATAAGTCGAAATCCATGGATGGGCCCCCGATTGAGCAGTTGAGCCGCGGACTCGTGATTCTTAAGGACAAACTAGCTGTCGATGACCTTGCTTCGCAGCGGGTTGAAGTGGGCATCGTCACTTTTGGCGGGACGACCGAAATCGCCAGCGAGTTTACGAGCGTCGAGGGTTTTCACCCGCCAAAATTGTCGGCTGATGGAGATACTACTCCTATGGGGGCTGCCGTGTTGACAGGAATTCGCATGGTCAAGGACAGGAAGGAAATGTACAAGCTGTGGGGTATTCCCTATTACCGACCGTGGATCATGATGATCACTGACGGCGAACCGAATGACGGAGACGCTTGGAAAGAGGCTGCAAAGCAAGTAAGACAGGGAGAAGCTTCCAACGAATTTTGCTTTTTCGCGGTAGGAGTCGGTGGCGCCAATTTCGATTTATTGAAGCAACTCTCTGTTCGAGATCCTCTCGCCCTCGACGGATTGCGGTTTCAAGAACTCTTTCTTTGGCTCTCGACTTCCCTCTCGGCCGTCTCCCGGTCAAGTCCTACCAGCGCAGCACCACTAACTGACCCAACTTCAGGCCCAAATGGATGGGCCTCAACAGCCTCAATCTAATCTAATAGGGCACAGGAATGCGGTCGGCTTGGCGAACATTGTCAACCAGTGCAATTGGGACTTCACATCGACGCCGCGGGGAGGTTTGTCAGGACTATTCCCACGAATTGTTTGTGGAATCCGAACATTCTAATGCCCTTATCTTGGTTTGTTCCGACGGCGCCGGAAGCGCACCTCAAGGACTTGCAGGTGCAAAACTTGCTTGCCACGAATTTATCAGGAACGCGGCGTTGGCAATCGAGGGCGGGCTTTCAGGCTCTGCAATGCAAGCTGAACATTTCGCCTCTTGGTACGAATCCGCGAGACGAAGGCTCGCTCTTGAAGCCTGCCTTCGCAACCAAGATCTATCTGATTTTTCATGTACATTGCTCGCTTCGATAATCTGCGACGACTTCGCAGCGTTCTCACAAATTGGAGACGGAGCAATCGTTTACGGCGATGGGAACGATTTCAAAATGGCGTTCTGGCCGCAAAGTGGAGAATACGCAAATACCACGTTTTTCCTTACCGGACGACACTTTGAAGACCATTTGGTCTTTAAGTCCGTTCCAAAGAAAATCGATGAGGTCGCACTAATCACGGATGGACTTCAGCAGGTTGCCCTACACTATGCGACCCGATCCGCTCATGTGCCATTTTTTGAACCGATTTTTGCAGCCATGCGGAAGTCGCCAGACCCTGCTGAACTTGAACTATGGCTCCGGCAATTCCTAATGTCTCCGCGCCTCGAAAAACAAACCGACGACGACAAGACTTTGCTCCTAGCCACGCGACGGACTGTTGAAAACGATGTCGGACACAGTATTTGACCATCTTGGGGGAACGATCCGTTTGGGACCGACCATCGCCGCCGGTGGTGAAGGTACCGTATGCGCGATCGATGGCTCGCCCGGCTTCGTCGCAAAGATTTACCATAAGCCCCCATCGCCTGACGATGTCGCCAAGCTACGCGCAATGATCGGCTGGCCCAGCAAACGGATAGAGGACATTTGCAAGACTGCCGCATGGCCAATAAAGACTCTTCACAAGAACCACGGTCAGCCAGCACTTGGCTTCGTCATGCTTAGAATGGACAATTTCAGCCCAATCCATAAGCTCTACGGCCCACGACAGCGCCGGATATCGTTTCCAAAAGTCGACTGGTATTGCCTCACCAAGGCCGCCAGAAACTGTGCTGCCGCATTCGCTACTCTGCATGAACATGGCGTGGTCATCGGCGACGTCAACGAATCGAACGTCCGTGTGTCAGACAAAATGACCATTGCCATTATTGATTGCGACTCTTTTCAAATTCAAGAGGCAGACCGCGTCTACCGGTGCAACGTTGGTGTACCGACTTTCACACCGCCAGAATTGCAGGGAAAGTCTCTGCGTCACCATACGCGATCCGTCAATCACGACAGATTCGGCCTAGCTGTCATGATTTTCCATTTGCTCATGATGGGTCGCCACCCGTTTGCTGGCCGCTTTTTGGGCCATGGCAACATGGAAATTGAACACGCGATTCGTGATTTCCGATATGCCTACGGATCGACTGCCGAATTCAATCAAATGCAGCCGCCGCCCCATTCCGTTCCCCTAAACGCGCTCTCCTCAGACCTGGTAGCTCTTTTCGAGCGCGCCTTTTCACCGAAAAGTACGCTACTTCGCCCAAGTCCGAAAGAATGGGTAACTGCCCTTGACCAGTTTGAAAAAACGTTACTTCGCTGTCAGACTGACCTTGGGCATCGATATCCACAACATCTTGGCAAATGCGTTTGGTGTCATTTGATGGCTCAGCAAGCACCAAACTTTTTCATCTCAGTCGGTGCTGCTCTTGGCCAACAAGTTCATAAATTCGACCTTTCGACAATCTGGCGCCTAATCGACCAGGTCGATTTTCCGACTTGCAGTTACAGCCGACCACTCATGCCAACGGGTTTTTCTGCTAAACCATGGCCGACTAACCTGCCCAAATTGATTCCCAGTCGACCAACTAAGCCCGCGACGGTCTCAAACGAGAAGCCGCCAGCACCTCGGTATCCGCCATGGCCCGCGCATTTGCCAACGGCATTTCCGGCCAAGCCAATTGCCCCATCGATACTCACGTCTCCTCCGGACCCACCTATTGCCGAACTCCCTTCTTTGGAAGTTGTTCGGTATGCTTTACGTCCGTCATATGGGCAACAACTCGCTTGCTGGATTCCCACCGCAACAGCACTGCCCTTGATTGTGATCACTCTGCTAACTTACGTGGGCCGTGATTGTTTAGCGGCCCCTGGCCAGGCGTTTCAAAATTCCCGATAATTTCGTACAGCTGACACGGTTTGTCGCTGGCGAGACCTGGCATGGACGCTACCTCCATTCAAGAACTGCTTCTCG
>Ga0182024_10011511_pt1 | contig 17723 bp, 8 predicted proteins | sample P32metaG_FD_120480 | JGI IMG/M metagenome (GOLD analysis project Ga0182024, IMG submission 120480) | Permafrost microbial communities from Stordalen Mire, Sweden - P3-2 metaG (Illumina Assembly) | ecosystem: Environmental > Terrestrial > Soil > Wetlands > Permafrost | place: Sweden: Stordalen... | reverse complement strand
GAAATCGCGGAGTTGCCCAGACAGGCTGGGGATATTCAACGAGCCAAGCAGTCGTTTATTTCTGAAGCTGCCCGTCAGATGAAAGTCGATCGCAGTTTCATAGAGAAGGCACTCTTTCGCGAAGCCCTTGAAATGTACAACGGTGAGCAATCAACCGCACGCAACTTACGTGTCGCACTAGCCGTTCAGCCATTTCGTCGGTGGCTGGCGATTCAACTCATTGAGCAGCATTGCTGAGTCATATATGACTACTCACGAAAAGTTCCAACTCGATGCGCTCGAAACACACGCCCAGCTATGTCAGCGGGTCACCGAGTTTACGGAATCCTATACATATTTTAGGGATCGCCAACTGGCGAGATCCTGTAGGGATTTGTTTATCGGCGATAATGAGAACCGCGGACTAGTTGGAGACCTGTGGGTTGAGGGCATTTACCCAGCGCTGCCGTCATCCAAGACTTTAGTTCATTTGTGTGAAGAAGGAATCATCAATGCGGCTCTTTTATCATGCATTCAAGAAAGCAGAGCGTTTCCAGCGGATCGATACCTCTATGCGCACCAGGAACAAACGATCCGGGCCATTCACTCCGTCGATGACGACGATCGTCCAGGCTTCGTTCTAACGGCTCCCACTGGTGCAGGCAAAACTGAAGCCTTTCTCCTGCCTCTACTGAACGACTTATTCGCTCATGCTCGGGGACCATCTGAAAATGGAGTACGAGCGATTCTTTTATACCCCCTAAATGCTCTGGTCAATGACCAAGTGGAGCGCCTCTATAAATGGCTACAACCCCAGTCGGCGGTCACGATCTTCCATTTTACTAGTGAAACCCCTGAAGATAACTCGCGGGCCAACAGGATCGGATATCCACAATTCGACCGTTGCCGGCTCCGGACTCGCGAGACGGCACGCCGATGTCCTCCGGATGTCCTCATCACAAACTATTCGATGCTCGAATATATGCTCTGTCGTCCCCAGGACTCTGTATTCTTTGGCCTCGGTCTACGGACTATCGTCCTCGATGAAGCACATCTTTATAGCGGCACCTTGGCGGCTGAGATTGCCCTTTTACTCCGTCGCGTACTCCTCCGTGCTCATAGAACGACAAACCAAGTGCTACACATAGCCACATCTGCCACTCTCGGCGGTGATGAACGGACCATTCGCAATTTTGGTTCAGCGATTTTTTCGAAAGAATTCGAACGAGTTCATTTTATACAAGGGCAGTCGATCCGTCGTCCCCTTCCTGCGAGCGTCCCCCCCGATCGGCAATGCAAGCCCGAAGACATTGACATGCGAGGGATCGAATCCGCCGTGTTCGTTGCTGACGATGAGCTTGTGTCCGATACCGCGATCGCAACGACAGTGCGAACCATCGCGAAGCCGCTCGTGAACAGCTCAGTCATCCAAAGTACCGAATCCGAAACTGTACCCGCCCGCGTTCTATCCGACCTCTTGGAGCGAGCCCCTCTAGTAGCGAAAATGGAGGATACACTTTGGAGCAGCCGCAATATTGGAATAATTCGCCTCCGTGAACTTGTCGCGTCACTGTGGTCCGATGTTGACGATGTGAGCACTCGCGCCACCGTTGGCCTACTTCAATTATGCGCACGCGCCAGGCGGAATGCGAGTGACTTGCCACTGATACCTCACAAGCTGCACTTTCTAGTCCGTGCGCCGATCACAGTGTCTGGCTGTGTCAATCCGAATTGCACGACCACAAGTCACCGACTTCCTGGAGGCGGACGACTCGTCAGTGAAGCAAGGGATAATTGTCCCAGTTGCGGCTCAGTAATGTTGACTCTTGCCCGTTGCTCTAGTTGCGGGGATTGGGCACTGGCAGCAGTCCAGCGCCATTCCTCTAACACCTTACATCCGCGTCATCGCTGGCGGGATGACCATGACAGTGTCAGCACGGCGTCGTACGTGTTCTGTAAGCCTTCAGAGTTTGGCGACCAACTCTTCAAGTTCAATTTACACACCGGACGATGCGAGCCCGGACCGGTTCCAAACATCTCGATGCATTACTTGGAGAGCTGTGAAACATGCGGTGCAGAAGTAAGCGCTTTCGAACCGATCTCTGTTCCCGATGCGTTGATGTTACCGGTAGTCACGGAAGGGCTCCTTGTGTCGATGCCTCCCTCAACCAGTGCTGATCGCGATTGGTTACCAGCACGTGGTCGCCGCCTATTGGTCTTCAGCGATAGCCGGCGGGAGGCCGCTCGCCTCGGACCTCTGCTTACACAACAACACGAGCGCCAAATGGCTCGCACGGTTCTGTTGGAGGCATTAGTACAGGGAGCATCAGACCCACAATCCCGAGGTCGTCTTGAGCGAGAGGTCCGCCGTCTCGCAAATGAGATCCAAGCTTCAGATCTGTCCCCCTTCGAACGCCAGGATATTTCAAACGAGCTTGAAACGAAGCGCCAAAGACTCGACGCACTCCAAAATGGTGTATCGATAAGGGAATGGGAAGCGTTGGCCAAGACTCACCCATTGCTAAGCCAGTTTTTCGATCGCGAACGGGGGCAAACACACCAGGCACATGAATGGAATCAAAACACGTGGGAAATCAATCATCAGGACATCTCTCGCAAGATTCGTCGACTATTTACCACTGAGTTTGCCAGCCCAGCCTGGGGCCAGGTTTCGCTCGAAACAATCGGTCTCGCTGAGGTCGTCTATCCGAGCTTGCAGTCCTTAGACCCGCCCGGTGTACTTTTGGGTCGTATGCCAACAGCAGATACTGCGAAACTGCTAATCGAGATCTGGCCCGTTTTCTTGGCTGCACTGTGTGATACCGCACGCCGAGATCGCACCATCACTTTGGGCAACCCAACCGCTGATTTGGAAGACTTTTACTATCCATTAGGGGCTTGGATGAGCCTCACTGACCGAGGGCCTGGCTTGGTCTCTTTCATGGGCGATCAACAGCGAGCGCGTCAGTCCCAACGAAACGCCTTTTGCCTGGCGGTGCTCCAGTCAATAGGATGCCCAGCGACTGATGTGCAGCAACTCCTTCCGCCTTTATTGGAGGCAGCATTCCAACAACTGTGCGACCTCGCTAAAGCTGGTGTTCCCTGGATCGAAGTCAATTCACGACAGAACCATCAAGGTGTTCCCAGAAATGCACTGAGGCTGCATTTTAAGAGTCTTGGGCTGCGTATTCCTGCGGCTCTCTTCCGCTGCACGATCACCGGAAAAGTGTGGCCGAGAAGTGTTGCTGCGTGTGCTCCTGACCCAGGATGCAAGAATTCATTGCGTCCAGTATCTAATGAAGAACTGGACGATGATCCACGGATTGGCCGATTGCGTCGCGCGTATCGCGCAGACCCTGCATTCCGCATCGGATTGTGGGCCGAAGAGCACTCGGCACAACTAGACAGCGACGAAAACCATAGGCTCCAACAGCTTTTCATGCGCGGGGCTCGCAATGTGCTAAGTGCTACCACCACTTTAGAGGTAGGAATCGACATCGGCGGCCTATCCGGAGTGTTGCTCGGCAATGTACCGCCTGGTCGCGCTAATTATCAACAGCGTGGTGGCCGCGCGGGAAGGCGTTCCGACGGCTCCTCAATCGTTAGTACCTATGCCCGCAGTACGGCCTACGATCAGGCGGTCTTCTTGAATTTCGGCTTGTTCTTTCATCGTCCGTTGAGAAAGCCCAACGTTCTCCTCAGCCGCGAACGCTTCGGACGCAAACATCTCAATGCATTCCTACTGGGTGAGTTTTTCCGAGCTATTTATCCAAGAGGTCTGAGGGTTGGAGCCATGACTGCATTTCAACGAATCGGCTGGCTTCTGGCCAGACCACAGCCGCCCTTAATACGTACCGGAGACCCTCTTCCTGATGCCCTCGGCCAATTCGCATATGCCGATGCCATACAGCCTGGCGTCCCGTGGTGGAACAATGAAGGCGAGTTCTCGGTCGCTCGGCAATTCGAGGGTTTCCTAGCCTATGTGGCTGATCATCCGGATGAGTATCGAGCGCAAATTCGGATCTTGCTAGACGGTACTCCTCCTGCCGATGGCTTGGACGCATGGCCAGAACTCATCCAGAAGATAAAACTCGCATTCAGTTCTGCTTGCGACGACTGGCAACGAGACTATGACGGCCTAATCGATGAATGGAAATCCCGACTGAGTGAACGTCATAAACTATCACTCTCCCAACTCAACGCGATCGCCCACCAGGCTGCAGCCCTCTGGAATACAACCGTCATCGAAGAACTCGGCACTCGTCAGTTCCTGCCTCGCTATGGATTCCCGATCGGCTTACAGTCTCTGACAGTTCCTCAAGGGCCCGTGTATTCCAAGAATCCAATTAAGCTTCAGAGAGACGGAATTCTTGCCGTGAGCGAGTACGTCCCAGGCTCAACGCTTCTGGTCGGCGGCCGTACCTACACCTCGCACGGTCTCATTCGAGCATGGCGCGTCGGATCCGAAGAGACCGGGTTTGGCAAACGTTGTTGGAAATATACATGTGACTTTGGCCATGTCTCGTATTCATACGCCAAAGATGACAATGCCGCTTGTCCAGCACGTGGATGTACTCAGCTAAAACGCGACAAGGGAGAGATGTTATTGATCGCGCGCTACGGTTATTCCACTGCTGCATGGGATCCACCCACATGGTCTGGTAATACCGAGCGGATCGGCGAGACATCCCTCGCAACGATGGCGTTTATCGGCTCATCGGCCAATCTAAGACTTCGTGACATTGCGGGCGTGTCTGGCCTCAGCGCCGAGTTGTGTGAAGGTGGTGAAATGCTGGCCTACAATCGTGGGGATAATGGCCACGGATTTGCAATTTGCCTGCGTTGCGGCTATGCGGAGAGCGAGGCCGACCTCGGCGAAGGCCGCATGCGATTGCCGAAGGATTTTGAAAATCACACTCCCCTTCACCTTGAACATGGTCTCTGCTGGGCAGATAACGACCATACCGTGCTGCGCAATCATCTTCTTGGGGCCACTCACGTCACAGACATACTGCAAATCGATTTTTCTGCCCTTCGTAGCGACCGGCTCAACAACGACGCCATCGTTACGCTCGGGCATGCCCTGAGATTGTCTGGAGCTGAGTTGCTGGAACTAGACCATCGTGAACTGGGAGTCCACTTCTCCCCAGTGGGAAGCTTAGCCCATTTTGGAATACATCTGTTCGACAACACGGCCGGCGGCGCCGGACACGTCGTACAGTTGGCGGACTCGGCATCCGAGTGGTTTGAACGAGCCCTCGACGTAATGTACCGGGATCCTAGTCACCATGAAAGTTGCAAGTCCGCTTGCTTGCAGTGTTTACTGACAAATGCCAGCCAGATCGATATGGAACTTGGGCGATTGCAGCGTCTAACGACGTACGAACTCCTCTCCGATCTTCTTGCAGGCTTAGACCTGTCCGGCCCGCCTAGCGGCGGCCAATCTGAAGCGGCGACGCCTAGATCTCCGACAAAAGCCGAGCGAATCGGTAGGTTCCGTGCCAAGCGAGCTGAACGCACCTAGACTCAGAATCGTCAACAGCTTGACGACTGATTCGGCAACCTGACACTATTGAGGCCCATCATGCCTGCAACAATTGTGGTCGGCGGACAATACGGATCGGAAGGGAAAGGCAAGGTTGTCGCCCTTCTGGCGAACCGCTCAAAGTCTCCCTGGCTTGTTCGTTGCGGCGGGCCAAACTCCGGTCACACTGTCACAATTGATGGCAACGATGTCATCCTTCGCCAAGTTCCTTGCTGCTCGGAGCCTCACAGAGCCACATTCTGCATTTCAGCGGGATGCGCGATCGACGAAACAGTCCTTCTTCGCGAGTTGGACTTGCTCAATATTGATCGCCAACAGATCATCGTCGATCCTCGCGCAGTAATTGTTACTGAGGAAGATCGTGAAGCCGAACGCCGTGACTTGAAGGAGATCGCCAGCACGTGCTCGGGAACTGGAGCCGCATCGGTGCGGAGAATGTCTCGGCGTTCTGACGTGTCTCTCGCGAACACTTCCGACGCGATATTGAGCCGTTGCCGAGTGGAAACTGTTGCCCCGCTCCTTCACAACGTGCTCGATGACGGAGGAGATGTCATTGTCGAGGGTACCCAAGGATTTGCCCTGTCGCTCCTGCACGGACCGGACTATCCCTTTGTTACTTCGCGCGATACTACGGCTGCTGGATTCGCTACAGAAGTGGGACTCTCTCCACGACACATCAATGATATTGTCATGGTGGTTCGGACCTTTCCAATCCGAGTGGGTGGTTCGAGTGGCCCGTTTGCCAGAGAGACCTCCTGGGAGCACATTGCCACTTCGTCGGGGTCTCCGCAGGTATTTCGCGAGTACACATCTGTCACCAAACGCCTGCGCAGGGTTGCAGAGTTCGATATCGAAGCGGTGAAGCTTGCTTGCCAATACAACCGTCCGACGAGCTTGGCAGTTATGGGACTTGATCGAATCGAATATACCAATACGGGAGCAACACAAGCCAGCGGACTAACTCTAAAAGCTCGCGCATTCCTAGAAGACCTGCAATTAGCCACCGCTGTTCCCGTTGAATTTGCAGGAACTGGGTTCGGGACCTTTGACGTCGTAACACTTGGGGCCAGAGTTCGTCGCGCCGAGTTCTGCCATGCCTGACATGGATTTGAAAAGATTGCGAAAGCTCCGTAGCCGAGCAGAAGTGTTGTTGAATTCCCTGGTTCCTGACCTTACCCCCTTTCAACACAAACTTGAGGCGCATGGTTTCCGACGTAAGCCCGACTCGGAGTCGATACAGGACGACGTAAATGTCACTACTACGTGTTCGTGCCTCATGTCGCTCGCCCTCTCTGACAAGCTTTTGGAGTTTTACGGCAACGACAACCTCAAGATTGTTCAGAAGATCTTCGAAAAGCTGGTAAACGCTCCGTGGATGAGCTCTGGCCTGACGGAGAACAACGCCTTCACGACGACCCTCGTGATCCGTCTACTCGGATTCCTAGTTGAAGCGGGCGCACTTCCCAGCGGTGACGCAGACTCACGCATGAAGAAGAACTGGGAACCTGAGCTACGGTTCTCTAATTTCGACGTTCTAGCCCGTAAGCTGGCAGAGCACAAGGATCTTTTTCCAAGGTTTCTGTTTGAATTGTTCCCCGCCGATTTGCAAAAAAGTCTGAAATCATTTGTCGATGACGCCACAAACCGCGAGCATACAGAGAAGCAAGTTGCAGCAGAACTTAACAAGTTGATCAGAACTGCATCCTTTTATGATGAACTTCGATTCAAGGACGTCAAACTGACCAAGGAGACATCCGAAGAAAGTAAGAAGACTTTAGATAGCTACCGCCTGGCAGGTCTCAATCGCGCTCTGCTGCATACGTATTTTGTTCAAGAGATCGTCCCCTTAACCTCAAAATCCCTGAAAGACATCGCCCTCGATATGACATCGGACCCGAGTCGTTTCGGAATCAACGACTATCCGCCCGCCGCGGCAGTCCTATACTGGTTTGTCGACGGCGTCAGCCGATCTCAGATTCGCCTTGAGCCCGAGGACTGGACCCGACTTTGCCGTCTCGCCACCAATGAGTTCGACCGACAGAGATCGCTAGCGGTCGCGAAACATGCTGCGATGATGGATCCTGTTGCTATGGCAATGTCTGCTTGCCTATGTTCCCGTTTGCGGACCATTAGCCAAAATCTCCAACTTGGCACGACGAAGGATCACAGCAGTAAATTGCCATCCACTGTGGAACTTGAGCGCTCTGTGTCCGATTTATTTTTTGAACAAACGCCTAGTGGCATATTCCCCAAATACTTTCCTCTTTTTCATTATCAGGACGCGGGGTCTAATTTCTGTTTCACATTCGAACTGCTAGAAGCAATTCTGGTTGAGTTTGGGAAGAACCAGAACCGTTTGCTTTTAGAGCCCTCGGTTATCGCGGGCCTTGAACGAGCGACCGAGTGGTGCGAGACCAATCGGTTGCGTTTTTCTGAGAACGATTCTGCTGGAAATCTGGTTCCCTACGAAGGCTGGAATTCTGGAGGCAACCTCGACACACTCCGTAAGGGGCAACCTGAATCTTGGGCTACCGCCGTGGTTCATATGTTTTTGTGGGAATTGATTGAGGTACTGTCACGATGCATTCAAAAACGAATTCTAAGCCATTATGGTGCTCGAAAAGGTGGTAAGAAATGGAAATCTCTCCCCAAACTGTTGGACATTGATGTGTGGCTGGACCGGAAGCCGACGAGCTTAGTTACTACATTGGAAGAGACGATTGTAAAGACATTCAGTTCGTTCAAAGGGGAGGCGAAATCCGAACAATTGCGGAAACGACCCGCTAGGAAGTCGCCTCTGTCCGCTTTGCTTTTTGGTCCGCCCGGGACTTCCAAGACTGATGTCGCGAAAGCCATAGCCACCGAATTAGATTGGCCCCTGGTCGAGATAGATCCTTCTCATTTTCTTCAAGATGGTTTCCAGAATATCTACATCCAAGCGGAAAGGATATTCGAGGACGTAATGGACCTTTGTGGCGCTGTCGTTCTATTTGACGAAATGGATGCACTTGTACAGAAACGCGATTCTGAGACGGCAATTGACATTGAAAGCAGATTCTTGACGACCTACATGTTACCGAAGCTGGCGAAGCTTCATGATCGCGGCCAACTTGTTTTCTTGATGGCAACCAATTTTCAAGCCAATTTCGATGACGCCATCAAGAGGGCAGGTCGTTTCGATTTCCTGCTGTGCATGGGCCCCCCAACGCTGCAAGCCAAGTGCAAGTCAATTCATGTATTTTTTGACTCCACCGCGACCACAGAAACCGACGACGCGGGCAAACTGATCTTGGAATATGCGGCTGCAGATTCATGGCTGGAGGATCAACTAAGCCTGTACACCTTTGGCGAGTTTCTCAGTTTCATTCCAACCGTCGCGTCAATCGATGCCATCGGAGGCAAGGTTCGAAAGCTCCGTCTAAAAGGCTTCAAAGCTTTGGTCGAAGAAAATACGCCAAACATTAGTCTGAAGCTGGACGACTTGAAGGGCCTCAAGAAGCTCTGTAAATGCGAACGCCTCAGCGAACTCGACGCAGCGAACTTTGATGAAGCGAAACTCAGAAAAGCGAAAATTGATCCCGCCATCCCATCGATCAAATACATGCTGGACAGAAAGCAGACGAGACGGCAGTTTGCACAATCACCCACAAAGGTCCAGCAGCCCAAATAGCGTGTCATCCACTCGCCACCTCAGATCCTCAAGCGAATCGTTGTTGGGGACGATTTTGTCAGCTTCCTGGCGGATGGATTGAGCTGTGTGATCCACTGGACTTCCGGTCCTCATCTTCTTGTCGCTACGTTTGCTCCTTGCGACCATTCGGTGCTGGATGATGGAGTCATTACAGTCCACAAACCACGTCATCACTGGCCTCTCATCAAAAGCATTCGGAGCGACATCTACGATATCCCTAATCGAATCCACAACTGTAGGCCAATCGCATCGCCTTATAGTCCGCGTGAGTTTCCCGCGGAGTGGAACTTGCTTATGAATATTCAGAATAACAGCGCCGAAGTCGCGCAGGTCAGCTTCTGAAATGTTATTTGGATCAACTGAGCGTTCGAAGAGTCTTTTCCCAGGCGGCGCCGCCATATCCTCAATCAACAAATCTCGAATGATGTCGCGTGTGCGTATCCACTCGAATCCGTAGAAGACGCTGAGATAACGAGCAACGACAGACTTTCCCGCCCCAGTCTTTCCGGCCAAACAGATTATTGGGTTATTCTCAAAGACGAGCGGACGAACCTTCGGAACAATGAGCTGCGCCTCGCTTGGAATTCCCATCGGCTCAAACAATCCCGCTTCGAAATAGCGCCCAACGATCGCTGAAGTGATGGCGTCCATTTCATCGTGCGAACGGGTTTCCAGGCCTCTGCCTTTCAATCCCAACCGTCGGAGACCTTCACGTAACAAGTCAAGGCTCTTTTGCTTACGCGGAATGGAAAGGATGTCTTGAGCGGCACCTGGGTAAGACTCGATAACGCGCGGAGCTCGTGGTAGCGATTCGATGGCCCGACGGAGGCGAATACCTCTCAACGTAAGGTTTTCCATTGAGTCAATGAGAGACGGGTATGCAGGAATCCCCACACTCGCAAGGTCATGCTCTGCGACACGCATGATTCCCGCCTTCGGATCGATTGACGTGCCACCGCCGGGTAATCCTAGCGGCGAATCTATGCTGACAATCTTGGGTTTATGTTTCCTGACGTAAGCTACGATCTCCTCGTCAGAAAACAATGAACACGTCTCCACTAAGCACTCATTCAGGACTGCAACTCCCGTTGCCTTGTCACCTGCAGTCAGATCAATTCCAATGACTCTTGATCCAGCTGGAATGTTCTGTGGTGGCTGTATGCGAGCCGTCAATATCCGTTTCGGTGAGTCTTGGGCAGTCTCGAACTGAAGTTCCTCTTGTACAAAGATAGACTTGCTCTTTGTGAGGCTCCTCCGTCGCGATCTGCTTTCAGCGATCCATTGCCTGAGCTGATCGTACTGAAGTCGATTTAGAACAACTGGTGGGTCGAGTTTCTGCAGCGCGGCTGCGCCAAATCTAAGATTGAGGAGATGAGAACGAGCATGTGCGTCTGAACCAATGGAAATTGCACAGCCGGCATCAATGGCCTTCCGGAGCAGATGCAACGGCAAATCCAACCTCGACGGAAAGCAATTCATTTCGAGGGCAACGCGCCAAGAGGCACACTTTTCAAAGACTTCTTTCCAATTAACGTCAGCCGGAAGCCGAACATAATCTGGCACTCCAGGCTTGCCAACAATAGCGGACGTTGGGTGGGCGAGGATATCGATACAACCAGATTCAATCGCACGCACGACCCGGTCAGTATTTGCTCGAACATCATCTGTCCAATTCGAATGCACGGAGGCAACGACAATGTCCGCAGCTGCCAGCAGCGAATTTGGCAGATCAAGGGTCCCGTCTTTGAGGATGTCCACTTCAATGCCATGCAGCACCGGGCAAGTCGGTGTCGCCAAAGTTAACGCGCTCGCCTGTCGCAGCCACAGAAGCGGCGTTAAGCCTCCCTGCAGCTTGGCTGTCCGACTGTGATCCGTCACGGCGAAGTACTTCAGCCCACTCGCAACAATGGCACCGGCCATCGTGTTGACGGAAGCGCTTCCGTCAGACCACGCTGTGTGGAGATGAAGATCTGATAGAAGGTCGCTCTGAAAACGGGACGCTAACGGATCCAAAGACTCTGCTAATTCTGAAATACCCTTGTATGCGCTCAAATCACCGCTCGACTGTAGCAAGAAGCTCCACCCCATTTGGTGTCTAATCCGAATGCCGTCGCCATTCTGCTGTGAGTCGCGACGAAAGTGCCTTTCTCTCTTGAGCGCCTTGCCGATTGCGGCTACAACCGGGTCCCACGCCGTATTCACGGCAACACTCACGGGGTCCGTTACCGGCTCAAACGGGTCCGTGATTCCAGATAGTTCCCAACCAAGATTTCCTCCATGGAATTCTTGCGTTGTGTGCAGAAAACGCAACAGGGGCGGAATGATGTGCGCTGTTTGCCACGGTCCGACATTGCTGCCTTTGTACAACTCAGCAATCCGATCACGTTGGGAGGCCAGGTTCGTCGTGTCCTGGCGGAACCAGTCCTCGGGCAAGGAACGCAACGAAACCGTCGAAGCTATTTTGCTAGGACCCAAACCACGCACCGAGCGGAGACGCAAACAGCGATCAAAACGTTCGCCACGATAAACGCGAAGTTCCGGAATCGTGCCGCTCCGGCCGATATTGGTCAAGTACTGCCGAATTCTCGACGATGGGACATAATCGAGGTCTTCATCTCGGGCTGTCCCGTCGAGCCAACGATCAATGGTTGTCCCGTAGCCGTCGAGACTGTAGCCCGCTCGCCAAAGCGAAAACGTTCTGTATTTGGGAATCTCCGCGTCTCTTGCAAGTGCGTCTACTTCCAGAAGGAAAGCGAGATCGTACAGAGGTTGAACGTATTCAAAGTCTCTGATCCGAAAATAGTCACCATTCGGGACCGCCGTGGACATGAAATCGCTGTCGCTGAATAAAGAGCCGCTCCTCGGTCGCTTTGCGTTGGCGTTGGTCACTTTCTGTGGAGTTCTCCATCTGCCAATGATGCTAGACGCTGATACAGATGCGGATCTTTGACGAAATCCCACTCGTCCATTGGTATTCGGAGCTTCTTCCCTGGGTATCGCGCGAAATATTCTTCGTAGGCTGCGTTGACCAAACCGTAGTATGCGGGATCGATTTCCAACTCGAAGTCTCGTTTTCTAGCCCGTATCCTCTCAACCAAAAGATCTGTCGTTGCTGATAAGAAAATCATCAGGGCGGGACGAGGAGTCTTCTCTATACAAACGTCGTACAACTCAGTGAACAAGCGATTGAGGCGAGTGTCCTTGAGATTCAAGTCCGCGTAGAGGAGGTCCTTGCCAAGGTGGAAGTCGGCGACGACTTCTGATCTTAAGGCAGCGCCGGCTTGACTCTTGAGCTGATGAAAATGCAATAAAAGAAACGAGAATTCAGTCTCAGTAGCATTCCCGACTGGGTCGTCATAAAATGCGCGAAGAAAGGGGTTGCTCTCGAAATCCTCCAGCAGCAGCGTGCTGTGTCGAAGGGCCGCGAGGCCCTTGGCAACCGTCGATTTACCTGCTCCGACGCATCCTTCAACCACGATCAACATTGTCTCTAGTCCCGACTCTAGCCATTCCCGATTAGGGAAGTGCAGGATGTTTTAGCCTCAAAAGACCATAGCATCTCTTTCACTTCTTCAGCTCTCCTGCAATTAAAGCAAATTGATCCAGCGCAGCCTGCAAGTCTTCAGCAATTTCAGCGGCGATCACATCGGGATCGGGTAGATTGGCCGAGTCTTCCAGGCTCTCATCCTTAAGCCAGAAGATATCCAGGCTCACCTTGTCGCGTTTCAATAGCTCTTCGTAGGCAAACGATTTGAACCGTTCGGTCTCTTTGCGCTCATGGCGGTTCTGTGGGTTGTAGCGTGCAACGAAGTCGTCCAGGTCCGCCCTCTTCAGCGAGTTCGTCTTCAAGGTGAAGTGCTGGTTTGTGCGGAGGTCGTAGATCCATAATGTCTTCGTCCAAGCCTGCTCGGTGGCGGGCTTCCTGTCGAAGAACAAGACGTTGGCTTTCACTCCCTGAGCGTAAAAGATGCCAGTCGGCAGACGCAGCAGCGTATGAACGTCACATTGCTTCAGTAGTTCGCGTCGGACGGTCTCCCCAGCACCTCCCTCGAACAGCACGTTGTCCGGCACTACAATCGCAGCGCGGCCGTGAATCTTCAGGCATGACTTTACATGCTGGAGAAAGTTGAGCTGCTTGTTGCTGGTCGTCGCCCAAAAGTCGTCACGAACATAGGTGAGCGATTCCTTGGCCTCTTCGCCCTCATCGTTGATGACTGTGATGCTGGACTTTTTTCCAAAAGGGGGATTCGTCAGCACCATCTCGTAAGCGACTGACGGCTTTTGCGCCAGGCTGTCCACACCCCCTTGTATCGGACAATTGTCGCCGCCGATGCCGTGCAGGTATAGGTTCATCACGCATAACCGGGCCACGCTATCCACGAGCTCATTGCCGGATAGCGTCTGGAGCTTGAGCCGTTTCTTCTGGTCACGATCTAGGGTGTAGTGCTGACTCAAATAATCGTGAGCAACTAGCAGAAAGCCCCCCGTACCACATGCAGGATCGTGGATCGTCTGCCCAGGGGTCGGCCGCATCACGTCTACGAGGGCTTGAATCAAGGGACGGGGCGTGAAATACTGTCCCGCGCCACCCTTCACGTCCGCGGCGTTCTTTTCCAGCAAACCTTCATAGGCATCGCCCTTGACATCCGCTTCGAGCGAGGTCCACTGTTCCTTATCAATTAGGTCCGAGATCAAACGGCTGAGCTTGGCCGGATCTTGAATCTTGTTCTGCGCTTTGCGGAAGATGACACCCAACATGCCCTTTTGCTTACCTAATGTTTCCAGCAGATGGCGATAATGAGTTTCTAAAGCATCTCCATCGTTTTCCAATAGACTGGACCAATCGAAACCCTTCGGAATAGTAGATGGCTTGTTGAACGGTGGCTTCGTCTGCTCATCCGCCATTTTTAGAAAAAGCAAGAAGGTTAATTGCTCGACGTAGTCTCCGTAGGAAAGACCGTCGTCCCTAAGGACGTTGCAGTAGTTCCAGAGTTTTTGAACAATGCCGTTAGAGGTCATATCAGGTCCGCCGTAAAAGCAAGGCCTAGCCTGCCGCCTTGGCACTTGGGGCACTTCCGCTCGAAGATATCACTGCCGTTGGACCCGTAGTTGTTTCCGCAGTGAGAGCAGGCTAGCTGGTAGGTGGACTGAAGATGATCATTACCTGCTAAATCACTATTCCGAATTGTGACTTGCCCGTTACGATTGACGTATCCAGTCTGGGTACTGGGTGACATACCGTTCATGACACCTCCATAGCAACGGTCTTCGCTTGCTTTTGTTTCGGCTTGTGAGTGCACCTCTGAGCCGATTCGGCGAGCTGCTCAGTACGAATGCGCTCCAGCAACGCTGCCGCAGGTTCGTCGCGGGGATCCTGTGGAACGAGCTTGCCCTCGAAGGCACGTTTCAATATCGACTGGCGTAGTCGTTTAGCGCGCTCCATATTTTTTTGTAGATCAGAATCAATCTCGTCTGCTACCGACAACACGCGCTCTATCTCGGTCGCAATCCGAACTTGCTCCGCGATTGGTGGGAGTGGATATTGCGCTTGCAACAGTGCCTTTTGTGTCAGCTTGCGCCGTCCTGTAGATCCTGTTGTCAGCGGCGTGAATGGATAGAACGCAAGAGAATAATTGAGAAACTCTGAGGTAACCGCCCCCGTGGGGCGCAATACATGCGCGTGATTATTGACCCAAGATTTACCGGTGATGAGGTACGAAAAGGGTAGCGTCCTTCCAACAAACGTCTCGTCCTCCACGACAAGGACTAGTGGCTCATCAAATAGGAAATCATCTATCCAGCCGACTCGGGCGTTGGCGCCGTAATATGGAACACTACCACTCCGACGCGCCCGCTCGTTCTTGTTTACCGGCACACGCCGACCATCCAAACATTCTGCGATTTGGTCGATGGATGCCCATTTCCATCCCGTGGGCAACGACGCAAGACTATCGGTCTCCGGCGGGTCAGGTTCTTTGTACTTATTCCTCCAATCATCGGTCTGGGGTGCCTTCCCGCAGGAGACCATTTTGGCCAACTGGTCGGCTTCCCATTTAGTGCGGCGTTCTTTGAGCACGCGCGAAAGCAATTCCTCGCCTGTCTCGTAACTGCGCCCATCGTTGCGTGCCAGCTCCGCTTCTGTAGGAACAAGCCGACCTTCGCACGCCGCCTTCAATACCGCGGCACGATACCGCTTCAGACTGATCCGAACACGCTTCAGAGCAGCAACTGCAGCATCGAGTCGCGTGAACTGTTCCTCGATCTTCTGAACGATTCGATCTTGCTCTGGCCTCGGGGGCACGTCAAAGGCGTAGTCCCTTAGAAACTCTGGTGGCACTCGCAATTGTCCCGCCGCGCCCTTCATTTTCATTCGGGCCGCGCGTCGCACCTCCAGCTGAAGAACGAAATACATCAGTAACTGTGAGCAAACGGCTTGAGTGGGACGCAATACATGGAACTCCGTCGAGCCGGCCCCCCGCCCGCCAATGAGTCCGCGGGCAACCGCAACCTTACCGTTTTCCATGCAAGGCGTGATTTTCGCGAAGAGGATATCTGCCTCCTGAAAGCGCGTATATCCCTTGCTCACGTCCTTCCAGTGTCGGGAAATAGATGAATCCAAGCGATCAGACTCCGCCTCTACAGCAGCCATCGGAACAAATGAAACTAAATCGTCATTTGCTGGCTCAGACGTGAATGATCGCGGATTGAGTTCTACGACGCCCCCAATCGTTGCTCTCGCCCATCCCGTAGGCATCTCTTCACTCACTGAACTAGTACCTCGTTAAGCTCCTTGAGGATCGGCTGCAGGTCCGTACCAAACACCTGAGACGCTTTGCCCAGTCCGCCGCGCTGCACAAATGGCTCGTAATCGAAGTCCTCAGCCTCTATTGTCAGGCTCGTACCGATGTGATCCCGAATCGCCTCCAGCCACTGCCGCTGCTCATCCGTGAATTTGCGTCCGTTGCCTTCCTGCTGCGCCATCCAGCGCGCGAACCGGGTAGTCACGTCTTCCTGAAACGGATGCAACTCCTCCTGCTGATGAATCGCAAAGCGAACAAGAGACACGATGTCGGTAAGCACGCGGCCACCAGAACCCCGTACCTTGGAGCGGTCCAGCGCTTCGTAGGCGTGCCAAAGTCGTTCCGGCGTCCAATCTCGGGGTGGGCGCTTGATCATCTCGGCCAGTTCCTTAATCTCCGTGAAAGTCAACCGCTGCTTATAAGGACGGCTGTACAGGATTTGCAGCGCGGTGATCTGGTCTTTGTTCTGCTCGATAAATTCCTCAAACGACTTCACAATACTCTGCGCTCGCTCACGCGCAGCAGGATCGAGTCCAGCGGAAATCAATTCGTCCTTGGTGACCGTATCAATCGTCTGCTCATAGGATTTTCGAATCTCCACCAGTTGTTTACGGAGCGCGGGATTGGCGGCGATGGGCTTCGCCGCTTCCGCAAGCAGCTTCGAAGCAGCCTGACTAACCTCTTGCGGCGTCGGCTCGGCTGCGCCTGCGACTTTCTTGGCGGCTTCGAGTTGGACGTCGGGATCGAGTGCCTCCACCAGGCCGCTGACGATGGCGGCGAGTGTTCGGCCGGTGGTTCCTTGGACCAATCCCCGATCCTCGTCCGTCAATTGCCGATCAAGCCGAGCCAGCCGAGATGCCAGAGAACTCAATACATCCGGCTCGCGATTTCCAAATGAAACTGCCTCCATGAGCTTCTCGAAAGAAACGTTCCGCTTGCGCTCAAGAGTTCGCGTGTCGGACATCTCTTCTTCGCAGAGTCCAACCGCGTCAACAATGATGAAATGGGTTTTCGACTCAGCGTCTGGCGTGACTGCTTTTAGATCATCGATAGAAATGATGCGTGTTCCACGGCCCTTCATCTGTTCAAAGAAAGCCCGGCTGCGCACCGACCGCATGAAGAATACAATTTCCAACGGACGAATGTCCGTTCCCGTGGCAATCATGTCCACAGTCACGGCGATTCGCGGGTTGTAGCTGTTACGAAAGGAAGAAAGCAAGTCTTCCGGCTTGATGCCACTGTTGACCCAGGTGACTTCCTCGACTTCCTTGCCGTCTTGATTCTTCTTCTTTGTAACCACACGGGCAGTGCCAGTCTTGTATGTGATTTTCTGCGCGAAATCGTTACCCTTGCCAAACTCTTCCCTCAAGATCCTGACGATGTCGTCGGCGTGGCTGTCGTCTTTGGCAAAGATGAGAGTCTTGGGCACCTCGGTGCGGCCGGGAAAGATTTCCGTGAACAGGCGTTCCTTAAAAGTCCGAATGACAGTACGAATTTGGTCGGGCGTGACAACATTCCGGTCAAGCTGTCTGGCGTCGTAGGTAAGGCTTTCGTCGAGCTGCTCCCAACGAACCTTGCGGGTTTGGCGATCGCGCTTATCCACGTAGAAGCCGGCGTTGACGGTCGATCCGTGCTCGCTGACCATAGTGCGGATGCGATAAACATCAAAGCCTACGTTCACGCCATCTGCGACAGCCCTCTCGTGGTT
>Ga0182024_10011510_pt1 | contig 17723 bp, 20 predicted proteins | sample P32metaG_FD_120480 | JGI IMG/M metagenome (GOLD analysis project Ga0182024, IMG submission 120480) | Permafrost microbial communities from Stordalen Mire, Sweden - P3-2 metaG (Illumina Assembly) | ecosystem: Environmental > Terrestrial > Soil > Wetlands > Permafrost | place: Sweden: Stordalen... | reverse complement strand
CTGGACGACGACGCCGTGGACGCTTCCGGCGAACGTAGCCATTGCATTGCGCGCCGACGCGACCTACGGGCTCTATCGCGTGGACGGCGAGATGCTGATCGTCGCCGAGGCGCTCGCGCAGCGCGCGCTGGGCGAGCGATTCGCGGAAGCGACACCGATCGGCCGCGTACTTGGCGAAGAGCTCGACGGACTCGCTGTGCGCCATCCGTTCATGGAGCGCGATTCGACGATCGTGCTCGCGCCGTACGTGGACTTAGAGACCGGGACGGGAGTAGTCCACACTGCGCCCGGGCACGGCGCCGACGATTTCGATACGGGAATGAAATATGGTCTGCCGATTCTCAATCCGGTAGATGCGGCCGGCCGTTTCACCGCCGAGGCCGGCGCCTACGCCGGCATGAACATTTTCGCGGCCAATGCGCGCATCGTCGACGACTTGCGCGCGAGCGGTGCGTTGTGGAGCGCGGCGGAGTACGAGCATTCTTATCCACATTGCTGGCGCTGTCACAATCCCGTGATTTTCCGCGCGACGGCGCAGTGGTTTCTCGCGATGGATCAAAACCTGCTTCGCCAGCGCGCGCTCGACGCGACCGACGCAGTCGAGTACGCGCCGCAATGGGGGCGCGCGCGCCAGCGGCAGATGATCGAAACGCATCCCGAGTGGTGTCTTTCGCGGCAGCGCACGTGGGGAACGCCGATTCCATCCTTAGTTTGCAGAGCGTGCGGCGAAGCGATCCTCGATCCGCGCGTGGCGCGCCTCGCCGCGAAACGCTTCGCCGAGGCGGGCGCAGGTTCGTGGTGGAGCGATCCGGTGCAGACCTATCTCCCCGACGGCTTCGTCTGTCCGCACTGCGGTGGTTGCGATCTCGAAAAAGAGAAGAACATCGTCGACATTTGGTTTGAGTCGGGGGTGACCCACCTCGCCGTGCTGGGACGCGACGGAATGCCGTGGCCGAGCGACCTCGTTCTCGAAGGCGGCGATCAGTTTCGAGGCTGGTTTCGCAGCTCGCTCATCACGGCCGTCGCGATCAAAGGCCGCGCGCCGTACCGGCGCGTGATGAAGAACGGCTGGGTGAACGACGAAGAAGGCCGCCCCATGTCGAAATCGCGGGGAACCGGCATCGACGCGAGCGATGCGATGGCCCGCTGGGGCGCCGACGTCTTGCGGTTGTGGGCTGCTTCGGTCGAGCCCATCGACGACGTGCGCTTCGGGCCCAACGTCGTCGACCAAGTCGGACGCGTCTACCGAAACCTGCGAAATCGCATGCGCTTCATGCTCTCGAATTTGGAGGACCTTTCCGCCGCGGACGTCGTCGCGCGTGAAGCGATGGAGCCGATCGACCGGCTTGCCTGCAGTGTGACCGACGCGTTCGTCGCCGGCGTTAAAGACGCGTACGATTCCTGCGAGATACACGACGCCTATCTGCGCATCGTCGAGTTCGAAAGCTCGATGTCGAGCCTCTTTTTTGACGCGCTCAAGGATCCGCTCTACTCGCGCGCCGCTGGCGATCCGCGTCGCCGCAGCGCGCAGTCGGCGCTGCTCTACATCGCGACGCACTTTTTCACGACCGTCGCGCCGGTGCTTTCGTTCACCGCGGAGGAGGCGTGGCAGCATCTTCCCCAATGGCTGCTGGCGCGGACCGAAAGCGTTTTCGACAGCTCCTTCGATGTAAACCGTTCCCGGAACGCTGCCGCCGAAAGCGACCTCGCGCTCTGGCGCCGGCTGCGCGCGCTGCGCGCCCGAGTGGCCGCGTCGGCGGAACCGCGCGACTTCGAGGCGCAAGTGCGCCTTACCGTGCCCCCCGCGGTCTACAAGCGGCTGCTCGCGCTTGGCGACAACCTGCGTGAGGCGCTAGTCGTCTCCCAGCTGACGCTGAGCTCGGGCGATGCGGAGGCCTTCGAGTTATTGCCTGCGGACGGAGCGAAGTGCGTGCGGTGTTGGAAGTATCGCGAGCTCGGCGAGGATCCAGATCATCCCGATATCTGTTCGGATTGCACGCGCGTCGTCCGCGCATTGCAGGGCGCGGCTTAAGCGCTCGCCCTCCAACGGGCGCAAAAGTTCTTCCACTCCCGCGTCTCGATCGCCGCGCGCGCTTCGCGCATCAGCGTGTTGACGAGATATACGTTGTGATGCGAGAGCAAGCGCGGCCCGAGCATCTCCTTGCTGCGGAAGAGATGGGAGAGATACGCGCGCGAGAAGGTCGTGCAGGTGTCGCAGTCGCAGTGCGGATCGACGGGCGCGAAATCGCGCGTGAAGGTTGCATTGAAGAGGTTGACCTCGCCTTCGTGAGTCATCGCGCGTCCGTTGCGTCCACAGCGCGTCGGGTAGACGCAGTCGAAGAGATCCAGCCCGGCATCGATCCCTTCCAGAAGGTCACGGACGGTCCCGACGCCCATGAGATAGCGGGGCTTTTCCTTCGGGAGCATCGACGCCGTTACGCGCGCAGCCGCGTACATCTGCTCGCGCGTCTCACCAACGGAGAGCCCGCCGATCGCGTACCCGGGAAAATCGAGCCCCACGAGCTCGCGCGCGCTACGCTCTCGCAACGCCGGGTCTAACCCGCCTTGCACGATCCCAAAGAGCGCGGTCGCCGGCGCCTTGCTCGCTGCGACGGAGCGCCGGGCCCACAGGGTCGTCAAGCGCACCGACTCTTCGAGTTCATTTGGTCGCGCGGGAAGCTTCACGCAAACATCGAGCACCATTGCGACATCGCTCCCGATGGCTTCTTGAAAAGCCACGACGCTCTCCGGCGTAAAGCGATGTACGCTGCCGTCGAGATGCGACCGAAAGGTGACGCCGTCGTCATCGACCTCACGTCTGCTCTCCAAACTGAAAACCTGAAAGCCGCCCGAATCCGTAAGAATCGGCCGTTCCCAAGCCATGAAGCGATGAAGTCCGCCAGCGCCCAAGATCGTTTCGAGCCCGGGCCGCAACCAAAGATGATACGTGTTCGCAAGCACGATCTGCGACTGCGCCCCCACCAGCTCCCCCGGCGTCAATCCCTTAACCGTTCCCGCCGTCCCGACCGGCATAAAACACGGCGTCTCAACAACTCCGTGCGCGAGTCGCAGCCGCCCGCGCCTAGCATTACCGCCTTTAGTGAGGAGCTCGAACATTGCTGTCGTTTGCTCGTAAGCGCCGCTCATGCGCTCATGGGTGATTCGAAGACGTCCGTCGCTCCGCATCCATGCTCCGCTCCTACTCCCCAATTTTTCGCAATTCGGCATCCTGCCGTTGCGAAAAACTTGGAGGCTTCTCATCACCCATGAGCGCACGAGCGGCGCTTACGAGCAAACGGGCGTGCATGTACTCGCGAGGAGGCGCAGCTTCAAACGACATCGCTTCGTCGGTGCGTGGATGGCGAAACGCAAGTCGCCACGCATGCAGCGCCTGTCCCCGAAGCTCGAAGCGCGATTCAATCTTGCCATAGAGCGGGTCGTTGAGGATCGGATGGCCGATCCCGGCCATATGCACGCGAATCTGATGCGTTCTGCCGGTTTCGAGGCGAAAGAGCAGCTCGGAGTGCGCCGTAAAGGCTTCACGCACCGCGTAGTGCGTCAGGGCGGGTTTGCCATCGGCGACGATCGCGAACCTCAAACGATTGCGTGGATCGCGCCCGATCGGTCCTTCGATCGTCCCGAGCGGGTGCTGCGGTACGCCGCGGACCAATCCGAGATACTCGCGCTCGACGCGCCGCGCTTTCATCGCGAGGCCGAGCGCGCGCAGGCTCTCTTCGCGCTTTGCGACGACGAGCAGGCCGGAGGTGTCGCGATCGAGCCGGTGGACTAGTCCGGGGCGCAGCAGATCGCCTGGAAGGGTCGCGTGCACGTGCGCGAGCAGCGCATTGACGAGCGTGCCGCTGGTGATGGTATGTGCGGGATGCGTTACCATTCCGGCAGCCTTGTTGACGACCAGCAGGTCGTCGTCTTCGTAGACGACGTCGAGCGGAATCGACTCCGGCCGCGCGACGAGCGCCGGCGGCTGCGTAATTTCGAACTCGAGCACATCGCCGGTTTCTAGCGGGCGGCTGGGCTTGGCGGGGCTGCCGTTAACGAGAACCTCTCCCCGCCGAGCGGTTTGCGTTACGAGGGTTCGCGAAACTCCGGAGAGCCAAGCAACGAGGACGTCGGTGCGTTTCCCGGCTTGCTCAGCCGTGACGACGTGCAACAAGGCTCGAGAGCAGCAGAAGGCCGACGCCGGCGGTGATGCACGAGTCGGCAACGTTGAAGATGTTCTTCCAGACGTGGTAAAAGCCGATGAAGTCTATGAAATCGATGACGTACCCGTAGTGCAGGCGATCGACGACGTTGCCGATCGCTCCGCCGACGATCATGCCGAACGCAATCCGAACGGTCTGCGAATGCGCTGCGGCCTCCCGGAAGCTGAACCAAAAGAGTACCAGCACGACGATCGCCATCCCGATCAACATGACGCTGCTGCTGCCGAAGAGGCCGAACGCGCCGTGAATGTTCCGCTCGAACGTCCAGTTCAGCAAGTTGGGGATGATGACGCGACAGGACTGCTGGAGCTCCTGGATAGGCGGACATACCCGAACGATCCAGGCCTTGCTGTACTGGTCGGCGGCGAGCACGGCGATCGCCGCGGCCGAGATGACGAGCGTTTGCTTTAGGCTAAAGATTCGGTTGCGGTACAAACTGATAGAACCATCCTGCGACGTTGAGGAACGCATTGTTGACGAGAATCAGGCCGACGACGACGAGAAACGCACCCGATGCAAACTCGATCGCGGGTAGCGAAGATTTGATGCGGGCGAGCCAGGGCAGAACGACGCCGATTGCCATCGCGGTTGCGAGAAACGGCAGCGCCAAGCCGAGACAGTAACAGGAAAGCAGCACTGCGGCAGCAGCGCTGTGCTGTTGCGACGCAATCGCCAGAATCCCGGCGAGAATCGGGCCGATGCAAGGCGACCAGCCGGCTGCGAACGCGATGCCGACCAGGCCGGAGGTCCACAGCGTGCGGCGGTCGTGTTGAAGGTGCAGACGCGCGTCCATCATCAGCACGGGAATGCGTAGCATGCCCATCATGTGCAAGCCCAAAACGACGACCACCACGCCCCCGATCTGCGCGATCAGCACGCGGTTTGCAGCCAGCGCTCCGCCGATCGCGCTCGCACTTAGGCCCAATCCGACGAAAATTAGGCTGAAGCCGGCGACGAACGCGACGGCGTGTGCCATCGTTTGCAGGCGCGCGCGAGCGGTCGGCTCGTTCTTGAGGTCTTCGAGACTCTCTCCCGTGAGCAGCGAGAGGTAGGCCGGCACCATCGGAAGGACGCACGGCGAAACGAAGGAAACGAGGCCCGCAAGGAAGGCGATGCCGGCGGTGATATGTGTCGTCGCGGTCATCAGTCAAAAGATTGTTATAAATGCAGCACTGGTTCACCTATCCGACAAACATCGACCCGGTCGCGATTCATCTCGGTCCGCGATTCGGCATCCACTGGTACGGCATCGCCTATTTGGTGGCGTTCCTCTGCGTCTATCTGTGGATGAGCCGTCCGGCCGGGCTGCGCCGCCTGGGGCTCACAAAGCAGCAGATTCAGGATTTTCTCTTCTACGCGCTGATCGGCGTGCTCGTCGGCGGGCGAACCTTCTTCGTCATCAACGACATCATCAGCAAGCACGATGCCTCGTTCTATTTTTCCAACCCGGTCAACTTTATCGCTGTCTGGAACGGCGGGATGGCCTTCCACGGGGGATTGATCGGCGTGCTCGTGGCGATTTGGCTGTTCATTCGGCAGCATCCGGGTCTGAAATACGTGGTCGTCGGCGACGAAGTCGTGATGATGCTGCCGGTCGGCATCACACTGGTGCGAATCGTGAACTTCATCAACGACGAGCTGTGGGGGGACATCTGCCGTCCCGACCATCCCTGGTGCCTGCGCTTCCCGAGCGCACCCGACCAAGGCACGTTCTATCGTCACCCTTCGCAGATCTACGAGGCGATTCTCGACATCCTGACGCTGCCGATCCTCTTGATCGTCTACCGGCTCAAGCCCAAAGACGGCGTCGTCGCGTGGACCTGGTTCACGTGCTACGGGATCACGCGAACGATTGCAGAGATGTGGCGGCAGACCGATTTTAGCTGGATGGGCCTCACCGGCGGCCAGCTCTACGCCCTGCCGATGATCGTCGTTGGGGCGATCGGAATCGCCTACTGCGCGACCCGGCCCGGCCCGCGCACCGACGCCAGACCGGTCCGCACGGCGCGTGGATGAGGCAAGGAGTCAAGGAACGCTACCGAGCGCTGCGAAGCGCGATCGATGAAGAAGCGCGTAGAGAGGGGCGCGATCCGGGCGGCGTCACGTTGGTCGGGGTCGGCAAGCGCCAGCCCCCGGAATTAATCGCCCAGGCGATCGAGGCGGGCTTGACCGATCTCGGTGAGAGCTACCTGCAAGAGGCGCGCCGCAAGTTTCCGCTGCTGCCTGTCGTGCGCAAGCACTTCATCGGGCACATACAGAGTAACAAGGCGAAAGCTATAGCAGCGACGTTCGACGTCGTCCAGAGCGTCGATCGGGCCGAAGCGGGCATCGCGCTGGGAAGGGCGGCGCAAGAACTGGGCGCGACGCTGCCGGTGCTGCTACAGCTCAACGTTACGCCGTCGGATCGCTTTGGGTGTCGTCCCGATCAGGCCGACCAGCTCGCTGAGACGCTTCGAGGCCAGGCGAGCTTGCGCCTCGAGGGCGTCATGGCAATGGGACCGCTGGACGCCGACAGCGACGCAATATCGCGCGCATTCGAGCTCGCTGCCAAGACCTTGGCACGCATAGGTGGAAGTACGCTTTCCATCGGTATGTCGGGAGATTGGCGCGAAGCGCTGCGAGCCGGCTCGACGATGGTGCGCATCGGAGAGGCGCTCTTTGGCCCGCGCACAGATGGGAGGCACACGTGAGCGTGTTCAGCAAGATCGGCTCGTTTTTTTCGATTCGCGACGATGAAGACGAGTTTTATGAGGACGAGGTGCCGTCGGGGCGCGTCGTACCGCTGTCGACCGCAGGACGGCGCGGCGGCACGCAGGTGAGCGTTTACTCACCGCGCAGCTATCAAGACGTCGTCGAGATCGCCGACTCGCTGCGGAACCGGCAGGTCGTCATCATGAATTTGCAAAACGCCGATCGCACGCTTTTGCAGCGCGTGGTGGATTTTACGTCGGGGGTCGCTTACACGATCGACGGCAAGATCCAAAAGCTCGCCGAGTCCATTTACCTAGTCGTCCCGGCCGGCATCGTCGTGAATGCCGCAGGTTTGCGCGACTCGATGATGGCCGACGGCACTTTCGATTTCATGGGCAATAGACCGTAGGACACGAAGCGATGGAAAAGATCACACCAGTCGACATACAACACAAGAGTTTCAAGAAGGCGCTTCAAGGCTACGAGCGCGCCGACGTCGATAAGTTTCTCGATGAAATCATCGAGACGCTCGAAGACGAGGCACAGCAGCGGGCCGCTCTCGAGGCGGAGATCGCGGACCTCAAGGAGCGCGTGAGTCATTTCAAAGCGATCGAAGAGTCGCTGCAAAACACTTTGGTGCTCGCTCAGCGCACGGCCGACGAGGTCAAAGCGTCGGCGCATAAAGAGGCCGACCTCATCCGAGAACAGGCGCGGTTGGCCAACGAGCGCGAGATCGCCGGCTACAGCGATACGATCTCCGACGTTCGGCGCGAGCAACAGCGGGCGGTTGAAGCGACGGAGAAGGCCAAGAGCGAGCTGCGCAGCCTGCTGATGACGCATCTTGCTCTGCTCGAACGGGCCGAGGGCCCGGCAAGCAATGGTGGGCTCCAGGCTGCCGCCGTACCGGCCGAAAACAGCACGCCGGTCGAGCCTCCGCTCAAACACGACGACACCAAGCGCATCACCGTCTATTAATAGCGTCGCGCTCTTGCCGGGCGACGGGATCGGCCCGGAGGTTATCGACTGTGCCGCCGAGGTTTTGCGGCGCGTCCGGCCCGATGTCGAGTGCACGGGGGCGCCGGTCGGTGCGGCGGCGCTTGCCGCCGGGCTCCCCGCGCTGCCGCCGGAAACTAAAGCGCTCTGCGATCGCAGCGATGCGATCCTCTTTGGCAGCGTCGGCTTGCCGCAGTACGACGGACTTCCGTTGGCACAACGCCCCGAGTACGCGCTGTTCTTGTTGCGGCGCGACTACCAGCTTTACGCGAACTTGCGGCCCGTGCGTGTCTTTCCGGGGCTCGAAGACGCCTCGTCGCTGCGGCCCGAGGTCGTGCGCGGTCTCGACCTGCTCGTCGTGCGCGAGCTGACCGGCGGCATCTATTACGGCCGGCCCAAGGAGCAGCGAACCGTGGACGGCGTCGAGGAGGCCGTCGACACGATGATCTATCGCGCACCGGAGATCGAGCGCATCGCGCGCATCGCTTTCGATTTGGCGCGCGCGCGGCGCAAGCACGTCACGTCGGTGGATAAACAGAATATCTTGGAGACGTCGCGGTTGTGGCGGCGAGTCGTCAACGAGATGTCGGTGCACTATCCCGACGTACGTCTCGAGCATCTACTCGTGGACAACGCAGCGATGCAGCTGGTGGCGCGGCCGGGCGACTTCGACGTGATCGTCACCGAGAATATGTTTGGCGACATCCTTTCGGACGAAGCCGCGATTCTCACCGGTTCGCTCGGGACGCTCCCCAGCGCCAGTCTCGGTTCGCAAGGCGCCGCTGGACGGCAGTTTGGCCTCTACGAGCCGATCGGCGGTACGGCGCCCGATTTGGCCGGCAAGGACGTTGCAAATCCAACGGCAGCTATTCTCTCCGCCGCAATGTTGCTACGCCACAGCCTCGCCGACGATTCGTCTGCGGCTCGAATCGAGCGCGCCGTCCACCGCGCCTACGCCGACGGCTTGCGAACAGCCGACGTGGCGCGTTCGGGCGCCCCGGTATCGACGCGCGCCTTCACGCAAGCGGTTCTCGCCAGGCTCTAGGAGCCTGTCGTTAAAGTGGCGACCTTGCGCCCGATAAAATCGATAAAGCGGACGTGCAGCAGTGCGTGCGCATGCGGATGGCCCGATTTCCAGGCCGAGCGCCAGCGGAGCAGGGCGGTTCGCTGCATCGCGGCGACGGCGTCGTCATCCATGTCAAAGTAGCTCTGTAAGTCGAGGCTGACGATCAGCGTGTTCGGCGGCCGAATGTCGAAGCCCATCACGACGCCGGAATACTGCGCTTTGAGCGGGGCGACGGCGGCAAGCTCTGCGTCGTCGGTGCGTTCCCGCACCGACGGTGAGCTGCACGCCACGGCGAGTGTCGCCACCACCGCATGCGTGAGGAACCGCAGCCCGGCCATCATGCGGAAACGATTCGGCCAACCCGCTTCGCTACCATGCGCGCATGGACGGAATTGCATGGGCGGCCAGCGCAATGGTCGCGGCCCGAACGCGGCTTGAAATCGCGACCGAAAATCTCGCGAACGTTTCAACCGATGGGTTTCGCCGCATCGATGCGCGGGGCTTCCTGACCGCGCTCGGGGTCACGATTGCACGACGGACCTCCAGTGAAGGCGGCGCGCTGCGGCATACGGGTCGCGATTTCGACCTCGCGATTCTCGGCGGCGGCGCGTTCCGCGTTCGCGATTCGGCCGGCCGCGTGAGCGAGACGAGAGCCGGTGCCTTCGTCCACGAAGCCGATGGAACGTTGCACGACGGCCGGGGACGCGTGGTACTGGGGCTCCGCAACGTGCTGCACGTTCCGTCGGGCGACGCCGTCGACGCGCACGCGCTCGGTCTTCCTTCGACCAGCCGCGTACAGAGCGGATTCTTGGAAGGTCCCGCGGTCGATGCGATCGCCGAGATGATCGACGTGCTCTCCGCGGAGCGCTCTTTCGAGAGCGCGGAAAAAGCGGTCGCCGCGATCGATGCCACCCGTCAGAAGTCGGCCGATGCGGCCCGCGTGAAATAGGGAGCGTGCCGGTATGGACCTTGCACTCTTCGCCGCTGCTAGCGGCATGGCGGCTCAGCAGCGGAACCTCGATACGATTGCCGACAACTTAGCCAACGCCGGCGTCGTCGGCTTCAAAGGATCGGCTCAAGGCTTTGCCGAGCTGATTGCGCCTGGTGGAAGGGGGCTTGGAACGGTTGCGCTCGGTTCGCGAGTGCTCTTCGCTCAGGGTAAGCTGGCCCGAAGCGCCGGTCCGTTCGATCTCGCGATCGACGGCCCTGGTTTCTTTACGTTGCTCGACGGCCACGGGCGCCGGCTCTATACGCGCGATGGAGAGTTCTCGCGCAACGCGGATGGAACGCTGCGCAACGCTTCGGATTATCGGCTTGCGGGCATCACGATTCCCAGCGACGCGCTTAGCGTAACCGTTGCCGGAGATGGGAGCGTTCGCGCGACCTTTACGGGGGGAAGCCGCACGCTCGGCCGCATTCGTCTTGCGGAGTTCGCGGCGCCGGAGCATTTTCGTGCGCTTGACGGCGCGATTTTTGAAGCGACGCCCGAGTCGGGAAAGCCAAAAGAAGTCATCCCCGGTTCGGCGGATGGCCCGAAGCTGCACTTCGGGATGCTCGAAGAGTCGAACGTCACGATCATCGATGCGATGATGCAGATTCTCACCGCGCAGCGCGCCTACGAAGCCAATGCAAAAGGCGTTCAGGCGGCCGACGAGATGCTGCGCGTCGCCAACAATCTGCAGCGTGGATAGCGCCGCGGCACGCCGCGCGGGCGAGATGCTCGAGTCGATCCTGCTCGTCCCGATGCTTCGCCCACTGATCGTGGGCGCTGGGATGTTCGGGGATTACGAGCTGGAGCTCTTGGCACAAGAAATCGCGCGCAGCGACGGCGAGGGATTCGCTGCCCTGATAGCCTCTCGCTTAGAGGGCGCACGATGAGCCCCGGCGACCGCGACGAGCAGATCCGAGACTTGCTGCCGATTGTGAAAAAACTTGCTCGACGGCTAAAGCGGCTCGTGCCGAACTTCGATCTCGACGATCTCGTCGGCGATGGATCCGTCGGCTTGATCCGCGCCGTCGATTCGTTCGATCCACACCGCGGGCCGGAGCTCTGCGACTACGCGCGACGTCTCGTCGTCGGCGCCATGCTCAACGGAATCCGCCGCATGGACCCGGTCTCCGAGCGAGCGCGCCGGATCGTGCGCGACGGCGAGAACCGGCGATACTCGCTCGCGGCCGCACTCGGCGCGGTTCCGACCTCAAACGAGATGGAGCAGCGCTACCCCGGATATCGCCGCGCCATTGCCGCAGCCTATCGCGGTCAGCCGCTCTCTCTCGATGCGCCGCTGCCGTTGGGAGAATCGCTCGTCAATGACTGGAGTGACGACCCGGCGCGGATCGTGGAGCGCCGGTCCGAAAGCGCGCAGCTCGCGGAGTTAATCTCGGGCCTGTCGCCGCGCCAGCGCGAGGTCGTGCTGCTCCATTATTTTAAAGGGAACTCATTGCGCTCGGTTGGGAAGCGTTTGGCAATCTCGCCGCAGCGCGCGTCGCAATTGCATTTGAGCGCGATTGCCAAGCTAAAGCGAGACTCTCATGCTGCGCCGTATTGAGCTCGAAGAAACACCGGCCGCGCTCTCCGCCCGACTCGAGGCGGGGCGCTCCGAGGCCGTCGTTCCGGCCGTTGCGCAAGCCGAGCTCGAGACCGCACTCCTGCCGCACGACCATCCGCGCTGGGTTAAGGACGCAGTTGCCGTGTCGCAGCGGGCGCGGGAGCTTATCGCCAAACTGCGGCCCGTTATCGTCCGCGTGCTCTCGTTTTGGGATCATCGAATCCGTTCGATTATGGTTGGCAACCGCTGCGTTCAAGTGGATCCGAGCGGTTGCTATCGAGTTTCATAACCTCCCTCCTTCCGGCCGCCGCGGAGGCGGAGCTCGAGAGTGCGTTCTTGCGGCCCGGCCATCCGCGCCTCGGATAGGCTCTCGTAAGTTTTGCACGCGGCGCTAGTGAAGGTGCGCCGCGAGCGCGATTGCGACCGTGGCAGCGCCGACAAAGATGAAATAGGTCAAGCCTCGTGCGAAGATCAGGACGTCGTGGATTTCTTTACGGTGGCACTGCATCGTGGAATCCTCCTCTTTAGCCTTCCACGGTATGCTCTCACACATTCCTGAACGGCACCGTAAGGGCGCCTGTGAGTTGCATGAATTTTTCTACGAGCGTGAGGCGTCGAAAAGGTTCACTCCGGTCATTTGATTGGGAATCGGAAGGCCCATGAGGCTCAGCAGTGTTGGCGCGACGTCACCCAGTTTGCCGCCGCTTGCGAGGCTTCCATGCAAGCCGTTAGCGACGAGAACCAAAGGCACCGGGTTGGTCGTGTGCGCCGTAAGGGGGTTGTTCTGCTGGTCGAGCTTCGTTTCGGCGTTGCCGTGATCGGCGGTAATCGCGAGCAGGCCGTTTGCGAAAAGCGTCGCATCGACCAACCGCGGCAAGCATTCGTCGATGACTTCGACGGCCTCGATCGTTGGCTCCCACTTGCCGGTATGGCCGACCATGTCGGCGTTGGCATAGTTCATAACGATTGCACCGTAACGTCCGCTCTCGATCGCGTTGACGGCAGCGTTAGTGATCTCTTGCGCGCGCATCGCCGGTGCGAGATCGTAGGTTGCCACCGAGCGGTCCGAGGGGATTAGCTCGCGGTCTTCGCCCTCGAAACGCTCCTCGCGACCGCCGTTAAAGAAATACGTGACGTGCGCGTACTTCTCGGTTTCGGCAAGTCGCAACTGGCGTAAGCCCGCCCGCGCGAGGACGTCGCCGAACGTCTCGTGCCGCGGGCGCGGGCCGAAGAGTACGGGATTGGTGTAGTTCTCGTCGTACTTCGTCATCGTGGCGAAGTAAGGATCGCGATACGTCTTGGTCGCGAATGCATCGAAGCCGCCGTTGAAGTACCGCGTCGTCCCGGCGTTGAACGCCGTCGTCAACTGACGCGCGCGGTCGGGGCGAAAGTTGAAGAAGATGATTGCGTCGCCGTCTTGGGTGGGGCGCGGCTCTCCGACGATCGTCGGAAGCACGAACTCGTCATCTTCGCCGCGCGCGTAGCCATCGCGGACGGCGCAAAGCGCGTCGGTTGCGCGGAATTGCGCGCGACCGTCAGCAAGCAGATCGTAAGCAAGCTGCGTACGTTCCCAACGCAGGTCGCGGTCCATGGCGTAGAATCGTCCGGTAACGCTGGCTATTGCGCCGGTGCGGTCGACCGCGGCAAGTTTTTCCTCGAGGCGTCCCACGTAGATCGTGGCCGAACGCGGCGGCGTGTCGCGGCCGTCCAGAAAGCAGTGCACGGCAATCCGCACGCCGGCTGCGACGGCGGCATCGATTAGAGCAAAGAGATGAACGATCGAACTATGAACTTGCCCGTCGGAGAGCAGGCCCATTAAATGAAGCGTTTTGCCTTGGCGCGTGACGTGCGAAATCGCCTGGCGCAACGTTTCGTTCTTCGCGAACTCGCCCGATGCGATCTCGGCGTCGATCCGCGTGACGCCTTGCGGCACGACGCGCCCGCTGCCAAGGTTCATATGGCCGACCTCGCTGTTGCCCATGACGCCCTCGGGAAGCCCTACCGCTTCGCCCGACGCGCGCAGCATCGTGTGCGGATAGCGCTCGAAGAGCGCCCGCCAATGTGGCAGGTTTGCCGCCGCGATCGCGTTGCCGTGCGTGGCATCCCGGCATCCCCAGCCGTCGAGCACGCACAACACAACGGGCCGGTATCCTTCGACTGCGCTCAGGATGACACCGACACGGCTCGCGCGATCAGTGCTGCGAAACCCTCGGGGTCGAGCGACGCGCCTCCGACTAGACCGCCGTTGATATCGGGGCATTTCACGTACGACGCAACGTTCGCCGCCGTCATGCTTCCGCCGTAGAGAATCGGCGTTCCGCCCAAGCCGTCGATCGCATGGCGAATCGTCGCCATCACCCTATTGGCTTCGTCGGGTTCGCAGCTCCGGCCGGTGCCAATCGCCCAGATAGGTTCGTATGCGATCGCGACCTTCGAGAGATCGGCCGCGGGTACGCTGTCGAATGCAGCGCGCGTCTGCGATAGGACGCGGTCGTCCGTCGCGCCGGCGCGGCGCTCGTCAAGGGTCTCACCGACGGCGACGATCGGCGTCAGGCCCTGTGCGAGCGCCGTACGCACCTTCAAGTTGATCGTGCGATCGGTTTCGTCACAGTAGGCGCGCCGTTCCGAGTGCCCGAGGATCACGTGCGAGACGCCGAGCGCCCGCAGCATCGGCGCGCTCACTTCGCCGGTGAAGGCGCCTTGCAGCTCCCAATGCATCGTCTGCGCGCCCAAGCGCACGCGCGTGCCACGCAGGAACTCGCCCGCCAACTGCAGCGACGTAAACGCGGGCACGACGACGATCTCGATTTCCGCCGCAATCGGCGCGACGCGGGGCAGGAATGCATCGAAGAACGCGGCCGTCTCGGCCGCAGTCTTGTGCATCTTCCAGTTGCCCGCGAGGATCGTTCTAACGTTCAAGCGCAGCGACTCCGGGCAGTCGTTTGCCCTCCAAGAACTCCAGCGTGGCGCCCCCACCGGTCGAAACGTAGGTCATTTTGGAGGCGAAGCCCAGCAAGTACGCTGCCGCGGCGGCGTCGCCCCCACCGACGACGCTAGTTGCGCCAGCCTCCGTCGCGCGCGCAATAGCATCGCCGACTACCTGGGTTCCGCGGCGATACGCGGGTCTCTCATACACGCCCATCGGGCCGTTAAAAACGATCGTCTTTGCGCCTTCGATCGCGTTCGCATAGGTCTGCGCGCTCGCTGGACCGATGTCGAGAATCATCTCCTCACCGACGGCTTCGATCGGAGCGACGTGAGCCCGGTCCTCCGCCTCCACTGAGGGCGCCACGACCGCATCGGTCGGCAGATGAAGATCGACTCGGCGTTCTTCGATCGCCGCCCGGATTCGGCGCGCCGGCTCGAGATCGTCGTCGCGCAGCGACGTGCCCACATTGATCCCGCTAGCCGCGAGGAGCGTATTTGCCATGCCTCCGCCGATGCAAAAAGCATCGACCACCTCGCTCAAACGTTCGAGCATGCCGATCTTGTCCTTAATCTTCGCACCGCCGACGGCGCAGACGAAGGGCCGCGCGGGGTGGTCGGTCAGACGTGAGAGCGCCGACAACTCCGCTTGCATGAGAAGTCCCGCGGCATTTGGAAGCAGATGCGCGATTCCTTCAGTCGATGCATGCGCGCGATGCGCCGTTGCAAAGGCGTCGTTTACGTAGAGCTCGCCTAGTTTTGCAAGCTGTTGGGCGAACGCGGGATCGTTGCGTTCTTCGCCGGCGTGGAAGCGGACGTTTTCGAGCAAGAGCACGTCGCCGTCGCGTAGCTGGGCCACCGCGTTTTCGGCGGCCTCGCCGACGCAGTCGCCCGCAAAGGCGACGGGAATGTCGAGGCGATCCGAAAGCGCTCGCGCGACCGGCCGCAACGAGAGCTTTGGATCCGGTTTGCCGTCGGGCCGCCCGAGATGCGAAAGCACGATGGTTTTCGCGCCGCGCTCGTGCAGCCAGCGCAGCGTCGGCAGTGCAGCGTCGACGCGGCTGTAATCGGCGATCTCACCGGTCACGCGGTCGAGTGGCACGTTCAAATCCTCGCGCACGAGCACGCGCCTGCCGCGAACGTCGCACTCTTGCAGGCGCCGAAAGGCCACTACGTCGCGGCTGGAATCGTCGACCCAACCAAAGCGGTCAGCTCTGCGAGGCGACACGAGTAGGCCCATTCGTTGTCGTACCACGCGGCGATTTGCAGGAGATCGCCGTTGGCGCCGGTGAGCTTGCCGTCGATAATCGAGCTGTTCGGGTTCTTCCGATAATCGCTCGAAACCAGCTCCTCTTCGGTGTAGGCGACGTACTTGCTCAAGTCGCCCTCGGCGGCGCGGCGCAGCAGCGCGTTGAGCGCTTCCTTGGTGGTCGGGCGTTTTGTCTGCGCGACGAGGTAGATCATCGATACCGTCGGCGTCGGGACGCGCAGCGAAAAGCCGTCGAACGTGCCTTCGACTTCCGGAATCGTTAGGTAGAGCGCTTTGGCCGCGCCGGTCGACGTCGGAATGATGTTCGTCGCTGCGTTGCGCGCGCGCCGAAGATCCCGGTGCGGTCCGTCGAGCACGTTCTGGTCGTTCGTGTAGGAGTGGATCGTCGTCATGAAACCCTTGACCCAGCCCAGTTCGTCAACGATCGGCTTCACGGCAGTGGCTAGGCAGTTCGTCGTGCACGATGCGTTGGAAATGACGTGATGCTTCTGCGGATCGTAACGGCGCTCGTTTACGCCCAGCACGATCGTGATATCTTCGCCCTTTGCCGGGGCGGAGATGAGGACTTTTTTGGCGCCGCCGCTATCGATATGCGCCCGAGCTTTAGCTGCATCGGTGAAGAGGCCGGTCGACTCGATCACGATGTCGACGCCCAAGTCGCGCCACGGAAGTTTGCCCGGGTCGCGTTCTGCAAACACCTTAATGCGCTGCCTATCGATCGAGATCGTGCCGTCGCCGGCGCTCACGCTGCCGCCGTAAATGCCGTAATTGCTGTCGTATTTAAAGAGGTGCGCGCACTCCTTGGCGTCGATGAGGTCGTTTACGGCGGCGATCTCGATTTCCGGATGGCGCTCCACGATCGCTTTGGTGAAGTTTCGCCCGATGCGGCCGAAGCCGTTGATTCCGATGCGCATGAGCCGCGTTTACCGGGCCGCTTTCGCGCTCCCCTGCATGCCGCGCAGGTTGCCGGCCAACTTGGTCAATGCGCCCAGCCGGCTGCTTACGGTCGGTTTGCCGATGGGCGGATTGCAGCGGCGACCCAGTTCTGCAAGCGACTCGTCGGGATGACGTAGGCGAAGCTCGGCGACTTCGCGCAGCGCCGGCGAAAGCCGCGACAAACCGTAGGCGCTCTGCAAAAACTCGATGACGCGCCGCTGTTGGGCACCGGCCTGGGCGCTGCGCTGCAGGTTCGCCGCCTCGGTATTCACCAGGCGATGAATCCGGTTCTTGGTCTCGCGCAAGGCGCGCACGTCCTCGAGCCGCAGCACCGCTGCGAAAGCGCCGATGCGCGTCAGCAGCTCCGCGATCGCGTCGAAATCCTTGAGATAGAGAACGGCTCGCCCCTTGCGGTGCGTCTCTTTTGCCGCGACCCCGTTGCTGCGCAACATCCACGTCAACCGCGCCGCGACAACTTCGTCGCGGACGACGAACTCGAGATGGTAGCCGCGAGCTCCCGCCGCCAGCGAGCCGCACGCTAAAAAAGCGGCGCGCACTTCGATCAAACGATCGCACTTGCGTACGGGTTTTGGCGGCATCGCGCCCAACCGTTGCGGCAATCTCACTGCAAAGGTCGGTAAGCGTTGCAGCCGGGTCGGGGCGCGCGTCTCGATGGCGTGAGCCTTGCGCTCCTCCAGGAGCGACCAAAACAGGCGCGCGACGGCGTTGCGATGCGTCACAAAGTGGCCGTCGATGCTGCCGTACACGCAGAGTCCGGCGAGCAGTGAATCGCGGCAATGGCGCTCGTCGGGAAGCTCGCGCGCGAGCGCGTCCTTCGTGTCGGCCGAGATCATATCCACTCCGCCTCGTCCCGCCGCGAGTCGACAATCTCGTAGAGCTCCGCCGGTTTCGTGGCCGGCGTGACGCGCAATGGAACTTCGCGTACGCGGACCGTCACGAACCTCGTCGCGTAGTGGATCTCGAGAACGTCTCCAGGCTTAACCTGATAGCCCGGCTTGAGCGGCTTTCCGTCTCTGGTGATGCGTCCGTGCTCCAGAGCCTCGTGCGCCTCG
>Ga0182024_10011509_pt1 | contig 17723 bp, 17 predicted proteins | sample P32metaG_FD_120480 | JGI IMG/M metagenome (GOLD analysis project Ga0182024, IMG submission 120480) | Permafrost microbial communities from Stordalen Mire, Sweden - P3-2 metaG (Illumina Assembly) | ecosystem: Environmental > Terrestrial > Soil > Wetlands > Permafrost | place: Sweden: Stordalen... | reverse complement strand
CGGAGTTTGACGGGACCGATCTCGTCATCTCTCCTGCGACGGTCGCGGCGCTGCGCAGTATCGCGCTGGCCTTCCCGGTGCCCCCGCCGCCTCGCCTGGCACCGGCTCCGGCCACGTCAGCCACCGGCGCGCTCACCGTCGACCTCACCTTCGTGCCGGGCCGCGACGCGGTTTCGGTGCGCGGCCAGGGGCCGGCCGATATCCCGATCACGATCACGCTAACCGGTGAAATCTCACGGGACATCCCGGTAGTCGTGCTCTCCCGCACCTCGGTGCGGACCGGCGCCGACGGCACATATGAAGCCATCATCGGCACCAGCTCCGGGGCACCCCCCGGGACCGCCATCGTCGCTACGGCGACTTCCCTACCCGGAGTCACGCCGGCGAGTAAACGGATCGTCGTGGGTCATACGGCCCCACGGGTCGACTCGCCACTGGACAGGCTACCAAAATGACACTGCTGCCGTGCTCGCTCCGTGACCTCATAATGGACGAGAGCGGTGCGACACTCGTGGAGTACTCCATGGTGCTGATGCTGGTTGCAGTCTTCACCCTGAGTGCAATCTCCCTGCTCGGAAGCAGGCTCTCCACCTTCTTCACAACTGTCGGCAACTCGGTCGCCGGCGCCTAGCCAAGGCCTCGGCCGATGGCCGAAGCCCTCCCGCTCCCCGCATCCCCCACCCGTCTCGAAAGGACACTCACGTGCTCAGCAATCTCCGTTCCATGACCCTCGATGAAGAGGGCGCCACGCTCGTCGAATACTCCCTGGTCGTCGCACTGATCGCAGTCCTCTGCATCGTGGCGATCTCGTTCCTCGGCACCAAGATCTCGGCCCTGTTCACCCTCGTTGGCAATTCGGTCAACGGAGCCTGATCTAACCGCACGCCGGAAGTCAGGGAGGAGAGCCGATGCTGGCCACAATGGTACTGCTAGGCGCCTCCTTGCTAGCGGCCTGTTCCGATCTCGCGGCGCGGCGCATCCCCAACGCATTGACGTTCGGGGTCGCCGCGCTGGCGATCGGGTTTTCAGCGCTCCACGGACCGTGGAGCGTCCTCGTTTCGATCCTTCTCTTCGCGATCGTCTTCGTCGCCGGCAGCTTCCCCTACGGGCGGGGCTGGATCGGCGGAGGCGACGTCAAGCTTCTCGCCGCGGGCTCCGCACTGGCAAACTGGCCCGGGGCCGCGACCTTTCTCCTCGCTACCGCCCTCGCGGGCGGCGTTCTCTCGACTCTGGAGCTGGCTCGCCAACGCCGGCTGCGCGTCACCATGAACCGTTTCGCGGTCGCGGCAGCCGCGGGTAGCCTCGAAGCCGGCATGGATTCCGACCCCGCCCGCCGCAACAAACTTCCCTACGCTCTGGCGATCGCCGCCGGCGCTCTTGTCCTTCTGGCATCGGAGACCTTCGCACCGTGGTTACAGCTCGTCCGCGCCTAGACCGTCGTTCGACGACGCTCATCATCGCCGCCGTTCTCGCGCTCGGCACGGGTTGGCTGACGTTCAATTATTTGACGTCGTACGGGAAGCAGAAACAGGCCACCGTCGCGCCCCGCGCCGTCGTCGTCGCTTCGAAGGCAATCCCGGCCCGCGCCCAGATCACCGACGATATGCTGACGACCGTGATGCGTCCCGGCGATGCGATCGACCCCGACTCGCTCAGCGCGCCGGCAGCGGCGGTCGGCAAGATCGCTGCCGTGTCGATCCCGGCCGGCGGCACCGTGACCGCGTCGAAGGTCGTCGCGGTCGCACAAGCCGCGCTGGTCACCCATCTGCCGCGCGGCATGCGCGCGATCTCGATTCCGCTCGATCGCGTTCGGGGCGTCGGCAACCTCATTCAGCCGGGTGATCACGTCGACGTGATCGCCGTCTCGTCGCAGCACAACGGCATCGCGCCGAAAGCGGCGACCGTACTGCGCGACGTCCCGGTGCTGGCCATGGGCAGTTCGCTCGAGCAGGCCGGCGGCGCGACGCCCGCGCCCGAGGGCTTCCCGACGATCACGTTCGAGCTCACGCCGCAGCAGGCCGCGCTGCTCACGCTGATCGACCTCAACGCGACCATCCGCCTCGATCTGCGCTCGCCGGGCGATGCCGGCCCGCACCCGATGCTCGGTGAGCCGATCGATCTCTCGATCGCGGCCGCGCCGGCGCGCGCGCCGGCGCCGGTCCAGGTCGCGACTCCCCCGCCGCCCGTTATGATCCAGCAGCGCCCGCTTCCGCCGCCGGTTCAGGTCATCAACGGCGACAAGGTCGTTCAATGAGCGCCGAAGTCGTTGTCGTCATCGGTTCGAAGGGCGGCTGCGGCGCGACCACGCTGTGCGTCGACGCGGCCAAACGGCTGTCGAAGCGCAGCGACGTCGCACTGGTCGACGGCGACCTGGTCGCGCGACGCGCAATCGCGGTTCTGCTCGACAAGGTGCGCGCGCTCGACACCGCGCGCTCGTCACCGAACGTCGCCCGCGTCGACGACGGGAAACTGACCCTGATCGAAATGACCGCCACCTTCAATGGCGCGTTCACGATCAAACCGCCGGTCGTCCAAGAGCTGGCCGACGACGTCAGCGCGCATAAGCAGATCGTCATCATCGACGCACCGCAGCCGTTTGCCGCTGCCGTGCGCGCATTCGTCGCGCTCGGCCGCCGCTTCGTGCTGGTGGTCGAACCGTCGGTGCTCGGCTTGACCAGTGCCCGCGTCGCGCAGATGGAGTTCGAGCGGTTCGGCATTCAACCGGACAGCGTCGACGTCGTCTCGGTGACGCGCGATCCGCGCAATGCGATTTCGCGCGGCCGCCTCGAATCGGCGCTGGGCGTCAAGGTCGCGGTCGAGATTCCGCCGATGGGCGATCGTCGCTACGAGCGCGCGCTCGAGCAGTTTGCCGAAATGGTCGCAACGCCGTCAGGTTTCTCTGCCCCGATCAAACTCTCGCCATCGTCGCAGGCACCGGTCGGCGACCGCCGGCTCGGACCGCGCCGGCCGAACGACGCCAAAGTCGTCTCGATCGCTTCCGCCGGCTCAGCCTCCGCCAACGGCGCGGCCGAGACGCCCGAGCAGGCCAACGCCCCGGCGCTGCCGCGCGGCAATGCCGGCATCGGCGGCCAATACGATCGCCTCAAGACCGAAATCCACGACGAACTCTCCAACCGCATCGACCCGACCAAACTGACCCGGGTCACCGACGAAGCGTCGAAGATGAACGAGCTCCGGGGGCAAGTCGATGCGATCGTCAGCGAACTGCTGCAGGGCCGCTCGGAAGTCGGTTCGGCTGAGGAAGCCGCCCGGCTCAAACTCGAGATCGTCGACGAAGCGGTCGGCCTCGGGCCGCTCGAGGATCTGCTGCGCTTCCCCGAGATCAGTGAAATCATGGTCAACGGCCCGAACCGCGTATACGTCGAGCGGAACGGCCGTATCGAACGCAGCGAGAAGCGCTTCACCAACGAGAAGCACCTGCGCGCGATGATCGAACGCATCATCGCGCCGCTGGGCCGCCGCATCGACGAATCGCAGCCGATGGTCGACGCGCGTCTCCCCGATGGCTCGCGTGTCAACGCGATCATCGAGCCGCTCTCGCTCGACGGCGCGACGCTGACGATCCGGCGTTTCGGTGCGCACCGCATGCAGGCATCGGACCTGATTCGGATCGGAGCCGCCGCCCCCGAGATCCTCGACTTCCTGCGCGCCGCCGTCGAAGCGCGGCTCAACATCCTGGTCTCGGGCGGCACCGGTTCCGGAAAAACGACCTTCCTCAACGTCCTCTCAGGCTACATCGCGAATACCGACCGCATCATCACCATCGAGGACGCGGCCGAGCTCTCACTCAACCAGGACCACGTCGTCCGGCTCGAAGCGCGCCCTCCCAATATCCAGGGTGCCGGCGAAATCCGGATCCGCGACCTGGTCCGCAACTCGCTGCGCATGCGTCCCGATCGGATCATCGTCGGTGAGTGCCGCGGCGGCGAAGCGCTCGACATGCTCCAGGCGATGAACACCGGGCATGACGGCTCGCTGACGACGCTGCACGCGAATACCCCGCGCGATGCCCTGTCGCGTCTCGAAACGATGGTCATGATGGCCGGTTACGATCTGCCCGTGCGCGCGATCCGCGAGCAGGTCGCGGGCGCCGTCGACATGATCATCCAGCTCAGCCGTCTGCGTGACGGTTCGCGCAAACTGGTCAGCGTCTGCGAAGTGGTCGGCCTCGAAGGCGACGTCGTCACCACGCAGGAGGTCGCGCGCTACGACCAGCGCGGGCTCGACAAAGAGAACAATGTCCGCGGCGCCTTCGTGTTCACCGGCGTGCAGCCGATGTGACTCAAGAAGTTCGAAGAGTACGGCATCTCCTACGATATCCGCAATCTCTCGCAGCTCGAGCGCGTGGCATCGTGGTAGCAACCCTCACGCCCCTGGCCATCGTGCTGGGGCTTGTGGCGACGCTGGGTCTGATCTTCTTCACCGTTTGGGAACGCGTGGCGGAACGCGTCGAAAGCGCTGCCATCGGCTTCGTCAACGGCTTCGGCACCGACATCGAGCGCGCCAACATCTCGGCGGCGCGCGAGCGCGTCGCGACCGTCATCATCATCACGACCTTCGTGCTGTGGCTGATCGGCGTCATCATCGTGCGCGGAAACATTCTGGAATCGGCGCTCATTCTGCCGATCGCGTTCGCCATCACGGCCTTCGGCTTTCAACGGTATCTGAAGAATCGCGCCGCCAAGCGGCTCAAGAAGTTCGGCGATCAGTTGGAACTCGTGCTGCGTCTGATCTCGAGCGGACTTCGCGTGGGCCTCAGCTTGCGCCAAGCGATGGTGCTGGTCATCGAGGAATCTTCCGACCCTTCGCGCTCCGAGTTTGGCCGGGTCGTCGGCCGCACGAACCTCGGTGTGCCGATGGACGTCGCCCTCGAGGACCTCGTGCGCCGCATGCCGAGCGAAGAACTCCGCATGCTCGTCGACGCCATCCAGGTGCAGACGCAGACCGGCGGCAACTTGGCCAAGATCCTCGACCATCTCGCTTTCACCATCAAAAGTCGCCGCCTGATCGAGCGCAAAGTCGTCGCGATGACGGGCGAGGCGACGATGAGCGGCTGGGTGATCGGCGCGCTGCCGATCTTCGTCGGCGCGTTCGTGATGCTCACCCAGCCGACGATGCGCGTCGCGATGATCGGCACGCTGGTCGGGCATCTCGCGCTGCTGGCTTTCGTCGCGCTCGAAGTGATGGGCATTTTTGCGATCCGCTTTGCGATGAGGCTGGAGATCTGACATGAACGTCGTCATCATTGCGGTCCTGCTCGCCGGCGCGCTGTTCGCGGTCGGTTTCGCCTTCCTCGACCGCGGCGACGACGTCAAGCGTCGCCTGCAGGATCTCGGCCGCACCCCGGTTGAGACGGAGCGCGCTACCGCTAGCAGCGACAAGTTCATGAGTTCGCTGGTGGATGCCAAGGAAAGCGTCAACCTCTCCAATCGCTTCGCGGAAGCGGGCTGGTATACGATGACCGTGGCCGGCTTCACGATGCGCCGAATCTTCACGGCGCTGATCGTGGCGACGGTCTTCGGGGCGCTCGCCACCGTGATGCACCAGACGATTCTGATCGCGGCGATCGCCGTGATGGTCGGTTTGGTCGTCGGGTACATCTTTCCGACGTTTTCGCTCGATGGCGCGATCAAGAAGCGCAAGACTGCCATCGCGCGGAGGCTTCCCGACCTGCTCGATATGGTGTCCACCACGGTAGAGGCCGGAACGGCGCTCAACGGTGCGCTCGCGATCGCGGTCACTCGCCTCGAGGGTCCGCTGGCCGATGAGTTCCGCATGACGCTCTCCGATATCCGCGTCGGCGTCAACCGCGCCGACGCGCTGACGGCCTTGTCGCGGCGGGTCAATCAAATCGATCTGGCGTCGGTCGTCACCGCGCTCGTGCAAACCGAGCGCCTCGGCGGCAACGTCGCCCAAGTCCTTGACGAGCTGGCCGAGGAAGCGCGCTCGCGCCGCCTCAACCGGGCCGAAGAACTCGCGGCGAAGATCCCCGTCAAGATGGTGATCCCGATGGCGCTGTTCATGCTCCCGGCCCTGCTGGTGATGATCTTCGGCCCGGTGGCCGCGCAACTGCTGAACAAATGATTCTGATCCCCGTCGTGCTCGCTGCAGTCGCGTTCGCGGCTGCGGCGGCACTCGGGATTTTGGCTGCGCGCTACGTCTGCGGTGACATCGAAGCGCTGCCTGAGGGTCCGCCGCAGATGCCGATCCCGGTGCGCGCGCTCATCATCGGGAGTGCCGTGCTGGGAGCGATCGCCGCCGCACGCGGTCTGTCGCCCCCAACGCTGGGTTTCATCGCCCTGGCGTTCGGAATCTTGGCGGCGATCTGGGCCTCGGACGTCAGCGCCGGGATCATCCCGGACGTCTTCACGCTCTTTCCGCTGGCCGCGATCCTGCTCGCCGATCTGGCCGCCGTTTTCGTGCACAAGGTCACCGGCGGGGCCTTTCTCATCTTGCTCCTCGTCACGATCGTGCCGACGATCCCGTTTGCCTTCGTCGCCTGGCGCTCAGGAGGCCTCAGTCTTGGTTGGGGTGACGTCAAGCTGGCCGCCCTCGGCGGCCCGCTCCTTGGGCTGCAGGAGTCATTGCTGGCCTTTTCGATCGGCTGCGCCGCGGCCGTCGTCGTCGCGCGGGTACGGCATACCGGAAACTCGGCGATCGCCTTCGGCCCCTATCTCGCCGCCGCGATCGCCATCCCGTTAGCCGTCCTGCCCCGCTAAGCGTGGGCCGGCTGCGCAATCAGTCGACCGGAACGGTGCTCGCCGGCCAGGTTCGCTTTGCGCGCGGGCTGTTCGCGCGCTACGTCGGGCTGCTCTCGCGCGCCGCGGTGGCACCCGATGAGGGCCTGTGGTTCGAGCACGCGCACGCCGTGCACACGCTCGGAATGCGTGCAGTCGTCGATCTGATCTTCGTCGACGCCGAGGGACGCGTCGTGCGCTGCGACGCCGCCGTGCGGCCGGGCCGCCCGAGCGTTTCTTGCGCCGGCGCGTCGGGGGTGGTCGAGATGGGCGGCGGTTTTCTCGCCGCTGCCGCGTTGGAGGTCGGCGACCTGCTGGCGCTCGAGGCCGACGACGTCTAAGCGCCGAGCCGGCGCGCGACCTCTGCCATCATCTCTTCGACTGCACGGGCGGCGCCGGCGATCCACGGCAATCCCGCCTCTTCGCTGGCCAGCAGCACGCCGGTATGCAGTGCGGCCGCCGCGGCCCAGTGCGCTTCGGCGCTCTGGACGTCACCACTGCGGTCGGCTTCGCGCCCGCGCTCGACGTGATCGACGAAGCGATGGAACCGATTCCCGTAGCGGTCGCAGCGCAGGACGACGGCCGCGGCATCGGCCGTGAAGTAGGTTCCGATCCGCTCTTCGCCGACGCAGGCGCCGAACGCACGGCGGATCATGCTGCACGACGTGCGCAGACCCTGACGGGCCAACGCCCGGTCCCCGCCGGGCCAGAACGTTTCGAGCAGTTCGTTGCGCGTCGCCTTGCCGTCCGTGCGCAGTGCCAGTAACTCGACGAGGTTGCGGTCGCGACGGCGCGCGAAGCGGACCTCTTGGCCGCCGATGCGCAGATGGAACGTACCGAACATCTCGATCTCGGTCGGCATCGCCTCGCGTGGTTCGAGCGATGCGCGCGGACCTGATGGAAACGCCAGAATCAGCGGGTTGAGACGGATGCGCCCTCCGATCTCCTGGGCGAAGAGTCCCGCCTCCGCGAGCCGTGCGATTGCCGCCGGGCTCGGGATCTCCTCGCCGGCGAGAATGCGGCGAAAGAGCCCCGCGTCGTCAGCAGGCGCGGTTTCCAGCGCGTCATCGATCAGCGAAGCGATGACGCGTCCGTCGTCGCGACGCCAGCGCGCCAGCCCTTCGGGCAGCGGGACGCCGCTGACCGCGGCGTTCCGCACCGCACCCGCGATGACGACGGCCCAGCCGCTCGACGCGCGTACCAGCGCGATTCGCTCGGCTTCGGTCGTCGAGAGGGCATGGGCCTCGGCCAGCCGGCGCACGTCGTCCGCGTCAAAGCGCAGCAGTTCCGCACCCGCCGACAGAACCGGTATCGATCGCAAATCCAGCGCCGCGGGCGAGCGCGCGAGATACGTGAGCGCGACCTGTGGCGGCGGATCGGCCGCCAACGCTTCCATCGCCGCGCGCGCGTCACGCGCCGCACAGTCGACGCGGTCGACGACGACGATCGTGCGGCGGGTTGCGGCGAGAGCTTGGGCGGTCAGCGCGTGGAACTCGCGCGCATCGCAATCGCGCGGGAGCTCGATGCACGCGTGCGCCACGGTGAGCGAACGCAGCCAGAGGACCACGCCGGTTGTCTTGCCCGCGCCGGGCGGGGCGGCGAGGAAACGCGCGCGGTTGCCGCCGTTGGCCGCGAGCCAGCGCGTCAGCGCCGGACGCGCGACCGCGTCGGGGGCGATCTTCGGCAGTTGCGGCTCGGCAAAGAAACTCCGGAGGTCGACCGTCTTACGCGAGGGCACCGGCTCCGATTGCCTCACGCACGAATCGGCGCCCGCGAGCGCGCAGGATTTCGAACGTCGCCGCGCGCTGTTCGATCCACCAGGCGAACGGCTCGCCGGAAAGGACCGGTGCCGTATAGAGCTGCAGCGCGGCCGACCAATGGTTGTAGGCTGCGGCGAGCGCACCGCGCGCTTCCGCCGCCACGGCAAGATCGGTGTGGAGCACGAAACGATGCGTCGAACTGACCACCGCGTCGAAGCGCAGCCCAATCTGAGCTGGGCCGCTGAAGAAATAGCGATCGACGGCTGCCGTGCCGACGCGCGCGCCGATGGCGCGCCGGATCGCACTGCAGGCCGTGCGCAATCCTTGAGCGCCGAGTTGCGGGTCCGCCTCGGGCCAGAAGGTGCGAACCAGTTCGGCGCGGGTGGCTCGCCCTTGCGGCTGGAGCGCCAAGTACTGCACGATCTGCGCGTCGCGACGGCGCACGAAATGCACCTCGCGGCCTTCGTGCACGACCTGAAAACGCCCGAACATTTCGAGAACGAGCGGTCCGGGGTGCCGACCGGCATCGACGCGTGCGATGCGCCCGTCGGCGACGATCGGGTTGACGGCGTGACTTCCGTCGATTGCCTCGACGAAGAGGCCGGTGCGGGCCAGTCGCCGCAGCGTCGACGGCGCAGGCTCGGTCACGCCCTCGAGAATGTCGAACAGGTCTTGCGCATCGCGCGCCGGCGCCGCTTTGAGGGCCTCGGCGACGATCCTTTCGACGGTTCGTCCGTAGGCGATTCGCCAGTGTTCGAGACCCTCGCGCAGCGGTACGCCGGCGCCCTTCGCGGCCCGCACGGCCCCGGTTACCGCGAACGCCCAGCCGTCAGTCGCCGTCTCGAGCCGCGCGCAATCGCGCTGATTGAACGCGACGCCGAGCGCCTCGCAGAACAGCGCGATGTCTTCGGCCCCGAAGCGCATCTGCGGGCCGCCGGCCACCGCAACCAGCCCGCGCTGCTCGCCTTCGCTGACGTCCACGGCGTTAAACGCGCGCGCCACATAGATAAACTGCAGATTTTCGGGAGCGCGGAGGTACAACTCGGCCAGCAGGGAGCGCGCGGAGGGGGACGCCCGATCGATGTCGTCAAGGATGATGGTCCGCGGCCTCGGCGTTAGGGGATCCTCGATGACGTCGGTGAGAAGTGCAAGGAGCTCCCCGTCGCTGATTCCGGCCTGCAGCGATATCCACGCGACGTCATCGGCCGTCTGCAGCTGCGCCCAAATCGCAACGGCTGTTGTCTTTCCCGCGCCCGGCTGACCGACCACGTAGCGCAACGGCACGCGCGCGTACGATCGAAGCCAATCAGTGAATCGTGTGAGCGAGACCGCGTCGGAAGAGATCGAGGGCGGCGCGAACGGCATTCTTTCAACAACCATGATTCATACGGTCGTAGATCGTCGGACGGTCTTGGGGATAGGACGGGAGGCCAGCATCGAGAAACTGTCGGGCGTTTCGCTTGACAAGTACTACCATACTACATGCGGACGGCACTGTGGAACGGCTCATGCATCATCATCCGTAAGGATTCGGTTGACCGGCTTCAAATTTAGAAGACGCACTCGAGGGGCCGCGAAAAGCGGCGCTATGGCTACTTCGAGCCGCACACTCCGGCTTGGCGTTGCACTGACGCTGATCGCCCTGGCTGTGCGGCTGCTGTTCGTAAGCGCAGTGGGCGAACGGTACGATATTCGAGGTTATGAGGCCTGGGTTCTTACCTTGGGGCACCAGATGCCCTGGGAGTTCCACTCGACCGCCGGCTACCCCCCGGGATACTTTGTCATTTCGTTCGCGACAGCCCGCCTCTACGCGCTCATCACGTCCCTCGGCGGCGGCCCGAACGCTACGCTCCTTATTGCAATGGTGAAAATGCCGCCGATCATTGCGGACGTCGCAGCCGGCTGGCTGATCGCGGGCATCGCTTCAATGTTCGCGCCTCGACTGGCGCTTGTGGCCGGCGCGGCTTGGCTTTTCAATCCGGTCGGGATCATTGATTCAGCCTATTGGGGTCAGATCGACTCTCTGTACTGGGCCCCGGCCGTGGGCTCGATCTGGCTCGCCCTCTTGGCAAGAAAAGATGGTCGGAAAACGCTGCCTCGCACTGCCTGGAGCTGGATCGCGTTTGGGCTCGCAGTATTGATCAAACCGCAAGCGGCGCCGGTCGGAATTGCACTCATCGCGGCAGCCGCCTACGCCCCGCGAAATTTGCTGCGCCAGAGCCTGATTGGAAGTGCGATCGGGATCGGGGTCAGTGCTTGCATCGGATGGGCAACAGCGGCGCTTTTCTCCGGTCGGGTTGCTCCTTGGGACGCAGCAACGTGGGTCATTCACGAGCTCACCGAGGGTACAAACGTCCTACCCTTTACGTCGGTCAACGCCTTTAATCTTTGGACCGTCGCGATGCCCTTCTACGTCCCGGATTCCCTGCGAGTCGCGGGCGTCTCATTAGCGACCGCCGGCCTCGTGCTGCTCGGGATAACGGTGGTTGCCATCGTCGTGCATTTTGCACAGGTTAGGACCGACCGCGCGCTGCTCGAAATGGCCGCGCTGCTCTGCCTCGCCGGCTTCATTCTTTCGACTCGTATGCACGAACGGTATGTCGAAGGTGCGGTGATGTTGACAGTGGCACTCATCGGGTGCGGCAAACGCTGGATCGCAGCTGCGATTATCCTCACCTGCACCACGACCGTGAATCTCCTGTACGGCCTTGCTTTTTCCCGGCTCTTTGATCCCGCCGATCCCAATAAGAGCGTGACGACGCTGAACTTGCGGGACTTTTGGCCGCTGGTTTCCCATCCGCTTTCCATCGTCAACGTGGCATTGCTTGCGATACTGCTCTATGGCTACTTTCGGAACGTCACCGCCGATACTCCGTCTCCGCCCGTTCTCCGGGCGATGTCCGGTTAAGCAGACAGTCGGGACCGCGCCGCCACCACAACCGTTACGAAAGCCAAGGAGACCGAGCTCGCACCCGTAAGCGCCCGAGCGCCCAGGGACGAAACACCCAGAGAAGCCCATTGCACCGCAATGAAGCCGCGCCACGAATCCTCAGCCAACGCATCACGCGTCAATGAGGCGCTTCGGTACCCGGACGGGTTTGTGACGTGATTGCGAAACCAGGCACTCACGGCGAGATCGAAGCAGAACAAGACGACTGCGGTCACGACGAGGTGGAGGACACGGTCCCTCCGCTGCGGGCTCCACGCCATCGGCGCCGCAAACGGCGCGATCATATAGCTGTAGACGGTCTGGAGCACCAGACCGATCCAAGGAACGAAAAGCCCGATCGCAGCGATCCGGACGATGCGAGGTGCCCAGGCTGAGGAAAGTATGACGAGCGCGCCGGGCAATGCGCAGACGAGCTGCTGGAAATGGAGATAGGGCGCGCCAAGAGTCGCGAACATCGTCGCGATCCACGGCAATGCTTCGGGTCGTTGCGTTCCTGAAGCAACCCGTATGCCGGCCCAGAGGCCGACTGCTAGCGAAGCGACGTAGATGAAAACACCAAGAATGCGCGCCGCCTCGAGCGGCACGCCGATGGCCGCCAGGAGACTCGTGAACGACAGTTGCGTGATCTCCAAGGCGTTCGCACGCGCGTGTTCGGGGGCAACGACCGTTACGTACTCGATCGTCAGGCGTTCCAGCAGCACCATTGAGCCGGCGGCCAACAGCACGACGCACGCGCCGGCCGCTCGTCGTGCCGCGGCACCGGACCACAGCAGTGCGACGCCGAGCGGTAATGCCACGTAGGGTTGGATCGCGGCAAAGAGCAGTCCGATCCCAATTCCGGCGGACGAGCGTAGGCGCACGCACCAGCCCGCGCCGGCGACGGCAAGAAGTTCGAAACCGGCCGGCTGACCGAGCGCAGCCTCCGTCGGGACGGCCGCGAAGAGCACGAATGACGCGATGACGACCGGCGACAGCTGCGGGAGCGCTCGCCGAAGCACCTCAGCGGCAATTCCCAGACACGCGAAGTTGAGCAGCGTCCATGTGGCGGCTGCGTAGTTGAACGGCGCGGCACTGAGCAGGGCCAGCAGCGGCATTGCATACGGCGGCCAGGGAACCGGGACCGTCGGTTGATCGAATCCCGAACTGCTCGCAAAGACACCCGTTCCCAACGCGAGCTCGCACGGGTGGAGCGCCGCGTCGCGATAGGGATCGGCACCGTGCGCGAAAGCGTGCCCGGCGCAGTAGAACGCCTTGAGATCCAGGAACGGGCTCTTGTAGGCGTGCAGGAATAAGAGCGCCGCGAACGCGGCGATCGCCAGCGCGAACACGGCTGTGGGATAACGGTACCGCCCGAAAACCTGCATTGGAGTCCGACCGCTCTTCGCGCGTGTCGGCAACATCGCTTGCGGTCGCTACCATTCTTTACAACGCGCGCTCGCTGCGGCGTTTCGAGGAAACATAGCGCGCACGCGCAAGATGGTCGAATGGCGTCGGCATCAGCGCGCCCATCGGGCATTCGGTTCGTCGCGCTTGGCGCTGCCGTCGGCCTGAGCGTCGTCGAAGCTGCCGGTGTCATCGTCAATAACGCGGCGCATGGCGGTGCCCAAGATTGGCGCGTTTTTGTGAATGCCGGGGCGCGAGCCGGCACGCCCGCCCTTCTGCATCCGGTCAACCCCACCGATGTCTTCGCGTACACCCCCGGGTTCGCATGGCTGCTGCTGCCGTTCGCGCACGTTCCGCGCGACGCAGGCTTCTGGATCGACGTCGTGCTGATGCTGGTCTGCGCGATCGCGGCCGCCTTGATCGCCGCGCGCACCGACGGGCTCGGCCGGACGGCCGCGCTGGTCCTGGCGTTGGGCTGGACACCGGTCCTCAACGCGGTCGCGGTCGGACAGAACGCTACGCTCGGCCTGCTGCTGGCGGTGGTGACGATCGCTGGATTCGTGCGCGGGTCGACGCTGATGACGGCCGTTCCGCTCGGGCTGCTGCTGTACAAACCGACGTATGCGCTGCCGCTGTTCGCCGTACTTGCCGTGCGCGGCCGGCTGCGTGCGTTCGCACTAGCCGCGCTGGGCGGCGTGCTGTGGTACGTCGCGAGCGTTGCGGCAACCGGCGGCGACTGGCGTTGGCCGTTCGATTGGACGGCCATGGTGGCGCATTACGGTTCAGCCGACTTCGCGTACAACGCAGTCAAAGCGACCAGCTTGCCGGCGCTGCTTGTGCGGGTCGGAATGCCGCTATGGCTGATCGCGCTCGCGGTCGCGGCCGCGTTCGGCGCCGTGCTGCTGGCACTGCGCCGCGTCGACCTCATCGAAGCCGGCAGCGCGGCCTGCATTGCCGGCCTTGCGCTGAGTCCGCACGCGTGGCCGTACGATGCCGCGCTCGCCTACCCGATGATCGCGCTGGCGTGGGTGCGGTTGCCGCCGCGCCTGCAGACGCCGGCAGCCGTGGTTTTCGCCGTCGCCGGCCCGGCGTTTCTGTTCTCGTCGATTTTCGGCTTCAACCCGCAGGCGCTCGTCGTGGTCGGCGGCACCATCGCCTGGCTTATCGTTCGGATGCGGCGACCGGCCGAACCGGCGACGGTCCGGCAAACGCCGCGCGAGCGCTAAGGACGATCAGCAGCAGCCCCGCCGACCAAGTCAGCACGCGCGCCGGCAGGGTCGCCAGACCGAACGCATGGGCCTGGATCACGATGAACGGCGCCCACGCGTCCTCGCCGGGCGCTACCGGCGCCAGCGGCGCCTCCGGTTGGCGCAAAACGTCGAAGCCGTAGGCCGCAGCTGTGAGGATCGCGAGCACCAGCGCGCCCGTTAACGCCATCGCGAGCAGCTGACGCGGGCTCGGGCCTCGCCAGGCAGCGGCGGCGGTGCCGAGCGCAAACCACGGTCCCCAACTCTGCATCACCAGGGCCGCCCACGGCACGGCCAGCCCGTATAGCGAGACCTGCGCCCAGCGCCGAGCCGGCCCGATTTCAGCAAGCAGCATTGCCGCCGGCAACACCATTGTCACTTGCTGCAGGTGAAGGTAGGGCGCTGCGAGCGTTCCGATCGCGGTGCCGATCCAGGGCAACGCCTCTTCACGGCCGCTGCGCCAAGCGATGCGAATGCCAGCCAGCGTTCCGAAGGCGATCGCGCCGACGTAGATCACCTTCGACGCGAGCAAGGTCGGCCCGAGCGGCGTACCGAGGGTCGCCAGGGCGCTGACGAATGATACTTGCGCGGCGTCAATGAGATTCACAGCGGCGGCACCAGGCAGCACCCGGGTGAGAAACTCCACCGAAAGTCGGCCGAACACCGTCGCGCTCACGAGCGCGAGCGCGGCGCCGACACACAGGACCGCAACGCGCCCGGCACGTCGGCCGAGCAGCGCCACGGCGGCAGGCAACGCGACGTGCGGCTGAAGGCACGCGACCGCCAGCCACCATGCAACTGCCGCTGGTTTGCGATCGCGCAGCGCGATGCCCATGCCAGTGACCGCGAGCAGCACGATCCCGGTGAACTGGGCAAGATCGAGGCCGACGGGCAGTGCGGAAACGATAATGGCCGTGCCGATGAACGCGGGATTTAGGGTCGGCAGGGCTCGTCGCAGCAGGTCGGCGGCGACCGCGCAGCAGCCGATATTGAGACCCATCCAGACCGCCAGCGCGACCGCAAACGGCAGTTGCGCGAGCACCAGGAAGGGAATCATCTCGTAGGGCGGTATCGGCGGCGGCTCGAGGGTCGGGTCGATCGCGCGCAGTGCCGGCACGTAGGGCGGCACGGCCACCGTGTGTTCGCAGACCGTGAGCGATCCGAAACGATATGGATCCGACCCGTGCGCCATCGCCTGCGCTGCACAGTACGGCACCTTGAAGTCAATGAAGAATTGCACGTATGCACCGGCCGCGAGCTGGGCGCCGATCACCGCCACGATGACGGCGGCGACGATACCCGCAAACCTGGCGCTCGCGCGGCGCTCAGCCGGCGGCGTCAACGCTCGCGGCCCGGCGCGCAGCTTCGATGGCGAGCGAGATCTCGCGCAGGAACGAGGAGGCGTCCATCACGATGCCCAGCGTCTGGTGCGTGCCGCGATCGGTCAGTTTGGTGACCGATGACGGGTTGATGTCGACGCAGACCGTCTTGCAGCTCGCGGGAAGGAGGTTGCCGACAGCCACTGAGTGCAGCAGGGTGCAGACCATCAACGCCATTCCGATCTCGGGCACGTGGCGCCGCATCGCGCGCTGACATTCGACGACGTCGGTGATCACGTCGGGCAGCGGACCGTCGTCGCGGATCGAGCCGCACAACACGACCGGAATTTCTTTGCGAAAGGCTTCGTACATGACGCCGCCGCGCAGCAGGCCCGTTTCGATCGCGCGCGCGATCCCGCCCGCCGCCCGAACACGGTTCACCGTGCGCAGATGATGGACGTGCCCTTCCTCAGCCGGAAAGGCGTCGTTGAGGTTGATGCCGAGCGACGTCCCGAAGAACTGCGCCTCGATGTCGTGAACCGCCAGCGCGTTGCCCGCATAGAGCGCGGTAACGTACCCGGCCCGAATCAGCTCTTCGAGATACGGCCCGGCGCCGGTGTGAATGATCGCCGGACCACCGACCAGCAGCACGCGTTTGCCCGACGCCAGCACGGCTAAGAGTTCGCGCGCGATTTCGCTGAGCAGCGCGTGGCGCGGTTTTTCGCTCGAGACGGCGCTAGCCATGAACTCGAACACGGCCTTGCGGCGCGCCCGGCCCGGGATCGACACCTTCACCCCGCGATGCCCGACCACGACCGGATCGCCGGCTCCGATATCCGACGGCGCTACCGTGAGCGGCCCGCCGTCGTCGAGGACGATCGCGCAGTCCATCTCGGGGTTGAGGACCGGATGCCAGATGCCGTTGATGCGAACCTCGGTGGCATAGTTGGTGGTCGCGTAGAACTGATCGGGAAGAATGCCCGCGGCCGGCGCCGGCTCGGTCTCGGCGTCGCCTTCCTCCATGACCTCGGCGCCCTGTTCGCGCAGCCGGTCGATCAGGTCGTCGAGGTACGCGTCGTCGTCGGCCTCGATCGCCAGCCGGGCATACGACGGGTCGGTCTTGGTCCGCCCCGAATCGAACTCTTCGATCACGTAGGCCGCGCGCTCGTGATCGGTCAGCACGCCGAGCACACGGTTGAAGATACCGGAGTCGAGGATATGTCCGCGCAGTTCGATCCGGCGGACGACCGTCCCCGACGGCGAAGCGGAAGCCATGGGACTCGTGTTCGTACCGACGCCGCTCGGCAACCTTCGCGATATCACGTTGCGAGCGCTCGACACGCTGCGGGACGCCTCGCTGATCGTCGCCGAGGACTCGCGTGTCGCGCGGCGGCTGCTGGGCGCGCTGGAACTGCCGTCCAAAGAGATCTGGACCTATCACGAACACAACGCGCGCGGGACGACCGCGGCGATCTTGGACCTTGCCGCCGAGACCCTTGTGGCCGTGGTTACCGATGCCGGAACACCCGGCATCAGCGATCCCGGCAGCGCCTTGGTGGCGGCCGCACGCGAGGCCGGGGTTGCGGTCGAAGTCCTGCCCGGGCCGGCCGCTTTTGTCTGTGCCGCGGTGCTCTCGGGCTTCGACCTGCGCCGCTTCGTGTTCGCCGGTTTTCCGCCCCGCGCCGCCGCCGCCCGCCGCATCGCTTTTCGGGCTTCGCTCGACGAGACGACCGTCTGGTACGAGTCGCCGCATCGCATCCGCGCATCGCTCGCCGACCTCGAAGCGGTGGCACCCGGGCGCCGCATTTTCGCCGTGCGCGAACTGACGAAACGGTTCGAACAGCAATCGTTGGGCACGCCGGCCGAGATCATCGCCGCGCTGCCCGATCCGGTGCGCGGCGAGTTCGTCTTCGTCGTCGAAGGCACGCCCGGTGCCGTGCCCGCGGCAGCCGAGATCGATGCGAAGGTGGTGGACGACGCGATCGACCGGCTCGCCAACGAGGGCTTGAGTGCGTCCGCGATCGCAAAGAAACTCGCCGATGCCGGCTGCGGTGAACGGCGCCACCTCTACGCGCGCGTTGCGGAACGCCGCCGCGCGACCGTCTGACGCGATCGCCGCGCAAGGGGAGGCCGCCGCCGACCGCCGCGCCGAAAGCGAAGCCCGTGCCGGCCCGAGGTTTCTACGTTACGACTCCGATCTATTACATCAGCGGCACCCCGCACATCGGGCACGCGTACAGTTCGGTCGCGGTCGACATCATCGCACGCACGGCGCGCGCGCACGGCCCGGCGCGCTCGCTGACCGG
>Ga0182024_10011508_pt1 | contig 17727 bp, 12 predicted proteins | sample P32metaG_FD_120480 | JGI IMG/M metagenome (GOLD analysis project Ga0182024, IMG submission 120480) | Permafrost microbial communities from Stordalen Mire, Sweden - P3-2 metaG (Illumina Assembly) | ecosystem: Environmental > Terrestrial > Soil > Wetlands > Permafrost | place: Sweden: Stordalen... | reverse complement strand
TTCTCGGGCCAGTGCGGAGGGTTCCTTGCGGCCCGAGATGCTGAGCGACGAAAATCTGGCGAAGGTACGTGCCCTGGCGGCGATCGCCGAAGGGCGGGGGCAAAAGTTGTCCCAGTTGGCTCTTTCATGGTCGCTTCGCGACCCCAGGGTCACGTCGGCGCTCATAGGCGTCAGCAGCATTGCTCAGCTCGAGGACAACGTCGGCGCGCTGCAAAACCTCGATTTCACCGAGGAAGAACTGAACGAGATCGATCGCTATGCGGTCGATGCAGGTATCAATCTTTGGGCGCGCTCCTCGAGCTAGCCGGGGGCTCGGCACTGGCTAGGCGCGGCTTTGCCTAACTGGGCCCGCCTCGGCTCCGATGCCCACCACGACGAGGGGAGCTCCGGCGACCAGCGTCGTCAGTAGAGCGGGCAGCGACCGAAGTGCGACGAAGAACTCCCAGACCACCCTGTCTTCCCCGTCTGTTCACCAGCGCCCAAGCGAGCTGATGGGTAACTAGTGTGCGCTGGCCAGCCAGGATGCTCCTCGGAAAGCAAATAGACAAAACCCGCCGGGGCGGCTTGACAACGGATTTGTGAGCGGTCACTATAAGCGACTGTGACCGGTCACTTGAATCGCCAGCCTGGAAGGCCAAGGGCCCGCGAGCTGAACGGCCGACGGGCCTCCGTGAGCATCCGGGAGGTGGCCCGCGAGGCATCTGTGTCGTACCAGACGGTTTCACGCGTGATCAACGAAAGCGCAAATGTCAAGCCGTCGACCCGAGAGGCCGTCCTTGACGCCATCTCTCGGCTGGGCTTTCGCCCCAACCGCGCAGCGCGCGCGCTCGCCGGAGGTCCCGTCCAGTCGGTCACGGTTCTGACCGCCGATACCCGGCGGCACGGCTACGCAGCGGCCCTTGAGGGCATCGAAGAAGCCTCGCGAGCCGCTGGCTTTGCGATGGGTGTCCGCGTGGTGGAGTCAGGTACGCCGAGCAGCGTACGAGACGCCGTCGAGCGGGCGATCGAGCCAGCGGGCGCGTTGATCGTCATCGCTTACGACCCGCCGGGTATTGCGGCTCTCGACGCCATCCCGCCCGGCGTCCCGACGGCGGCGATCGTCGAGACGCCGTCCGGCAATGACGGAGTGGGCAAGCCCTGGGTTTGGATCGACGACGGCAAATCCGCTCGGAGCGCTACAGAATACCTGCTGAGCCTGGGTCACCAAACCGTTCATTACCTCTCGATACCGATCTGGACCGCTACCAGGACGCGAGCGGTGGGCTGGCAGTCGGCGCTCGAGGACGCCGGCGCACCTGTACCCGAGCTGATCCAAGGCGGCTGGGGCCCCGAGTTCGGCTATGAAATCGGCGAGCGGCTGGCCCGGGACACCGACGTAACAGCAATGCTCTGCGGCAACGACGACCTGGCGATGGGCTTCATCAGGGCGATGAACAAGGCGGGCCGCGCCGTCCCTGACGATGTGAGCGTCGTGGGAATAGACGACACGCCCCTGGCGCCGTACTACAACCCTCCCCTCACGACCGTGCGCCAGGATTTCCAACTTTTAGGCCGGATGTGCTTCGCCAAGCTCCTTTCGGTATTGGGGCGCGAGACCGACAACGAGGTCCCGTCGTGCCTCGGTACGGACCTGGTCATCCGCGAGAGCGCCGGACCGCCTAAGCGGTCCTCACGTCGCGCCCAGAGTGCGAGGCGCTCGGCGCCCGCCAACGATGTCCCAGGACCTGATCCTGGGCGTCATCACAATGAAAAGGAAGCCATTACGACAACAAGGAAGGAGAACCGAAACAAAACGACGACGCCGTGACCACGTGCCCGACAAGAGCATTCCGGTGTTCGGACGCAACTGTCCCTGAACACGACACCAGGGGTAAGGCACGAACGGTCCACGAGCGCGGGGTAATTCGATTTGTCTACTTATTCATGCTGCTACAAGACATCAATGAAAGAGGGACAAAGTATGATCCACAACACGCAGCCAGCACCTGAGGCCACTCGGTCTAGGAGGGGTAGGAACGCGCGGATGAAAGCGCTGGCGATCGGCTCGGCGCTCACAGTCCTCCTGGCACCAGGGACTGCGGGCGCTTCGGCTCTCAAGCCCGACGGTGGCGTCGTGAACCTCACCTGGGAAACTATGTGGTCGGGCCCGACCCTGTTGCTGCTCAAGCAGATGACCACCGCGTTCAATGCAAGCCACCCGGGCATCAGGGTCACCGAGGAGAACATCCCGAGTGCCACCGGTGACGCCAAACTGCAGTCCCAGATCGCAGCCGGCGACCCGCCTGACATTTTTACCGAATGGAACCCGGTTATTGGTGAGTACGCCGCCAAGGGTTACATCCTCAACATGAACACGTACCTCACTGGCGCCTATAAGGGGTTCGTCAAGTGGATGTACCCGCTTGCAGCAGCCACCGGCACTTACAAGGGCGAGCTGGTCGGTGTCCCGATGTCCCTCAACTCGTGGGCTCTTTATTACAACAAGAGCATCATGAAGGCAGCGGGCATCATGTCCCCGCCAACTACTCTGGCCCAGCTCACGGCCGATCAGGCCAAGGAATGGATCATCAAAGGGGGCAAGCTGTCGCAAATCGGGATGTACCCGGGTGCGAATGGCTACCAATATTTCTCTACATTCTTCGGCGCCCTCAACTGCTTCAATTCGGCCGGCCAGTACGACTATGCCAACACGAAAACCTGCCCAGGGGCCACCGCGTTGATGAACTGGCTCACGGACTTCAAGTCGTACCCGTACGCCCAGGTCAACTCGATGAACGCTACCTACGGCGCAGTCGCCGGCGGTGACGACGACCCGTTCGTGGCTGGCAAGGAAGGCTTCAACATGGACGGGCCATGGGAAGGCGCTCAGAACATCCCCGACGCCAACCCCTCCATGGAGGGCAACTTCGGAGTGATCCCCTTCCCCGGCACCGTCGGTGGTCCCAGCACGATCGGGCAAGGCAACTTCAATATCATCCCCGAGGGGGCCTCTAATTCCAAGGACGCGTTCGAGTTCATCACCTGGCTCGCGGGCTACAACAACGTGAAATTTACGTCGAATATCGACCCCCAGGGTGGTTGGGTACCGGCAGGGCCACAGATTGCGGCCGCTCCCGCCTACCAGGCGTACGTGAAGAAGTTCCCTTGGATGACGACCTACCTGGAGCAGATGTCGAGCAAGTACTCCCAGGCACCGGTGCTGACGACCAACCAAGAGCAGGCCAACACCGCCATGGCAACGGCGAGTAACGACGTCCAAGATGGGTCGATGTCACCGGCTGCCGCTTTGAAGTACATCGACACCCAGGCCAACGCGAGCAGTTAAACTGCCCTACGGGGAGTGAAGGGCGAGGTGGGGGAAGACATGAGCAATGCGTTGAGGTCACCGGACGCCAAGGTGCCAAACAGGGCACTAAAGGCCGCCCGATCTGCTCAACGGCGCCAGATCAGGACCGGCCTGCTCTTCGTGAGCCCGTGGGTCCTCGGGTTCCTGGCGTTCTTCCTCTACCCGTTCTTCGCAACGCTATATTACAGCTTCACCGATTATTCCGGGCTGGGAGCTGCCCACCTGATCGGGTTCGCCAACTATTGGGCGCTATTCCACGACAGCCTGTTCAGGACGTCGCTGTTCAACACGTTTTATTACACGGCGGTCGAGCTGCCCCTGTCGACGATCGTGGCCCTCGGGCTGGCGTTGCTTCTGAACATGAAGGTCAAGGGGATGGCCTTTTACCGCACGATCTTCTACATTCCGTCCATCGTGCCTATTGTCGCGTCGTGCATGGTGTTCGTCTGGATTTTCAACCCGACGAACGGCGTAATGAACTCGCTGCTTTCCAATCTGCACGTTCCCGGGCCGGACTGGTTCTTCTCCGTTTCTTGGTCCAAGCCGTCGTTTATCCTCCTCGGCCTTTGGGGGCTCGGCCAGCCAATGGTCATCTACCTGGCCGCGCTGCAAGGGGTGCCCAAGGACATGTACGAGGTTGCGTCTCTCGAAGGAGCCGGGCCGTGGCACCGGTTACGCCACGTCACCCTGCCGATGATCAGCCCCATCATTCTGTTCAATGTCGTGCTGCAGCTGGTGGTGTGCGTTTCGTACTTCACCCAAGCTCAGGTGATCGAAAGCCAGGATGTCGGAGGGCCAGGCACCTCGACATGGTTTTACGTCCAATACCTGTACACGCAGGCCTTCCAATTCCTGAAGTTCGGTTACTCCTCAGCGATGGGCTTCTTTTTGTTCGTCATTACTGCCATTATTACGACAGTGCTGCTCAAGAGCTCGTCGCGTTGGGTTTACTATGCCGGCGACGACCGTTAGGTGAACGTGACGCTCTCATGAACTGTCGACTGGAGAACGGTAGGTGATAACAGCCCCGCAGGTCTTGCCCCCGCGAACGTCGCCGCAGCCGTCTGAGACTTGGGCACGTCGGCGCTGGGCACCGCAAAAGCTGCTTACCAGCGCGACCAAGCATGCAGTCTTGCTCATCTTCACGGTCGTGTTCGGGTTCCCCCTGTTATGGATGGTGCTGTCGTCGCTCAAGTCCAACCCTCAAGCCCTGCAAAGCCCTGTTGTGTGGTGGCCGCGCCCGTTCCTTTGGGACAACTACCCGAACGTAATAAACGCAGTTCCATTTTACAGGTTCGTCCTGAACACGCTCCTGTACGCGGCGATCACGATCGTCGGCGTGTGCTTGTCGAGCAGCCTGGTCGCCTACGGCTTTGCAAGGCTGCGCTGGCGCGGCAGAGATGCGTTGTTTTTCGTGATGCTGTGCACACTGCTCGTGCCATTCTTTGCCACCTTGCTCCCACTGTTCATCCTGTACAGGAAGTTCCACATGGTGGGTTGGTACCTACCTCTGGAGATACCGACTTTTTTCGGGAGCTCGGTGTTTAGCACCTTTCTTCTCCGCCAGTTTTTTATGACAATCCCCGAAGCTTTGTCTGACGCGGCTCGCGTCGATGGCGCCAATGAGTTTTACATTTACAGCCGGATCATCCTGCCTCTGGCGAAGCCCGCCATGGCCACTGTGGTGCTGTTCCAGTTCATTTACTGTTGGAACGACTACATCGGCCCACTGATCTTCATCAACAACGAGAACTGGTACCCTCTCTCGATCGGTTTGAGCTTCGTCCTCGGCACCTACTCAACGAACTGGCCTTGGGTGATGGCGGCGGCGGCCGCTGCGACAGCACCGATCGTCATACTGTTCTTCTTCACGCAGCGAACGTTCATGGGCGGCATTTCGATCCAGGGGACCGGGACCAAGGGATGACGAAAGCAGAGGGACGCCAGCTGATGGGTATCGTGCGGTCGCGTATCATGGCCGCTCTCAGCTCGTTGTTCAACTTTCTCACGCTCAACATCGTCGTCCTGCTCCTTTCAGTGCCTATAGTCACCATCCCGGTGACGGCTATCGCCGCCTGGGTGGCGCTCGACCGGTGGCGAGGCGCCGGGGAGGACCGAGTGGTCCGGGAGTTCTTCATCGCTCTTCGGTCGAGGCCGGTAGTGCGCACAACCCTGGTTGTAGGTGTGCCGCTGGCCGTGATCGCAGCCGCCACAGAAGAGGTTCATTACTTCGCACATGGCAACAATCTCGAGGCTCGAGCCTGTTTTGGGCTTGGTCTTGCCTCCCTTGTGATTGCTTCGACAGCCGTCGGCTACGTGATGCTCCTCGTCGCGAGGCAGTCCTCGCTGTCGGCAGCAGAGATCTGGTCAATCAGCATCCGCTTAGCGCTCCGTAACCTTTTTGTCACCGGGCCCCTCTTCCTTGTCGAGATCGGAGCGGCCACGTTCCTTACCCTGCTCGACCCGGCTCTTGTAGTCATAGGGCTCCCGATCGCTCTTCTCGCCCTGATGAGGCGTACGGCCCAGTTCGGCCTCGATAAGGCATCGCCGGCCCGAAGCAGGCGAGCAGGTAATTTCTAGAAGAAGGGCCTCACGCTTTGTGCAGATGGAAAAGGCAGGCCTCGTCGGGGCGCAATGCCGGCACCTTGATCCCTGCGCCCATCAGGAGCGCGCCGGAGACCGTCGCACCCTGCGGCCACCGAGAGTTGTTCCAAAAGCGGCTTTCCCGCGGTAGTGCCACCCGTTCCAGCCGGTAGCGGGCACTCGCGTCGAGCCCATCGAGGCGAAGGGGTGCTGTCTCTGATTGAGGGACCGTATAGCTTCGTACCAGCGCGAAGAGGGCTTCCGCGCGATCATGGGCAACAACGCCGAACAGGGTCGTCCCGGGATCGCTGGGACGCTCGATACGGACGAGCTCGCCCCCGTGGACCAGCGGCCTGAATGATTTAGCCAGGCTGACCCAGTCCGCCAGCACTTGTCGTTCTACGGTTGTCGTCTTGGTTACATCCCACTCGATACCTTGGTGCCCGAACAGGGCGACTGCCAAGCGGAGACCAAGGTCATGGCGACGGCCCGTGTTCTCCGATCGTTCCGATGCCACGTGTGTACCGATCATTTCGAAAGGCAAAAGGGTGGAGATCCCCGACACGATCCTGACGCGCTCGATTGGGTCGATGCAGTCGCTCGCCCATACGCGCTCAGTCCGCTCCAGTACGCCCAGGTCGATCCGAGAACCGCCCGAGGAACAGGACTCGATCTCGAGGGAGGGGTGGCGGCGGCGCAAATCGTCCATGAGTCGATAAGTGGCCAATGTCTGGTCTCGCACGGCCGGTTGGCCCGCTCGGGGGCCGGAGCGGTGGACCGGGTCGGCAAGGTCGCGATTGTGGTCCCATTTGATGAAATCGATGTTGTACTCGGTCACCAAAGAAACCAGCCGTTCGAGGATGTAGGCAAAGGCCTCGGGATTGGCGACGTCCAGTACCTGCTGGTTGCGTACGGGGGGCGGCATCCTCCCCGGCGTCCCCAAAACCCATTCGGGGTGGGCGCGGGCCAGGTCTGAATCCAGGTTTACCATCTCCGGTTCGAACCACAGGCCGAAGTCCATGCCTTTTGATCGAACGTAGTCGGCAATTGTGCCGAGGCCTGTTGGCCATACGTCCTGCGACACGTACCAGTCGCCCAATCCGGACGAATCGTCCCGTCGAGAACCGAACCACCCGTCATCTATCACGAAGCGCTCGACACCGATCTCGGCGGCGACGTCGGCGAGCGTCGCCAGGCGCTCGAACGACATCTCAAAGTACACCGCCTCCCAGGTATTGAGCACGATCGGGCGGGGCTTTTTCGGGTGGCCCGGACGACGCCGCAACATCGAATGCAAGCGCGCCGAGGCGCCGTCAACGCCCCGGCCTGAGTAGACGCCATAGGCCCAAGGCGTTGTCACCGAGTCACCAGGACCGAGGATGACTTCGCCGGCAGCCAGGATCTCGCCCGCCCCTATAACGGTTGTCCCCGTGTTCAGCCGCTCCACCAAGTAGCGTTGGTCTCCGGACCAGCCCAGGTGTACGCCCCAAACCTCGCCGTGGCGGAACCCGAAACCGCGGTCACCAGCGAACAGCACGAGCGGTGTATCGGGGCCCGTGCGCCCGCGCCGTTGCTCGCGGAGCCAAATACCGGGCTCGAGACCGTGGCGTTGAGGTTGAGCCTCATTGCCCCACCGTCCCGTGAAATCGAGCACCTCCATCACGTGAGCCGGCAAGGGCAGGAGGCAGATCAGGTCGTTCACTTCGTACGCTGCCGCGTCAGCGGTTGAGGTACTGGTCAGCGTCTGACGATGTTTGAGGACGCCGTCCTTCGTGAGCTCCAGTTCTCCTTCAAGGGTTAGTTTCGCACTGTTGTCCGCGCCGCGATAGCAGACCAGGTCGCCCCCGTCGACAACCGCAGTTGTGACATTTTCCAATGAGAGAAGCGGCTGGCTGGCAGTTCCATGACGGTGACCGCTCAACCCTGGCCATCCCGCCCAGCCGACGGCCCGGCTAGGCGAGACCGTGAATGTCGCCACGTCGGAAGGCCTCGACCCTACTTGCTGGCCATCGCCCAGGGGGAGGAACGAGATTTCGTCATCCGAAAGATCTCCAAGGTCGCTGCCCCAGTACACCACCCTGGGCAGGGACGGGCCACCGATGTCGAGTATCACTAGGACACCGTCATGGCGCAAAGTCAGCCAACGAGAAGCCATACCATCAGCCCGAGGGTCAACACTCATAGCTTTATGTTAGCTTTTCATTGGACCTTGCTCGATCGAGAGGGAGCGCTGCGCACGATATGGCCTTGTATTCGCGGTTTGCCTGTGGGGATATTTCGCTTGGTTTCGAGCTCGCCGACGATGGACCCGAGATGCGGCTCGTGATGGTGCCGGCCTCGCGCGATGAAGTCCTTGACTGCCTCGACGGAACATCAGGGCCCCCGACCGCTCGCGAGCAACTGGTACAAGTCGCTCTGTCGGGTGAGACCGGCCCTGGGAACCGATCCCTCGGGCGCAGCATGATGCACGGGTCGACGACAGCTGCGTTGCGTTTCGTCGACCAGCAGGTCCACATTTCCGCCGAGGCCACGTCGATCGCGACCGAGATGCAAGCCGAGGGCTTGCTGGCCGTGACCCACAAGCTGTCCTGGTCGACCGGAGACCGAGCCCTTCGGGCGGGCACAGTGGTAAAGAACGTGTCGGGACGTGAACTGAACCTAACGATGGCAACGAGTTTCTGCCTGTCGGGGCTTTCGCCGTTTTCCCCGTCCGCCCCTGCCGGCAACCTTATGGTCCACCGGCTGCGAAGTGCCTGGAGCGCGGAGGCAAAGCTCGTGAGCGAACTGCTCGAGGATCTTCACCTCGACCAGGCCTGGGCCCCTGACCCGTTCACTGTCGAACGCTTCGGACAGGTGGGGACCATGCCCGTGCGAGGGTTCGCTCCGTTCGTCGGCGTCGAGGACGTCAGCGCCGGAGTGACATGGGCGGCTCAGGTCGCCTGGAGCGGTTCATGGCAGATCGAGCTGTGCCGGCGCGACGCCGCCTTCGCCGTCACGGGAGGCCTGGCCGACTACGAGCTGGGCCATTGGCGCAAGGCCCTTGCCCCCGGGGAGGTCTTCGCTACGCCGGAGGGGCTCCTCACCGTTGCCCAAGGCGGCGTCGACGAATGCTCCGCGCGCCTGGTCGAATTGCAGAACCGCACACGCCATCCCCGACCGCGCAACGAGGTCGATGTCCCGGTCATGTTCAACGAGTGGTGCACGACCTGGGGGAGCGTGACCCACGACTCAGTGGTGGCAATCGCTGACCGTCTCGAGGGGACCGGCGTGCGGTACCTGGTGATCGACGCCGGGTGGTACGGGAAAAACTGGTTCGTGGAGCACGGTGACTGGGTCGCAGACAAGGACAAGTTCCCTCTCGGCCTCGGCGCCACGGCCGCGGCCATACGCGAGCGCGGCCTCATCCCGGGGATCTGGTTCGAGGTGGAGACCTGCGGTCGCGACTCAGCGGCGTTTTCCCAAACCGACCACTTGCTCAAGCTGGACGGGATGCCCCTAACGGCAGGGCAACGGAGGTTTTGGGACCTCAACGACCCCTTCGTCGTCGATTACCTGGCCGAGCGCGTTATCGGCACGCTCGAAAGCAGCGGCATGGGCTACCTCAAGGTGGATTACAACGAAACTCTTGGTGTCGGCTGTGACGGGGCGGGCTCTGCCGGTGAGGGCCTGCGGCGCCAGGTCGAGGGCACGTACGCCTTCTTCGAACGGCTACGGGAGCGGCTTCCCGAGCTGGTAGTGGAGAACTGCGCGTCGGGAGGGCACCGGCTCGACCCAGGCCTCATGGCTTATTGCGATGTCGGATCCTCCACCGACGCGCACGAGTGCCAGGAACTGCCCATTGTAGCCGCCAACGTCTTGCGCCTCATCCCAGCCTCGCGATCGCTGGTGTGGGCGGTGGTGCGTAGCGCCCACAGCGCGCGTGAGCTCAATTACCGCCTGGCGACAGGCTTTCTGGGCAGGCTCTGCCTTTCGGGCGATGTCGTGGAGCTCGATGATGTGCAGTGGCAGCACACCAGGCGCGCTATCGAGCTCCATGGCCTGGCGGCACCACTGCTCGACGACGGCGCATGGAGGCGGTTCGGTCCCCGAGCCGACTCGTACCACACACCCACAGGGTGGCAGGCGGTGCTTCGACCAACCCTTGACAACACGGGGCTGCTAGTTGTGATGCACACATTCGGCGGGGAAGCGTCACCGCTGCAAGTGCCGCTCGGGCCGGGCGACTGGAGGGCCGACTGGGCCCTTACAGACGGGGGCCCGCCTCCCCGTGCCGAGGGGGACGTCCTAAGGTGGGAGCCAGCAGCCCCGTTCAGCGCCGCGGTGACCTGGCTGGTGCGCTAGCAGGCAGGTGGGAGCTAGACCCTTCAGCGGAGCACATTGAGCCCCGCGCACCGGGCCACTCAAGGACGCGGACGTCGATGTGGTCGTCGTCCTGGCCCAAGTCCTGTACCCCTTGCGGGGGGGTGCCTGGCCGAATGGGGCGCGTCGACCGGCGACCTGACGGTTAAGCCTCCCAGCGCGCCGTCCGCCTGTCTCATCGGGCTCGTCCCAAATTGACCCCACGGGCGACGGCTCGTAGGCCGGGCACCTAGTTACCCGCTCGACGCTCTCCGGCTGCCAGACTGTACGTCTGTGCTAGTCGACCTCGCTTATGGGAGCTCGCATCTCACTGTCGAGCTGCCCGCCGGCACCGCGCTCGTCACACCGGAGGAGCGGCCCGGTGTGGACGACGAGCTGAGGGCCGTGAGGGACGCATTGCGGTCCCCGGTGGAGGGGCCAGCCCTTCGTGACATCGTCAGGCCTGGGGTGACGGTCGCGATAGCCGTGTGCGACGGCACGCGGCCTCAGCCGCGTCGTCCGATGCTCGAAGCGGTCCTGGAGGAGATCGCGGGAACGGTCGACCTGGATGACGTTGTCGTGCTGGTGGCCACCGGCACCCACCGTGGCAACACGCCGGCCGAACTGGAGGCCATGTTCGGGCCGGAACTTCTCGCCAAAGTGCGCATAGTGAACCACGATGCCCGCGACGCGGCCAACCTGGTCGACCTGGGGACGATGGGTGACGGGGTGCCCGTGAAGCTGAACAGGCATTGGGTCGATGCTGACATACGGATAACTACCGGTTTTGTGGAGCCCCATTTCTTCGCGGGTTTCTCCGGTGGCCCGAAGCTCGTCGCTCCGGGCTTGGCGGGCCTGGAGACGACCTTGGTCCTCCATGACGCGCGGCGGATCGGTAGCCCGTTGGCAACCTGGGGGGTGCTCGAGGGCAACCCGGTGCATGACGACGTACGGGCGATAGCTCGAGGCACCGGGGTCCACTTCGCGTGCGACGTGGTGCTCAATCGCCGGCACGAAATTGTCGCCGCTTTTGCTGGCGAACTGTTCGCCATGCACCGTGCTGCGACGGCTCAGGCGCGCGAGGTGGCGATGCAGGTCGTACCGCACCGCTTCGATGTGGTGGTGACCTCCAATGCCGGCTTCCCGCTCGACCAAAACCTTTACCAAGCGGTGAAGGGAATGTCGGCCGCTTTCGAGGTCGTCCAGCCGGGCGGCCTGATTGTGGTGGCAGCCGAGTGCCGCGACGGTTTCCCCGACTACGGCGAGTTCCGGGACATGCTCTATTCGATGCGCTCGCCACAGGAACTACTCGATATGCTCTCCGAGCGTCGCGACACGGTCCCCGACCAGTGGGAAGCGCAGATCCTCGCCCGTGTTTTGTGCGGCGCTCGGGTCGCCGTGCATGCCGATGGGCTCACTGCCGACGAACTGGCCCGCGCGTCATTGTCCTGCGCCGACGACATCGGCGAAACGGTGGCCGATGAGCTACGCCGCAAAGGCGACGGGGCCACTTGTTGTGCACTGCCGGCAGGCCCTGAGACGATCCCGGTGGCGCCCCTCTGAACGTTCACATAGCACTGATTTGCTTCCCGCTCGTCTTTCTCGCCGAGTTACCTGACAAGACGATGTTCGCCAGTCTTTTGATGGCTACGCGGGGTAGAGCGTTACAAGTCTGGTTGGGAGCTGCTGCAGCGTTCGTCTTCCACGTGGTGATCGCTACGACTCTGGGTGTTGCACTTTTCGACGTACTTCCCAGGCGAGCCATCGACGGGGTGGTCGCCGCCATGTTCTTCTTCGGTGCTGTTTACGCCTGGCGGGAGAGCATGAAGGGCCAGGACGAACCAAATGTGGAGGCGCAACCAAAGCACGGCGTGGTCGTCACGGCCTTCATTGTGATTTTCCTGGCGGAATGGGGGGATCTCACCCAGATCCTGACCGCCAACCTGGCGGCCAAGTACGGGTCACCGTTGTCGGTCGGCGTGGGGGCGGTCCTGGCGCTGTTCGCTGTCGCGGCGATCGCGGTCGTCAGCGGGCAAGCCCTGCTGCGTTTCGTCAACATCGCCACGATCCGCAAAGTGACGGCGGTGGTGCTGCTGGCTCTCGCGGCGTTTTCGCTTTGGACAGCCGTTCGCTGACGACGGCACCGCGGCTCGGTCCCTGAGTGCTCTCCGCAACTTCGCCGCTATGAGCCCGCCGCACTCGCCCGGCGACGCCTGGCGCGTTCGGCCCATACCAGCAAGGCTGCGCCTAGGACGATTGCCACCGCCCCAAGGACCGCGTACTGGTGGTGGCCCGTCATGCCGGAGCCGTGGAGCACGTCTATGCCTTGGAGCAGCCAGACCACGCCGAGGGCGCAGATGACGAGCCCGGGGAGCCCACGAAGCCACATTTCATTCCTCCGATCAGGATTTGTAGGGGTCGAGAGCGTTGGTGCCATCGTTCACGACAGCGTGGCATTCACGACAGCGTGGCATCGGTTGCCGGGTCGTTGGTCACGGGCTGGTATACGGCCGGCACGCCGAAAATGCTTCACACTCGACGCGGGTGGGACGACTTTCGTCGGCGGAAGCGTAATGCTGGGGCAATGCCATCGCGCTCGGGAGCCCGGTTAGCGGCGCGCCTGGAGGCGCGCGCCCTGTTGCCGAGCCCGCTGCCGTACCCCGAGGACCTGCCGATCACGGGCCGCAAGGAGGACATCCTGGCAGCACTTGCTGGGGACCAGGTGGTGATAGTCGCCGGCGAGACGGGTTCGGGCAAGAGCACGCAGCTGCCCAAGATCTGCATCGAGGCGGGCCGGGGGAGCGCCGGCATGATCGGGCATACCCAACCTCGTCGGATCGCTGCCCGCAGCATCGCTGAGCGTGTGGCCGAAGAGCTCGGGGCCACGCTGGGTGGGCCGGTGGGCTACAAGGTCCGCTTCACCGACCGGGTTGGTGAAGGCACCCTGGTCAAGGTTATGACTGACGGGGTCCTGCTAGCCGAGCTCCACAGCGACCCGGGGCTTCACAACTACGACACGATCATCGTCGACGAGGCTCACGAGCGCAGCCTCAACATCGATTTCATCCTCGGTTACCTGAAGCGGCTCCTACCGTCGCGGCCGGACCTGCGCGTGCTGATCACGTCGGCAACCATCGATACTGAGCGCTTCTCAGCCCATTTTGACGGCGCACCCATAATCGAGGTATCGGGCCGGGTCTACCCCGTCGATCTGAGGTACCAGCCGATGACCGAGGACGCTGCCGGAGTAGACGCGGACGGCGACCTGGACGACGGTGGGGACACGGAGGCCCCGGACGAAGTGCAGGCAGTCTGCGATGCCGTGGGTGAGCTGTACACCGAGGCGCCCGGCGACATCTTGGTTTTCCTGCCCGGGGAAAGGGAGATCCGGGACACGGCCGACGCGCTGGGAAAGATGAACCTGGACGGCCTAGAAATCTTGTCCTTGTACGGGAGGCTCAGTTCGGCCGAGCAGCACCGGATCTTCGAGCGGCATGCCGGGCGCCGAGCCGTCCTATCGACAAACGTCGCCGAGACATCGCTCACCGTCCCGGGGATCCGCTACGTCGTCGACCTTGGGACGGCTCGGATCTCTCGTTACAGCAGGCGGACCAAGGTCCAGCGGCTTCCCATCGAGCCCATTTCGCAGGCATCTGCCAACCAGCGGGCGGGACGTTGCGGCCGGCTTGGTCCCGGGATCTGCGTGCGGCTCTACTCGGAGCAGGATTTCGCAGCCCGTCGCCCTTTCACCGAGCCGGAGATCCTGCGCACAAATTTGGCGTCGGTGGTGCTGCAGATGGCGGCGATCGGGCTCGGCGAGATCGAGGACTTCCCCTTCGTCGACCCACCCGACCGGCGAAACGTCAAAGACGGCATAGCGCTCTTGGAGGAACTGGGCGCGCTGGCACCCGCGGAGGAGGCAACCTCGGCCCCGCGTCTCACGGGCCTTGGCCGCAAGCTGGCGCAGTTGCCGCTCGACCCCAGGCTTGGGCGCATGGTCCTCGAAGCGGCACGCCTCGCCTGCCTCGACGAGGTCCTAGTCATAACGGCAGGGCTGTCGGTTCAAGACCCGAGGGAGCGCCCCGCCGAAAAGCGGGATGCCGCGGCCGCACTGCACGCCCGTTTTGCCCATGAGAGCTCGGATTTCATGTCGTACCTCAAGCTGTGGGACTACCTGGCGGAACGGCAGACGGAGCTGAGCTCCAGCCAGTTCCGCCGGCTTTGCCGCAAGGAACTTATCGCCTACCAGAGGGCCCGCGAGTGGCAGGACGTGCACGCCCAACTGACCGAGATTTGCCGGCAACTTGCCTTGGAGCCGCGTCACGAAAAGCAGGGCCGACCCGCGCATGGTCGCCAGGCACAAGATGGTCAGGCGCAGGACCGTCGGCCGCAAAACCGTGAGGCCCAAGTTCACCGCGCGTTGCTGTCCGGGCTCGTGACCCAGGTAGGAGCGCGTGAAGGCGAGCGCGCCGACTACTCGGCGCCACGCGGCGCCCGCTTCGCGATCTGGCCAGGTTCATCGCTGGCAAAGAAGTCTCCCCGCTGGGTGATGGCAGCCGAACTGGTCGAAACCAGCCGGCTCTGGGCGCGCGTCGTCGCCCCGGTCCAGCCCCAATGGGTCGAGGGGGCCGCCTCCCACTTGCTGAAGTGGTCCTACGGCGAGCCCGCTTGGGACCGGGCCAGGGGAGCGGCGGTCGTTGCTGCCCGTGCCACTCTTTATGGCTTGGCCGTTGTGCCGTCCAGGCGCGTCGACCTTGCTCGCCTCGACCCAGAACAAGCGCGGGAAATGTTCATCCGCCACGCCCTCGTGGAAGGGGACTGGGACGCCGCACCGGCATTCGTTGGCGAAAACCGTGACCTGTTGGACCGTTTGCGCGCTCTCTTGCAGCGCGCTCGTCGCCACGACCTGATGGTGGGTGAGCAGGCATTGTTCGAGTTCTACAACGATCAGGTTGGCCCGGATGTCACCTCCGGCCCGGGGTTCAACGGGTGGTTCAGGCGCGAGGGCCACGCTGGGATGCACGCAGCCCCCGAAGACCTGTGGAGCGCGTCCGGCGCCGACGTCGACGGGCTCCCCGATGTTTGGGCAGGCTTCCCCGACGTGTGGGCAGCAGGCGGGGCCGGGGCGCTACCCCTTCGTTACGAGTGGGAGCCGGGGGCACAAGACGACGGCGTGTCCGTCGAAGTCCCCCTCTCTCAGCTTGCGAAATTGGCGGGCGAGGGCCTCGAATGGCAAGTGCCGGGCCTTCGCGAGGAACTGGTCCTGGCGCTGTTGCGGTCCCTCCCGAAGGACCTCCGTCGGGAGTTGGTCCCCGTCGCCGAACATGCCAGGGATTTCGTGGCCAAAGCCGAGCCCACCGACGGCCCCCTCCTCCAGGTGCTCGCTAAGGAGATGGGCGCCGTCGCGGATGCCCACATTTCCCCGGGTGACTTCGACTGGGCAAAGGTCCCCGAGTACCTTCGGCCGACTTTCGCGGTCCTTGGCGAGGACGGCGAAGTACTCGCCCGCGGCAAGGTGGTCGCCGACCTGTACAGGCAGCTGCGCCCCCAGATGTCGCGCGCGCTGCAGGAGGCGGCGGCCAGAGCACCCTTCACGGGACGGCGGTCGGTCTCCTGGGACTTTGGCGATCTTCCCAAGACCTTCGAGCCCGAATGGAACGGCTACCGGCTCCGCGGCTACCCGGCTCTCGTTGACGATGGCGACGCGGTGACCGTGCGGGTTTGGGCAGACGCTGCGAGCCAGCGAGCAGCCATGCCAGTCGGCGCCCGCCGGTTGCTCCTGCTCAACCTGCCCTCGCGCCGAGCGCTCGTGGACAGCCTGGAGCGCCAGCTCGACAACCGTACCAAGCTGGCCTTGGGGGGGCTGTCGCTCCCGCCGTACCGTTCGACGAGGGAGATGGCGGAGGATGCTCTCGCGGCTGCGGTCGACCAGGTCGTCGCTGCCGAGGGCGGCCCGCCCTGGCAAGCAGCCGACTTCGATGCCCTTGTCACAGCGGTGCGCCAACAGGTGGAGCCGGTCGCCAGGAAGGGCGTCGTCGCTGCGGGCCGGGTCATTTCTAAGCTGCAAGAGCTGGGCCGCCGTGCCGACGAGCTTTCGGCGAGGGCGACGGCGCCCGGTTCACCCATCGCGGCCGCATTGGAGGACATCGCTGCCCAATTGGCGGATATCGCAGGGCCCCGGTTCGTGAGCCGCGCAGGCCTCGGCCGGCTCGCCGACGTGGAGCGTTACCTGGTCGCGGTCGACCGTCGGCTGGAGAAACTGCCCACCGACCCCCGTCGCGACCTCGCGCTCACCCAGAGGGCCCAGGTGCTCCAGCAAAAACTGGCTGAGGCCGAGGCTGTTGCCGGTGCCGACCGTGACGCGCTCGTCGAGGTCGGATGGATGCTCCAGGAACTGCGCGTCAGCGTGTTCGCCCAGTCGCTCGGGACGCGGACGCCGGTCAGCGAGGAACGCATCGGCAGGGCCATCGAGCGCGCGCTCCCAGCGCCGTAGCAGTCGGCCCTACACGAGATTCTTGGCGGTTTTGACTTGAGCGCTTGACTGGGAACGCCGTCAGGCGTAGCCTGACGGCAAGTCAGGGTTAACCTGACTTGCCGTGACCGCCAGGAGGAGACGAATGCCACAAAGCGCGACCGCCGAAGCATTTTGCTGTTCGTTTTGCACCAAGAGCCAGTTCGACGTCGTCAAACTTGTGGCAGGCCCGGGGGTCTTCATCTGCAACGAGTGCATCGACCTCTGCAATCAGGTGATCGCTGAAGAGATGATGCTCAGCGACGGGCCGGCAGCCGCAGTGGCAGGGTCGAGCCAAGCCGACCCATCGGCCATCAAGGCATGGGACGGGCTATCGGACGATGAGCTGCTCGCTGAAATGGTGCGGGCCCATGCGGCTCACCAGAACGTCGACCGTGCGGTCAAGGGCCACGTCGCAGTACTGCGCGAGCGTGGGGTCAGCTGGGCGCGCATCGGCGAGGCGCTCGCGATGACACGCCAATCTGCGTGGGAGCGGTTCTCAGGCGAGGAGTAACCAGAGCCGCTTGTCTCCCGTTTGACACCGTCCACCTCTTGTCCGGTGGATGAGCGAGTTGTAACCGAAAGGCGCACATCGACTGTGCGCCTTTTTTTTGTCCAAATTCTGGCCTGAATGCTCTTGTCGGTGGGGGCTGCGGGTTATAGAGTGGATGGAAGTGGAGGACCGGGGTGATATCTACCCTATTTCTGAGAGCGGGAGCAGACAGTGGAGCCGTTGTATGGGAGTTTCGAGCACTCCCTGGACAGCAAGGGGCGAGTCATCGTCCCTGCGCCGCTGCGCCACCGTTTCGAACGCGAGCAAAACGCCGCTGTCATCTCCTACTACCAGGAGAAGTGCCTCGCGCTGTGGCCGCCCGCAGAGTTCAACCGGCGGCTGGAGACGGTGATGGCGGTCCAGGACCTGGACCCCGAGCACAGGCAGATGGCTCGC
>Ga0182024_10011507_pt1 | contig 17729 bp, 14 predicted proteins | sample P32metaG_FD_120480 | JGI IMG/M metagenome (GOLD analysis project Ga0182024, IMG submission 120480) | Permafrost microbial communities from Stordalen Mire, Sweden - P3-2 metaG (Illumina Assembly) | ecosystem: Environmental > Terrestrial > Soil > Wetlands > Permafrost | place: Sweden: Stordalen... | reverse complement strand
TGCAACAAGGCCTTCGAATGGCCGCTCGATAAGTCCCGATGGTTCCAGAGGAGGATTCTCCCTATTTAACGGATGCGTCGGGATATCGCGGCGCGGCTGAACGGATCTTTCTGCCGGGGTCAGAGGCGGAAGTTGCTGAAATCCTGCGAGAAGCGACGGCATTGAGGAAGCCGGTGACGATCGCAGGGGCGGGGACTGGTCTGACAGGCGGGCGCGTTCCGCATACCGGGTGGCTGGTGTGCCTGGAGCGTCTGACCGGAGTTGAAATCCATGAGGGCTGCGCGATCTGCGGCGCGGGTGCGTTGCTGCGGGATGTGCAGGCGGCTGCTTCGCCGAAGCAGTTTTATGCGCCCGATCCGACGGAGACTGGGGCTTCTGTTGGGGGATCGATAGCGACGAATGCCAGCGGGTCGCGCAGTTTCCTTTATGGGGCGACGCGGCGGCATGTGCGGGGGCTTCGGGTCGTGCTCGCGAGCGGCGAGACGCTGGCATTGAGGCGCGGGGATAAACCGCCGTTTGACGTTCCGGTGCTGCCGGCAAGCGGTGCGAAGAAGAATACAGCCGGTTATTACCTTCGTCCCGACATCGATTACCTGGACCTGTTCATCGGTTCCGAGGGGACGCTGGGCGTGGTGACGGAGGCTGAGCTGGCGTTGCTGCCGACGCCGGGGTCGTTGTTCACAGGCGTTGTCTTCTTCGACTCGGATGAAGAGGCGCTGGATGCGGTGGATCGGTGGCGTCCGACGCCCGGCTTGCGGATGCTTGAATACGTGGATAACGGCTCGCTGGATTTGTTGCGGGCGCGATTTCCGGAGATTCCGAGGAAGGCGCGGGCGTGCGTTTTGGTTGAGCGCGAGGGTGTCGCTGAAGAAGAAAACCACGCCGACTGGTTGGGAGACGTGGACTCAGGATGGTTTGCGACCAGCGCGGCTGATCGGGAACGATTCCGGCGCTTCCGTCATGCGCTGCCCGAAGCGGTGAACGACCTGGTGCGTCGGCGAAGTCTGACAAAGATGGGATCCGATTTTGCGGTTCCGGTCGCGCGCAATCGGGACATGCTGTCGATTTATCGCCGGACGCTGGATCGCGAGTTTCCGGGTCAGTATGTGATTTTCGGCCATATCGGCGACGCGCACCTTCATGTCAATGTGCTTCCGGGAAATGAAGAAGAATGGAAGCGGGCGAGTGGCTTGATGACTGAGTTCGCGCGGCAAGCGGTGGGGCTGGGCGGGACTGCGTCGGCCGAACATGGTCTGGGGAAGCGGAAACGGCACTTGCTGGAGATTCAGTATTCGGATGCCGAGATAAAAGAGATGAAGGACGTTAAGAGGCAGTTGGATCCGGACTGGCTGCTTGGGCCGGGGACGTTGTTTGGAGACTTGAGCGGTCCCGGGGATTTCGTTGCCGCTCCCTGACGGTCACGGTTCGGTAATTTTCGCGGCGCGTTCGGTGAGGAGTTCGCGTAGTACGGACCGGTGGCAACGGGTCTCGTCCTCGCAGTAACAGCCCAGGGACAGATTGGTCTGATGCGATAGCGCCGCAAGGACATCCAATTCGCGGCTCCGATCGGGTGCGCTCATCTCCCGGCGGAACTTCCGTTTGAATGCGGTCCACGCTCGCTCATCCGCCGCTCCCAGCGCTTCGTGGACGAGTTCAGGGCTCGGTGACAGATTGGGGAACCACACGTCGTAGTAATCGAGCCGGGCGAAATCGGATTTTGGGACGCCGCGCGGCGGCCGCCGTACCGTGCCGATACGCAGACCTTCACCGCGCTTTCGAGGCGTGCCGAGACGGACGATGAGGATCGGCATAAAGTCTCCAACGCCAGTTTGCCACTTTTTCCAATAAACCCACCGGCGACAAGATCGCCAGCGCTACAAGCCCCGAAGGGCGGATTGCAGAAGACTGAGGTCCGCTTCGTTGTTATAGAAGTGCGGCGAGACGCGGAGATTCCCGTGGCGCGCGGCTACGATGATTCTCTGCGCCTGGAGCGTCTTCGCCAGCGCCGAAGCATCGCGATCGGGCCAGTGCGCGGCCACGATGTGCGTATTGCCGTGCATGACCGATGCGCCGGACTGCCGCAGGATATCCGCCGTCATCCCGGCCAGTTCGAGCACGCGCTGTTCAATGCGATCAAGGCCGATTTCGAGCATCATGCGGACCGATTCGCCGGCCCCATAGATCGAGGGGAAGTTGAGCATTCCGCCTTCGTATTTTTCGGCGGCATCCTGCGTCTGCGGCGCGCCGTGCTGGAGTTCGTCGACGGATCGCCAGCCTTTATCGCTGCGCCAGCCCATGACTGACGGACGCAAAGTCCGGCGAAGTTCCGGCGAGACGTAGAAAAAAGTCGCGCCGTTGGGACAGAGCAGCCATTTATACCCATCGACTGCCAGCATGTGCGGTTTGACCACAGCCGTATCGAACGGAAGCGCGCCCACGCTCTGCGTGCCATCCACGTAGAGCAGCGCACCCGTGCGGCGGGCGAGGTGTGAGATGAACGCGACATCCGGGCGATAGCCGTTCGAGTAATTCACGGTGCTCACGAGCACGGCGCGGGTGCGCTCGGGCAGCGAGTTGATCTCGTTCATCTTGATCAGTTCCACGCCGCGATCCGCCAGCGAAGAGGCGCAGTAATACTGATTGGGGAACTCGTCGCGTAAAGTCACGATGCGATCGCCCTCGTTCCAGTCCATGCCGCCGAGGAAGAGCGAGAGCGCGGACGCGGCGTTCATGGCGAAGGCAATGTCGTCGGTCTCGCAGTTGATGAGCCGGGCGATGACCGCGCGGATTTCGTCTATGTCGTCGAACCATGTGAGGAAGTCGGCGCACGCGGTTTCATCGCGGCGGGCGAAGTGCCGATCGACGGCGGCGCGGGTGCGGAGAGGGACTTGTCCGAAGGTCGCGGTATTCAGCCAGGTCCAGTTTTCGAGGGCGGGGAATTCGGCTCGGATGGCTTCCCAGTTCATCTCACGAACCTGATCACTTCCCCGACCAGACAGCGGCGGTAAACTCGTCGCCGACTGCTTTGCGGAGTTCGCCGACCACATCCGCCACGGGCACATCGCGCGACGTGCGGCTTTTGCGAGTGGTCAGCTCCACGGCACCCTGCGCGAGCTTTTTGCCGATGGTGACGCGATAGGGCACGCCGATCAGGTCGGCGTCCTTGAACTTCACGCCGGGACGCTCGTCGCGATCGTCATAGAGAGCATCGATTCCGGCCGTAATGCAATCGTCGTAGATCTTGCGCGCGGCGTCTCTGAGTGAGGCGTCGGCGTTGTTCACGGGCGTCACGATCACAGCAAACGGGGCGATGGGCGCGGGCAGGAACATGCCGGCTTCGTCATGATTCTGTTCCACGGAAGAGCTGAGAATGCGCTCGATGCCGATCCCGTAAGATCCCATGATGGGCGTGACTTCCGCGCCGTTGGCGGCGAGCACGCGGAGCCCCATGGTGTCCGAATACTTGTAGCCGAGTTTGAAGATGTGGCCGATCTCGATGGTCTTGTGCAGTAATAATGGGCCGCCGCAGGCGATGCAGGCATCGCCTGCGTTGGCCTGCCGGATATCGAAATAACGGACTTCGAAGTCGCGCCCCGGCGTCACGTTGCGCAGATGGTAGTCGTTCTTATTGGCCCCCGCGATCATATTGCGACGAGACTGGAGTGCGATATCCGTCATCACCGGCATGTTGGTGATGCCGACCGGTCCGAGCGAGCCGGGGTCGGCGCCGAACCAGTCGTTGATTTCGCCGGGGACGGCGGGCCGGACTTCCGTCACTGCTACTCCGAGTACGGCGCCGGCAGCCGTCGCGAACTTGGTTTCACTCAACTGGTGGTCGCCTCGCAGCAGCGCGAGGACCGGCTTTCCATCCGCCACCATGACGAGGCTCTTCATCTGCGAGGTTTGGGGCAAGTGGGTAAAGTCCGCCACTTCAACGATGGTTTTGCGGCCGGGAGTGTGGAATTCCTCGGGCGCGGCTTCGGTGTCGGGATCGTCGATCGGTGGCGGCGTGGGATTCGAAACGGCCTTCTCCAGATTCGCCGCATAGAGGCAATTGGGGCAGTTGACGACGAGATCTTCGCCAGCGTCCGAGGCCACCATGAACTCCATCGACTGGCTGCCGCCCATCGCGCCGGAGTGCGCTTCGACCGGAATCACCTCAAGTCCGCAGCGCGCGAAAATCCTGCGATAGGCGTCATAGTGCTTCTTATAAGAGATGTCGAGGCCCTCGGCATCCATATCGAAGGAGTAGGAGTCCTTCATGATGAACTGCCGGACGCGCAACAGGCCGGATTTCGGGCGGGGTTCGTCGCGGAATTTGGTCTGGATCTGATACCAGATCTGGGGCAATTGCTTGTAACTGCGCAGCTCGCCGCGCGCGGTGGCGGTCATGACTTCTTCGTGCGTCATCCCGAGGCAGAGGTCGCGCCCGAAACGGTCTTTGAGGCGGAACATGTTGTCGCCCATGATGTCCCAGCGGCCGGATTCCTGCCACAGCTCGGCGGGATTGAGAGCGGGCAGCAGAAATTCCTGCGCGCCGATCGCATCCATCTCGGAGCGGACGATCTGCTGGATCTTCAGCAGGGAGCGCTGGGCGAGAAGCAGGTAACTGTAAATGCCGGCGGCAAGCTGGCGAATGTAGCCGGCGCGCAGCAAAAGCTGGTGGCTGGGGACCTCCGCTTCAGCAGGGTTCTCGCGCAACGTGGGGATGAAGAGCTTGCTCCAGAGCATATATAGGGGGAAAATTCAGTGTAACAATGCAAGGGATGACTTCCCTCTTAAGTCGAATTGCGATCACGGGTTTGGCGCTGCTGCTGATTGGATGCGCGACGCCGAAAGCCGAGGAGGCCCCAAAGTCGTCAGCGGCACCGTCGGGACCAACGAAAGAATTTCAAATGCGTGGTGAAGTCACCGGCCTCGATGCCGGCGGTCACGTGGCCACCATCAAGCACGAAGCCATTCCGGGATTTATGGGCGCGATGACGATGGGATATCCGGTTAAAGATCCCGCCGAGTTTTCGAAGCTGGCAGTTGGCGAGCCGATTACCGCGACGGTTTATGAGAGCGGCGACGACTTCTGGATCGGAAACATTCAGAAGGCGGCAAAATAGTACGTCGGCGGTGTTCTGATCTCCGGCTATGCCTGCACTTGGTCGTCAAGAGGCTGGCGACTACGCAACTTGATTTTCACTTCGACCCGGGAGCCCAGGCGGTTGATGACGGCCATGAGCCGGTCTACCGTAAAACGTCCGAGATCCGCGTTGCGAATCCTCGAAAAATCGGCAGCGGCAATTCCGGTGCGGCTGTGCGCGGCGCGCACGCTCAAGCCTTCGCGATCGAGCGTACGAATGATTTCGGCAGCGAGCAGCCCTTTGAGTTGCTCCACGTCCGGATTTTCGTATCCGAGATCGCGAAAAACATTCCCGCTTCCGCGTATTACTTCTAACTTTTCGTTTTTCATCGCAGCATCTCCTTCAGCTTCTTCAGCCGCTCCAAAATCAAGTCGAGCTCCCGCTTTGGCGTCTTGACGCCTGTTGTTGATTTCTTTTGAAACGCATGGACGACCCAGATATCCGCGGCGATTTGCACGGCGTAGACCAGGCAGTATGCATCGCCGCCAAACGGCTGGGCAATCTCGAAAACACCCGATCCCATTCCATGCATCGGCTTCGCGATGTCCGCTTTACCGCCTGCAGCGGCGATTGTCAAGGCCGCCAGGCAGATCGATCTCGCCTCCTGTGGAAACGTCTCGAAATCCTTGAGCGCCGCCTTGATCCACGAAACGGGCCGTGTCTTGGGAGTCATCGAAACGCGCCAATCGTGCGCACTGTCCATGTTGTCATATTTGACAACGCCACGTCAAAAGCAACTAATTCCGGCTTCCGCACTCTGCCCCACACTTTGAAAGGTATTCAGTTTTTCCCGCTGTTCTGGGCCGTATGCATCATTCCCCTGCTGCCGCGTCGCCGCCGGGCTGCGATCTTCACTCCCGATTACTTCATTCTCAGACCGGCATTCGGAGCGCCCTTGAGAATTCCGATCGGCGGAATTAAGCGAGTGACATTACTTGACACCGGGCTGAAATGAAGAATACCCGATTCCTACCGCTCACATAGAGCTAATAGTCGGCGGTTCACTCGACGCTAGGCTCGGTGTCTCTAACCCAACTGAGATCATTCAACGCCTCGATGCATCTGGCGGGAACCGAGGTTGCTAAACATTTTCAAAGTGGCCTCCTGCCTGCCATCCGCATACGATTGACTTTGAACCCGTTAGACTGTAATATCAGCGACGCGGGTGGAAGTGTATTTGCCGGTTCGCGGCGCCCACCGGACACCCTGTTGGGAGAAAACCTTTCGGATGCAAAACAGGATCGCGATGGTACTGCTGGCCATCTTTACCGCAGCCATTCCGGCGGCTGCGCAAAATGCCGCCTATAGAGCGCCCCGGACAGCGGACGGGAAGCCCGATCTGAACGGCATCTGGCAGGCTCTTAACACCGCCGATTGGGACATTCAGGCACACGCGGCCGCAGCCGGACCCGCGCCGATGCTGGCAGCCGACTTCGCCATTCCTCCAGGCACCGGAATCGTGGAAGGCAACGAGATCCCGTACCTGCCGGCGATGGCGGAGAAGAAGAAAGAGAATTTCCAGAACCGCTTCACGGCCGATCCGGAAGTCAAATGCTATCTGCCTGGCGTGCCTCGCGCAAACTATATGCCGTATCCGTTCCAGATCGTGCAATCCGCAAAGACCATCCTGATCTCGTACGAGTACGCCGGCGCGGTGCGCACGATCGATATGGGCAAGCCGACTCCGGCGCCCGTGGACAGCTGGATGGGATGGTCGTCCGGACACTGGGAAGGCGATACGCTGGTGGTCGACGTGACCGGGTTAAACAACAAGACTTGGTTTGACAGGGCTGGGAATTTCCACAGCGATGCCCTGCATGTGGTGGAGCGCTACACGCCGCGCAGCGCCGATACCCTTATGTATGAGGCGACGATTGAAGATCCAAAAGTATTTTCGCGTCCGTGGAAGATCAGCATGCCCCTTTACCGGCATGTGGAGAAAAACGCTCAATTGCTCGAATTCAAGTGCGTTGAGTTTGCGGAAGAATTGATCTACGGCAACCTTCGGAAACAGCCGAAGGGCGGAAAGTAGTTCGGACAGGTAATTTTGCGTTAATGTTGAAGTAGGTGAAGAAGGAGCTATTCTAATGAGCAATCGATTTTTCCAACTCGCATCGGCCTCAGCCCTTGCGGCCGTGATTGGGATTGTTTCCCTTGCCCAGCCCGCCGCGGCCCAGACGCCCTCCACGAAGTTGCTCGCTGCTAAAGAAGGAGCGAAGGATGGGACCAGGGCATGGACTCCGCCGCGCACCCCGGACGGCAAGCCGGACATCACGGGCATCCACTCCAATGCCTCCGTCGTCCCGCTGGAACGGCCGAAAGATCTCGGAGCCAAGGAATTCTTCACTAAGGAAGAGGCCGACGCCTATGAGAAGGCAGCGATGTCGAGACACGAGGTCGTCGCGCCCGGAACGTATGGCGACGTTCATTACAATATGCAGCAGTTCGGGCTCGAGAAAGGCCAGACCAAGGTTGCCGAGACCATTCGCACTTCTCTGATCGTGGGGCCGGAAGGGCGAGTTCCTGCGCTGCTGCCGGCGGCTCAGGCGCGGCAGGCCGCACGTCAGGCGGTAAACAAGGGGCATGAATTCGACGGCCCGGAGAATCGCGGTCTCAGCGAACGCTGTATCCTGTGGCCGAATGAAGGGCCGCCGATGCTTCCCGAGGGCTATAACAGCAATCTGCAGATCGTGCAGGGCGAGGGATACGTGGCGATCATGCAGGAAACAATTCACGACGTCCGCATCATCCCGACGGACGGACGTCCGCATCTGCCGCCGGACGTTCACCAGCTCATGGGCGACTCGCGCGGGCACTGGGAGGGCAACACGCTGGTTGTCGATACCACCAACTTCACCGACAGAACCGCATTCCGCGGCTCCAGCGAGAACCTGCATGTGGTGGAACGCTTCACTCGCACCGATCCCGAGACTGTTACCTATCAGTTCACCGTTTCGGATCCGTCGACATGGGAGAAATCCTGGAGCGGCGAGGTTCTGATGACGAAGATCGACGGGCCGATCTTCGAGTACGCCTGCCATGAAGGCAATTACGGCATGCACAACAATTTGAGCGGCGCGCGCGCCGAAGAAGCGAAATCAGCAAAGAAGTAATCGAGGTATTTGGAATGAAAAAGTTGGCTCTTTTGGTTGCAGGCGCGGCTCTGTTAGCTGGCGTCGCAGTGCCCTTGTGGGCGCACCACTCGTTCGCCGCCGAGTTCGATCCGGCTAAGCCGGTCAAGCTGCGCGGCACGGTTACGGAAATGGAATGGATCAATCCGCATTCCTGGATCCACATCGACGTCAAGGGTCCGGACGGCAAGGTGGTCCAGTGGATGGTGGAAGGCGGAAGCCCGAACGCTCTTCTGCGGCGTGGGTTTACCAAGGCCGCACTGCCTGCCGGGACCGAGATCCTGATTGAAGGCTATCAGGCCAAGGATGGCTCCAACCGGGCAAACGGGCGCGACATAACGTTCGCGGATGGCAAGAAGTTGTTTCTAGGTTCGACGGGCACTGGCTCCCCGGATGACAAGCCTGAGAAGTAGTTTCACCGCAGGGGTTTTGTTCGCGGTTTTGCTGACGCCGGTGCAGGCAGCCACAACCTGCGAGAACCTGACTTCGCTCGCGTTACCCGATACCACGATAACTCTTGCCCAGCCGGTCGCGGCCGGGGCGTTCACAGTTCCAGCGGGCCGCGGGGGACGCGGTGGCGACCCCAACGCCGCATTCAAGGATCTTCCTGCTTTCTGCCGAGTGGCTGCCACGCTGAAGCCCACCAGCGATTCCGACATCAAGTTCGAGATCTGGCTTCCCGCTTCGGGCTGGAACGGGAAACTGGAAGCGAACGGAAACGGCGGCTGGACGGGTTCGATTACTCCCGCCACACTCGCCGCGGGTGTGCAGCGCGGTTACGCCGCTGCCATGACCGATACGGGGCATGAAGGCGGCAGCGCCAGCTTTGCCTTGGGCCATCCGGAAAAGCTGATCGATTTCGGTTATCGCGCCGTCCACGAGATGACCGTCAAGTCCAAAGCGATCATCGCCGCTTACTATGGGGACGCGCCGAAGCTCTCATATTGGAATGGCTGCTCGGCGGGTGGCAGGCAGGCGCTGAAGGAAGCGCAACGCTATCCCGAAGACTTCAACGGGATCGTTGCCGGCTCTCCGGGTATCAATTGGACAGGCCGGTCGACGCAGGCTGTATGGATCGCCCAAGCCAACCACAAAGATGAGGCATCTACTATTCCGCCCGCTAAATTCCCGGTCATTCACAACGCTGCGCTTGAGGCCTGCGATGCGGCCGATGGCGTGAAGGACGGCATTATCGAAGACCCTACGCGCTGCAAGTTCGATCCGCAGGTGCTGGAGTGCAAGGGTCCCGATGGTCCGGCCTGCCTGACAACGCCGCAAGTCGAGACTGCTCGAAGGATCTATGCCTCGGTTACGAATCCGCGCACAAAAGAAGAGATTTTCCCGGGCCACGAGCCGGGCAGCGAGTTGGGATGGAACACCATGGCCGGGCCGCAACCGCTGGGCCTTGGGCTCGACCTTTTCAAGTTCATCGTATTCAAAGATCCGAACTGGGATTACCGGACGTTCAATTTCGACAGCGACATGGCGCTCACTTTGAAGGCGGACGGCGGCGTGATGAACGCGCTCGATCCGAACTTGAAGGCTTTTATCGCGCACGGCGGGAAGATTGTGCAGTATCACGGATGGTCGGACCCGCAGATTTCGCCGCTGAGCAGCGTCCGGTATTACAACACGGTGCTCGATACCCTTGGTGGCGCGAGCAAGGTCACGGATTCCTACCGCCTGTTCATGGTGCCTGGTATGGCGCATTGCGGCGGCGGGGAGGGAACGAGCAACTTCGATATGCTCAGCGCGGTGGAACAGTGGGTCGAGGCAAAGAAAGCGCCCGACCAGATTCCCGCCTCTCGCGTGCGCGACGGCAAAGTGGACCGCACGCGGCCGCTGTGTCCTTATCCGCAGGTGGCGAAATACAAGGGAACGGGCAGCATCGACGACGCGGCTAATTTCTCCTGCAAGCTTCCGTAGATTTCGGATGTCCCCGCGCTTACGCTTGGGGCTATGTATTGTTATAGCCCCAAGCGTAAGCGCGGGGAAGTTATTACTTCTTCAGGGGGGCGGGTCTGCCGAACTTTGATTCGTCAATGGGGCCGTTTGTCTTAACGTCATCCAGCACGATCGAGTCGCGCCCATCGAGCCACACATAGGCTATGCGGAACGGGAACTTGATTCCGTTGACGTCACGGTAATCCGAGTAGTCGATTTGTGTGGGAACGCGGCCGATCGGCGTCTCGCTGTAGCGCAGCTCGCGCACAAGCAGGCCGGTCTGCCGGTCGAAATACAAGGTCACGAGAAGCCCTCTCTGCCCGGTTCCCTGCACGACATCGACGTTGTAAGTTTTCGCCTGCGCCGCACCCTTCTGCACGGCGGCCTGGCTTTGTGACATCTGCAGATCGGTGACCGTAGTCGGGTTACCGACTTTCAGGTTCGTGAGAATCTGCTTGATCTGTCCCGGAAAAGACAACTGCGCGTCGAACCGTGCCCCATCCAGGTCGCCGCCAATCAGCTGGTATTCACCTAAAACATTGAGTGGCGTTCTTACCCAACCGGTTTCGCCGTTGTAGGTCCGGATCTGATCGCCCCGGCCGGTCTCCGCCTTGAACAGGATGATCGTGGCGCGCTTATCCGGAAACTTGGCGGCAATTTCCACCGCGCCGCCGCCGCCGAATCCGCCGAACCCGGCGCTGGTACCTTTGGCGTCAATGCTGGTGAGCGCGGCCAGCCTTTGGGCCCCGCCGGACGCCTGGATGTACTTGTCCAGAATCGACTCTGCGGATGGCCCGCCGGACGTCTGCGTGATGACATCGTCGGGCAACAGCGTCGGCTCGCCGTATATGACATCGAACGCCGGTGTGACCAGTGGTTTGTCGCGGTTGCGATGACAGGTCCAGCATGTTACAGCCTCGCGTCCCTGGAAGTTGTTCTTATTGATCGTGGCGACCATGTTTATCATCGTGCGCGCGATCACTTTTCGCGGAGTGTCGGCCGCCCAATCGACTTTGTCGGTGCCGGCATTTGTATGACAATCCGAGCAATCGAACGACAGTGCGGCGGATATGAGCCCCATGGTCTCCATGAAATCGTCCACGGGAATCCCTTTGAGCGCGCGGACATTTTTGAAGACCTGGTCCGACATAAGCGGTTTGTTGGGTGGCGCAGACTGCGCGGCCGCCAACCCGGCGCCGATCAGCGCGAGGACTGTGATTTCGATAGCTTTTAGGCTCATTGCATTGACTATTACATGACGGCGAACACCCCTTGTCAAGATCCAGCCTTTGTTCCCGTCCCTGATCCTGCTTAAGGCGCGGCGTGCAGGAGGGTCCTCAACGCGTCCATCCGCCCACCGGACAAACCCACGAGAAGCCCCTCGGGAAACCGCCGATATTGCAGAATGTCTCTATAGGTTCGCTGGTAAGCCATGGAGTTCAAGCCGAGTCCCGCGATATATTGCAGCCGCATGTTGAGATCCTCGTTGATCTGTGCGTTGGCGAGAAGAGGGCGCAAATCGACGGCCCGCCCCGCGTAGGTGGCGAGCAGGTCCACGGCCGAATGGAAGCCGACGGCTCCGATCGATTCGGAGACGCCGTTGTACTCGGGCTGGTCCAGGCGCCGCTGCATGTTGTCGACATCGATCGGTCCCGGGTCAAGCCCGCCGATCAGGACGAGGTCGAAGCCGTCCCCCTTCAGATTGTTGCTCCACAATGTGCCGGCCGGGAAAACCGCGAAGAACGTGGCAAGCTCGGTCTTGATGGTTTCAGGATCGCTGTCGTAGATGGGAAGCCATTGGGCTACCACGCCTCCCGGGTTGAGGCGTTGCTTCACCAGCTCGTAGTATTCCTTCGAATAGAGAACGGAGGTTCCTTTGACCCACGGATGAATCGGGTCGGTGGTGATCACGTCGAACCTTTCGCGCGTCGTGAAAACGTAGTGCCGCGCGTCGTCATATACCATCCGCGTGCGGGGGTTGTGCAGCACTCCGTAGTTCTCCGTCCCGAAGTACTGGTTGGAAGCGGGCGGAATAAACGGCTCCAGCTCGCAAATCACCAGATTCTCCACCTCGGGATATCGTGTGAAAGACCCGGCTGTCACGCCCGCCCCAAAGCCCACCACCAGCACGGAGCGCGGCCGGGAATTGAGAAGCGCTGGCACATGCCCCATCATGCGCTCCAGGCGCATATCCAGAATCGCCGTGGACGCCTCGGCCTTGCCGCTTACATAGAAGTGGCGCTGGCCGGCGCGCTCCGCAATGAGCACGGAGGAGTTGACACCCTCGCCGCGAAACAGCACCTTTGTTGGGCTGGCGCGGTCGTACAGATCGAAGGCCCGCATGATCGGAGCCATGCGGCGTCCATACGCAATCATCTGCCACGGCACATCGCTCACCGTCGACACGAGCCCCCACCCGAGCAACACGGCCACGCCCGCCGCGGTGGCACTCCTCAGCCAGCTCAGTTTAAGGAAGGATTCCTTTGCGGATGCAGCGGTCCTGGACACAGCAGTATGGGATAACACGGCAACGATCGCCGACACGATGGACACCCCGATGAGGATTTTCTCCGCATCGCGCGAGCCCACGCCGGGGATCAACCACAGGCTGAAGGCCAGCGCTCCAACGATCGAGCCGGCTGTGTTGGCGGCGTATACCTCGCCGGAAACGCGTGCGGGGTCGCCTCCGGCCGACGCGATTGAGGCCATCGCCAGGGGGAAGCTGGTTCCCCACAACAACGTCGCTGGAAGGATGGCCCAAACGCAGCGCATCAGGTCGAGCTCGAAATTGAACATGGGATCGAGCGAGAGCCACGGGTCGATCGGCCAATACGGCAGAGAATGCGCCAATGTGTAAGACGTCCACGTTATGGCGAGCGCCAGCGATAGCTGGCAGGCGGCAAGGGCCAGCCTTGGATGCGAAATACGCTTTGCCAGGGAGGAACCGGCCGCGCTTCCCGCCCACAGCCCCAGCAGGAACACTGCAAGGATAATCGAGAAGGTGTAAACAGTCGCTCCCAACAGGAGGGATAACAGCCGGGTCCACACAACTTCCGCGCCGAGTGCGCTGAGCCCGGAAAGACCAATCGCGACGAGCACCAGCGTTATTCCTCGATGCGTTCCTCGTGGCAGCGGCAGGTTGCCGACTGGCTCGAAATTGGATTTCGGCCAGTGTTTCCATTTCTGAGCGAACAACCACGCTCCCGCCGCGATCGCCGCGTTGATGGCAGCCGCAGTCCAGGTGGCGACGCGCATATCGAAAATCCGCAGCAGATAGAATCCCGCGAAAAGGCACCCGAGGACCGCGCCCGCGATATTCGCGCTATAAAAGTACCCCATCCACGACACACCACGCCGCGAGGTCCCGGCCCAACGGGCGATGGCGGGGAGGGATCCCCCCATGAGAAGTGTCGGAGGCAACAGGCAGACGGCCGCTACGATGCCACGCAATACTAAACCGGGCGTCCCCTGCACCGCTCCAGCCAGGTAGATTCTTCCCACCAGGGGAACTCCGGGCAGCGCTGCCAAGCCCAGGATTCCAATCCCCAATTCGAGCAGCGCGTATACGCGTAACGGATGACACGAAGCGGGTACAAATCTCGCCAACAGCGCGCTGCCGATACACAAGCCGCCCATGTATGCGGCCAGCAATAAGCCCAACGACACCGCAGACGCGCCAATGACCAGTTGGAGCAGTTGCAGCCAGACGATCTCGTATATCAGCGCCGCGCAGCCGCTCCCCGCCAGCAGAATAAGAAGCGGGAAGAGTATGCCGGGATGGGTCTCAGGCGGATCCGGAGAGGGCAGGGCGGAAACCCGCTCCGTGCGCGCCGCAAGTTTGGTCTGCATGCCGGGCGGGTTTTCGAGTCGCCCTCCTTTTAGAACATAAACTTCATCGCAAGCTGGATAACCCGATAGTCGCCACCCAACAATCCATTGTTCCCGCTGATGTCACTGGTGATCTGAGTAAAGCTCGGAGAAGTGAAGGTAGTATTAGCGCCTAAACCGGCATTGATCGGCGAGACTCCGGGAGTGAAGGGATTCAGATGGTTAGGAAGGTTGAACGCTTCCGCGCGCAACTGAATCGTTCTTTTCTCACCAAGGGGGAAGGTTCGCGACAAGGCCATATTCAATTGAAAGACACCCGGACCTTTCAGGTTGTTATAGCCCAGATTGCCGTATGTCCCGGGAGCCGCCGGAGCGAAAGCCGCGGCATTGAGCCAGTGGTTGACGGTCTGATCGGCGGGATAGGGATTGCCCACCAGATTCGGAGTTTGGTTTGCTACCGTCGTCAGTGCCTGGTCGGTGCCGGCGAAAGCCGTGAAGAACGTTGCGGACTTGACTTCAAGAATTGGCGCTACCTGCCAGTTGCTCGCCAAAATCCGCAGCACTTTGTTGTTGAATTTGGGCGTTGTGGCCACCAGGTTCATGACAAACTGCTGCCGCAGATCGATCCCAATACAGTTACTTCGAAATTGTCTGCGATCGGTGGGAGGCGCCACCCCGCCATTAGCGGGGTTAAAGTTATAAACGTCGCTGATGCAGTGCGACCAGGTGTAGTTCCCCGATGCCGTCACACCATGGCTCAGCTGCTTCCTCGCAGACAAGTATAAGCCGTCATACTCGGCGGTCCCGCCGTCGTCCACGGTTCCGATATTCGAGTAAAACTTGCCCTGCTGCGGATTCAGGAGAGAATCAACGCGCCGGTTTTGCTGATTTGCCGTTGTGGAGCAAACCGAGTAACTCACCGGCCCGCTGGCCGTTTGCAGCGTGCAGGGGCCAGTTCCCATGAAGACGGCCGGGTTGATATTTTCCCCGCTGATCATATGGATGGTATTATTTCCCACGTAGTTGGCGGTGACCAACCAATCTCTCCCAAACTGTCTCTGGATACTCAGATTCCACTGGTTCATATAAACCGGTTTGAAATTGGCCAGGGGTGAGGTGATGTAGTTGCCATTGGCGATAAACGGGGCGTTGGAGGCGTAGACGCCAATCCCGATAATCTGTGAGACAGCGGGGAAGGGGTTGCCACCCTGCGCCGCAAACGGATTGGAAAGATTCGCGCCCGAGACAGTTACCTGGTTGCCGAACGGCGGGTCGAAGTAACCCGCGGTTCCAGCGAGCATCTGAGCGCGGTCGCCGAACATCCCGTACGCCGCGCGGATGGTCATGCGGCCTTTTCCTTCGGGGTCCCAGGCCAGTCCCAACCGCGGATAAAATTTTGCCCAATCGGGACCATTGTAGTAATTTTTAGAGTAATTTCCGCTGGTATACTGCGGGTCGCCGGGGAAAAACAATCCGGCGGGAGCGTTGGAGAATACAGAGCTGTGGACGCCTGCGGCGTACAGCGAAGGAATGTAAGTCTCGTTCTCGCCGCGATCGTTGTACGGCGACAGATACGGCTCCCATCTCACGCCGTAATTCATCGTCAACCGCGGGGTGATCTTCCAGTTATCCTGGACATACAGCGAATCGTAGAATTGCCGTGTGTAGAACCCGTAGACAGTGCCTTGAGCAAATGTGGAGGGGAGCCCCATCATAACGTCGCCCAGGATCAATCCGGTATTCTGCGCGGTGAATGTCGCCGTCCCGTTGGCATTGACGGCGGAGAAGTAATTCAGCCGCTGCTGATAGATGCCACCGCCGAACGAGATCTGATGGTCTCCCTTGATCCAGCTCATGTCCTCGGCAAGGTGAGGCATGGGTCCGTTATGCTGCGCCCCGAGAGATGCGGATCCGCTGCCGATGTTGAAAGCGCCAGTGGCCGTGAGCGTGATGATGTTGCCGCCCAGCGGAGAGATGTTCGGTCCCGCTCCCAGGCTGGACCAGCTCTGGTAGTTGTCGGGCAGTTTCTGAACATTCGTCCGATTGGCCGCCAGGCGGAAGGAACTTACGAGGTTGGAGCTGAAGAGATAGGTATGTCCCAGCGCGAGCCCGTAATCGTAGTCGTGGTAGCCATAGATATTGATCGAAAGAGGGTCTTTTCCGTCGAACGTCGAACTTGAATTCAGATCCCCCAGCATGAAGCGTCCGAAAAAGGAGCTTTTATCGCTGATTTGCCAATCCACCCTCGCCACGTACAGATTCTCGTCCTGATTGGAAACCTGCGGGTAGTTAACTCTTCCGCAGGGATCGTTCGTCACGGGCAGGGTCTTCGCGATGTTCAACGCTACCGGGTTGAGCAGGGACGGTGAGATCGTGTTATTGATGAACCCGAGAGCCTGGCTCAGAATGACTTGCTTGCCATTGTTGCAGGCCGGCGAAGCAAGCGAGGTGAAGTCGCCGGTGAGCGCGGCGGCGTTTGGAATGTTGGCGATGGCCTGGCTGCCATCAGATCGCAGCGAGGTTCGCTGAAATCCGCCGAAGAAGAAGAGCTTGTTTCTGAAACGAGGCAAAACCGGTCCGCCGATAACGCCGCCGAACTGATTTCGCTTGTAGGTATCGCGGGTGGGGGCGAAGAAGTCGCGGGCGTTCAAATCACCGTTCCGCAGGAACTCAAACAGATCGCCGTGATACTCGTTGGTGCCGGATTTAGTGACCGCGTTGACTGTCGCAGTCGCGTGGTACCCGTACTGCGCCGGGGCCGCGCTGGTCTCCACCTTGAATTCCTGCAGAGCGTCCGGGAACGGAAGCGGCAGGCTCAGGCTGTTGTATGGATCCTGCCACAAAGCGCCATCAAGCATGTAGGCTACGCCATCTCCGTTGCCGCCCGCCACGGAAACCACCACGGTCGGGTAGTTCCGAATTGTGCTGAACGAGCCGGCTCCAGGATAGTTCGCCATGCCTGCGAGAAAAATTAATTCGTGAGGATCGCGTCCATTGAGAGGCATTTCCGCGACTTGCTGGTTGGTAACGACGGTTCCGATAGCGGTACTGCGCGTTTCCACCTGGGCCGCGTTCGCTTCGACCGTCACCTGTTCGTTCACCGCACCTACCGTGAGGCCGACATCGACGGTCAGGTTTGAATCGACCTGCAGGACGATACCCGTTTCTACGGCCTTACCGAAACCTGACTTGGTGACTTCCACCAGGTAGGGACCGATGGGGAGGTTCGGAAGAACATAGGCGCCGTCGGTACCGCTGCTCGCGGTGCGGACCACGCCGGTTGCCGTCTGCGTCGCTTTGATGGCGGCTCCCGGAATGACCAAACCAGTCGAATCCCTGATGACGCCGTTGATTTGAGAAGTCTGTCCCCAAACGGACGCAGACGTGAAAAGTACACCCAACACGATCCTGGTGATGGTGCTCATTTCGCTCCCCGCTTTCTTACACAACCCCGCGTTACTGACTTTTTCCGGACAAGAATACGATTTTTGCAATCGCGGCCTTTTCCGTGTTTTTGACTTGGCGGAATTATATGTGGTGACCCTCCGGGTGTCAAGGCCGAATGTCAAGGTTGTCAAGGCAAAGTAGAAATGTCCCCCTGCTGGCAAAGTAGAAATGTCCCCTTTTGCCGGGGCTTGCGAAAAGTGCATGTTAAATTGCGGGTGCCGGTGAAGCGGAGACGGGCAATGCTGGC
>Ga0182024_10011506_pt1 | contig 17730 bp, 12 predicted proteins | sample P32metaG_FD_120480 | JGI IMG/M metagenome (GOLD analysis project Ga0182024, IMG submission 120480) | Permafrost microbial communities from Stordalen Mire, Sweden - P3-2 metaG (Illumina Assembly) | ecosystem: Environmental > Terrestrial > Soil > Wetlands > Permafrost | place: Sweden: Stordalen... | reverse complement strand
TTGTGAATCGCGAACGGGTGGCAGGTGGTCAGACGAACGCGCGTGAAGCGATGCACGGAAACAGCAGGCAGTCCTGCTGGGATATTGATGAGAGCCACGTCAAGTTCGGGCCGCTCTTCGATTTTGATTTCGCCCCTTTCGATTAAATCCTCACTGGCCGAAAGCTTGGCATCTTCCAATTCCCAATTGCTCTTGTAATCGCTCAGGTTGCTGATTAGCCGGGGAAGGATCTCTATCAGGTGTTCATAGAGGCGGGCATCCAACTGCCGGCTTGGCAATCCAAAGATATCCTTCGGCAGCGGCGATGTTTCTGCATTCGCGAATGCGGAGATGGTGAAGGCGATGCGCGCGGCATCTCGTTGCTTATACACGCCGAAGTCGCCGGCATTGGCCACATCGATTAACAGATGGCGATATTTTTCCGCCGCGGAGAGATGGCTCAACGCGAAAATTCCGATTAGCCCATCTTCATCAAAATGATTATTGGAAACCGCTTCGGCCTGGACGCGGCGGCCCGGTGAATCCAGGTACGCATATACGATCTCGGTAGAGGTGTCGCGTCTGAATTCCGCAGGTGTTCCACTTTTTGGCCAATGGGACAACGTGAGCACCGTGCCGGAAGTTGCTGCCCCGTCCACAATAATGTTCGGTGAAGAATTGAGTTGCTCGTAGGGAATGAATTTGTGTTTTGAGTGTTCGTTGGGATTCATCATGGCTGGGGTGGCCCGTGACCACCTTGCCGCACCCTGATACACGCACAGCTGGCATTCGATTGGATTGGTTCGACGGACCGCGGCACTCAAGCTCGAACGATAATGATTAGTGTCCGGAAACGTGTTTTGGCTGCATGTGTCCCGGGCGGCGATGAATTGCCAGCTTCACAAGTTCCAAAATGACAGGAGTTGCAATGCCCACAGCAACCGAGCCAACGGCCAGCCCGAGGATTCCGCCCGCCAGCAGAAACATGCCCAGCACGGCTAGATTTACGCTTTCATAAACTTCAAGGACGAGATCGCCAAAGATTAAGGCGATTGCAGCAACTACGAGGCCCCAGTTCACCCACACTCCCATGGAACAGTCCTCCCAAGAACAGATTTGCGCCGACAATATCACCGTGTGAACCACTCTGCAACAGTTTCATTGGGAAGCAGGGTCCGCGAATGGTACCTGCTAACGTACTGGTAATACGAGGCCGTGTGCCCTTATGAACACAACAAAGTCCTATCATTCCGAGCCGAGCGAGGAATCTCTCTGGGGTGTACGTCGAAGAAAAGAAGGAGAGATTCTTCGCTTCGCTCAGAATGACAAAATAAACATTGGCTTCCGTAGACTGAGAAGCGAGCGCTATCGGGGCTTTCGTTTTGATTTTTTGCCGGTGCTCGATTTCGCGGATTTGGCAGCAACAGCTGCGGCCATTTCGCGGCGGCGCGACACGGCCCAACCGAGTTTATTCATTTGTTTTCCTCGAGCCAGGCCCAGCGCATCGGCGGGAACATCTTTGGTAATCACTGAGCCGGCGCCAATGTAGGCGCCATCGCCCACACGCACGGGTGCCACCAGCGCGGTATCGCTGCCGATGAAGACGCCCTTGCCGATGGTGGTGGGATTCTTGTTCACGCCGTCGTAATTGCACGTAATCGTGCCTGCGCCGATGTTGGTGCCGCTGCCGATGCGCGCGTCGCCCAGATAAGTGAGGTGCATGGACTTCACGCCTTCGCCCAGCACGCTCTTCTTCACTTCCACGAAATTTCCGACGCGAGCGCTGTCCTCGAGCCGCGCGCCGTCGCGCAGATGCGCAAACGGGCCGACATGCGCACCGTTTGAAAGATGGCTCGCGGAAACGATCGTGTAAGGTTTCACGAGCACGTTGTCTTCGAGCACGGCATCGGACAGCACGCTGCCGGTGCGAATGGTGCAATTTTCGCCCACGCGCGTTTTTCCGAGCAGTTGCACGCCTGGTTCGATGCGCGTATCCGCGCCAACCGTGACTTCGGGATCGATCAGCACGGTCTCCGGCAATTCAATGGTCACGCCCGCGTCCATGACGGCGGCGCGTTTGCGGCGTCGGAATACTGCATCCACCGCGGCCAGATCGGCGCGCGTATTGCAGCCCAGGACTTCATCCGGATCGGAAGCCAAAACAGCCTGCACTTTTTCGCCCTTCTGTCGCAATACGGCAATGGCGTCTGTCAGGTACAACTCTTTGTGCACGTTTTGCGGCTTGAGTGTCGCAAGGCACGGCCACAATTTTGCAAGAGTGAAGCAGTAAATACTGGAATTGATTTCGCGGATGGGGCGCTGCTCCACGCTGAGCGCGGAATCTTCGACAATCGCCGCGACCGAACCATCGTCCTGCCGTACGATTCGCCCGTAGCCGGAGGGATTTTCAATTTCCGCCGACAGAATGGTGGCCGATGCGCCGCTTTCACGGTGTGCTTGCGCCAGCGCGGCGATTGTTTCCGTGCGGATCAGAGGCGCGTCGCCCGGCAAAAGAATCACGAATTTTGCGCGCGAAGAAATTGCGCGTCGAGCCACCAGCATGGCGTGGCCTGTCCCGCGCTGCGGCTCCTGCAGCACCGTTTTGACGCCGAGCGGCGCAACTGCTGCGCTCACGTCATCGGCCTGGTGCCCCACGACGGCTACAATCTCGCGCGGTTTGATCGGCAGGCAGGCGCGCACCACGTGCTCGACGAGCGAGCGCCCCCCCGCGCGGTGCAACACTTTTGCCAGCGCGGATTTCAGCCGCGTGCCCTTGCCGGCCGCCAGAATCACAATCACAAAGTCGGAATTAGCCATGCCTGCATTTTCAGTGTTTCCGCGGAAATTCACAATGCGGGGGAAGCAGTAACGATACGAATTGAATACTTCATCGACCAAACACAATGGTGAACCTTAAGGTCTTCGGGAGAAGGGTCGGTCAGTCGGCAGCGGTCGCGGTAGCTTCCGCAGGGCGGTGCGAATGCACCGGTGCGGCTTCGTCGTAGGTCTCGGTCCAAAGCGACGGATCGGCCAGCAGGCGCGTAACCAACTGAGTATGCAAGGCATGGCCGGCCTTGTAAGCCTCCACGCGCGCCAGCAGCGGGTGCCCGACAAGGGCCAGATCCCCGATCAGGTCCAGCGCCTTGTGCCTGCCGAATTCGTCCGGGAAGCGCAACGGGCCGTTCATCACGCCGCCTTCATTGAGGACGATGGCGTTGTCGAGGGAGCCGCCGCGAATCAACCCCATGCGGCGCAGCCCTTCAAAATCTTGCACAAAGCCAAAGGTTCTCGCCGGAGCCAGCATTCGGCTGAAGGATTCACGGGTCACACGCAATTCAATTTCCTGCGTGCCCACAGCCGGGTTTGCGTAATGCACGTGGCAATGAACCTGGAAATCGTCTGCTGGATAAATTCCTATGCGCCGTCCCGCCTCGGAAAATTCCAGCGGCTTCAGAATTTTCAGATAGCGACGGCGCTTCCGCAGCCGCCGGGTTCCGGCCTGTTCAAGCATTTCAATAAAAGGCTGCGATGAACCGTCGAGAATCGGCAATTCCAGCGCATCGATTTCCACGTACACGTTATCGACGCCGCAGGAATAAAGCGCCGCGAGCAGGTGCTCGGTGGTGGAGAGCAGCACGCCCTTTTTCATCAGGCTGGTGGCGTAGCTGACGCGCGCCACGTTTCGCACGTGCGCTTCGATCTCAAAATTGTCCAAGTCCACCCGGCGAAAGACAATGCCGGTATTGGCCGGGGCAGGGACCAGCCGAATGTGGGATTTTACGGCAGTATGTAAACCTATGCCGCTGGTGGCGACTGGCTTGTCGATTGTGGTTTGATAGCTCACGCCCAATACAACAGTAGCACTTTGTTGGCCTACCGGTACAATGTTTATGTCATTTGAATCAGTGGGTTGGAGCCTATCGGATAATACGGTGTGGTAAAAATGCCACAAACCGGGCGTTCCGCGTGGTTGAATGGCATCAATGGAATTGCATGGCAAGCTCCCGCAGGAAGAGCCCGCGTCGCCTCTCCGAGGCTTATGATCGCGGCGGGGGGCGTGTTCCCACCACTTCCGTCGTGGGCAACGGTTTTTCGTCCCTCTTGGACTTTCGGAATATAAGATTTGCCCGTGAAGCTACGGCTTTCCGCGGGTGCGCTTGTGTCTCAGCGAGGGTGCGCTTAGAATGAAGAATTGAGAGCCCGATCCATGTCTTCACCATTTCACATCATTTCGAATTCTGTTCCTGCGCCAGTGCTTGCAGGGTCAGTCGATCCTGCGGCGCATCCCAGGCCGGAGTGGCTGCGCGTCAAATTTTTTAACGGCCCCAACTATCAGGATTTGAAGCGGCTCATGCGCACGCTGGAGCTGAACACTGTGTGCGAGAGCGCGCGCTGCCCGAACATGGGTGAATGCTGGGAGCATGGCACCGCGACGTTCATGATTCTGGGAAACATCTGCACGCGGGCATGCGGCTTCTGCGCGGTGCCTTCGGGCAAGCCGGCTGGTCCGCCGGATGAGCAGGAACCGGAGCGCGTGGCCGAAGCAGCCGCGCGAATGGGCTTGCGTTACGCCGTGGTGACTTCCGTCAACCGCGACGATCAACCCGATGGAGGCGCGGCCATCTTCGCGCGCACTATTGCTGAAATTCGTAGACGTCTTCCAGCCTGTAAAGTGGAAGTGTTGATTCCCGATTTTCGCGGGGACTGGAATGCCTTGGAAACTGTGATGGCAGCGCGCCCGGACGTTCTGAATCACAACACCGAAACAGTTCCGCGGCTTTATCACGAAGTGCGCAAGGGCGCGATCTACGGGCGATCGTTAGAACTGCTGCGCCGCGCGAAATCCATAGTCCCCACAATGCCCACCAAAACGGGGCTGATGCTTGGTCTGGGCGAAGAGCGCGAGGAAGTTCTGGCCGCGATGCAGGATCTGGCCGCCTGCGGCACGAATATTCTAACGCTGGGTCAATATATGCAGCCGACGCGCGAACATTTGCCGATCGTGCGCTACGTTCACCCCGATGAATTCGCCGAGTACAAACGATTGGGTGAGCAGATGGGATTTTCACATGTCGAGTCCGGCCCGCTGGTACGCTCGTCCTATCACGCCTTCGAGCAGGAAGCCGCCGCGCATGACTAGTGGCGTAGGCTTCACACGCTGCTGAAATAGTAGTTCATTTTGTCATTCCGAGCGGAACGAGGAATCTCTCTTGGGTTCAGGCGCCCATGAAAAGAGAGATTCCTCGCTCCGCTCGGAATGACAAAAAGTTTTGGTACTTTTTCCGCAGCCTCTTCTGCCTTCTGGTTCTGGCCCTTGCAATTATAAAATCCACCGCCTGAAGCCTGTGCTACACAGACAGAAAAAATATCGTAAGATTTCCCCTGGCTTTCATCAACTTAACCAAAATTCAGATGAGGCTTGCTATGACTTCTGCGAGATTGTGTTTTCCGATAGCGATGCTTGCGGCGCTTTCTTGCGTGATCCCAGCGACCGCTGCGAAAAATTCCGCGTCCGTTCAGGCGCCTGGGCCATTGCCTGCTGCGGGCGCCGATGTTTACGAAAAGCGCTGCGCCAGGTGCCACGATCAGGAAGGTTCGCGCGCGCCTTCGCGCGGCGCTTTGCAAAAACTTTCCGCAAAGCGAATTTTGCGCACGCTCGATTTTGGATTGATGATGGCCGTGGCCTATCCCATCAATCGCGCGGACCGCGAGGCGGTGGCGAATTTTCTGGGAACGCAAGCGGAAGAAGCGCCGCTGCCGGCCAGCGCATTTTGCTCTGCCGGTATTTCCATTTTGTCCGGCCCTGCAAACGATACTTGGGCGGGGTGGAGTCCTTCGGCATCCAATGCGCGCTACCAAACCGCCGAGCGCGCGGGTCTTGCTGCGGGGCAGGTTCGGCGGCTCAAATTGAAATGGGCACTCGGTTTTCCGGGCGACGTTACTGCCTTCGCGGCGCCGACCGTCGTCAACGGCACGCTGTTCGTGGGCAGCGCCAGCGGAGCGGTCGAAGCCGTGGATGCCAAGACCGGTTGCATTCATTGGGTGTTTCAATCCAACGGGCCGGTGCGCGCCGCCATCCTTGCAGTTCCCAGCGGCTCGGGAACGACGCTTGTGTTTACGGATCTGATTGGCTGGGGTTATGCGCTGGACGCCAAGTCCGGCAAATTAATTTGGAAGAAGCGCATCGATGACCACGACGCGGCGCGGTTGACGGGCTCCTCCGTGGCATTGGATGGCGTCGTCTATATTCCTGCGGCGTCATGGGAGGAAACGCGGTCTCTCGATCCGCAATATGTTTGCTGCACATTTCGCGGCAGCGTCACGGCGCAGCGCGTTGGCGACGGCTCCGTGATTTGGAAAACGTACACGATCGAGCGGGCTCCTCAAAAAACTGGAATGAATAGTGTGGGCTCCGCCCAGTGGGGGCCATCGGGTGCGCCCATCTGGTCGGCCCCCACAATCGACACAAAACGAGGAATGCTCTACGTCGCTACAGGCGACAATTATTCTGTCCCTGCAACCGCGACCAGCGATGCCGTGATGGCGCTCGACCTGAAGACGGGACGCGTGGCGTGGTCCACACAAGTTCTGGCGAACGATGCCTACAACTCCGCCTGCCGCAACAAAGGCGTGAATTGTCCGTCGACGAATGGTCCGGATTTCGATTTCGGTTCCTCGCCCATCCTTGTTCGCGCTCCGAACGGCAAGGAACTTCTGGTTGCCGGGCAAAAATCGGGATTGGTTTACGCATTCGATCCGGACGCGAAGGGAAAAATTCTTTGGCAGACGCGTGTGGGAACTGGCGGCATCAACGGCGGCGTGCAGTGGGGCATGGCCAGCGACGAACAGAAAGTGTATGCGGCCGTATCGGATGTGTCCGCCGTGATGAACATGGCCGGGCCGGTGGGTGGCGCGACGTTCGATCCAGTGAAGGGAGGCGGGCTGACAGCGCTGCATCTGGAAGACGGCTCGAAGGCCTGGTTCGCGCCGAGCCATCCGTGCGATCCGCCGCGGCCCGGCTGCAGCCCCGGCCAGTCCGCCGCGCTGACTCTGATTCCCGGCGTGGTGTTTTCTCCGTCGCTCGACGGGCACGTGCGCGCGTTCGGCACAGAGGATGGCGAGATGCTTTGGGATTTCGATACCGCCGCGCAAACCTATTCCACGGTGAACGGAGTGCCGGCCAAAGGCGGCTCGATTGACGGGGCCGGCCCGGTGGTTGCCGGCGGCATGGTGTTCGTCAATTCGGGATATCCTCGCAATGGCGGCATGCCGGGGAATGTGCTCTTGGCATTCGCGCCGGAGGATTGAATCCTGGCTTGGGATTTTTTTGTGGCATAGGCTTCAGTGTCTGTGTGAGAACTCGGTCTTGGATCATGTAGCGCCCGCCTTCAGGCGGGCATCTGCTTGATTCCAAAGTGCCCGCCTGAAGGCGGGCGCTACAAAAACGCGTCGATCATGAGTTCTCACACAGACTCTTCAGCCTCTGGGGATTAGTCCTTGCATGTAGCAAAAACCGCACAGGCTGAAGCCTATGCCACAAAAACCTAAATCGTATTAATCCGTATTTACATATTATTAAAATACGAGTATAAATGTATTTTCTGGAGGTGTCCGTGCATTCCGACGAACTGCTCAGTCCTCGCGACGCGGCGCGCTCGCTGGGCATCAGCTATCCCACGCTCAAGCAGTGGATCTATAAAAGGAAATTGCGCAGCATTCGCACCGCGGGAGGGCACCACCGCATTCCCGCATCCGAGATCGAGCGTTTCCTTCCGCGCACCGAGGAAAAAGACAACACGGCCGGGCGGCGCAATTTTCGTCGCATCAGCGGGCGAAATCAGCTGGTGGGCAAAATTTTGGAAGTGCGCTACAGCGGGCTGCTGGCGCAGGTGAAGCTGTTGATCGGCGGGCAGCGCATCTCGTCGATCATCACCGCGGATGCGGCGCGCGAAATGCGCCTCGAAAAGGGACAGACTGCTGCCGCGCTCATCAAGTCCACGGAAGTCATGATCGTGCGCGTGTGATTCAGGAGGGCGCAATGCCAAAAGGAATTCGCGCATCATTTGTTTTGCTCCTTCTTGCTGGGCTCGCGTTGCTCGAGCGATATGGAATTGCGCTTCCAGCCAATCCTCCTGCCTGGGGGAAGCGTTGAACTGGGAGGCCATCGCGCTTTCGCTGAAGCTGGCGATTTGCGTTGCGGGGATATTAATTGCCGTGGGCATGCCCATCGCGTATTGGGTTACGTTTTCGCGCTGGCGCTGGAAATTTCTAATCCAGGCCATCGTCGCCCTGCCAATTGTTCTGCCTCCCACCGTGCTGGGTTATTACTTTCTGGTAGGGCTTGGCCCGCGCCATTTCGCGGGCAGGATTTGGCAGTCGTGGTTCGGGCACACGCTTCCGTTCACGTTTGGCGGGTTGCTGGTGGCGTCCGTGCTTTACAGTTTGCCGTTCGCGGTGCAGCCGTTTTCGGCCGGCTTTGAATCGGTGGACCGCCAGTTGATTGAAGCATCGTGGACTCTGGGAGCGTCACGCCTTTCAACTTTTTTTCGAGTCATCCTTCCGCTTTCTGCGGCCGGTGCAGTGACCGGAATTGTGTTGAGCTTCGCGCACACTCTGGGCGAGTTCGGCGTGGTGCTCATGGTCGGCGGCAACATTCCCGGAGTAACGCGCACGGTTTCCATCGACATTTACGATCAGGTGCAGGCGGCCAATTACGATGCCGCGAATCGGACAGCGCTGGCTCTGCTGTTTTTTTCTTTTCTTGTGCTGGCGCTGATTTATGGAACCAACCGGCGGGCATTCGGGTTGGTGCGGAGGTCTTAAGTAGCGCGGGCTTCAGCCTGCGGGTTTTGAATGTGCCTCCGCGATGGAAACCAGCAGGCTAAAGCCCGCGCTACTAAAACCATCATGTCATTGGAAGTTGCGATTGAAAAAAATGTGGAGGGATTCCGGCTGGCCGTGGAATTTGCGGCGGACGGCGCGCCGCTCGGTCTGCTCGGGCCATCCGGGTCGGGGAAGACCATGGCGTTGCGCGCGATCGCTGGCCTCGAGACGCCGGACCGCGGGCGCATCGTGCTGCAGGGGCGCGTGCTCTTCGATTCCGAGCGGGGCATCGACGTGCCCGCGCGCGAGCGACGCGTCGGTTTGCTGTTTCAAAGTTACGCGCTGTTTCCGCACTTGAGCGTGGCGGAAAATATTGGTTTCGGACTAAAACATTTGCCGGCAACGGAAAGAAACGAGCGTATAGCGAAACAACTTGCCGCCGCGCATCTGGACGGCCTCGCGCAGCGTTTCCCGGCAACTCTTTCCGGCGGCGAGCAACAACGCGTGGCATTGGCGCGAGCGCTGGCTATCGAGCCGGCCGCGTTGTTGCTGGACGAGCCATTCTCCGCGCTGGACACGCATCTGCGTGGCGCACTGGAACGCCAGCTGCGCGAAACGCTTGCCGGTTATCGCGGATCGACATTGTTCGTGAGCCACAATCTGGAAGAGGCCTACCGCGTCTGCGAAAAGTTGGTTGTGCTGTCACATGGAAACGTTGCGGCGCAGGGGCCAAAGGAGGAAATTTTCCGCCATCCTCCCACGCTGGAAGTTGCGCGCGTCACGGGGTGCAAGAATTTTTCAAGGGCGCTGCGATTGTCCGATGGCCGCGTGGAGGCGCTCGACTGGGGCTGCACGCTGCGTGCCGCGCAGGAATTTGCAAAGGCGCCCCAGCATGTTGCCATCCGAGCGCATCACGTGCGCGTGCACCCGCCGCGAGAATCCACACCGGAAAATTGCGCCAATCTGTTTCCCTGCTGGCTGGCGGCCATGACCGAGACGCCCTTTCGCGTCACGCTCGATTTACGCATTGGCGCGCCGCCCTCAGGTCCGGCGGATTTTCATTTGCAGGCTGAAATTTTCAAACAGGAATGGGAATCGTTCCGGCGACTTCCGCAACCTTGGACTGTAGAGCTGGCCGCGGATCGTGTTTTTCTCCTGCCGGATTGAAATCAACTTCGAGTAGCGCGGGCTTCAGCCTGCGGATTTTTGAATCTTGCCAGGACTAACCTCCGCAGTCCGCCGAGGCGGACCGCGCTACTTGAAAATCAATCCAACGGAGATGTGGAAGGCACGCAGCCTGCCGGCGCTCCGATGCAAGTATCCCGCAAGTAAAATTTGGATGGCGAAGAAGACGAGCTCGACGACGAAGCCAGATTTGTGGCCGAGGACTCGAAGGTGATAAAGCGCCCCGTCGCGTCGATGGTTGCCGAAGTGGTTGCGCCGTTGGCCTGCGTTCCGTCGGTCGCGACGGAAACGCGTTGCGTAAATGGCGTGCAGCCGGATGGCGCGCCCGCGCAAGTGTCCCGGATAAAAGCATCCGTTACGCCATTCGTGTCGCTATCCACCAAATTCATCGCCGAAGAAAGAAAGGCCACGTAGCGCCCATTCGAGCCGATCGACGGAGAAATACTGTTGCCATCGGCGGGGTTCGTGTCCAATCCAACGGATACCAACGTGTTCGAGGGGATGCATCCGGACGGCGCGCCCTGGCAGGTATCGAGGACAAAAATGTTTTGCGGCGCTCCGGCGACTTCCGTGACTCCGTCCGTGGAGGCCAGAACACGTACGGCGTAGCGATGATCCGAACTCATCAATGCCAGAGACAGCAGGCGTTCGCTTTCGCCGGAAACGCTGCTCGCACTCTGCGCGGTCGCGTGCCCGCGAACGGACGAAGCGACCGGCGTGAACACATCAAATATTTCGGCATTGGATGTGCCGCATGTATTCGTAGGCCCGACTGTGCACGGGCTGGGCGGTGGCGTGTTTACGGTCACGGGGATGTTCTGGACCGCTGCAATATCCGCCGCGGAAATCGATGCGGTTAATCCATTGGTGGACACGAACGTGGTTGTCCGCGCGCTGCCATTCCACTGGACGACCGAGCAAGGCAACAAATTATTTCCGACAACCGAGAGAACGAATGCTCCCCCTCCGGCCGCCGTGCTATTCGGCGCGAGCGAGCTGATCGACGGCGTCGGGAATGAGGTGGGAGCGGTAATGGTAAAGGGCAGAGCAGTGGAGCTCGTCGCGGAGTTGGAAACAGTAACATTTACCGTTCCCATGGAAGCAATATCCGCGTAAGTGATGGCCGCAGTGAGTTGCGTTCCGTTGACGAACGTGGTCGGGCGCGGCGAGCCGTTCCAATTTACAACCGTGTCGCTCGTAAAAGTTGTGCCGGGCATGGCCGGCGTGGTGGCCGTGGCGGCCACGGGGAGCTTCGCATTCACCGTGAGAGTAAAACCCACCGGGCTGCAATATGGCGTTGAGGGCATTTGTGTCGTGGACGCTGAAAGCGACGCGATGGACATCCCAAGAATCGAGAATGGAAGGGATGGCGTGGAAGTCCCACCGCCCGGAGCGGGATTGAAAACGGTGACGTTTGCCGTTCCAACCGTGGAAAGATCGGCAGGGAGAATCGTTGTGCTGATCTGGGTTGGGCCAATATAGGTCGTCGCTCTGGGAGTTCCGTTCCACTGAATCACGGAACATGGCAAGAAATTAGTTCCAGTCACAGTCAGAAGGAATTGCGCCGAACCGGCTGTGGTGTTGGCAGGCGAGATCGACGTGGCGGTCGGTCCAGGAAAATTCGTAGTCGGTGCTGTCACCGAAAAGCTAATTGAATTGGAGAGAGCAGAGCCGTTGGAAACGGTAACGGGGAAAGATCCCTGAACAACAGCGTCTGAATACGGAACGAGGGCAGTGAGATACGCCGCCGTCGTTGTCGTCGCCGGAACGTACGTGGTCGGAAGCGGCGAGCCGTTCCAATTGATCACCGAGCCGCCATTCACGAAATTTGTTCCATTGACGATCAACGTGAAACTTTGCGGGCTGCAGTTCGGCACGGTAGAGGACGTAGTCGTGGCACCGGGCAGCATCGCCGCTAACGAGGTAATCGTTGGCGCGGGAGGTTGGGTTATCGTGAACGGCAAAGTCTGGGACGTCCCTCCGCCCGGTCCGGGAGTGAACACCTTCACGGTAGCAGTTCCCGGAGTAAGAAGATCGCTCGACGGGACTGTGGCCAGGAGTTGGGGCGGCAGTGGAACAGAATTTGTCGGCGATACGGGAACCAAAGGAACGTAGGTAGTGGGCAGCGATGTGGTGACGCCGCCACCGCTCACCCACTGCACCACGGAGCACGGCAGGAAACTGGTGTTACTACTGCTGGTGATGGCCAGAATCGTCGCCGCGCTGCCGGCCAACGCGCTGGTTGGGGAGAGCGAGCCAGATCCCAGGGCCGGTGCCGGAAGATTTGCGGTCGGCGAGGAAATGGTGAACTGCAGCGCGTTCGACTGTCCCCCAGAGTTGGACACGGTGACTGCCGCACTCGTGTTGGTGGCGGTGTCCATGGGCAGGATCGCAGCCGAAAGCTGAGTCGAGCTCATGGGAGTAGTGTGGCGGGGCGATCCGTTCCAAATCACCGTTGCGTCGCTGGTGAACGTTGTGCCGCTGGCGGCGTTCACCAGCAAAGGAAAGCCGTTGACGTTGCCACAGTATGGCATCGAGGTGGGCGAAAGGGACGCAATCGCAGGCGGCGTCCCTGGCGCCGAACTGATCGTGAACAGCACGATGTTAGAAATTTCAGTCGTCGTGGTGTTGTTGACCGTCGTCGCGTTTTGAGCTGAGCCAGGAATCTGTACGGCCACTTGCACAGTCCCAGGCATGGCCAGGAGCGTGGCGGGAACCGGGGCTGTCAATTGAATGGAGCTAACGAGAGTGGTTTGCAGGGCGGTTCCATTCCACAGGATCAACGCGCCAGAGACGAAGCCCCCGCCATTGGCGGTAATCGTAAAGCCTTGCGTCCCCGCGGTTGCCGCACTGGGACTCACGAACGTCAGCGAAGAGGACGATGTTTGGATGGAAAGATTGGTGTTGTATTGCGAACAGGCGGAGGCCAGCCCACAAGCCACCAGCGCCACAATTAGCCACTTGCGCGAACACATCCGAACACGCTCCTCGAGAGCCATACTGCCGGAATTCCGGGCAGAGAAAAACGATTTGTGATCCGTCCGGGTGCTGAGAAATTCAGTGACGATTCAGTTTTCGGCAGGCTATCGCACCAGACTTACCCTTACTGGCCTCTGCTGGCGTAAATGTTCAGCGCAAAAGTGCGGCCATTGCCTTGGAACTGGAAAAACCCCACCAAACCGACCCGTTTTTGATACCACCGCGCCATGTTCAAGTCAACCCGGAACGGGCCCACATAGCTTACCGCAGCAGTCTTGAGATGCACAGGGCAAGCGCACACGTTGCCCGGGGTTGGTAGGACAGCCACATCTGGCTGTCCGGCGTTGTCGATTGTGGATTGAGGAATCGTATCGCATCAGTGGCAAAAACCGGACAGCCAGCCCTTCGCAAGGGCTCAGGGTAAAGGGTGGCTGTCCTACTTATCGTTCACGCCCATCGAAGCCAGCGCCCCCCGTGCGAGCTTGTGAGCCTTCTCCGCGCAAGCGGTTCCTTCCCAAGAAGCCGCGGCGTCTCGAAACTTCGTGGCAGCTTCTTCTTTATGGCCAATTTTTTGATCCAGATCGCCCGCCAGCAGCAGAAAGATACAATTTTGAGGATACGCGGCGAGCAGAGGCGCGGCAGCCTGCTCGGCGCGCGCATAATCGTAATCGTAATTGCGCAGACTCTTGGCCATGTTGAAGCGCGCCTCCACCTGCGTCAGCTCGCCTTTGGTGGAGGCAATTTCGAGCTGGCGCAAACCCACGCGCTTATCTCCGCCCGGGATGCCCATGAAAAATCGCAGGATTTTGGCCAGGGCCGAGAGAGTATCGACGTAATAGTTGTACAAGCCCAGACCGAGGTAGGCGTCGGCCATGTTGGGATCGAGTTCCAGGCAGCGCAGCAAATGTTTGCGCGCCTCGACGCCCGCGCGGGCCACCGGCATTTTTTCGTAGCGCAGACCCAGCAGGCGGGCGCGCGAGGCGTAGCCCAGTCCCGCATACAACTCCATTTCGGCTGAGTCGGATTTGGCGATGCCGGCCTCGGCCAGATGCGATACTTTATCGGCCAGCGCAAGCTCTTCGTCATCGTCGGCATCCGCCGGACGCGTGTGGCTCCATGCGTCGATGGTGTTGTATTTCCGCTCCGACCATTTGCAATAAATGTTCCACCAGAGAATGTCGGCTTCGATCAGGTAACCGAGAGGATGCTCGGGACGCGCGGCCTCCAGCTTGTGCGCCAGGGCGATGGCTTCGCGCGTCTCGCCCATATACATCAGGTCAATGGCCAGTTTGGCGTCGGGGGGAATATCCAACTCGGAAGCGCGCGCCACTCCCGGAAAGAGCGTTGCCAATGCCGCAAAGGCCAGGAAGATCAACGTACGGCTGCACAGTTTTGCGATGCGCATTCACCTATTCCGAATATTTTTTCTCGGCGACATATTTGGGGCTGAGGAGCCACGCGCCGTTCACGTACATCGCAAAGCATTCTAGCGCGTAGACAGGAAATGCCGCATAGCCCAATGCGGGCATCTGGAAAAGCTTCCATTGCTGCCCACTTGCTACGAAACTCGGGAAAGTGTAAATCCATCCGGCGCGCGCCCAGTAATTCCAGAATTCCCAAAGCCAGCCGCACACCCAACCTGCGACTAGAAACGAATACAACCGCCCGCGATAACCGCGTGCGAGATCTCCCACCAACGAAGGCAGGTGCAGGCGGCAATTGACTGGCTCAAGCAGGAACAGGAAGCCCAGCCACACCAGGCCGAAAAGGTACGAGGCAGCGTGCTTTGGCACGAGCAATGGAACGATGAGCATTGCCGCACCGAGAACGATGAGCGCCGTATTCATCGTGCGGCTGATGTGCAGTGGACGCGATTCTTGCTTGAACCAGCCGAGAGATTCGATCAGCGCGGCGGTTATGAAAATTCCCGGCGTGATAGTGGCAAAGGCCCAGCCGTAGCCGATCCAGCGTTCGATGTGTCCCTGCGGCAATCCAATGTATTTCCAATTCGCCAGGCGCAAATTGTAAGCTTCAAAAATCAGCCACAGCGGGATGGAGAGCAAAGCCATTTTCAGCATGCCACGCGACTCCTCGCGCAGCCTTGAATGGCCGGAGATCGCCAAGACCGCGGCATCGGCAATCAAGATGTAGGAAGTCCAGGCTACCGGGCTGAAATAGGTAGCTGCCGGCTCAATGCCCTGAAACATCAGGTATTCCGCGCAAATCAGTGAAACCAGGCCAAGCCAGCCATGCGCGGGAAACGGCCAGCGGCGGGCGCGAAAAAATTCCACTACGAGAATTGTCAGCGTTGCGGCGGTCAGGATGACTGCGATCTTTAGCATTTGCCGCGTTTTCTCCGCGATGATTTTGCACCATTTTGTCATTCTTGCGCGAATTAGACACAGAGTTTCCGGCGGCCGGGCAAGTCAAAGGTCGCCGAACGATATGTTCAATCCGATTGTGCTAAACCCGAACAGGATTTTCGCCGAAGTCATTGACAGGACGTGAAGGAAAAGAGAAGCAATGTTTCAGCGTGAACCGTTGCGCTTTTCTGAATAAAGCGCGTTTCGCGACTGGGATGACCCTGTTGCTGGACCGACGATTTCAGCAGAGAACCATTTCAGAACGTTGCCGTATGCCGGCGGGACTGGAGACCGGTTATTTAAGTCGGCTACTTTACCTGGAGACATCTTACGGTGACCATTACGCACAGAGCTGAACGAAAAGAATTCGCGGAATCGTTAACTGAAGTTCCTTCATTTCCTGCAGTTGCAATCAAAGTGCTTCAAATTATTTCCAACGAACGCGGGCAATTACGCGAATTGAGCGATTTGATTACATCGGACCCGGCGATTTCGTCAGCGATACTCCGAATGGCCAATTCGGCGCTTTTCGGAATTCGCACGGAAGTTTGCAGCATACTGCAGGCCACCCATATGCTTGGGCAAGAACGGGTCAAGGGTTTGGTTGTGACCATTGCCATGAAAGCTTATCTGAACGGCGCGCTGGAAATTCCGACGTTGCGGGCCTGCTGGCGGCATAGTTTGGCTTGTGCCATCAGTTCCGAAGAATTCGCGAAAGTTGGCCTGATGGAGGCAGACGTAGCCTACACGGCAGGACTCATGCATGACGTTGGGCGTCTGGCCCTGGTGGCGGGTTACCGAAAGCAATATGCCGATTTTCTGGCAGCCGCGGAAATCCAACCTTGCGACGCGCTGCAGCGAGAGAGGGAATTGTTTGGAGTCGATCACTGTCAGGTGGGGTCGCTCTTGATGTCGCGCTGGAAGCTTCCCAAGATGATTATCGAAGTTGCCTCACAGCATCATGATGTTCCGGCGGCCGGAGAAACCAAGATGATTACAACCGTGCGGCGTGGATGCAAAATGGCCGACGCGCTGGGATTTTACGCAATCCGGCCATTACGTCCCCGAAGTTATGAAGAAATCCTCGCTCAATTCCCCGATCGCGAGCGCGCCCGCCTTCCACGTGAATCCTCGGATTTCATTCATCACATTGCCGGCAAGATCAATGCAATAGAATGCGCCTAAGAGGTTCCCCGGCCGCATGTTGCCGCGGACGTCGCCGGCGGCTATCTGGACTGTAATTTCATTGCTGTGATATGGTCGCGACCGTGAAGCGCATCGCGATCATTTTATTTTCCCTCTTTGCACTGTGGGCGAGCCCACTGTTTGCAGCCTCCTCAGGCGAAGCTGTTTACCAGGCTTATTGCGCAAGGTGTCACGAGCAGATCAATGATCGCATCCCTCCCCGCCAGTCACTTGAAAAGATGCCTTCGACGAGAATCCTTCGAGCGCTCGATGCCGGGGCCATGATGGCCGTGGCGTTCACGATCAGCAGGGAAGACCGAATAGCGGTGGCTGCCTACCTGGGGACGAATGAGGCTGTCGGCGGGCCGCCGCCCGCGGCGTTTTGTGCGGACCGCTCGGTGAAGCTGTCCGCCAAGCCAAAAACTTCCTGGAACGGGTGGAGTCCCGGGCAGGACAACGCCAGGTTTCAACCGGACGATGCGGCGCGGTTGAGTACCAGCCAAGTGCGCGGATTGAAACTGAAATGGGCTTTTGGTTTCGATGGAGACGCAACTGCTTTTGCACCACCCACGGTGCTTGATGGCCAGGTGTTCATCGGAAGTGCCGGGGGATTGGTCCACGCCATGCGCGCCGAGAACGGCTGCCTGCAATGGGTGTTCCAGGCCAATGGGCCGGTGCGTTCCTCCATCGAGGCTGTCGCGCTCGGGCGGCAACATGTATTACTATTTGGCGATATGACTGGATGGTTCTATTCCGTGCAGGCGGAAACAGGCAAGCTGCTTTGGAAAGTGCATGTGGATGAGCACGATTCCACGCGGCTAACAGGCGGACCGCTTGCCCATGGTGGGACCGTCTTTGTGCCAGTGTCCTCCTGGGAAGAAACGCGCTCCGCGGACGCCACTTACCCCTGCTGCACGTTTCGTGGAAGTGTGGTGGCGCTGCGCATTCGCGACGGCAAGCAGTTGTGGAAGACCTGGATGACCGACGTTCCGATCGAGCGGGGCCTGAATTCGCGCGGAACGATGGAATACGGTCCGTCCGGTGTCGGCGTCTGGTCCGCGCCCACGTTGGACACAAAGCGTAACCTTCTCTATATTGGCACGGGAGATAACTATTCGGCTCCCGCCACGGACACCAGCGACGCGGTGATTGCTCTCGATCTGGCCACCGGGCATATCGTGTGGTCCCGGCAACTCACTGCCCGGGATGTTTTCAA
>Ga0182024_10011505_pt1 | contig 17732 bp, 13 predicted proteins | sample P32metaG_FD_120480 | JGI IMG/M metagenome (GOLD analysis project Ga0182024, IMG submission 120480) | Permafrost microbial communities from Stordalen Mire, Sweden - P3-2 metaG (Illumina Assembly) | ecosystem: Environmental > Terrestrial > Soil > Wetlands > Permafrost | place: Sweden: Stordalen... | reverse complement strand
GCCGGTCAAATTCGAGTTGAAGCACGAAATCGAAAACCCTGGCGACCGGATCGATCATCTCTGTTTTCTCGAGGAGGGGATGGCGTCGATGACGACAACGTTCAGGGATGGGTCTCAGGTCGAGGTCGGGATGTTCGGTTGTGAGTCGGTCATCGGCGTCTCAGCTCTCATGGGAACTAAGAAGAGTCTGAATCGCGTGTACATGCAGATTGCCGGCCATGGCTATACCTGCAACGTCGAAGACGCGAGAAGAGAGTTCCGCCTTGGGGGCGCCTTTCAGTTTCTGGCTCTGCGCTATGTTCAGGCACAGCTCGTTCAGGCAATGCAATCCGCTGGATGCAATGCGAAACACACCTTCGAACAGCGGCTCGCTCGCTGGCTGCTCATCTGTGCGGACCGCGCGAACATCGACACGTTCAAGATTTCGCAGGAGTTTCTCGCAGACATGCTTGGAGGTCGCCGTCCCACTATTTCTACGGCAGCCGGGATTCTCAAGGGAAAAGGACTTATCCAATACACCCGCGGAGAAATCCGCATCCTCGACATCCCTGGGCTCACCAGGACCTCATGCGAGTGCTATCAGATCATCAAAGATTACCTGGACAATTACACAAAGTTCGACACCGCAATCACTGAGTAGCCGCTTCACCCAACTCGGCCGCAAAGAACCTCGCCGACTATCAGGCCCAGGCCAGCAAACCCTTCGAGCACGAGGCGCGGATCAAAGGACTTGATCGCGCGCCAAGCGCAACTGAACGCGCTGCTCGATCTCGACAAGAACGATCATCAGGTCGCCCCGGAGGCCGAAGATGATAATGAGCCGCCGGGCGAGATCATCCGTCAGCCCATACCGCCGCCAAGGGTGAATCCACGCTCGGTTTCATTCGCCAACTCTATGTCGCCACCGTAGGCCCCCTTCCGGGGTGGGAACCTCCGTGGTCTCGGCCCGAGCGCACCGCTGCAACTCCTTTGGAACCCGGCTCTTCGAGCAGACAGTTTGATCTCAATGAGCGCATCGGCCTGATATGGAGTGACCGTGTCAACTTCAGCGGATCGGTGGATTTGTTTTTGTCGTTGCTTTCGTTGTTTCCCGAGGACAGATCGAGCAGCAGCCTGGGCAGGTTTGAGCGACGATTGATCAGTCTGATATTCGCGGGTCGAAACCGCATAATCATGATCCGTCGGGAGCTGCCTCTGACTGTTATCGCGAGTCCTGCTGAGCCCCGGCCCGATGCAGTATTTCCGTATTGGTGGTGATTCGGATAAAGCGTAGCGCCAGGCCCGACAACTAGTCCGTCCTGGTCAAATACACAGTGCTTCGTACCTCGACTTCACGGCAAATTACAGTCGTGTTTGTTCCTTGAATTGCGCCGCCGGAACGAAGCTCCTCAACAAGGCGCAGCAAGTCTGTCTGGTCTCTGCACGCTACACGCACACGGCAATCAAATTCTCCCGTAACGATGGCAAAGGTCATTACGCCCGATATCTTTACGGCCCAGTTCTCGAAACTACTGGCGCGCGTCTCAGATCGCAGTCTGATATCGATATAAGCATCGAGCGGGGCTCCGAGCCGCGCGCGATCCACCTTTGCATGAAAACCAGAAATCACCTTGATCTCTTGGAGGCGGCGAACCCGCTCAGCCGTCGCGTTTGGGCTCAGATGAATCCGCTCGCCGAGATCACGGAAACTGAGGCGTGCATCAGCTACGAGTGCACGGATGATTTTGCGGTCGATGTCGTCAAATTCGGGATTTTTCTCAGTCCCTTGAGGTCGATAATCTACGCCACCGCGTTTATCACTGTCTTGTATTGTCACTGGAGAAGTCACCTCTGTTTTAGCGTATTATAACAACGTTATAGTCGGTAATTTGAGTATATTACAGAGCAATAATCGATCCACAGGAGATCGAAAAGCAAATGAAAACAACCCTTCTCTCTATTGCCACATTCATGGTTCTGGCCTGCAATTCTCATGCCTTGCGAGCGCAGGACCTCGGATCGGCTCCGCAGAGCCAATCGAATTCAGTAAACCTCTCTTCCTGTGCGACGGCGGCGTTCCTCATTTTGGAGCAGGGCAAGCTCGCAGGCGTGGATTGGGTTGAATATCGCGCGAGCCAGGTTCACACCCGAACCATCCTCATGCAATCCCGCGTCATTGACGCCACCATCGACCTGCGTCCCGATCAGACGGCAGCGCATTCTTCCGTGGTCCTGTCGATTGCCGGCGAAGCGCCGGAAGCGCCGAAGACGCGCGATCTCGGACAGGGCTCTATCTACCTGTCCGACATGATCGTCAGTTCCGTGGAACAAGCGGTCGCACGAGCACGCGTGCTCAACCAGCCCGTTTCGCACGTTCTGGCGACATCGCTCTATCGCGATTCCCCCACAGATGTTCTGGTCGAGCGCGTCGATGGCACGGACTGGACAGTCACCTTTCACAACAAGAGTTACCGTGTGTTGACCGACGAGCACGGTTGTATGTTGTCCGCAACGCTGCCCGAGTATGGCGTGGTCATCGAGCGCCGCACCGACTTCACGGTCGCCCAGTATCCGTTATGGCCGCCCTATGCTGCCCCGCCCGACGGCGCATACCTGGCCTCCGACGTAAGCATCCATGTTCCTCAGGGCCACACATTGGCCGGCACGCTGACTATGCCTTTGCACGGCAAACTGGTTCCCGCTGCGGTGCTGATTACGGGCCTGAGCCCAGCTGAACGCAATGGCGGTTCGCCACCGTGGATGCCGTTGCGCGATCTCGCCGATGCCCTCACCCGCGCTGGCATCGCAGTCCTGCGCGTCGACGACCGTGGCATCGGAAAGTCTACCGGCGACCACGCGCCATCCACCACCTTCGATGAAGCCGACGATGTGCGGACCGAAGTGGCATGGCTCCGCGCCCAACCGGGGATCGATCCGAAACGAATCGCGCTCGTCGGCTACAGCGAGGGAGGCTTGATTGATCTGATTGTCGCCTCGAAAGATCTGTCGATTGCCGCGATCGTCTCCCTGGATGGCAGCGGCGTCCCGGGTGCGCAACTTGCGCGGGAGCAGACTGAGCAGTCCGTCTTGCATGATCCGTCAATTCCCGCCGCTGACCGGGAAAAGGAGGTCGAAAAAGAACTCGCTGAGCCCATGACTCCACGGGAGAGTGTATTTATCACCATTGATCCGCTCCTGTATGCCGGCCGTGTGCACTGCCCAGCTCTTATTCTTCACGGAGGCTCGGACCTCACCGTACCCATACGCTCGGCGGAGAAGATTGCAAGCGCCATTCGCAGCAATGGCAACTCCGATGTAACGGTGCGGATCATTCCCGCCGTCAGCCACTCGATGCTGCCGGACCCGGTCGGTCCGGGTAGCGGTTGGGTTTATCTGCCTGCTTTCGCGACTTCGCCGCAACTGCTGGATGTGATGACCCACTGGGCCGCGACGCGCTTGCTGACCAGCAGCAGGAAAGACATGCAGCGCTGAGTGCTCAATCGCCTACTCACTCTTCGAGATCGGGCTCAAGTTCTACTCGGATGTTGGCCAATTCATAGTCGACCCATCTCCACATAAGCAAATGGACAACATAAGCAGTGCGGCTGTAGTTTAGAGGCGGATTCATCACCCCGTGATATTCCTTTCGAATGGATGGTCGGCAATCCGGACATTTCAACCCGATCCCGGCCTCCCTGCCCGTTATTTCCGTATTACCGGTGGTCCGCTCAGAAGCACATCGGTCGGCGAAAAGGTGCGACAAGCCGACTTTTCGGCCCAAATCCGGAATCGATGGATGAACTGTGATTTTGTGGTCATTGACATCGGCTGAGGAGATGATTGGAGCGAAGCTCGTTTGACTCGGCCATACGTCGTAAAACCCTCGACCCTAAGCCCTGAAGCCGTTTCACCTCACTCCTCCCGCAGCAGCACGAGTGGATCCAGCCCCAGCGCCCGTTGCGCAGGAATCCACGTCGCCACCAGCCCGAGCAGCGTCATTGCCGCCACCACACCCGCAAGCACCACCGGATCCCGCGGCGTCGCCTCATACACCACGAAGGCCAGCACCCTGCTCGCCAGCACGCCCAACCCCAGTCCTGCCGCCGACCCGATCCCCAGCAGCGTCAGTGCTCGTCCCAGCGCCGTGCCCAGCACCTCCCGCCGCTGAGCGCCCAGCGCCATCCGGATCCCCAGCTCCCTCAGCCGCTTGCTCACCGAGTACGCCGCCATCCCGAAGATCTCCGTCACCGACAGCAGCGCCCCCATCAGCCCCAGCACCCCCAGCGATACCGTTGCCATCCGCGAGGGAACAGCGCAAAGCTGAGCAGGTCCGTCCACGTCCGCAGCGCCACGACCATCCCCGGATCCAGCTCCCGCAGCTTTTGCCGCATCGCCACCGCCAGCTCCGCCGGATCGCGCCGCGCCTTCACCACCAGCGTCGTTTCGCCCCACGGCCTCTGCTGGTTCGGCAGAAACACGGCAGGCGCCAGCGGCTCCGTCAGGCTGAAATACTTACCGTTCTCCACCACCCCCACCACCTCGACCAGCGTTCCATCCTCGGTCCGGAACCGCCGCCCCACGGCCTTGTCCGGCGACCCAAACAGAATCCGCGCCATCTCCCGATTCACCACCGCCACGCGCGGCGCATTGAGGTCGTCGTGCCAGTTGAACACTCGACCCGTCAGCAGCGTGGTCCACGAAGCCTCGAAGTACCCCGGCGAGGTCGGATAGGTAAACGGCATCGCCACCGCGTGCGACGCCTGGAGGTCCGGCGTCTGCTCCCGGAACACGTTCTTCCGCTCGTTGCCCATCGCCAGCGGCACTTGGTTGATCGTGGCCGCGAGCTCCACCCCCGGGATCGTCTCCATCGCATCGATCATCCGCTTCTGCATCGCCGGCACCAGCTCGTCTTTGTATCCCGCCGCGCTCATGTCGATTGCGCCCAGCATTACGCCCTTCGGTTCGAACCCATAATCGGCGTGCAGCGATCGCTCCAGCCCCCGCACCGCCACCAGCGACGAGGTCACCAGCACCCCGCACAGCGCAATCTGCACCACCAGCAGCACGTCCCGCGCGGTCACCTTCCGCCCCAGCCGCGCGTTCGCGCCCGCCTTCACAATTTCGTAGGGATCGGACTTCATCACCTGCCGCGCGGGCACCATCCCGAACAGCACGCCGCTTACCAGCGCCAGCACCAGCGCGACCACGTACACCTTCGCGTCCGGTGTCGCCGGAACATGCAGCGGAAAACTCGGGAACGGCTGCCACATCGCCAGCCGGTGCAGCAGCACCATGCTTCCCGCCAGCCCTACCGCGCCGCCCGCGACGCCCAGCAGCATCGCCTCGGTCATCAGTTGCCGCAAAATCCGCTTCCGGCTCGAGCCCAGCGCCAGCCGCAGCGCCACCTCCCGCGCCCGATCCGCCGCTCGCGCCGCAAACAGGCTTCCCAGATTCGCGCATGCCGCCAGCAGAATCAGTCCGGCGAGCACCATCAGCCCCGCCATGAACTCGCCCATCGGCTTCCCCAGAAAACTCCCGGCTAGCCCAGGCCGCGTCAGCGCGAAGCTCTTGTGGCCCACCTCTTTGGGATACGTCTTCTCCAGATACGCCCCGATCCCGTTCAGATCCGAAACGGCCTGCGCCGGCGTCACGCCCGCTTTCAAATGCCCGAGCGCCTGCAGCACCCACCGATTGCCGCGATCCGTCAGCCCGTCCCAGCCGTTCACCTCCGGGGCATCGATCAGCGGCACAAAATAATCCGGCCCGAAAAACAGAATCGCTCCGTGAAAATCCGGCGGCGCCACCCCAATCACCGTGAAGGGGTGCTTGTTCACCAGCACCGTCCGCCCAATCACCCCGCGATCGCCCTGAAAGCGCGAGTGCCAGTACGCGTAGCTCAACACGATGTCCGGCATGCTGTTCGGCCCGTGATCGTCCGCCGCATGGAAGAACCGCCCCAGGTACGGCCGAATCTCCAGCACATCGAAATAATTCGCGCTCGTCTCCGCCGCAAACCCCTGCGCGGCGTCGTTGCCCTTGTCCAGCACCGATCCGAACATCGTGAACGCCGCCAGCCCGTCGAAGCTCCGGTTCCGGTCGCGCACGTCCGCGTAATTCGGATAGGCCATCATCGGCTCGTCCTGGCGCTCCACCGCGTACAGGCTCCCCGCATGCGGCACTGGCAGCGGCCGCAGCACCAGCGCGTTCATTACCGCAAATACCAGGGCGTTCGCGCCGATCGCCAGCCCGAGCGTCATCACCGCCACCGCCGTGAACCCCGGCGACTTCCGCAGCACCCGCAGGCTGAACCGCACATCCTGCGCCAGAATCTCCAGCCAACTCCCAACCCCGCCCCTGCCGCGCGACTCCTGTTCCGTCGCCCCTGCATCCGGCCGCCGCCCAGCCCGTACAGACCCCTCTAGCTTTCTCATGGGACCCTCCCTGCTGTGCAGCCGATTGCTTCTGCGACGAACCACCCCTGCCCCTGCTACACTCCCGCCATTCCCTCGCCCTGCTATACGGTTCCGCACGAAAGAAGGTTCCGCACGCACCGCCGCGGGTGGATTAGTAACGGGAAACGGGCTTGTGTGTCGTAATGTCTGTATGGTCGGCAATACTTCCATTTCAAACTTTTATACCGCTATAAAAATCGATATGGACGAGTTGCCGGTGATACGTCCAGAATCACGAATGGCGGCCATGTTCATTGCAGCTTCCCTTTGCCGATCTTCTTGATTCTCTTTGACGCCTTCTCGATCAACTTTAGTTCCCACATCGTGGGGATCAGCAACGCGATCAATGCGATCAGCCCCAAGAGCTTCATCCATCCACCCATGAACCTAATGCTACCCGCAGCTCGCGGCTGGAGGGCGTAATTTCCGTATTGCCGGTCATACGCCCAGAATGCGCAGATTGGCCGTCCCAAAGATCTCGATGAGCGCATTGGCGATTATGCACTCACGGGCTCTCTGCCTCCCGCCCGATTCGGCACTCAGTCGAAGTGATGGGTGGCCACCCAGAATCCCACCCACAGACCGAATGCCGCCACCAGCAGCGCGAGGATCAGGGCGTGAAGAAGCTCCCAGCGCTTCCAGCGGATTTGGGCGACGCGTCTTTTGCTTCCAAGCTTCCACAGATGGACCGAGGCCATAGAACCCTCCCACGCGCGGGCGGGAGACGTCCGGCGAGGGATCGTCTCCCGCCGCCGTCAGCTAGAACGACAGTGTGATCTGGCCGGTGATGGCGCGCGGCGTGACATAGTGCGTGCCGCTGAAGGTGGAGAGGAAGTTATAGAGCGCATACTTGTCGGTCACGTTGATGGCGGTGACCTGCGCGCCCCACTTATAGCGATCGCCGTGGAAGAGGTCGTTCTCGCCCAACGCCATATCGAATAAACCGCGCGGGTCGATGCGTTGCGGATTCTTGTCGTTGTCGCCTTTGTCCGGCGCGGGGATTGAGATCAGGCTCGAGGTGAATTGCGTAGCAGGACATACGGCCGGCAACCCGGTGGACGGCGTCGCGCGGGATCCGTTGCAAGCAAAACCTGCCTCAAACTCCTGATCGGCGGTGAGAGGCGCACCGAACGCATTCACCATCTTGATCGCGGGTTCACCGTTCAGAGTCGTCGACGAGAGCAGGCACGGGCTATTCGGATCCGCGGTTCCATAACATGGCGCGTTGCCGGCGACCAGACCGCTGTCGTATCTCCAGTTGAAGCTGTACCACGGGCTGTGGTGTCCGGGCAGCTGATACTGAAAATGGGTCGTCTCGTTGTACTTCTCGTCGTGGTCGATGCGGAAAGGCAGCCCGGTCTGGCCCACGGTGGCGCCCGCGCCGCCGATCTGCGGCGGGAAGAAACGCGCGGCCACCGACGACATGACCACATAGGCGCTGAATCCATGCACCGGCGTGACGTTGGCGCGCAGGGCATAACCGGGAATCTTGGAGTTATGCCACTCGACGGGGAATGTGATGGGCGTGTCGCCCAGCACGCTGAAGTCGTAACCGTTGTGGGTGTATTTCCAGATGTACTCCCCGCTGACTACGAAGTGCCGGCCCACGACTTGCTGCAGCCCTCCGTGAAATTCATTGCGGAAGCCGGGCGACAGCGCCCCGGAATCGCCCGCCGAACACAGCAGCAGTGGATTCACCACGTCGTTAAGGCAGCCACGGCTGGCCAGCACCAGGTTCTCGTTGAACGGTGTCTCCAGCGTCCGGGCATACGAGGCCCGCAGCACCGTGTTGGTCCGTTTCAGGTTGTAAGAACCGCCTAGCCGCGGTTCCGGCTGGCTGGCATCGGCGAGCCCGTTGTAAAGGTCGCCGCGCATGCCCACGTTGAACAGCCAGTTGCCCGTCTTGATCTGGTCCTCGAGATAGAGCGCCAGCTCCTTGACATCCGTGTGACCCCGAAAGTCGTAATAGCTGCCGCCGCGAGTCAGATCGTAGGGATACAGATTCGTGCATGGCGCATCGAGGGGCACATCCGGCGTCCCGCCAGACATGCATGGATTGCCGTTCGCGTCGTTCAGCGAATCCAGATATGCGGGGTTCACGATCCCCAAGGGATCGCTTTCGTTGAGGAAGGTGTGCTCATACATGGCGCCCAGCTTGACGTTGTGGATGCCCCGGACCCAGGAAGTATCGGCATGCACGCCGTCGTTGGCCAAACTTCGATCCTGCGCGATGCTCTCATTTTGGATCGGACCCAGGTCGGCGAACGGATCCGCGCTCGGGTAATAGTGGTAGTTATCCTTGCGCAGATAGACGCCCAGATTAAACACCGAATACTGGTTAATGACCCGTGTGTAGCTCGGCGCAATGTTGAATGTCCCGATCTTCGATCGCTGGTCGGTTGGCCCATTCACCGCGGTTCCCGCTAAGTTCACGCCGCCCACGTTCAGGTTGTCGTAGGTATTGGGCGTCTGGAACCACGAGCGGGAGTAGGCGAGGTTGAGGTGCAGCGAATTTGCCTTGTCGAGCTGATCATCAATGCGGTCGAAGACGTTTTCCTCATTGCCCTTGTCGTGGAAGACGGCAAACTCGGGCGGATCGAGAAAACGGCTGGTATTGAGCCCGTCCACAGAAATAAAGTTCCCCCAGCTCTGTTTTCCGTAGCCCACATCGAAGCCGCCCGACGATGACCCGAAGGTACCGTACGAGGTGTAGATAGTCCCGGTCGGCTTGGTCACTCCCTGCCCGGAGCGGGTGGTCACCTGGATCACCAGGCTGGTCTTGTCTCCGTACTCAGCCGGGGGCGCGCCGTCGATCACATCCATCGACTGCACCGCGGCATTGGGCAGTTGGTTCGAGAAAACCTTGCTCTGTTGATCGGTAACCGGCTGCCCGTCGATGGAAAACGAGTTTTCCGCGTGATCGCCCAGGCCGTGAAACAGCCCGTTGGAATCCGCGGAGACGCCGGGGGTCGACAGCGTCACCAGCGAGCTCAGCCCCGACGACTGGCTCTCCAGCGGAATCTCCGCGAACGCCTTTCGGTCCATCTGGGTATCCAGACTCGCCGCATCGTTCACCAGGTCTTCCCCATTCACCTGCACCGTTTCCGCGGCCGCGCCCAGCTTCAGGCTTACCGCGGCGGTCACGGGCGTGCTGGAATGCACATCCACATCGCGGACAAAAGAGCCGAAGCCCGTCATCACCACGGTCATGTGATAGCTGTTGTAGGGCACGTTGGGGAACTGGAAGTGCCCCAGGCTGTCCGTCTGTACCGAGCGCTCGTACTGGCTGACGGGGTTCTGGATGGTGACGTTGGCGCCGCGGACGACCGCGCCGGTGGGATCGGTCACTGTGCCGGTTACAGTTCCAGAAGTGGCTCCAGCCTGCGCCGCAGCCGGCAGAGGAAAGGAGAAGAGGGAGAACAGAGCGATGCAGATGGAAATAACCGCGCCACGCATGCACGTGCGCATAGACGACCTCCGAATGGTGATTGATTGTCCCTGGGGTTTCCGCTGGAGACGGAATTCTGCCTAGGCAAAAGCAGGCGGGACAGGCGGAGGCCGATTGGCAAGCTTCATGACGAAGCGCTGCCGGGGAACGGGGGTGAAGCTTTCAGGAACGAAGCGGGCGACCTGGCGCGAAGACACAGCCAGCGTGACCACAACCACGGCCTGCACCGCGTGGTGCGCAGTCACGCACAGCGAGCAATCGTGATCGGGCTGGCCGGAGGGATGCGAGTGGGTGACCTGCAGGATGCCGGTCATCAGCACGAGCGCGACGCAGACGATCCCCAGGACTGACACCCAGGAAATCCGCGTTCCACGCCCTGTCCTCACGAAGCGCATGTTATTGAGACTATAACCCGGATCGGTCGTCACCCGCAAAACGCAGAGATCAGCGGCCAGCCGGTGCCGGTATTTCTCAGCAGCATCCGCTCCCGCGATCTTTCCATGCCGACCAGCCCTCATTTATGAGAATGGGAACGACCACTAGAGCGGTAATCGAGTCGAACCATGCGATATGGATCGCTGCATTTACGGCGAGGCCGGCCAGCGTAACGAGCGCAATATAGGCGCATGTCGCGGATTGCACCGCATCGGCGGCCAGGCAATACGTGAGATTTAACGCCACGGCTCCATCCGATGGTCGCTGAACTCGCGCGGCAACTCCAGCAGCTGTCCAGCCGCCACCGAGCGCACCGCCCATTCCATCAGGCTGCGGTACTGATCGAACTGCGTGATGTTGCCCAGCCACTGGGAGCCGGCCTCAGAATGCACGACCACCACGTTGGGCAGGTCGCAGGGACCAACGCATCCGCTCACCGTCAGCTGAAACCGCTTCAGCAATCCACGCCTGCGCCACTCCTCCTTCAGCCAGTCCGTGGGAACCGCAGGGCGGTCTTTCTGCGTGGCTCCGCAGCAGCAGCCCTGGCAAACGATCATCTGGCCGATCACCCGCCGCTTCGTTTCCAGCATCGCTTCCTCCGTTTGGACATATAGTATAGGGGAGTATATTATCTGTATCGAAAGGACCGCGCAAACCCCTTGTCCCATACCACCAAGAACAAGAAAAGAACCCTGGCCCGCGTCCGCCGCATTAAGGGTCAGGTCGAAGCCATCGAACGCGCCCTCGAAGGCGAAAGCGAGTGCGAGGACATCCTTCAGCTCGTTGCCTCCTGCCGCGGCGCGCTCAATGGCCTCATGGCCGAGCTCATCGAAGGACACCTGCGCTTTCATGTGCTCAGTCCCACGCACAAATCCCAGCCATCCCAGCTGGAAGCCGCCGACGAGCTGATTTCAGTCGTCCGCAGGTACTTCAACTAGACGCTCGGAGGCGCTATGCCCGTCGCCAACCAGAAGGAATCTCCCATCTCTCCTGCTGAGAAACGCATTCGCCTGGCCCAGCCCGCAGGCGCACAGCACATCCCCAATCCCGAACACGACGACGCCCACGATCACGACGACCACCACGGAGGCGGCATCGAGCGAGTCGAGGTCCTCCGCGTCGCCTTTGTTGCTCTCGCCGCGGTGGCCGTGTGGTTTCGCTGGTGGGAACCCTTCCACCGCCTGAGCGTCATCGGCCTCGCCGCCACGCTGATCGGCGGTTACCCCATCTTTAAGGAGGCTTGGGAGAATATCGTCGAGCGGCGCATGACCATGGAGCTCTCCATGACCATCGCCCTCGTCTCCGCTCTGGCCATCGGCGAGTTCTTTACCGCTCTCGTGATCACCGCCTTTGTCCTGGCAGCCGAGATCCTCGAAGGACTCACCGTCGGCCGCGGCCGTCGCGCGATCCTGGACATGCTCGATTTCCTGCCCCAGATCGCCAGCGTCCTGCGCGACGGCCAGACCGTCGAAGTCCCCACCAACACTATCCTCCCTGGAGAGATCGTCGTCATTCGCCCCGGCAGCCGCATCCCCGTCGATGGCCAAGTAGTCAGCGGCCATTCCTTCGTGGAACAAGCTGCGATCACCGGCGAACCCATGCCCAGCGAAAAGTCCGCCGGCAGCGAAGTCTATGCCGGCACCATCAACCAGGCCGGCAGCCTGCAGGTTCGCGCCGATCGCCTCGGCAAAGAAACCACCTTCGGCAGGATCATCGAAGCGGTCGAGAAAGCCGAGCATTCCCGCGCGCCCATTCAGAAAATGGCCGACCGGCTCTCCGGCTATCTTGTCTACTTCGCTCTGGGCGCGGCGGGCCTCACCTTCCTCATCACGCACAATACCCGCTCCACCATCTCCGTCATCATTGTTGCGGGCGCCTGCGGCATCGCGGCGGGCACGCCTCTCGCCATCCTTGGCGCCATCGGCCGCGCTGCCCGCCAGGGATCCATCATCAAAGGCGGCATTTATCTCGAGGCGCTGGGCCAGCTCAACACGGTCTTCCTCGACAAGACCGGCACTCTCACTTTCGGTATGCCCGCGGTGACTGAAGTGAACCCCGCGCCGGGCATCGCCACCCGCGTCCTGCTCGAAGCGGCGGCCAACGCTGAAAGCAGCTCCGAGCATCCCATGGGCCGCGCCATCGTTCGCTTTGCCGAGCGGGAAAACATCCCCATCTCCCATCCCGATCACTTCGAGTACCGCATCGGCCGCGGTGTCCTGGCTCTTGTGCGCGGTGAACAGACGGTCGTCGGCAATCGCGCACTCTTCGCCGAACTCGGCATCGATTTGCCCCAGCGCGCCGTTGCTCCCCAAGGCACTGAGATCTTCGTCGCCCGTGGCGGGCGCAGTCTCGGTTCCATCCTCGTCGCAGATCAGGTACGTCCCACTTCTGCCGCAGCGGTCCAGGCCCTGCAGGACATGAAGATCGACGTGGTCCTGCTGACCGGCGACACGCAGCCAACCGCGCAGACTGTCGCCCATCAGCTCGGAATCCGCCATTTTCACGCCGGGCTGCTCCCGGACCAGAAAACTGCCTTCATCGCCGAACGGGTGCGGCAAGGGAAGGTGGTCGCCATGCTGGGAGACGGCATCAACGATGCCCCCGCCCTGAACGAAGCCACCGTCGGCATTGCCATGGGCGCCGGAACCGATGTTGCCCGCGAAAGCGCCGACGTCGTCCTCATCGGCAACGACCTGATGAAGTTTGTCGAGACCGTCCGCGTCGCCCGCAACTGCCGCGGCATTATTCTGCAGAACTTCTACGGCACCCTCATCGTCGACACCATCGGCATCGGTCTCGCCGCCGCCGGATATCTCAACCCGCTCCTCGCGGCCTTCATTCACGTTGCCTCGGAGCTGACCTTCATTCTCAATTCGACGCGCCTGCTCCCGCCCCGAAAAGAACCCCTCGAATCCCCAGCTATCGCCACGTCAGCTGCCGTATAGTCGGCAATACGGACATTTCGACCCGGCCCGGCGAAACGTCTGTATGACAGGTGACACGGCTATAAACCGCTAGAATGATCGCCAGTTGGAATCCTCGAATGAAACAGCATTCGTCGAGAATGGCCGGGCTTCGCCTCGTTGAGTATTGCGTGGCCATCATGGTTGCCATCAACTGTGGGACGGCTGCCGGGACCGCCACCGGCCACTCTTTCGTGTAAATGGGCGAACAGGCAGTGGTATTTTGGGGGAACCGCCGGTGTGGCTGCTCTTAGGAACTCAAAGGGAGCAACGCGGAAGTGTCGAGTCGGCTGCCTCTGGATGCGAATTTCGTGGAGTACATATTCCGATCGGCCGCAATGCACAGAGATTCCGCAGTAGCCGCATCTCCTGGAAACATCGCGATTCCAACGCTCGCGCCCACACTAACCATGTGAACGCCCAATTCGAAGGGTTCTTTGAGCAATTCTGCAAGAGAGCACGCGACTCGATCCGCATCTTCACGGCTGGTGACCCTCTCCAGAATGACGGAGAACTCGTCGCCACCCGTTCGCGCCACGGTGTCGGAGCGGCGCACCTGTCCAGAGAATAATTCACTCACGCGCTTTAACAGCAAATCACCAATGTGGTGTCCGGCTGTGTCGTTTACGTGTTTGAAATGGTCCAGATCGATCAGCAGAAGAGCTGCCTGTGATCCCGTGCGTCGTGCTCGATCCAATGCCCTGGCGAGGCGATCTTCAAAGAGACGGCGGTTGGGCAGTCCGGTCAACTCGTCATGCAGCGCCAGGTACTTGTTGTGCTCGATCTGATCTTCGAGAAGAAGCAGAATCATGCCCACCGCCACGAGATACTTGGGCAGGTTCCACACTTCGCCCTCGATATGCAGAGCAGGAGCGAATGCACTGAATCCCGGAGCGATCACGAACACTGCGGCCCAGGCAAGGAATCCGGCAATAGTAATAAACGCACCTGCTGTTGCGCGCCGGTAGCAGTACCAGAAATGAATACAGCAGCCGAAGTAGACGGTGAACAGCACGCCGTTCAGTGCAAGGTCAGCGCCGTTGCCGGCGCGGTGTTGAAAGGCCAGAAGAAAAATCGCCAGATCGACATAGAGGAGGACAGTCGTCCAGCGCAACAAATGGTTGACCTGTCGCAGCGTGAATAGTGTGAGCGCCAGCGGCAGGCCCCCCAGGAGCACCGCGGCAGGTACAAGGGCCCAAAATGCATGGGGAGCCATTGTAATGACGCCGATATAAAGCGTGTTCGTTCCCAACAGTACTGCAAGCATCCAACGGCTGGAAGGTATATTGTGATACGGCACTGCGGCCCACATAAAGAGCACACCGGCCCACGTAAGCGCGGCGATGCCGATGACAGAGGTGACGGATCCCAGAATCCCGGGAGCAGGGGGGAACATAAGGACGAAGAAGTGGAGGGCAATCATCGCCCATCCAATGAGCCACACTCTGGAGACGGGAGTTTGGCCGCGCCGGGCCACGGATCCGAAGGCCAGCGTTAACAGCGCAACAGCTCCGAAATCCGGCAGTTTACTCCAATCCATTTAGGCCGCCATCTGCCCTGATTGCTGTCCCTCTCAAGTGATTAGGATGAGCGATTTGTGCGACTACTGGTATAGTCCTTTGGTAGCAACCTAATGGACTTAAGTAACCGGCGGCTGGTTCGGTTGCTCTCCATGGTGCGGCGTTCGCGGGCAATCGGCCTGCTGCCGCAGAAGCTGGCCGCGATTCATTTCCGTCCGGGAAAATACTCATGACGATGCTGGCGATGATCCGGAGGGAGTGACCGTCGATTTCGAGGGTGGACTTCGGCAATTCCAGAAGGCTCTCCGCAGCTTTCTGCGCATCGTTCCTGCAATATGGTCCCAGGATGAGCAGGCCATCGCACCAACGCGGACCAGCGTGTTGGACTGGCGGAAGTGTGTTTTCAGCCGCTTGCGCTGCGATCTGTCAACCAACCCTCTACGGCGCGGATCGCATTCCGTGATGATCGGTAGGGTTCGCTGGTATGCGCAAGAATGACGCGCACATAATCCAGTACGTCAGAGGCTGTCGCCGACTTTATTAAACTCGTTGCTTATCTTGTTGCTGAGAGTCCCCATCGCCGCGACAGCGCTGAGAGCAAGCAGCGCCGCAACAAGGGCGTACTCGATCAAATCCTGACCTGAATCGTCGCTTAGAAGTCGTTTCAGAAGCCAGACCTTATTCTTCATCCCGTCATTCTTCATCCCGTCGTCTCCATCATGTTTGGTACGCCTCCCCCGAGCACACGGGAGCTTGGCGACATTTATTCTCTGATGGATGGTTACTTGAAGCATCGCGCAAGCGGGGGGCATCCGTTACAACTTTGGTTACAAATTCGCTGTGGTATACGCTCAGTCGTGACCTGCATCCCGGCGATCAGCGAAGAATTGCCGTATGCGTTCGGCCCCCCCCAAGTCCTGAGAAGCCCTCGTACGAGCTTCTTGGTGAGCTCCTGCTGAAAGTGAACAGGAACGCGCTCGCGCGTGCGGCTCTTGATGCCTCACTGCAACGCGCTCCGCAGAGAACTGACTGAATCGTTGTCAACTTCTCGAGATCTGGAAGAATGCAGACCCGATGATGGGGCCGCGAGAGGACGCGGGTGTGAGTTCTCTTCCCTGAAGCATGCGCGTCCTTCCCCGATCTAATCCGCGCAGCGCCTACAGAGAGAGATTGCAGCGAACCTGTTAGCTCCGGAATGGGAGACCTAAACCCCGCCACATCGGGGGCCGAATTTCCCGGCTCCGTCGTTCCAAAAGGGTGTGGGTCCGTCAAAGACGCCAAATCGCCGAGTCACCCAGTGAGTTCCACGTCCATGACGGAGATCATCCCAGCTCGAACGTAGTAGCGAGCCACATCAGGCTGCTGTCTTCGCCGCCTTTTTCTGAGCCGCCCAACGCTTCCGCTGTGCGGCCGAGATCTTCGCTCTTGCTTCGGCGCTCAGCGTTCGCTTCTTGATGGCTCGACCCTTCGCGGCGCTGTAGCCGTGCTGACCGGCTAACAGTGCTCGGGCTTGTTGGAGCCGGACAATCTCAGAGTCGATAGACGATAGAATTTCGTTCACATTCATGCGGATCAGTGTAACGCAGAGGCCTTCACTTCAGAGGCTCGCGCGACGGCGGACGACCAAGGCGGCCAACTCCTTGTCGCGGCATCCATTTTCCATCCTGCATTTTGCATATCTGAGACCGCCAGGCGGCATCTTTCTCCTTGCAGATTCGTGACCACCCCCCCTGCCCGTCACTTGCATATCCGTGACCGCCACGACCTGCCGTGCTATAGACTCCGCATGGCCCGTGCGACCGAACAAGCATCCGCGAAACCCAGATCGCCGATCAAGCCGCCAGAGCGCTGCCCGACCTGCAACAGCCGGAGCATCGCCCCGAAGGGCGCTCGTGCCAAGAAACTCGAAACGATTCGGCTCTATCGCTGCCGGTCGTGCCGCCGCACCTTCACGCCCGGTCCGCGCGCTCTGCGCAACAAGACCTATCCGCTCCATGAAATCCTTGAGGCGCTCTCGATATACAACCGCGCGGGCTCGCGACTGATGATCGCTTCGCCGGCCATTACGCAGCGTTTCTGCGTGACATGGTCTATGGCGAGGTTCCTGATTTTAATACGGCGCTTGCCACGGTCTCGGCTTTGGCCGATGGCTTAAAGTAGAATGCCGACCATGCCGCAAGCCTTTCGTCTGAGCGGCCCAACGTTCCGCTGGACATCACTGATACTCTGGCGGAGTCCGGCACTCAGGTGCCGTCCGTGGACACGACGATATGGTCTGCCTAAGTAACATCTACTGATTACCACATAGTTAATGACACTATTTAGTGATGTTATGAGGCATTGTTGGCGATCGCTGTCACAGCCTGGCAACACATCGACCGTGAATCATTGTGAACTGTGGCACTGCCGTGAACGCCTGCGGTGGGAGATATGTACTTCATCAACGCCACCCGGTTGTCTGACCGATCACGTCGGGGGGGCCCACACGTTGTCTAAGTACTTAGCGGGGACGGCGGGGAGCCGCGTGAGCAACACAACGCCGCTTCTCAAACGGTTTTTGGACGAAGATGCGTGCGAGCATTTTATCGAGTACACGCTGATCGCGATCCTCGTTGCGCTTGCCGCATTTATTGCGTTCCACGGTCTGGGCGACGTGATCAACAGAGATCTCGATAAAGTCGGCGACAGCCTCTGAACCGCTGTCTTCAGCGAACCCAGGCAGAGACGATCACGGAGAGCTCGTTCCGGTTCGGATTGTCGGCAATACGGAAGTAACGAGTGTGGCAACACTGAGAGCCGATGTTAACCGATGCGTAGTCATTATGGTGTGACCGGCTCGATGCGCTGGTCGTGGGTTAGGCTGAGTTTGTTTTAGGAACTTCAGTCCAGAGCCACAAGCGGAGGGAACCGGTCATGAGAGAGAAGTTACGATTTT
>Ga0182024_10011504_pt1 | contig 17732 bp, 12 predicted proteins | sample P32metaG_FD_120480 | JGI IMG/M metagenome (GOLD analysis project Ga0182024, IMG submission 120480) | Permafrost microbial communities from Stordalen Mire, Sweden - P3-2 metaG (Illumina Assembly) | ecosystem: Environmental > Terrestrial > Soil > Wetlands > Permafrost | place: Sweden: Stordalen... | reverse complement strand
GTTCCGACCGATTTGACGCAATGAAGGCTTTCGACAAACTCCGCGCACGCATACGCGAAGAAAGTTTTTGCCCGCGATGGATCGGCTTGATATCTAACCCCACTTATATTCTTCGGAGAGGTTTGTTTCGGACTATAAGAGAGCTGTCTCCATACATCCAAGGTCGAGTGCTTGATTTCGGGTGTGGCTCAAAGCCGTATGAGGAGCTCTTTACAGGCGCTCAAACTTATCTTGGAGTCGATATTGCGGTGAGCGGTCATCCGCACGAGGATAGTAAAGTCGACGTCTTCTGGGATGGAAGGACTCTGGAGTTTCAAGACAATCACTTTGATGCGGTTGTGTCATTTGAGGTCTTCGAGCATATCTTCAATCTCTGCGAAGTGTTGCCGGAAATCCGGCGCGTGACTAAAGAGTCCGGGTATTTGCTGATATCGATTCCATTCGCCTGGGAGGAGCACGAAACTCCCTATGACTTTGCGCGCTATACAAGTTACGGGATTTCCCACATCTTAAAGAGCCACGGATACGACCTGGTTACGATCAGAAAAACTACAACCTATGTCCTGGCCCTCTGGCAGATACTGATTGCTTACCTGATGCGCATCATTCCCCGAAACCGCGCCATTCGTTACCTCTGCCGGGTCTGCATTATTTTTCCGTGTACGCTGGCGGCGTATGCAATGGACGCGCTCTTGCCCCGCCGCTATGAATATTTCTGCAATACCGTAGTGCTGGCGAGAAAGCTAGCGGCGTCTTCAGACGACGGCGCTGGGGAAGGCGGGGAATGAAGGTCCTCTTCATCAGCACGCTTTACCCTCCCCACGTTATCGGCGGTGCCGAAAAGGCGGCGTCGCAACTGGCGGAAGCGCTGGTTCGCAGCGGCCACGAGGTCGCGGTGGTGAGCTTGTATCCGGGAGCGAACGAAATCATCGAAGATCGAAACGGGGTGCGGGTTTACCGCCTGCCAATCGACAACTTTTACTGGCCTTTCGGGCGGAAGCAGAAGCCCAAAGCCCTTTTTCGACTGGCCTGGCACATCCGAGACATGTGGAATCACAAGGCTGCCGAGCGAGTGGGAAGAATTCTTGATATTGAATCTCCGGATGCTGTTCACACTCACTGCATTGCCGGATTCTCTTTGTCCGTCTGGGGGGAAGTGAAGAAGAGAAAGTTGCGTTTGGTTCATACCCTGTATGACTACTATCTGCTCTGTTCTCGTTCTTCGCTTTTCAGAAATGGCAGCAACTGCGAACAGCGCTGCCTGGACTGCGCGCTTTTGACGTCAAGCAAGAGGCGACTGTCTCATCTTCCCGATTCGATCATATCCGTCAGCCGTCACACTCTCGATGCACATCTTCGCAACCACTGTTTTGCCGGCAGAAGGACGACGGTCATATACAACATCAGCGATCTCGCAAGAATCGCAGACCAACAAAGATCCGGTGTTGATCGTGACGCCGATAATTTAGTCTTTGGCTTTATCGGAAAGATCGAGGAGGCAAAAGGGATCGAAACGTTACTGTCGGCAACAACCAGGCTGCGCCTGCCGAACTGGAAACTCCGGATCGCAGGCACGGGCCTCGAGGGCTACGTTCAAGGCTTGTCAAAGCGGTTCGCCGACCCAAGAATTACATGGTTGGGTTTTACCGATGCCGCCGAATTCTACTCCTCTGTCGATGTTGTGGTGATTCCATCGATGTGGGCCGATCCGCTGCCCTTGGTATGTGTGGAGGGCCTGCATACAGGCAAGGCGCTTATCTGTGCAGAGTCAGGGGGCATTCCGGAGATTGCCCGCCTCGCTGAGGTGGCTGAATTTTTTCCCGCTGGAGATGCGAATGCGTTGGCGGAAAAAATGAATCTGGCCCTGATGTCGCCGCAACGATGGCGCGAAGGCGGCGTCCGAAGTCCTTCTGCACTTGATGCGTTTAAAGAGGATCACGTGGTCGAAAAATATCTGGCAGAGTATGCTTTTCGAAGTGAAGAGGTGCCCTCCTCTGCACATGGTGGAACCAACTAATGGCAGTGCGAAATTCTTTGACGGCCGCGACAACGGTTTGCCTGCTAGGAGTCACTTCAGGGTTTACAAACCTCAGGCTAGGGAGCCTCCAGATTGAGGACTTCGTGTTGCTCCTTCTACTGGGATTCTGCATTGGTAAATTCATTGGTTCACTTTTTTCGCTCCACATCTCCCCTGAGCTTAACGGGCTGCTTAAAGCGTATAGTCTGCTCTTATTCGCGCTACTTGCAATGGCAGTCCTTGCTCTCAGACTCAGGTTTTATGCTCTTGATGAGGCATCTCTGCTCAAACAGCCCGTCATTTTCTCTTTCTCTAGGCTGTTGCAATTCGTAGCAATCATTTGCGGCTTCCTTTGGTTGACGAACGCGTTCATAAAAAAGCGGAGCCTCTTATTTCTGGCTTTGCGGGCGTACTGGTGGACCGGGATTGTTTGCTCCTGGTATGCGATCGTTTCTTATTGCGCTGTAGCAGCCCTCCATTTTTCGGCTCCTGATATCTTCGGCGCATACTCGAATATCGATGGAGGCGTGAGAGCCCGCGGATTGTTCAATGAAGGCGGACCCTTTGGTATCTACGTCGTTAGCATTTTCGTTGCCGGGATTGTGCGCCGTAACACGACGGGCCGGACCTTGGGTGTGGTAAATATCGCCACACTATTGACAGCTCTTCTCTTAAGTGGTTCGAAAGCTGCGTTTCTGGTTGCCGCGTGCCTTGCTATGTTCTTAATCGTATCTGCAGCTTCATTCCGGACACGCGTCTACTACCTCATCCTAGCGATCGCAATTGGCTCGGGTGCTTGGGTGTGGCTGGATTTGGGAAATCAATTGGGAGCGTATTTATACAGCTATCTAAACATGGGGGACGAAATAGCTGCTCGAGGTAACGACTATAATCTTGTTGTGGGTAGGCTGTCCGCCCTGCACATCGTTCCCAAAATGATTTTGGCTCACCCCGTGACCGGAATCGGGCTTGGGAACTATCCGTTAATGAGAAATGACCCCATGTATCTAGACGGGCTGCCGGCAGTAACTGAAATTGAAGATCTCCCAGCCTTGGGAATACCGGGGATAACTGCGGAAATGGGCGTGCCCATAACAATATGGCTTGTCAGTTTGCTCCTCGTTCCCTATCTCCGGAACCGAAGGGAAGGTCCCATATTCGCGATGGTCGCATTGTTCCAGCCGCTTGCACACACTTTTGGAGTTCAGCTTAACTTCTTCTACCCGTGGTTTGTCACCGCCTGCGTGCTTGGAGCCGCCGCTCCCCGGCGCGAGTGGTCGGTCCGAACCTCCTACTCAGCAGGAGACGAATGACCGCCTTCCCGGCTGTACATCTCGGCTTGCTCATAGGCCCGCCATCATGAAGCCTTCTTCCGGGACCGCGGCAACACAGCATGAGTGGGAAGATCTCGCAGAGTTGGATCCTCTATGGGCCATTCTCACGGAAAAAGAGCGGCAGTTCGGTTCCTGGGATGTAAATGAATTCTTTGACTCTGGACGCCGTGAAGTCGACAGCGTCCTCCAAGATTGCGGATTCACGCCAGGAGCGGAAGGGAAAGCCCTGGATTTTGGCTGTGGCGTCGGAAGGCTCTCTCGGGCTCTCCGCTCTTATTTTGCGGAAGTCTATGGCGTAGACATCTCAGAACGGATGATAAAGCTGGCAAGAGAATACACGCCCTCCTGTCATTTTGTACTCAATCAAAGCGAAAATCTGAGCTTGTTTCAGGATAATTTCTTTGACTTCATCTACTCGAATATTGTGCTTCAACATCAAAGCACCAAAGACATAGCGGGAGCCTACATCAAGGAGTTTGTAAGAGTCATCAAGCCGAAGGGGATGATTGTGTTCCAAATGCCCCATAAGCTGACATGGCGCCAAACTCTGCAACCCCGGCGAAGGCTGTATTCACTGTTGAGAGCGTTGGGTCTCTCTTCCCAGTATCTTTACAATGAGTTACACCTTAATCCTATGCGAACGATATGCCTGAGTTCCAAAGCGGTGGAAGAGACAATTTCTAAGGCCGGCGGCCACTTGCTGCGCACGTATTCAAATAGCTTCAACGTTCATAGCACCACCTATGTGGCAACGAAAAACTGACTCACGCAGGGGCTTTCAGCTTCGGAGCCTGTCTCTCGAGCGCAGGTAGCTATTGTTTGCATGGGTTAATCAGGTCGTCTTCACGCCAAGCAAGCCAAGAGTTTCTCCAACCGTACTGGCCCACAAAAACTTCGCACTTCGTGCCAGGCCTTTTTCCCTGAGTTTTTCCCGTAACGACACATTCTTCACAATTTGCTCCATCGCCCTTGCAATCTGCTCCACCGACGTTGGGTCCACCAGCAGGGCAGCGTCTCCGGCGACCTCGGGCATGGCGGTAATATTTGAAGTAACCACCGGGGTACCACAGGCCATCGCTTCCAAAATCGGAAGGCCAAAGCCTTCGGACAGGGAAGGAAAGATCAGGCCTTTGGCGCCGCGGTATAGCGACGGTAGGTCTTCTTCTGCAACGACGCCTACGAATTCAACACGCGCTGCCACCTGGTGGCGGGCGATGAAACGAGCAAGGTCGGTGGTTGGCTTGCCGGTGAAGACCAAATGAATTCGTGAATCGATAGCAGCCCTGGAAAAGGCCTCGACGGTACGGAACTCGTTCTTGTGGCGCTTGCGGTTGCTGACACATAAAAGGTAAGGAAACGGAAGATTGTAGGAATCACCCTGTGGTTTGTAGGCGGCCTCAACGCCGCATCCGACATTGAAAACCCTTTCCGGCGATGCTCCAGACCACTCGATGATCTGTCCGCGGGTGAACTCCGAAACCGTAAGGATCTTTGCCGCGCGATGGCATGCGCGCTTCATGACGGTTGCGTAATAGAGCTGAATCAGTGGGCTGCTGTTCTCCGGGCAGTAAATGTGGCTCAGGTCGTGAATTACAAAAACAAATGGGGCGTGGCAAAACAAAGGGGTGTTGTAGCCGGGAGAGAAGAAGATGTCTTGGGAAGTTAAATCAGTGAGAGCGCGCGCCAGGCGCCAAGCGTCGAGGGGCGCAGCTGGATTGGATGCAAGTGGTACGGGGCGATAGTCAAGATCAGCCAGCACGTGCCGCGCGAAGCGGCCGATGCCGTGGTTTCCAATCCATCGCTGGTCGGCATAAATCATGGCGGGCTAGGCGTCGACTGCCTGCAAGAGGCTGAGGCGCTGAAAGAGGAGCGGGTTTGTCATCGTCTGCAATCGCACACTACGGGGCCACGATTGCCAATGCCGCGCCGGTTATGGCTAGTTGCGAAGTGATTTGCGTCCAGTCGCGCAGGCCGCGGACGAAGGCGCCGGTCGGCAACTTGTAGGGTACGACGATCTGGTCGCCGGGATACAAGTGGATGCGGTCGAACTTCGCTCCGCGGAAAAGTCCATTCACATTGTTCGCGGCGACCACTTCCCCGTTGGCACGCAAGACAAACGCGTGATGCAGATCTGACTGCGGCTTTCCTTTGCCAGCGATGTCCAGATACTCTCGCGCGCTATTGTGCGGTTCGAAAATAAATGATCCCGGGTTGTATACGTCTCCTACCACCGAGACCGTGGAAGGAGTGTGCGGAATTGTAAGGCGGTCACTGTCTTCCATCACCATATCGGGGAAGTCATTCACGTTGTTGTCTCTGGGCCGGACGGGAAGGGCAACGCGACCATTGGCTCGAACATTCCTTAGCTGCGAGATGATGGCTTCCTGCGCAGCCAGCATTTGCGGCAAATCGCCAGGGTTGGCCGACGCAGCCACCGACATCGCCGACTGCCGGATTTGCACTTCCATAGTATCTGCGAGCTCTTGCAGGCTGCGCTCCTGGTCCAGGCGCGCGGATTCGCGCGTCAATTGCGAGCCATAAACATAAGCATTCGGCGTCAGTCCGCCCGCACGTTGCAGAACCGAGCGGAGGGTTTCATTGGTCTCAAGTTTGTAGACGCCGGGACGCTTTACTTCGCCTTCGACAATCACATATTGTGAGCGTTCCGCCTGGGGGACGCTGATATCGCGCTGCGAGAAAATGGTGACGATATCGCCGGGCTGCAATTCCAGATTGCTTTCTTCATCGTGTTCGAGGATGGCCTTGCGCGGGCTCATCCACAGAAGCTTGGAGGTGAGGTCCTGGGGATTTACGCGCTGGATGATGGCATAGTCCCAGTTGATTTCCGGCGCATAGCGGCGCACATCTTCGGCAACATCTCTTACCGTATTCGGGTTGGCCGAGGTGGGCTGCGTAGGCTGCTGCAGTCCGGGCGTGGGCGTGGTTCTTTGCGACTGGTTGGCCGCAAGATTTTGCTGGTTCTGCGCGTAGAGAGTTTCCCCCAGATCCGTTGAAGCGTTCGCATCCGACAGGCCGGCTCCATTGGTGGGCATTGCAGTATTGTTCTGAGCGGGATTGGCGGCGTTTGGGGTGTTGGCGTTTTCTGCGGTTACGCCGGCGTTGGTCGTAGTGCCGGTTGGGGTCTGCTGGTTATTGGCCTGAGAGTTGGCCGTAGGCGAAGGTTGAACTGGATACTCGGTCGCGCGTCCGTTCACGATCGCGGCTCGATTGCGCCAATAGCGGCGAGTGAGCAGCGCCTGAGCATCGGGAATCAGGTCGCGCACGCGCATGCCCGGCTTCCACGAATAGCGGCCCGGATTCGCGACATTTCCCCGCAAAGTTACGGTGTCGACGAAGCGCGGAACGATGGAAAAGACGCGAACAATGTCGCCATCTTTCACCGGCTGGGCGCGGGACTGCGCGTCGTAGGGAAATTCCAGAGTTTGCCGCGCCTGGTGATCGACGAAGCGATCGATGGTAATCCTGTTGCTGTCTGCGACGTTGCTGAGGTCGCCGGCAACCTCAATCAAATCGCTCAGGGTTGAATCGTCCTTCATTTCATAAATAGCTGGGGTATTCACCGAGCCCGCAATCGCGACTAAAGGGCCGACATGCGGAATGTATAGCACATCGCCCGGCTGCAAGCGCACGTCTTTGGACTTGTCGCCTTTAATCAGCAGATCGTAGAAGTCGAAATCGGTAACAGTCGCACCATCGCGCCGAACCTGGATGTGGCGCAGCGATCCCTGGGGCGTGGGGCCGCCGGAGGCGAAAATCGCATTGACCAAAGTGCTCAGCGAACTGATGGTGTAAGTGCCGGGGTAGCGGGCATTGCCCACCACCACCACTTGAATCGAGCGCAGGCGGCCAATATTTGCAGTGATATTGAAGTTCTTGAAGTTTTTCGAGACGTCGCGTTTGAGGTGCTCTTCCAGATCTCCATAGTGGAGCCCGGCCACCGAAATTTGGCCAACCTGCGGAATATAGACTTGCCCCGAGCGATCGACAATCACCCGCAAGCTGGCTTCCACCTGGCCCCAGATCTTGATCTGCAACTCATCCCCGGGACCGATGATGTAGTCGCTGGGAACCTGCATAAAATCCACTGGAGAAAAGGTGCTCGGCGCCTGCAGGAATAAGGACTGCCCGAACAGTGGCAGTGGGCGGCCCACCGAATCGGCAACCATCTGCTCGAATTCGGTCTCCGGCCGGGTGGGAACCTGCACGCGCCGCAGCTGCGATGGATTCAATGGAGGGACAGCGGGAGTGTACTGATCGGCGCTGAAGCCTCCGGGCGCGGTCAATACCGGTGTGCGCAAGGTCTGACCGGAACTGCCACCGCTTTGGCCAGCGCCAGATCGCTGGCCCTGGGCGGCAGTACATTGGGGGCTTGCCGCCATCGTTGGGTCAGTGCAATCGACCGCATTCTGCGAACCGTTTTGAGATAAAGGATCGTTGAGGATTTGCGAGAACCCTGCCTCAACGGCGAACAACAGGAACAACGCGAGCACCAGCGACTTTTGCATGATAATTTCGGAGTCCTGAACGGCTTACCATTAGACCCTCGACATTCTACCAACTGCCGGCGCTTCGGCGCTCGATCTCTTCGAAATCTAATGAACACCGGCACCCGTCACTGCGGAACGGCTGGAATAGAAGCTTGCGTCCTGAACCTTGTAGCCTGATCTTCACTGCACGATGGTTTGCTCGCTGAAGGCCATGAGCCATTGGCCATCGCGTTTAATCCATATCCGGCTCACCCGAACCGGCTTGTCGGTATCCCGCCGATGGTTCGCGGCCATGATCACGGTATCACCGAAATCGAACATTTTGGCGGAGACCAGAGGAATGGGCGCCGAGGATGTGCCGGTGAGTTTCTGTTTGTCGAGAATCGCGACCCGGTCGGCCTTGGTGAAAGGATGGTCGTTGTTTGAGTTGATCAAGAGGAACTCGTCCGCGACGTGGAGACCCCAGGTTTGAGGATCATGATTGGTGACGGCGGTTTCCAGCGCCTGCCATGAGGCGATGATGCCTTTCTCAGCGTCGTTCTTGGGCTCGTAGGGAAGAGTCTTGCACGGATTCTCGCACTCCTTGGGCCGCGGAGCGCCGCTGCGAGCCTCTTCGGCGAGCGTAGCCTCGTGATAGATCAGCAAACGCCATCCCTGGGAGCGCTTCACCCAGAAGCGAGCGGCATGAGTTTTGCCGCTGCCTGCTAGGATAAGTCCGACATCGCCATAGAGCCGTTGCTGAACCTCAGCGGCGCTCGCGTTCGCCTGCGTGGTTGGTGGGTTTTGCAGGACCTCATCGCGGGTGTAGGTCTTGCCCGCCGAATCCGTCCACGTGAACTCCGGATCAAGAATCGAGGACAACGCTTTCTTATCCGAAGAGGACGCGGCTTGAACGAATGCCGAGTCCGCTTTACGCAACCCCGGATTGTCCTCGGCGAAGGCACCCGGAAGCAATTGTGCTGACGAAATAAGCAAAGAAAAGAACACGAATGCCAATATTTTTCTGACGGACATCACTCCTCCTGATAACAAGTGAGTTACGCGCTACAGAGACCGCGTGAGAACTGCCCTTTCGCCCCTTTGGGGCTTGCTACATTTCCCACTTTCCACCCACGGCTTGCGCCCCTTCGGCAGGCTCAGGGCAGGCGGTGGGCTGCATTCTTGCGCCGCTTCGCAGCTGAATAAACAAAAAATGGCGAAATTGAAATCTAATTTGTCCGGGCTTCAATGACTGTTTGCTGGCTGTAGGCCAATTGCCAACGGCCGTCACGCTTAACCCAAATGCGCATGGCGCGATAGGGATGGCCACCAGTGGTCGGCTGCTGCTCGTCCGACATGACGGCGGTGGCTCCGTAAATCCAGACCTTCATGGTTCCAGGAATCACGGTGCCGATATCGGTAACAGTCTTGCCTTCCGCCTGCTTGCGGATGATCGCGACGCGGTCCGCCTTGGTTAGCGGATTGCCGTCTTCCTTGACGTTAAAAACGAACTCGTCGGCAACGTGCGATGCCCATCCGTCGGCATCGCGATGGTTCACCGCATCTTCAAGCGCCTGCCATGACTCGACCACATCTTTCGCATCCTTTGAGGGGGCATCATAGGGAACTGTTTTGCACGGATTATCGCAAGACGTACCGACTGGGACGGTGGCTTGAGGAGTGGCGACCTTGCCCACAAGTTGAGTTTCCTGAAAGAGAAGTAGCCGCCATTTGTCCTGATTTTTCACCCAGACGCGGACGAATCGGATTTTTGGATCCTGGCCGGCGACTCCCGTGAGGTAGACGACGGAGCCATATTCATGCGATTTGACGTCGGAAGAGAGCGCTGCGTTGGCAAGACCGGAGATGGAGTCGGACTTCGAGAAGTTCTTGCCGGCTTGGTCGGTAAAGGTAAAATTTTGATCAAGAAGAGTGGCTAGCAGTGCTTGTTTTTTTTGCGCCACCGCTTCGATGAATTGGTGGTCGCCGGCTGATACCGTGCTGGTTACATCGGCTTTGGCCGAAGCCATGAGGAAACACGAGAAAGACAGAAATGAGACGGCAAGAATTCTGTTTCGCGGCAAAGTAGGGGCCCTCCCTAGACAAAGTGGTATGACCTCTATACCATAGTACGGCCTCTTTCCTTCAATCAAAATTCAAATCCATCCCGGCTCAACGCGCTTGTAGCAGGCCATTCAGAGGGAGTATTTCGAAGGTCGGATTAAAAAATCGATTTGACATTCACTGTCATATGATGGTATAGCTGTCCGACCATTTAACTTGCGTATTACCGTAGTACTAACTCTGGGGGAACCAAGATATGCGCTCAAACCATGTTGTTTTGAGGCTCGCTATAGCGATTTTCGTGGGACTGTTTGCAGGCATTTCAGCGCAGGCTCAAACCGCCACCGGCCGTATTTTAGGCAATATCACCGACCAAAGTGGCGCCGCCGTGAAAGGCGCAACCGTCACGCTCACGGACGCGTCGCGAGGAACCTCGCGAACCCTGACTACCGATGACGCGGGTGCCTACCTCGCTCCAGACCTCGCTCCCAGTATCTATAACGTAAAAGTAGAGGCTGCCGGGTTCAAAACGGTCGATCGGCAAGCCATCGAGTTGCAGGTGGCTACGGATGTGCGCATCGATCTTGCGCTCCAGCCCGGTCAAAACTCGGAGGTGGTGGTGGTCACCGGTGAGCTTCCCCAAATCGACACCACCAACGACATTCTTGGCGGCACCTTAAGCAACAAGCAGATCAATGACATGCCGCTTAACGGCCGCGACTTTCTGAACCTCGTCGTTCTCCAGCCCGGCATTCAGCGCTATCCCGGAGGCGGCCACTACTCAGTGAGTTCCAACGGCGTGCGCCCCGAGGACAACAACTTCATCATTGACGGCTACGACTCGAACGATCCTTACGGCGCGCAATCGGTGATTAACGGCGTGGGCGTGCAAGGTAGTCCGGCGACGATTCTGCCCATCGACGCCATCCAGGAATTCAACGTGCAAGAAAATCCCGAGGCGGAATACGGATGGAAGCCCGGAGCGATCGTCAACGTCGGCCTGAAATCCGGAACCAACGGCCTGCATGGAACGGCCTACGACTTCGAACGCAACAGCGCGGTCGATGCCCGCAATTATTTCAATAACACCGGCCCGCAGAAGCCGGTCCGCCTGCATCAGTTCGGAGCCACGGTAGGTGGCCCGATCATCAAAGACAAACTGTTCTTCTTCGGCGGATGGGAAGCCATCCACGACTTGGTGGGCAACACATTCACGGTCGCCAGCCCCGCAACAGTTTCTTTGGGCGGCGACACGACGAATAGCATTCCGGACGCGATTGCCGCTCTTCAGGCCAAGGGCATCGCGATCAATCCTATTAGCGCGAAGTTGGTGACGCTGTTTCCGGCGAATAACGGAAGTTTGATATCGGATGGAAACACCCAGCTCAATATCGGCTTCCCTAATACCAATAACGGCAACAACGGACTGGCGAAGATCGATTACCGCCTGAATGACCGCAACACGATCAGCGGCGACTACTTCATTGGCGGAAGCACGCAGTTTGAGCAGGACCAGGCGGTTCTGCAGCCGGAATGGGAGTCGGAAGCGATCACCCGAGCTCAAGTATTTGGTGTTAGCTGGATTTGGACTCCGGGAGCAAGCTGGGTGAACCAAGCCAAGTTTTCCTACACCCGCCAAAAGCAGTTGATCACTACCGCCGACGCCAACGTCAATCCGGAAACTTACGGAATCGACACCGGGGTCACCAACCCCCGTGACTTCGGCATGCCAGTCATCACTGTCGGCCCCTTCTACCCGATGGGCGGAAATCCTGGCTGGCCGTCACTGCAGAACCCATCGTTGAACTATTCGTTCGCGGATAACATCTCTTACGTCCGGGGAAATCACAGCATGAAGTGGGGCGGCGAAATGCGGCGCGGCAGCATTGACAACATCAAGGACCGCTATGGCAGGACTCGCATAACCTTCACGGAAAGCGCCGCCTTCACCGGAGCGTCGGGCCTGGAAGATTTTCTGGCCGGCGATCCCCACTCTGGCCGCATTGCCGTCGGTAATACGCAACGCAATGTTTCCATGTGGTCTTACGCAGGCTACTTTCAAGATGACTGGCGCGTAACTCCGCGATTCACGTTGAATGCCGGAATGCGCTACGAACTCACCACCGTTATGAAAGAGTCAAGCGACCTTCTGGGAAATTTCGATCCCACCGTCGGACTGGTGCAGGTCGGCAAGCAAGTCAACGCTCCTTATAACGGAGACCACAACAACTTCGGACCACGCCTCGGCTTCGCGTGGGATATTTTTGGCAGCGGAAAGACCATTCTTCGCGGCGGCGGCGGCGTGATGTACGAGCTGTTCCCCTTCAACGCCTTCATCGGATACTTCGGTGTGGATAACGCGGCCACCCCCGGTATCAGCGTCATTCCTACCGGAGCTCTCGGCGTAACTCCCGGGGGTGGCACAATCGGTGCCGGAACCGTCGACCTTAATGCCAGCCAGATGAACTACACAGGAAATGGACCGGTATTCAACACCACCACGACTCTAAACTGCAATCCCAATCTAGTAGTGAATGGCCTTTCAGGCACACCCTGCTCAGTGCTCGGAGTCAATCCGAACCTGCGCACTCCTTACGTGACCTCCTGGAACCTGAACGTGCAGCAAGTTCTCAGCAATACCACGACCCTGCAAGTTGGATATGTCGGGAACCACGGAACGAAGTTGCTGAGCGTTTACGACGTCAACCAGGTGAATCCACGATCGCCTTTGGAGGCTCCGGCACCCGTTGGGTGCGGCCATTGCGAGCAGGCGGGTCGTCCATACAATGCTCAGTTCCCTTTCCTCGGGGTCGTCAACATCCTGGGAAATGGTTACGAGTCTAACTATGACGGCTTGCAGGTGAACCTGACCCAGAAGGCGAAGCACGGATTTTCCTTCGTGGCTGGGTACACCTTCTCCCACACCCTGGATAATAGTTCCGCCAACCGCGATCCGCAGCCCCAGAACAGCTTGAATCCGGCGTCGGAGTACGGCAACAGCGACATGGACATCCGGCACCGCTTCACCCTGACGGCGACGTACGAGATTCCCAGCATTAAGACCAAGAGCCAGTTATTGGAAGGATGGCAAATCAACTCCATCCTGACTCTGCAAACTGGTCAGCCTTGGGGAGTGATCGATGGCTACGTCAATGGTAGCGATGTAAGCCAAACGGGAGAGCTGGCTGACCGCTGGGATTTCTTCGGCAAGCCTTCCGATTTCAACGCGACCGATACGGCGATTCCCTACTTCGCCCCGAATACGCAGTATGACTATACGAAACCGACAACTTCCAACAACGAACCAACCCTCAACGCAGCGTGCAACGCACAGTATCAAGCTGTCAACGGCCAAGCCACACCGGGAGTTTTATCCTCGCTAGCGGCTTTGGGTTGTTATGAAAAGGGCAGCTCACTGCTGCTTCCTCCGGCGTACGGAACCTTCGGCACCATGGGCCGCAACATCTTCCGCGGCCCAGGATTTTCTGAATGGGACATGTCGGTGGTCAAGGCCTTCAAGTTCGGCGAGCGCCTCACCGCCCAGCTTCGCGGCGAAGTGTTCAACGTCATCAACCATCCCAACTTCGCCAATCCGTGGGGCGCTTCGGGCACCTACGGCAACGTCGATCCTACCTCTCCCAGCACCTTCGGCTGCGGTTGCGCTACTCCCGACGTGGCTGGAGCGAACCCTGTCATCGGAACCGGCGGCGCACGCGCCATCCAGGTTGGGTTGAAGCTCTTGTTCTAAACCAACAACCAGCCAGAGAAGGCAGCTCTTCCCCTTTGCCTTCTCTGGCTCGCGTGGTCTCGTACCACGCAGCATAGAATTCAGGTTGCAAATGAAGAAGAAGCGAAGTGTTCCCACGCGAAGAGAATTTCTGCGGCAGATGGCAACGGGAGTTGGTGTTGCCGCGGTCGGTTCAGCCCTCCCCGCTTTCGCCGACCACCACTCCCACCCTACTCCACAAAGCCTCACCTATCTGGATCGCAACAGCTACGAGTCACGAACCGTAGCGACCTACGAATCTGTAGCACGATTCGAAGTCGCCACTGCGCTGGCAGAAAGTGCTTATGGAAAAAGAGTTTAGCCGCCGACGTTTTCTTGGAAGAGTGGCCGCGGGTGCGGGAGTAGCGGCAGCCAGTCCGATGGCACTGGCGTTGGCGAATCTATCGATCACCCCTGCGGGAACTTCGCTGACCGCACATCGAGCCGGATATGAAACCAGCGGCGAAGTACTAAATAGCGAAAGCACGGGCCTGCTGACCGACGAGCGTTTCCGCGTGGGCGCTCAGTTTCGCATGAAGCAATTTGTCCAGAAGGGCGCCGACCCGCACGATGCCGAAGCAATCTTTCGCACCCTGCCGAATCTCGATGCGCAACCTTGGGTGGATGCGTGGACTCGCCTAGCGGAACCGCTCGAGCGTCGCGGCGCAGAGACGGAAGCGCAAGGGAAACATGCCCAAGCGAGTCAGGCTTATCAGCAAGCATCGTTCTACTACGGCATCGCGAAATTTCCGGTCATCAATCATCCTGCGAAGAAGGCCGCTTACAAAAAGTGCATTGAGACTTACTTGAAAGCCGCGAAGTACTTCGATCCGCCGATGGAGCGAGTCACTATTCCATTCGAGGGCAGCCAGATTATCGGCTACTTGCGCCTGCCAAAGGGAGTTTCCAAGCCTCCAGTGGTGATTGCGACTGGCGGAGTGGATGTTTACAAAGAAGAACGCGACACCACCGACATTCTTGACGCAGGCATGGCTGCCTTCAACACCGATATGCCGGGGAACGGGGAATGTCCGCTCTGGTACACGCCGGACGCGGGCCGTTTTTATAGCGCGATCATCGACTACCTGCTTACCCGAGACGACGTGGATGCCAAACTCCTTGGAATTATCGGCCGCAGCTATGGAGGCTACTGGGGCGGCAAGATGGCGTACGTCGAAAGCAAACGGATTAAAGCCGCAGTGCAATGGGGAGGCCCCACGCATTACACGTTTCAGGAACCGTGGCTCCAGCGTGTGAAAGAAGACAAGCTCTATCTGTGGTCGTTGCTCGATTCGATGATCTACGCGAATCATGTCAACAGCTACGAAGAGTTGTTGCAGCAGGCGCCGACCATGTCGCTCAAAACCGAGGGTTGGTTCGACAAGCCTGCGGCGCCGATCCTCGCTATGAACGGCGCGAAGGACGGCTGGGTCAGTATTCAGGACCTCTACATCCTGCTGGAGAGCGGCGAACCTAAAGCAGCCCGGGTTTATCCTGAGGGCGGTCACATGGGTGGAGATCCCGGCGCAGGCAAACTCGCCATGGCATTTCTAAAGGGAAAGCTGGCTTAGTTCTTATGTTGAGTGTGATCCATCGAGTAATGAACGTTGTGGCGATCGCAACATTGCTCGCGATCTCGGCGCTGACGCTGGCCCAGAGTCCCGACCTTCAAACCATTCACGTGATCGCTCTCTATCCGCACCTGCCGATAGTGATCGCGAAGGAGCACGGCCTCTTTGCCAAATACGGCGTGAATGTGGAAATAGAGACCGTGCCCAGTTCCGACGCGCTGCGCGAAGAACTCGCAAACGGAAAAGCGGATCTCGCTCACGCCGCCGCGGACAACGCCGTCGCCATGGTGGAGACCGCGAAGGTGGATGTCGTCCTTGTGATGGGTGGGGAAGGCTCGACCAACGAACTGATCGCGCAACCGGAAATTCATTCGGTTGCAGATCTGCGCGGAAAAACCGTCATTGTGGATGCACCCAACACAGCCTATGCGCTTCAACTCAAGAAGATATTGCTTCTCAGCGGACTCAAGGCGGGCAAGGATTACGAAATCAAGCCCATCGGCGGAACCCCGCTTCGCTTGCAGGCGATGCGCGACCACAAAGAATATGCGGCGTCGATTCTAGGCCCGCCGATTTCGATCCTCGCCAAAAGTTCCGGGTTCGTGAGTCTTGGAACAACGCCAGAGCTGATCGGACCTTATCAGGCCACCGGTGCTTTCGTGCGGCGAACGTGGGGCCATGATCACGCCGAAACTCTGGAACGCTATCTCGCCGCCTACGCCGAGGCTCAACGCTGGCTGTTGGACCCCGCAAATAAATCTGACGTGCTGGCGCTGGTAAAAAAGCAATGGCATCTTTCCGACGACCAGGCGAATGAAACTTACGCGATCATCGCAGGCCACGTCTGGTATGAACCGGACGCACGCTTCGATCTCGAGGGCTTCAAGAACGTTTTGAAGTTGCGGGCGGAAATTGAAGGGCAATGGGATGGACAGCCTCCATCGCCCGATAAGTATTTCGATCCGACTTACTACCAGCAGGCTTTGGCCAAAATCAAGTAACGATCAAGCGAAGATGAGAACCCTCGGGGCCTATGAACTCGGACGACAATGCAAGCTGCTCTTGGCGGCCACCGTTCTTCTGATTGCAATGCCGCTGTGGGGGCAGGGGCAGAAAATTTCGGCTCCGGAGTTTTCTCTCACCCTCGCCGGCGATTCCATCATCATGACACCGGCCTCGGTGCATCAAAGTGATCCGAAATTCGCCGCGCTCCGCAATGTGATTCAGCAAAGTGACGCCGCCTTCACCAACCTGGAAGGCACTTTTCCCGGCCGCAATTCTTGTCCCGCGGCCGAGCCTCGAGCCACGTGGATTTCTGTCGATCCTGCCATGCTGAAAGAGTTGCAATGGATCGGCTTCAACCTGTTCTCGAACGCCAACAATCATGCGCTCGATTTCGGCATCGATGGACTGCTGAACACGATGCAGCATATGAAAGAGGCGGGCGCGGTGTATGCCGGAGTGGGCGAGAACCTTGGTGAAGCGCGGGCTCCGGGATATCTCTCGACTGCACATGGCCGGGTTGCGTTGATAGCCTGTGCGTCCACGTTTCAGCACGACTCCCCTGCCGGGCAATCGCGTCCGGATCTGCGCGGGCGGCCGGGCATCAACCCGTTGCATCACCAAACCAGATATGAAGTGAATTCGGAAACCCTCGCCGCTCTACAAAGACTTAAAGACGATCTGCACCTCGCCGGCGCAACTGCGCCTGCGAAAACGCCCGAAAATCTCAGTCTCGCGTTCGACGGTGGTTCCCCGGTAACGTTCGCAGCGAGCGAGCAAGCGAAAATTGTGACGAGCCCCGACGCCAACGATCTCGCAGGCATCACGCTTTCGATCAAAGACGCGAGAGAGATGGCGGATTACGTCGTCGTTTCCATTCACTCGCACGAGGGTGCTCCGGGCGCGAACGCTTTGCAGGAACCGGCGCAGTTTGTTCGCGAGTTCGCTCATGCGGCGATTGATGCCGGCGCGGATGTATTTGTCGGCCACGGTAATCACGCCCTGCGCGGCATCGAAATTTACAAAGGCAAAGTGATTTTCTACAGCCTGGGCAACTTTATTTTCGAGAATGATTTGGTCGTGCCCCAGCCCACCGAGTTCTACGATCAGTTTGGCCTGGGTGCCGACGCGCTTCCGGCGCAGGCTTTTGACACGCGCAGCGATCACGACCGCAAGAGCTTCCCTGCAAACCCTCTTCTGTGGCGGTCGGTGGTTGCGCACGTCGTGTTCCGCGACCAGCATCCAGCGGAAGTAACGCTCACTCCGATCACCCTTGGATTTGGCAAGCCGCGTCCGGACCGCGGCTACCCTGAGGTTGCGGACGCCAAGGCCGCTCAGGAAATCCTGGAAAATCTTCAGAAGCTCAGCCAGCCATTCGGAACAAATATTGCGATAAAAGACGGCGTTGGAATTATCACGATCGGGAGATGAAGCAAATGCGACGAGGAGTAATTCGATGAGCGCAATGACCAGACGAGGATTTGTGAAAGG
>Ga0182024_10011503_pt1 | contig 17732 bp, 14 predicted proteins | sample P32metaG_FD_120480 | JGI IMG/M metagenome (GOLD analysis project Ga0182024, IMG submission 120480) | Permafrost microbial communities from Stordalen Mire, Sweden - P3-2 metaG (Illumina Assembly) | ecosystem: Environmental > Terrestrial > Soil > Wetlands > Permafrost | place: Sweden: Stordalen... | reverse complement strand
GCATGCCTTGGGCTACGTCGGCGCGATCAGCGAGCCGGACCTGCAGCACATTGATCGCGCCGCGTACTCAGGCACCGCGCTCATCGGCAAGCTCGGAGTGGAGAGCGCCTACGAGAAGCAGCTCCACGGGGGCAATGGCTATCGGGAGATTCTCGTCAATGCGCTCGGCCGCTCGGTGCAGCGTCAAGGCGCGCTGATGCCTGATCTGCGCACCCACGCGCCGGCCGCCGGAGATGATCTCGTGCTGTCGCTCGACTTGAAGGTCCAGCAGGTGGCGGAGAAGGCTCTCGGCGAGCGCCGCGGCGCGGTCGTCGCGCTTAATCCCCAGAACGGGGACGTATTTGCCCTCGCCAGCCGCCCGGGATTTGATCCGTCGCTGTTCGCGCGTGGCATCACCAACAGTGAGTACGCGGCACTGACGGACAACATCGACAAGCCGCTCTTGAACCGCGCGCTGCGCGGCGCCTATCCGTCCGGCTCGACCATCAAACCGGTGGTTGCGCTCGCGGGACTCACGTACCACGTTTTGAATCCTGACAAGGTGGAGTTCTGCGCGGGCGTATTTCATTTGCCGGGCAGCACGCGCCTCTTTCGTGAAGGCAAGACCGGGCGCCACGGCCATATCGCTCTGCAGGACGCGATCGCCAAGTCCTGCGATGTGTATTTCTACGGCCTTGCCGAAACCCTGGGCGTGAATCGCATCGCCACTTTTCTCGCGCCCTTCGGCTACGGCGCAGTGACGGGCATCGACATCAGCGGCGAGAAGCCCGGGCTCTTGCCGACACCGGAATGGAAGAAAACGGCATTCAAGCGGCCCGCGGATCAAATCTGGTTTCCCGGCGAGACGATCAACTTTGGAGTGGGTCAGGGCTATTTGCTCGTCACGCCCCTGCAGCTTGCGCACGTGGCCAGCGTCATTGCCGGGCGCGGCACGAATTTCCGGCCGCGCCTCGTCATCGGTCTGCGCGACGCCAGCGGCAAAGTGAAGCCCATCGCACCGATCCCCGGCAAACGCATCGAAGGCGTCAGTGATGCGGACTGGGACCGCGTGATCCAGGGCATGGTGGGCGCCGCGACGTACGGCACCGCGCGCGCAAGCGGCAAGGGCGCCGCCTACTCAATTGCCGGCAAGACCGGCACGGCACAGGTCTTCACCGTCGCACAGAATGCCAAGTACGATGAGAAAACCGTCGAGGAGCGCTTGCGCGATCACGCCTGGTTCATCGCCTTCGCGCCGGTCGACGCGCCGCGCATCGCAGTCGCGGTGCTCGTCGAGAACGGCGGTTTCGGCGCGAGTGCTGCCGCGCCGATTGCGCGCGAGGTCATGGACGCCTACCTGCTTGATGCCGACGGCAAGGTGAAAGAGACAGCGCAGGCGCCTTAGATGTACGAAGAAGTCACTTCAGGATCGCGCACGCGCCGCACGCTGACCGGCACGGCGCGCATGCTTGCGGCATTGAAGCTCGACGGCGCGCTCCTCATTGGGCTCGCGCTGGTCGCTGTCTACGGCCTCGTAGTGCTCTACAGCGCATCCGGCCAGAGCCTGCCCACCATCGTTCGGGCCGGAGCGCACCTGGGAATGGGCGCGGTCGCCATGCTGCTCCTCGCACAGGTGAATCCTAATTTCTTGAGGCGCAGCTCGCCGTGGCTCTACCTCTTCGGCGTAGTCCTGCTTCTGGTCGTCGATGGGATGGGCTACATCGGCAAGGGCGCGCAGCGCTGGCTTGATTTGGGCGTGCTGCGCTTCCAGCCCTCCGAGGTCATGAAGCTTGCGGTGCCGATGATGTGCGCTTGGTTTTTGCACGACCGGGCGCTGCCTCCCAAGGTGAGCTCGCTCGCCGTACTGGCCATGCTCATATTGGTCCCGGTCGGACTCGTCGCGCTGCAGCCGGACCTCGGCACAGCGGCCCTGATCGCGATCGCCGGCAGCCTCGTGATCGTCATGGCCGGGTTGCAGCTGCGCATCATGGCGGGGCTCGCGGCGCTCGGGGCGCTCGCCGGTTGGTTTGGCTGGGCCTTCATGCATGACTACCAGAAGAAGCGCGTCCTCACTTTTTTCGACCCGACTACCGATCGCTTGGGCGCGGGCTATCACATCATCCAGTCGCAGATCGCGATCGGCTCGGGCGGCGTATTCGGCAAGGGCTGGATGCACGGCAGCCAGGCGCAGCTGCAGTTCCTGCCGGAGCGTTCCACGGATTTCATCTTCGCAGTGATCGGCGAGGAATTCGGGCTCCTCGGGCTTGCGCTGCTGCTCACGCTGTACGCCTTCGTAGTCGCGCGCGCGTTGTATTTGGCGATGCAGACGCAGGACACCTTCGCGCGCCTCCTCGCCGGAAGTCTCGCGCTCACGTTCTTCGTCTACGTCTTCATCAATGCCGGCATGGTGAGCGGCCTTTTGCCCGTGGTCGGTGTGCCGCTGCCGCTCGTGAGCTATGGTGGCAGCTCCATGGTGACGCTCCTGGCAGGTTTCGGAATTTTGATGTCGCTGTATTCGCACCGCAAACTCATGGGCTCCTAGAGATGCGCGCGCACCTGCACACGCTCCTGCGGCTCTTGGCATTGGCTGCGTTTTTGCAGCTGACGCTCGCGGATGCCGACACCGCCCCGCCGCCTGCGACGTACTTTGATTTGAATCGCCCGGACATCCGCGATTTCATCCGCGAAGTCTCGTCCCACAACGATCTGAACCCGCGCGTCGTGCGCGCCTTGTTGCGTCACGCCGTACCGCAGGTGCGGGTCATCGAGCGCACCGAGCAGCCAGCCGAGCGCGTGCTCGCCTGGTGGGAATACCGGGCGCATTTCGTGACCGAAAAGCGCATCGCGGCGGGAGTGGATTTCTGGGTCGAGCACCGCGAGCTCCTCGAGCGCGTGGCGGCTGAGCGCGGCGTCGCGCCCGAATACATCGTCGCCATTCTCGGCTGCGAAACCTTCTACGGCCGCATGACGGGTCACGATCGTGTGCTCGATGCGCTCATGACGCTCGCCTTCGGTCAACCCGTGCACAGCAAGCTTGCCAGGAGCGAGCTTGAGCAGTTCATCCTGTTGGCGCGCGAGGAACATCTGGATCCCCTCACCGTCACCGGCAGTTACGCGGGCGCCATGGGCGCGCCGCAGTTCATGCCCTCGAGCTACCGGCGCTTCGCGGTCGATGCTGACGGCAATGCGCACATTGACCTATGGAACGACTGGGCCGACATCTTCGCCAGCATTGCCAACTTCCTGCGCGAACACGGCTGGGAGCCGGCGAGTCCCGTCATGGGCGCTGCAATCATTGACGCGGGCGCGGATTTTCACATCGACCTCAAAAATCTCGAATTGAATAGCACCCTGGGCGAGCTCAATGCCCAGGGAGTCGAAAGCGAAATCACGGCCGCGGGGACCACACCTGTGGTGCTCGTGAGTGCCGAGGAGCAGGACGGGCCCGCCTATCGACTGGGGTTCAAGAATTTCCAGGTGATCACCCGCTACAATCACAGCGCGCGCTACGCCATGGCCGTACACGATCTGGCACAGGCCATTCTTGCGCGGCTGCCGAGCGCCGCGCCGTGAGCCGTGTTCGGCTCCTCATCGTGCTCGGCGCAGCGCTGCTCATCGGCGCATGTTCAAGCGCTCCGCGCCGCAAGGCTCCGGCGCAGCCCATCGAAGTGCCGCCGCCGCCCGCATCCTCTGGCGTGCCGGGAGTGCCGCCCAACATTGCCTCCATTCCCGATGCCGTGCCGCGCTACGAGATCAAGAGCCGCCGCGGCAACCCGCCCTTCTACGAAGTGCAGGGAAAGCGCTACTTCGTGCTTGCTAAGGCCGACGGCTACGTTGAGCGCGGCGTCGCCTCCTGGTACGGACCGACCTTTCACGGGGTCAATACCTCAATGGGCGAGCCGTATGACATGTATGCGATGACGGCGGCGCACAAGACTTTGCCGCTGCCCGCCTATGCGCGCGTCACCAACCTCAAAAATGGCAGAAGCGTCGTCGTGCGTATCAATGACCGCGGTCCATTCGTCGCAAACCGCATCATTGATCTCTCCTATACCGCCGCTGCCAAGCTTGACATGCTGCGCGAGGGGACGACACTCGTTGAAGTGCGCGCGTTGACGCCAGCGGCGCCCGACACGTTGACACGCACCGCGGAACTGCCGCCGCCCGATCTCTACATGCAGGCGGGCGCCTTCGCGGATGAGGACAACGCCGAGAGGTTGCTCTCGAGATTGCGCGCCGCCGGATTGCCGGGTGCGGCGTTGGTTTCTCCCATTACCACGCAGTCGCACCTGTATCGCGTGCGCATAGGTCCCATCACGAGCGTCGCGCAGTTCGATGAGCTCTCTGCACGCTTGAACGCGCTCGGCATCACCAATGCGCGCCTCGCGCCAGATTAGAGGTGGCGCACACCTCAGCCGCAGCGTTCCGCTAGAATCGTACGTCGTTCAGTATCAATACATTTGTGGAGTCGTAAGGCATGTCGCGCTCATTGTGGTTAGCTTGGCTCATAATCGCGTCAGCCGCGGCGCTTGCAGCTCCCCCGCCCGCACCTGCACCTGCACCTGCACCTGCACCTGCACCTGCACCCGCACCCGTTCCTGCACCTGCACCTTCTCCTGCTGCCGCGTCCGCGCCGGCTGCGGCCCAGGCCGGCAATCCCATTCCGCAGCCGCCGGCGGTGGATGCCCGCGCCTATATTCTTCTCGATCATGACAGTGGTCGCGTGCTCGCCGAGGCGCATGCCGATGACCGCATGGAGCCTGCGAGCCTCACCAAGCTCATGACCAGTTACGCCGTGTTTGCCGCGCTCAAGGAGGGTCGGCTGAAACTCACCGACATGGTGACGATCAGCGAGCACGCCTGGCGGGCCGAGGGCTCACGCACGTTTGTGCAGGTGGGCACGCAGATCCCGGCCGAAGTCCTCATCAAGGGCATGCTCGTACAGTCGGGCAACGATGCGACGATCGCGCTGGCTGAAAAGGTCGGCGGCACCGAGCCCGCTTTCGCGCAGATCATGAATTCCTACGCCAAGCGCTTAGGGATGAAGTCGACCAATTTTGAAAACAGCGACGGTCTGCAGAGCCCCAACCACTACACGACCGCGCGCGACATGGCGACACTCTCGCGCGCCGTCGTGCGTGACTTCCCGCAGTACTATGCGTGGTACGGGCTGCGTGAGTTCACCTGGAACAACATCACGCAGCACAACCGAAACGGCCTCCTGCTGCGCGATCCTACCGTCGATGGCATCAAGACCGGCCACACCGACACCGCAGGCTACTGCCTCATCACCTCCGCCAAACGCGGCGGCATGCGCCTCACCTCCGTCGTGCTCGACTCGCCGTCCATCAAAGCGCGCGAGGATGCGAGCGCTGCTCTTTTGAATTACGGCTACACCTTCTATGAGACCGGCAAGGTGAAGACCCGCGGCGAGCTCATTCTGCAGCCGCCCGTCTACAAGGGTCTCACCGCGACCGTTCCCGCCGGATCGCCGGCGGAGATGTACGTGACCGTGCCGCGCGGCCAGTTCGCGAATCTGCACACCACCGCCACCGTCAAACAGCCGCTCATCGCGCCCATCGCCGCGGGTGCAGCCATCGGGGAATTCACGGTGACGGCTCCGGGCGGCGACGTCGTCATCCGTTCACCGCTGGTCGCACTCAGCGCCGATCCGGCGGGCGGACTGTGGACGCGCATGACCGACAGCATTGCGCTGTGGTTCAAATAGCCTAACGCACCCCAAGCGAGCGCCGCCGTGGCCGAGCCGCTGCCCATCTGTTATTTGAACGGCGAATTTCTGCCGTTCGAAGCGGCGCGCATCTCGCCGTTTGACCGCGGCTTCCTCTTTGGCGACGGCGCCTACGAAGTGATGCCGGTGTACGGCGGCCGCCCGTTCCGCGTCGCCGCGCACTGTGCGCGCCTCACGCGCAGTCTCGCCGCCATCCACATGGAGGACCCGCACAGCGCTGCCGAATGGCGCGCGCTCTTTGCAGAGCTCATCGAGAAGAACGGCGGGAGAGATCAATGCCTTTATTGGCAGGTCACACGCGGCGCCGAACGCGGCCGCAACCACGCGCCGCTGCCGAAGATCAGGCGCACGGTGTTTCTCTTCAGCGCTCCGCTCGTGCTGCCGACGGCCGCCGTGCGCGAGCGCGGCATCGCCTGCATCAGCGCCGCGGATACACGCTGGGCACGCTGCGATATAAAATCCACCGCATTGCTCGCCAATGTGCTCTTGCGCGAACTGTCCGTGGCAGCGAACGCCGCGGAGACTATCTTGCTGCGCAACGGCCATTTGACGGAAGGCTCCTCATCGGCCGTGCACATCGTGAAGGACGGGCAGCTCGTCTCTCCGGAACACTCAGCGGAGATTCTTCCCGGCACCACGCGCAGCGTGGTCGAAGAACTGGCCACGCGCGCCGGCGTCCTGCATCGCGCGAGTCCCGTGAGCGAGGCCGAGCTGCGCGCTGCCGATGAGATCTGGCTCTCCTCGGCCGCGCGGGAGATCGTGCCCGTGACCACACTCGACGGCGCGCCGGTCGGCAGCGGGCAGCCTGGCCCGGTGTGGCGGCGTCTCTACGCTGAACTGCAGCGGTACAAGCGCGAGCTTGCGGAAGCGCCCTGGTGAGCGACACACCGCTTCTCAACTTCCCGACTGACTATCCTATCAAGGTGATCGGCCGACCGACGCCTGAGTTTCGCGCGCGCATTCACGCCATCGTGCTGCGTCACGTGCCGGCGCTCGAGGCAAGTCACGTCACCGAGCACCTGAGCAAGAACGGCAACTATTTGTCAATCTCCTACGCCATTCGTGCCGAGAGCCGCGAGCAGATGACGGCGCTCGCCGCCGATTTGACAGCGTGCGAGGGCGTGCTGCTGGTGATTTGACAGAAGCGGGCGGCGGGCGGGCGCTGCGCCTCCTCCGTGCCGTTTTATAACCGTTCTGTTACCGCACTCGAATGACACCGCGGGGCGGCCCCCGGTAGCATGAGCTGCCCTTTGCGCACACTTAAAACAACACCGCATGTCGATCACTCTCGACCAAGTCACCAAACGCTACCAGGACGTCCCCGTCGTCAATGACGTGTCGATTGACATTGGGGACGGCGAGTTCTTTGTCCTCCTAGGCCCCAGCGGCAGCGGCAAGAGCACCTTGCTGCGCGCGGTCGCGGGCCTGACGGGAGTGGATCACGGGCGCATCTCGCTGCATGGCCGTGACGTCACGCATGTTCCCGCGCAGAAGCGCGACGTCGGCCTCGTGTTTCAGAACTACGCGCTCTTCCGTCATATGACGGTCGCCGACAACATTGAGTTTGCCCTGCGCGTGCGTCGCATGCGCGCCAGCGCCCGCCATGCGCGGCGCCGCGAGCTCCTGCGGCTCGTCGCTCTCGAGGGCATGGACGAGCGCCTGCCCGCGCAACTCTCCGGCGGCCAGCAGCAGCGCGTCGCCGTCGCCCGCGCGCTCGCGCACAAGCCCGAGGTACTGCTCCTCGATGAGCCCTTCGGCGCTCTCGATGCCAAGATCCGCGAGGAGCTGCGCCGCACCATCCGCCAGGTGCAGCGCGAGCTTGGGATCACGACCGTCCTCGTGACGCACGATCAAGAGGAAGCGTTCGCGCTCGCGGATCGGATCGGCGTCATGAACCTGGGTCGGCTGCTGGAAGTGGGCCGACCGGACGAGCTGTATACGCGGCCCGCGACGCGCTTCGTCGCAACCTTTCTCGGCGCGGCGAACCTCCTGCTCGCCCGCCAGACCAAGAACGGCGTGCACTTTGGTGCGATGGGCGCCGATGGTCCGTTCGCGGATGTGCCGCAAGGCGCCCGCGAGCACGAGGTCGTGGCCGTCATCCGGCCTGAGGAAATTGAGCTTGCCCCGGAGCGCCGCGCGCTCGTGTGCAGCTATCTTGCGGCCGGCACTGTCGAAGAAGTGGCCTTCACGGGGGCGCTCGAGCGTTTGCGCATTCGCCTGAGCGCCGGCGTCACTGAGGCGGAACTGTCGCGCGCGCCGAACAGCGATAGCGATGCGCTCCTCGAAGTCACGCGCACCCAGCACGAGCAGCGCGCTTTCGGCGTGACGCCGGGACAGTCAGTCGTGATCGGCGTGCGCCGCATTCACGTGCTACCGACGCCGCTCTCGAGCTTCACGGCGTACGCGGCCACTCTCGCGCAGGCGACGGAATTGAGCCTGCATCCGCTGCTCGTCGAGCTCGCCTCGCGCATGCGCACGCGCGTCTCGACGCGCGTGACCGAGGAGCGTGCCGCGATCACGAGCGCTGCCGTCGTTGCGGCCGATGCCGACTCCATCGGCACGATCGAGTGGCTGCTGAAGGAGGGAGCCGAGGAAGTGCTGGTCCTGCCGCAGGGCGCAGGTCCGCCGCAACGCGTGCTCATTCACTGGGCGGATGATGCCGCGCGCACGGCTACTCTCGCGGTCGCGGCGAGTCTCCTGCGACACGTGGCGGCCGAGGGGATTTACGTCGGGATCTTGCCGACCAGCACGCCCGATGGCCAGCGGCCCCACAGCATGCGCGCGCTCCTTGATGCGCGCTCCGAAGCCCAGGCGGTGCATGGACTGGAGATGCGCACGGAACTGCACTTCGGCGAAGTCGCCGAAGAACTCGCACGCCTCCTGGCCGAATCGCCGGGCCAGATCCTGATCCTCGGCGTCTCGGAACTCACCGGACTGAGCGCGCGCTTTGGTGCTCTCTTGCGGCCCGAGGCGCGCTCTCCCGTGCTCATCGTCTATCGCGGCAAGGACGCGCGCCCGTGAAACCGCTGCGGCAGCCGAGCGTCCTTCCCGGCTTTGGATTGACCTTCGGGTTCACGACGCTGTTTCTTTCCGGCATCGTGCTCCTGCCGCTCGCGGCTCTGGTGCTGATGACGGCCTCGATGCCCTGGAGCGAGTTCCTGCATGTCATCACGGCACCGCGCGCCATCGGCTCCTACCGCCTCTCCTTTGGTGCATCACTCCTGGCGGCGTCCATCAATGTCGTCTTCGGCTTCATCATTGCATGGACGCTGGTGCGCTATGAGTTCCCGGGACGCAAGATCATTGACGCCCTGATCGACATGCCCTTTGCCCTGCCGACGGCGGTCTCCGGCATCGCGCTCACCACCGTATTCGCCGCAAACGGCTGGATAGGCCGCTATCTTGAGCCGCTCGGCATCAAAGTCGCCTACACCTGGATTGGCGTGACCGTCGCGTTGACGCTCATCGGCATGCCCTTCGTCGTACGCTCCGTGCAGCCCGCGCTGCAGGAGGTGCAGCGCGATCTTGAGGACGCGGCGGAAACGCTGGGCGCGGGGCGCTTCTATGTGTTCCGGCGCATCATCCTGCCGACCGTGCTGCCGGCGCTCCTCACGGGCTTCACGCTTGCCTTCGCCCGCGCGGTCGGCGAATACGGCTCGGTGATCTTCATCTCGGGCAACATTCCCATGCGTACCGAGATCACGCCGCTCCTCATCGTGATCCGGCTCGAGGAGTTTGACTATCGCGGCGCCGCAGCGCTCGGCTTCGTGATGCTGGTCATCTCCTTTGTCATGCTGCTCACCATCAATCTCCTGCAGGCTTGGGGACGGCGGCGGCTCGTGGCGACGGGGCACTAATGGCGAGCCGCCCCTATGTCATCCTCGATGAAATGGCGACGCGCCCCGGTCGCGATACGATCGTGGCAGCGGTGGTGCGCTGGGCTTTCATTACGCTGTCGATGGTGTTTCTCGCCGCGCTTCTTTTTGCGCCGCTCGCGACCGTCATCGCGATGGCGCTCGCCAAGGGTTTGGGTGCGTATTTCGCGACGTTTCTCGATCCGGACACGCGCGCGGCCATTCGGCTCACTCTCATCACGGCGCTCGTGGTGGTGCCCATCAACACGGTGTTCGGATTCGCCGCCGGCTGGTCAATCGCCAAATTCGAGTTCAAGGGCAAAAGCTTCCTGATCACGCTCATCGATCTGCCGCTTGCGGTCTCGCCGGTGATCTCCGGCATGATCTACGTGCTCCTTTTTGGGCTGCAGGGATGGTTCGGGCGCTATCTCCTGGATCACGACATCAGCATCATCTTTGCCCTGCCCGGGATCATTCTTGCCACCATGTTCGTGACCTTTCCGTACGTCGCGCGCGAGCTCATTCCTCTCATGCAGCAGCTCGGCAACGACGAGGAGGAGGCGGCGATCACCTTGGGGGCGGGCGGCTGGATCACGTTCTTCCGCGTCACGCTGCCAAAAGTGCGTTGGGGCCTGTTGTACGGCATCATCCTGTGCAATGCGCGCGCCATGGGCGAGTTCGGCGCGGTCTCCGTCGTCTCGGGCCATATCCGAGGACTTACCAACACGATGCCTTTGCATATCGAAATTCTCTACAACGAGTACAACTTTGTCGGCGCGTTCGCAGTCGCATCGCTCCTGATGTTGCTCGCGGTCGCAACCCTCGTCGTGAAGACCCTCGTTGAACGCACCGGCTACCGGCGGCGTTAACGGCATGCTCGAGCGTGCCCGTCAGCTGTCGGAACGGCTGAAGTTCGATCCCGCGAAGGCGGGCCTAGGCTGGTGGCTCGCGGCCATCAACGTGGTGATCGTCCTCGTGGTGGTGGGCGGCATCTCCTTCTCCGCCATCGGCATGCTGCGCGATCTGGCCGACCAACAGGGCAAGGCGCGGGTGCAGCTCGCAGTCGCCATGGCGCGCGAGGACTTGAGAAGACTCGGTGAAGATGCCGTGACCGCTGCGCACGTGCTCGCCGACCGCCCGACCCTGCAGCGCCTGGTGACCGAGGACAACCCCGAGGCGCTTGAGCTCTTCCTGCGGCGCTTCTGCCAGACGGAGGCTATCAATGCCTGCGCCGTGTTCCAGGGGTCGACGCTGCTCGCGCAGGCGGGCGAGACGCTGCCCTGGAATGAGATCGTGACCGCGAGTGCCGAACAGGGCGAGAGCTTTCTCGCCGCGCCCACCGGGACTGCAGCCGCGGTAGTGGGCGCCGGCGCAAGCTTCGGCGAAGGCAAGGCGGCGCGCGTGTACATCGTACGGGCGCTCGATGTGAAGCTCGCGCGCACAGTCAGTGATCACGTGGGACTGCCGATCCGCCTCATCAATTATAGAAATTTCGCGGCTGCGCCCGTCGATGACTTCACCTCGCTGCATTCCGCCGGCCTCGCCGATGGCCACTCGGCTGTGCAGCGCATCACGGCGCTCGACCTCTATGCCTCGAGTGTGCCTGTGTTCGCATCGACCGGCGAGGCGATCGCGCTCATTGAGACGCGCCTGCCGGCGGCGGCGATCGACCAGGCGGCGAGTCGCCTCGCGCGCCGTCTGCAGGTGACCGCGCTCATCCTCGCGATCCTCGCAGTGCTCGCCGGCATCATGCTCGGGCAAATGGTGGCCGCTCCCGTGCGGGCACTCACGGCCGCAGCGGTGCGCTTGGGGCAGGGAGATTTCTCCACCTCCATTCCGCCGGGCGGCGCCGCCGAAGTCGGCACATTGGCGCGCACCATGGAAGACATGCGCGGGAACCTCGTCGATTTGACCGGCACGCTGCGCCGCCGCGAGGCCGAGGCGCAGGCCGTGCTCTCGGGAATCGTCGAGGGCGTCTATGCCGTCGATAAGAATCGCACCATCCGCTATTTGAATCCGCAGGCGGCGCGCCTGCTCAATGTCGACACCGAGGCTGCGATCGGACGATTCTGCGGCGACGTCCTTAAACCCTGCGACGTCAACGGCCGCCGTCCCTGCGACAATGAGTGCCCGATTTTGCAGGCGCGCACGGCGGGCAGCGCCCAATTGGTCGAAAGGCTGCAGACGAGCCCCGGCGCCGCGCGCACCACGGTCATCGCAAGCTCCATGATGGTCGATGGACTGCAGGTGCAGGTGATTCGCGACGAGACCGAGCTTGAGGCAGTGCGCCGCGCCCGCGACACGGTACTCGCCAACATATCGCACGAGTTCCGCACGCCGCTTGCCGCGCAGCTTGCATCCATCGAGCTTCTGCGCGATGGACTTGCGACCCTGCCCGCGCAGGCTAGCGCTGAGCTTGTGATGTCACTCGAGCGCGGCGCCATGCGCCTGACACAGCTCATCGACAACCTCCTCGAGAGCACGCGCATCGAATCGGGACAACTGTCCATCCGACATCAGAGCGTGGCGCTGGCCGAAGTGCTGGAGGATTCGCGCGCGCTCATTGGCTCGCTCCTGGTGTTGCGCGGGCAAAATCTCGAGGTATCGTTGCCTGAGGATCTGCCGAACATCGACGGCGACGCCACGCGCCTGACACAGGTGTTCGTCAACCTCATCGCCAACGCAAGTAAGTTTGCTCCGGAGAATAGCGTGATACGGGTAGGCGCCAGTGCCGCGGAAGGTCGAGTCGTCGCCTGGGTTGACGATGAGGGCCCGGGCGTACCCGCCGCGGCGAGCTCATCGATTTTCGAGCGCTTCCGCAGAAGCCCCGACGAGGAGCCCGAGGCGGGCGGCTTGGGTCTCGGGTTGTGGATCGTCAAGTCCATCATCGACCGGCACGGGGGCGCCATCACGGCCGAGCGCACTGACGAAAATCGTACGCGCTTCAGCCTCACTTTACCGGGAGAAGCGCTCACATGAAAATCCTGGTCGCCGACGACGATCGCGATCTGCTGGGCCTCATCGCTTTCACGCTGATGCAGGCGGGTTATCTCGTCGTGCGTGCGTCCGACGGTCCGGCCGCCATCCGCGCCTTCACGGATGAGGCGCCGGACCTCGTCGTGCTCGATATCAATATGCCCGGAGCGAGCGGCTTTCAGGTCTGCGAGGCGATCCGCGTCAAATCGCGCGTCCCCGTCATGATGCTCACCGTGCGCGGCGAAGAGGAGGATCTGGTGCGGGCGCTCGAGCTGGGCGCCGACGACTACCTCAACAAACCCTTTAGCCCGCGCACGCTGCTCGCGCGCATCAAGGCGCTGCTGCGCCGCGCCGGGGTCGAAAGCACCGCACCGCTCGCGGTGGGCCAGATTGCGCTCGACGTGGAAGAGCACACCGTCAAGATCGGTGACGGCGTTGCCGTGCGGCTGACCAAACTTGAGCTGCGACTCTTACAAATGCTGCTCGCCAATGCCGGCCGCACGGTGCACTCGGATCGTCTCCTGGTGCAGGTGTGGGGGCATCGCAACTCGGGCGACCGTCAGCTATTGAAGCAGCTCGTGCACCGCCTGCGGCAGAAAATCGAGGCTGATCCTGCGAATCCTGTGCTCCTGCAGACCGCCGCGGGCGCGGGCTACAAGCTCATCGTCGATTAGCGAGCCTCAGTGCGCGTAGATCTGATCGAAGATCCCGCCATCTGCAAAATGTTCCAGCCGCACTTTTGACCGGCCGCCGAAGTCGGCAATGGTGAACATCTTAAGCGGCGGATAGTCGCTTTCGTGTTTGGCCATAACCGTCGCGTCGCGTGGACGGTAGAAGTTGCGCGCGATGATCTCCTGCCCCTCCGGGCTGTAGAGATATTCAAGATAAGCCTGTGCCACTTCGCGCGTGCCTCTGCGCAATACAACATTGTCGACGACTGCAACCGACGGCTCGGCGAGAATGCTCACCGGAGGCATCACGATCTCAACCTTGTCCGCGCCCACTTCTCGCACGGCAAGATGAGCCTCGTTCTCCCAGGCGAGGAGCACATCGCCGATGCCGCGCTGCACGAAAGTGGTTGTCGCGCCGCGCGCGCCGGTATCGAGAACCGGAACATTCTTATAGAGACTGTGCATGTAGTCCCGTGCACTCGCATCGCTGCCGCCGGGTTGTTGCCGCGCCCAGCCCCAGGCGGCGAGATAATTCCAGCGCGCCCCGCCCGAGGTTTTCGGGTTCGGCGTGATGACGGCAACTCCGGGCTTGATGAGATCGGGCCAGTCGTGAATATTTTTGGGATTGCCCTTGCGCACCAGAAATACGATGGTCGAGGTGTAGGGTGCACTGTTGTTGGGGAGCCGACTCTGCCAGTTGAGCGGCAGGAGCTTCCCCTGGGTCGCTATCCCGTCGACATCGCCCGCAAGTCCCAGCGTGACCACGTCCGCGGCGAGGCCGTCGATCACCGAGCGTGCCTGCTTGCTCGAGCCGCCGTGCGATTGATTGATGGCGACCTGCTGTCCGGATTTCGCGAGCCAATATTTTGCGAAGGCCGCGTTGTAGTCGACGTAGAGCTCGCGAGTCGGATCGTACGACACGTTCAAAATGGTGACCCGGCCGGCATGCGCCGCAGCGACCTCACCGGCTGACTGGCGCGCGCCGCACCCTGCAAGAGCCAGTGCGCCTGCCGCAATGGCGACGACGGCCCGCGCCGCCCGCGGTAGACGATTCTTCAAGTGCATACGATATCCCATGCTTCGTTGTTAGAAGGCCAGAAAGAAGCGCGTTACGAGCGCCCGCTCGTCCGGCCGGTCGGATGCGAGCGCATCCCGTGATGCATGCTAGAAAAGGCGATGGTAGCAAGTCAGTCGCCGCGCAGTTACACGTCGGTTAGCGCGAAGGCTCCGATCAAGTTATGTCACGGCGCATGCACGGCGGGCACGGCGGGCACGGCGGGCACGGCCGGAATGATCTGCGGTATGACATATTGTTGAATGACAACCAATAGAGCGAGCAGGATCGTCAGCACGATGCTGTGAATAAAGGTGCGCGCCAGCACCGCGCCTTCGCGGCCGCGAAGATCAGTGACGGCCACTCCCGTTGCGATGTTCTGCGGCGAGATCATCTTCCCCATAACGCCTCCGGAGGAGTTCGTCGCGGCGAACAGCACGGGGCTCAAATTGAGCTGATTCGCCGCGACCACTTGCAGATTGCCGAAGAGCGCATTGCCCGAGGTGTCGCTGCCCGAGAGGAACACGGCCACCCAGCCCAAGAACGGCGACAACAGCACGAATAGATGCCCGGCCGAAGCGACCGCTTTGCCGAGCGTGTAGGCAAGTCCCGAATAGTTCATGAGATAGGCGAGGGCGACGATGAACATCACCGTCACGATCGCAAGCCACGCCTGACGGAAGGTTTGCGCCACGCAGCTGAAGTAGACCGCAGGCTGCATGCGCACGACCAATGCCGTCAACACCGTCGCAACCAGGATCGCGGTGCCCGTGGCAAGGGGCTGGAAAGTCCAAACGGCGGCGTACGGTTTGTCGTTATAGAGCGTGATTGAAATTGCGTTGTGCAGTCCCGGCCAGTGAATAGCCTGCTGTCCGATGAGAAACGTCTTTGAGAAATTCCAAATGATGACGACCACCGAAACGATGATCCAGGGCAGCCACCCCTGCCAACCCGGCACGGCTTGCGCGGCGCCGCCCGTGAGCGGCGTCTGTTTGATCGCAAAATTCGGATCCGGCGCAGGTTTCCAGAAGCGCAGCAGAATGAATGTCGCCGCGAGCGAGCCCATCGAGGCAAGCACGTCGGTCAGCGTGTAGTCAATATAGTTGGACGCCAGAAACTGGCATATGCCAAAGCTGCCGCCGGCCACGAGCAACAACGGCCACAGCGCGCGCACCGAGCGCATGCCGCCGTATAGAGCGATGACGTAGAAGGGCAGAATGAGCGCCATGATGGGCAGCTGCCGTCCCACCATCGCCGCAAGCGTCGCGGCGGGCAGGTTCGTGACCGCTCCCAGCACGGTAATCGGCACGCCGAGCGCGCCGAAGGCGACCGGAGCGGTATTGAATATGAGCACGAAGACGAGCGCCTCAAGCGGCGGATAGCCGATCAGGATCAAAAGCGAGGCGGTGATGGCGACTGGCGTGCCGAATCCTGAGATGCCTTCGAGCAGGCAGCCGAAGCAGAAGCCTATGACGACCAGCACCACGCGCCGGTCGTTGGGCAAGTGCAGCAAGAGCCAGTTGCGAAAAGCATCGAAGCGGCCCGAGCGCACCGCAATGTTGTAGAGCACGAGCGCGTTGAACACGATCCACATGACCGGCCAGAGCGCGAACACGGCACCGTTCACCACCGAGTCGAGCGCAAGCCCCAGCGGCAACTGCCACACCGACACCGCCACCACGAGCCCGACGATGAGACCCGCGAGAGCCGCCTGCCAGGCCGGCCGGCGCAGAACGCCGAGGAGCACGAGTACCGTAACCACCGGTAGCAGCGCCACCATAAAGGACAGGCCAAGGCTTGCCCCGACCGGAGTCAAAAGCTGCTGGAACATGTGCCCCCCTCTGTCGTGTTCTAGTTCTTTTGGCGTGCTTCCGGCGGCGCAATCACGCTGTCCCGACGGATCGACTTAATATCAGAGTAACCCATGAGCGCCAAGTCCCGCCGCAACTCCTCGCCCAGGAGCGCTATGGCGCGCGCCACGCCGGCCTCCCCAGCCGCCGCGAGCCCATAGAGATATGCGCGCCCGATACCCACCGCCCGGGCACCCAGCGCCAGGGCCTTGATGATATCCGTGCCGCGACGGATGCCCCCGTCGAGTATGACCTGCACCCGATCACCCACCGCCTGCACGATGGGTTCAAGCCTATCGATCGTCGCCGGCGCAGTATCCAGCTGGCGGCCGCCATGGTTCGAGATCCACACGCCCGTCGCCCCGATGTCGGCGCAGCGGCGCGCGTCGGCGACCGTGCTCAGGCCCTTGATGGCAAATTCGCCGGCCCAGGAGTCAATCATCCAGATGATGTCCGCCCAGGTCATCGTGTGATCGAGCTGGCTGTTCAGGAACTCGATGAGGCTGCCGTCGATGGCCGGGATCGCGTCGTGAACGATTTCCGGACGCAGCGCAGGGGTGCTCCAGAGCCTGTAGAGATACCCGGGACGTGCGAGCGCTTGCAATGCCGTGCGCGCCGTCACGCGCGGCGGTATGGTGAAATCATTGTACAGATCGCGTTCACGATTGCCGGCCACCGGCACATCGACCGTGAGGATGGCCGCGGTGAAGCCCGCCGCCTTGGCCCGGGTGAGCATCTCGCGCAGGATCCCGCGATCCTTCCAGGCATAGAGCTGGAACCACTTGGGCCCGGGATTGGCGGCGGCAATGTCCTCGAAGCTCGTGGTCGCCAGAGCCGAGCAGGAATAGATGATTCCCGCCGCATGGGCGGCGCGCGCCACCGCGCGCTCGCCGCCGCGCGGATCGAAGAGGCGCGAGGCCGCGGTCGGACAAATAATGAAAGGCAGCCGCGTCGCACTGCCGAGCACGGTGGTCGCCGTCGAGAGCGCGGCAATATTGCGCAGCACGTCCCAGGTCAGCTCATAGTCCCTGAAGCGCTGCGTATTGGCGCGCAGCGTGCATTCATCGTCCGCGCCGCCATCAATATAGTCGAAGACCATGCGCGGCAGCCGAGCGCGCGCGCGCTTGCGCAGATCGGCGATATTGAACGCACGCAAGTAAGCTGCTACTCGCTGGCAAAAAGCGCGCGCATGAGATGCGGCTCCAGTCCCCGTGCCGCAAGCGCAACGTTGCGTGGGCCGCCGAGATCCGCAAGCTGCGTCATTTTAAGGCCCGGAAAGCCGCAGGGATCGATGCGGTCGAAGGGCTTAAGATCCATGTCCACGTTGAGCGCGACTCCATGATAGGAGGAGCCGCGCCGGATGCGGATCCCTAAGCTTGCAAGCTTGCGCTCGTCGACGTAGACGCCCGGAGCGCTCTTGTGGCAGTGCGCCTGGACGCCAAGTTCGGCCGCATAGTTGATGACGGCATTTTCCAGCGCGCTCACGAGGTCGCGCACGCTCAAGGCCGCACGCTTCAAATCGATGAGAGGATAGACAATGAGCTGTCCGGGACCGTGATAGGTCACCTGTCCGCCGCGATCGATCTGCAGCACCGGAAT
>Ga0182024_10011502_pt1 | contig 17733 bp, 14 predicted proteins | sample P32metaG_FD_120480 | JGI IMG/M metagenome (GOLD analysis project Ga0182024, IMG submission 120480) | Permafrost microbial communities from Stordalen Mire, Sweden - P3-2 metaG (Illumina Assembly) | ecosystem: Environmental > Terrestrial > Soil > Wetlands > Permafrost | place: Sweden: Stordalen... | reverse complement strand
TCTCCTCGCGAAAGGCCGCAGAGGTCGAGGCGGCCGCCGTCGAGCTGGCGGCGCTCGGCGAGTGTCAAGCGATCCCAGGCGATGTCTCCACGCCGGAGGGCGCGGCGGCGCTCGCACAGGCAACCCAAGCGCGGTTTGATGCGCTCGACATCCTCGTGAACAACGCCGGCGCAACCTGGGGCGCGCCCCTTGAGGAGTTTCCCCAGAGCGGCTGGGAGAAGGTCGTGCACACGAACGTCGAGGGCATCTTCCATCTCACCGTCGCGCTGCTGCCGACGCTACGCGCCGCCGCGAGCGCCGAGGGACCGGCGCGCGTGATCAACATCGGGTCGATCGATGGCCTGCGCACACCGGCGGTCGAGAACTACAGCTACAGCGCGAGCAAGGCGGCGGTCCACATGCTCACGCGCCACCTCGCCAAGCGCCTGGCGGGAGAGCAGATCACCGTCAACGCGATCGCGCCCGGGCCGTTTGAGAGCAAGATGATGGCGTTCGTTCTCGAGAACCCGCAGACACGGGAGCTCGTCGAGCAGAACGTGCCACTCGGACGCATCGGCCACCCCGACGACGTCGCCGGGCTCACTCTCTTCCTTTGCTCGCGCGCCGGCTCCTACCTCACCGGCGCCGTGATCCCGCTCGACGGAGGCATCACGGGTTGTAACTGAGGCAACTCGCGGCCTAGACTCGGCGATGCTTCGCGGCCTTCCTCGTCATGCGGGTGTGAATTCGAGCGTGCGACAGGCGCCTGGGCGTGCTTGGAGACGGTGCTGCAACGTGGCTGCTCGCCCGCACCGTTGGGCACACGGTTAGCATCAGTGCCTGCCGAACCGGGCATTCTGACAGGAGAAGGTGAAAATGGGTAGAGCAGCGTGGCGGCGACGGAAGACGGCTCTGCTGATCGCGGTGGCGTTCCTAGCCCCTGGACTTGGCGTGCTCGCCTTCGCAACGCATGTGCTCAACCGTAGCGAACTGCAGACCATCGACGCCCGCTTCTCGATCCGTGGGACTCAACGGGCGCCGTCGAACATCGTGCTCGTCCAGATCGACCCCGGAACGCTTCAGAAACTCCGCGAACATCACCGGTACTCCGAGTTCCCGTTCCCGCGGGCCTACGAGGCGCACGTGATCGATCGCCTCCGCGAAGCCGGCGCGAAGGTGATCGCCGTGGACATCCAGTTCACTCAGCCAACGGACCCAACCGACGACCAAGACTTGGCCGCCGCCATCGAACGGGCGCACGGGAAAGTCGTTCTGGCGGCTACGGAAGTCGCTGCAAACGGCGAAACCAAGGTGTTCGGCGGAAGCCAGGTGCTCAGCGAATTGGGAGCTAGAGCGGCTCTCGCGAACTTCACGCTTGACACAGACGGCGAGGTCCGGCGCTTCGCTTATGCCAAGAATGGTCTCAAGAGCTTCCCAGTGGTGACGACCGAAATAGCGACCGGCAGGAGAGTTCCTGCGTCACTGTTCAGCGCTGGACCGCTGCCGATCGACTTCGTCGGACCGCCCGAAACGTTTCACCAAGAATCGTTCTACAACGTCCTCAGCGGAAAGCCGGATCCAGGCCTATTCCGCGACAAGATCGTGATCGTCGGCGCCTCGGCGCCGATCCTCCAAGACGTTCACGCGACCGCCACCACCAACGGGGCCACGATGTCGGGGCCGGAAGTCTGGGCCAACGCAAGCTCGACGCTGTTGCGGGGCGTGCCGTTGAGAAATTTTCCGGGCTGGCTCGATGTCCTGGTGATCGTGCTCCTCGGAGCGATCGCGCCGCTCGCTAGCCTGCGGCTTCGTCCGCTGCGCGCGCTTCTTGATGCTCTCGTGGCAGCCGTGGCATTCACCGTCGCCGCGCAAATCGCATTCGACAGCGGTCGGATCGTTAGCTTGGTCTATCCCCTCCTCGCGCTGGCCGCGGCTACGCTCGGGACACTGGCCGTGCTCTATCTCAGCGAGGCGATAGAACGCGAGCGCGTACACGATCTGTTCTCGCGCTTTGTCCCCGCTGAGGTGGTCGAGCAGGTAGTAGCGCGTACGGATGACAATCTCCGGCTCGGCGGGGTGGAGCGCGACTGCACCGTCCTGTTCTCCGACCTGCGCGGCTTCACCAGCTTCTCCGAGTCCCAGCCCGCAGCCCGTGTGATCACGGTCGTCAACTATTACCTCAACGAGATGACCCAAGCGATCCTGGATGCCGGGGGAACCCTGATCACATACATGGGAGACGGGATCATGGCGGTCTTTGGCGCCCCGCTGGAGCAGGAGGACCACGCCGATCGAGCGGTTACCGCCGCACGGGAGATGATCGGCCCGCGCCTGCAGAGCTTTAATGCCTGGCTCGGCGAGCAGGGCTTCGAACGCTTCGTGATGGGGGTGGGGCTCAACAGCGGCCAGGTGATGTGCGGAAACGTGGGATCTGAGCAGCGGGTCGAGTACACCGCCATCGGCGACACGACGAACACCGCCTCGCGCGTAGAGGGTATGACCAAGGGCAGCGGACACATGCTGTTCATTGCCGATACGACCCGGCAACGACTGCACGATCCGCCCGAGAACCTCGTCCTGGTCGGTGAGTTTGAGATTCGTGGTCGGACCAGCAAGCTCGCAGTGTGGACGATCAGCCCGTCGGGCGGCGACGGCGATCGCGGGGGCGAGGAGCCTGTGCCTCAAGCCGAACGGCAAGCTGCGGGCTGATCTCGCGCGCGCCTCAGGGCGCCTTGGCCAGGTAGCTGTGTCCCGCCTTGACCGTGATGTGACGGTGGTTGACCAGGTTGGTCACCGCCACGCGGTCTGTCGCGACACGAATCAGGGTGCCGTCGCAGAGATCCTCGGTCAGCCACCGGGTGCCAAGCACTGCCCCGGAGGCGTAGTTGCCCTTGGTCGAGTAGCTGCCATGGCCTTCGGCCCACAGCTTGCGCACCGCATGCTTGCGCGAGGCGTGCTTGGAGCTCGCGCGGGCTAGATGGCTGCGCTCCCGCGCGGTCGGGCAGACGGAGAAGTTGCCCCCCTTGAGGGTCGCAACCACGAGGCCGTCGCGACCCTGGGTCAGCTCGAACTCACCTTCGAAGAAGGTCATGGTCTGGGTGCCGCCGTGGGGGCTCGCGGTCGTGACCGACACCCTGCCGTGACTCGCGTCCACGATGGTTCCGAACGGCACCTGCCGAGCTGATGCGAGGGAAATGAAGCTCGAGGATCCGGGCAGTTTTACGAACACCCTGCCGGAAACGGGCGCCAGGTTGCCCGTCACGCCCAGCGTTGGAGCCGGCAGCGCCACCGCCACATTCGCCAGGACGCCCGAGGAGGCCGTCACGCTGCTGGCTGCTTGACCGCCGCCGCTCGGCACGACCGGCGGGACTGCATTGGCAGGCGCAGTCAGGTAGGTGTAGAGCGGGCCCTGCGTGGAGGTGCCGTTTTTGTCCGTCACCGCCACTTCATCCCCACCGGCTTCCGTCGGCGCCGTGGTGGCCTTGATTTCCGTCGCCGAGACGACCGTCACCGAGGCCGCTGCGCTGCCGATCTTGACCGTGGCGCCGGCGAGGAACCCGCTGCCCTCGATAGTCACCGGGGTGCCGCCTGAGCTCGAGCCGGAGGTGGGGGCGATGCTCGTGACAGTTGGCGGCGGCACTGGGGGACTGCCCAGGAACGTCCACACCGCCCCCAGCCTGCGCTTGTCGTAAGCGCCGCCCACGAGCATGGTCCCACCGTCGGAAGACAGCGCCACGCTCGTGCCGAACCGGCTCTTGCCGATCTCGGTCGCGCCAGCGGACGGCGAACCTTGTTGCGTCCAGCTCGTCCCCGAGCGCGTGAACATCCATGCCGCCCCGAGATGCCCATCGTCGCTCGGCCCTCCGATCAGAGCCGTTTGGCCATCGGAGGACAGCGCCGAGCTGTAGCCGAATTCGCCCGCGCCGCTCTCCTCCGCGCCGCCTTGGAGCTTTTCGCCCTGCTGGGTCCAGCTCGTGCCCGATTGCGTAAACACCCACGCGGCTCCGAGATTGCCGTTGTCGCCGCGCCCGCCGATCAACGCGGTGCTGGCGTCGCCCGAGAGCGCCACGCTGAAGCCGAAGCGGCCTTCGCCGATCTCTTCGCCTCCGCCGGTGAGCTTAGAACCCTGCTGGGTCCAGGTCGTGCCCGAGCGGGTGAACACCCACGCCGCGCCGGCGCGACGGGCGTCGCCGGGGCCACCGATCAGCGCAGTGTTGCCATCTGAGGACAGTGCGACGCTCTTGCCAAAGTAGCCTACGTGGCTCTCCCCGCCGCCTCGGAGCTTTTCCCCCTGCTGGGTCCAGGCCGTGCCCGAGCGGGTGAACACCCACGCCGCCCCGTGGCCGCCTTTGTCGGAGCCCCCACCGATCAGCGCGGTTTCGCCATCCGCCGAAAGCGCCACGCTGCGGCCGAAGTGCCCTGCGCCGACCTCTTCGCCGCCCGTGAGCTGGGCCTGCTGGCTCCAGGTCGTGCCCGAGCGGGTGAACACCCACGCCGCCCCGAGGTAGCCGTCGTTGCGCGGACCGCCGATCAGCGCGGTGTTGCCATCGGCGGACAGAGCGACGCTCCGACCGAAGCCGCATCTGTCAGATTCTTCGTTCACTTCTTGGACGCACTGCCCTTCAGCTCCGCCGCCCTGTTCGCGTCCCGTCAGCTTCTGGCCCTGCGGCGTCCAGATCGAGCCCGACCGCGTGAAGACCCACACGGCACCGGCGACGCTGCTTTCGTTGGGCGCGCCGATCAGCGCCGTGCTGCCGTCGGCCGACAGGGCCACACTGAATCCGAACTGGCCCTCTCCCGCCTCCCCGCTGCCTTTGAGCTCTTCGCCCTGCTGGATGAGCGGGTCGATCACCACAGGGAAGCGGGCGCCCGTGGTGTCCACGTGCAGCAACAGCTTCCCAGCGTGAAGCGCGAGCCAGCTGCGCAGCGTGCGCCCGCTGGCGTCGGTGGCGGTGAGGTCTCCGTAGCGAAGCGGGTGCGCTCCGGCGTGGCCGAGGGTGATGCCTTGCCCGCCGGCCGACAGCGAGGCGTGCGCGTTGCCCGAGAGGGTCATCAAGAGGGTCATAGGACCGGTCGGGTGGGCAGACGGCGAACGCGGGACTGTGAAGCCCTGCTCGAGGCCCAGTGGTCCGTTGAGATACCACTCGCTCACCCCGGCCTGGGCGTAGATCACACGGTTCGCCTGGGCGCTTGGTGTGACGTGACCGAGGGATCGAAGGGACGTTCCGTAGCCCATCGCGCGCAGGCTCAGCCCCAGCCGGAGCGCGCCTGAGCCGAGCACCACACCGGAGCGGTCAAAGCGGATGTGCAGACGCTGCGGTCGGCTGACCGCCTGCAACCAACCGCCCGAGGCCCGCACGCGGTAGGCGGGGCTTTCCGCACCGAGCTTTCCGGAGACCGGGGCCTGCGCCGCCAGCGGCAGGCTTGAGAGTCCCTGCGAGGAGGGACTCCCGGCGCGCGCGCCGGACAGCACCGAGGCATGCTTGACGGCCGGACCCTGCGCCAACACCGCACCCAGGAGCAGGCACAGCAAGGCGGCGCCGATCAGATCGTGCCATCGCAGCACGGCCCTGGGTGATCGCGCGTTCAGCTCGGCTACCGAGCGACCCATCGCTGTTTGCAGGGGCCAGATAGGCCCGGACACCTCCTCCCCCCGGTCGTCGCGTCCCAATCCCCGTCGGCACGTCGAGCATGCGAGCCCCTCCCGCGCCGCGAGCTACCAGACTTCATCCACAGGTACCGTAGCCCGGGGACTACTCGAAGTCAATGGACGTATGGCCAAAGTGTCCGCAGGCGGCCTATTCGCGCCTCGGCGAGCGCCAGACGCGCGGCGGCGCGTCCCGGCACGCCGTGCACCGCTCCGCCCGGGAACGTCGCCGCGCTGCCTAGGTACAGGCCACGCACCGGCGTGCGGTAGGGGACGAGCGACGGGATGGGACGGAACATGACCTGGTCTAGGGAGTAGCTGCCACCGCCGACGTCGCCGCCGAGAAGATTGGCGTTGCGGCGCTGCAGATCGGCTGGCCCGAGGACGTGGCGGGCGAGGATGCGCTCCTGAAAGCCGGGGGCGAAGCGCTCTACCTGGGCCTCCATTCGCTCTACGTGGCGATCACTCTCATTGTCCCAGTCGACGAGTTGGGGCCCGTGCGTGTATGCCCAAGCGGTGTGCCGTCCCGCCGGGGCGCGCGAGGGATCGGCGATCGACTGCTGGCCGAGCAGCATGAATGGGCGCTCGGGTAGCTCGCTCCTCATGACTGTCGTCTCAAGGACCTCGGGCGCGGACCCACCGACGTGGACGGTGCCGGCTTCGCGGGCCTCCGGCGCGGTCCAGGGAATCGGGCCGTCGAGGGCCCAGTCGATCTTCAGTGTCGCCGGTCCTCGCCGGTAGCGGCGAAGGGCCTCGGCGTAGACCGCCGGCAGCTCACTGCCGGCGAGTGTGGCCAGCGCGCCGGGCATCACATCAGCGACCACGACGGGGGCCGCGAGGCGCTCACCGCCGGCCAGCTCTACACCTGTGACACGGCCGCGCTCCACCACGAAGCGCGTGACCGCGGCAGCGGTGCGCACCTCGCCGCCGAGCTCTCGCAGGAGGGAGATGAGCGCATCGGTGAGTCTGCCGGCGCCGCCCTCGGGGCTCGGCCAGCCCACCCCGTGGCCGAGCAGGTTCAGGTAGGCGGCGGCGATCGCGCTGCCGGCGCCAACCGGTGGCACGTCAGAGTGCATCGCCGAGCCGTAGAGCCACGCGCGCGTCCCGTCGTCGTCGAAAAGCTCCTCGCCGAGCGCCTGCGCGGGCATGAGCACGAGCCGCGCGAAGTCGAGCATCCCGCGTGGACCCAGACCCGTTGCGAGCCGCGCGGCCCCTCGCACAGGCGGGAAGGCTCCGAGCATCGTCTGGCACAGGGCGTCGAAGTGGCGCATGAACGGCGCCGCGAAGGTGCGCCAGCGCTCGCCGTCGCCCCGGTGGATTCGATCCAGGCTCTCGGCGGTGCGATCGAGGTCGTGGTGGAGAGCGACGGCCCTGCCATCGGGGAGTGGGTGGGCACAACAGACCGCCGGATGGATCCAGCGCAGCCCGTGGCGGCGCAGGGGCAGGCGGGCGAACACCGGCGAGGCCGCACCCGCCGGGTACACCGCGGAAAAAGTGTCGTGACGGAACCCGGGAAGCGTGAGCTCCTCGGTCGCCACCGCGCCACCGGGACGTTCGGCCGCCTCGAGAACTAGCACGCGCCATCCCGGTTGCGCCAGCGTGATCGCCGCCGCGAGCCCGTTGGGACCAGACCCGACCACAAGCGCGTCGTAGCTCATGAGCGCAAGCATATGTATGTCGGTCAGGCGGCCGTCCTGGACACCGGCGGCCCGGTGACACATAATGGCCGACCAGTGCGCCACCAGAGCTCTGTCACATCGCTGTCGTGGATCCCGTCCGAGGCGGTCGAAGGTTCGACGCGGCTGGCCTTCGAGACGGGCTTGGCGCACTACGACGCCCCACCTCCCGACGTCCTCGACGACATCGAGGCGCTGCGGGTCGAAGATCGCTTCCGATTTGCCAACGTCCTACGAGCATGGGTGCAGACAAACGACTCGGGGCGCATCACCGACTGCGGCTTCGACGGAGGCGGCCTGATGGGCAGCACGTCGATGAAGGTTGGTCCCGTGGTGCGTACCTTCGAGGCGATTGGGCTGCCCGACATCGCCCAGAAGCCGGTCCGAGGCGATGGCTGGGTCCGGTTCGTGCAGACCGCGGGCGGCCGCACCGGTGTACCGGCGCCCCGCCGGGTCCGCCGCCGCCCGTTCATCCAGTGGCAGGCCCCGCTGGTGTGGACGACGCTGTCGCTCACGATCTACGCCGACGGCAAGGTCAAGGGCGCGCTCACGGGCGCGAGCCGCTTTCCCCGACACTGGATATACGGCGACGACGGACGCCTGACCCACAAGTCCGGGCTCGCCGACTTCAAGGACTGGTACCGCAAGTCCTTTGGCCGTCACACCCCGTGGGGAGACACGGACTCCGAGGCGCTCGTGACCGCGGTTGAGACCGCCCTCGAGCGTACACTGTCGGCGCAGATCATGCAGGGCGGCGCCAAGCCGTCGATCCGGCGCGTGAAGGCCGGCACAGCGCTGGTCACCCAGGGTGAAGCCGGGTCGGAGGTCTTCCTGCTGCTCGACGGTGTGCTGCGCGTCGAGGAGGACGGAAAGCGACTCGCCGAGTATGGGCCGGGTGCGCTGCTTGGGGAGCGCGCTCACCTCGAAGGCGGTGCTCGAACCTCGACGCTCGTGGCCGTGACGCCATGCCGGGTCGCCGCGGTCGAGGCGGCGGAGCTTGATCGCGGGGCGCTCCAGGAGCTCTCCAAGGATCATCGCCGGACACGCCCCGACCGGAGCTGAACCGGTTGCAGATCCACTTCTGCGGCGTGCGGGGATCAACCCCTGCGCCCGGCATCGACTTCGTCCGCTACGGTGGCCACACCTCGTGCGTGGCGGTGGCGCATGACGGCGCCCCCGCGCCGACCCTGATCCTCGACGCGGGTGCCGGACTGCAGACGGTCTCGAGCCTGCTCGCCGGGGCGCCGTTCGCGGGGACGATCCTCCTCACGCACGTGCATTGGGATCACACCCTCGGGCTGCCGTTCTTCGCCGCGGGAGACCGGGCAGACGCGCAGGTCACTGTGCTGGTTCCCGAGCAGGAGAGCGGAGCAGAGGCCGCGGCTGTGCTCGCCGGAATGATGTCCCCGCCCTACTTCCCGATCGAACCAACCGAGCTCAGGGGGCAGTGGACGTTTGCGACGATCGCGCCGGGCGAGCGGCAGATCGAGGATTTCGAGGTCCTGGTCCGCGAGATCCCTCACAAGGGTGGTCGCACGTTCGGATACCGGTTGAGCGACGGACGCTCCACGCTCGCCTACCTGCCTGACCACTGCCCCACCCGGCTCGGCCCCGGCGAGGACGGCTTCGGCGAGTACCACGCGGCGGCCATCGAGCTGGCCCAGGGCGCCGACGTCCTCGTGCACGACGCGCAGCTCTTTCCCGAGGAGCTCGCCACCGAGGCGGATTGGGGGCACGCGATCGCCGACTACGCCGTCGAGCTCGCCCGGCGAGCCGAGGCACGATCGGTCGTGCTCTTCCACCACCGGCCTGACCGCAGCGATGTGGCGCTCGACGGACTCGCGCGGCGCTTCAAGGACGTCGCTCCCAATGTGACCGTGGCTGCGGAGGGCGTGGTGCTCAACCTGTGAGTGCGGACGGCTCGCCCTAGGCGCCGCGCCTCGGTCCCGCGCTTTGGACGCGGTCGGCAAGCGGTGAGAGTACGCACGAGCTTTGGCCGGCCGGCGCGCGATCGCGGTCCGTCGCGAGACGGAGCGCTGGGAGCATGAGCCCGAGCCCGCCTCGAGGTCTACGAGCCGCCTAGCGACGAGAGCGTCTGTCCCTTCCACTACACAAACCTGTTCGCAGGCGACGGTGAGTATGGTTGGCGGATGGACGAGCCTTTCGTCATGAACGTGGCCGACGCACCAGCGCTCAGCCACTCCCGCCGAGCGACCATCATCGACTTCGAGCCCGACGATGCGCCGTGGCCGGAAACGGGCGTGAACATTCAGGTCATGGAGCCGGGGCAGCCCAACTGCCGCTATCACTCGGAGCCGGTGCAGGAGGATTTCTTGGTGCTGCACGGAGAGTGCATCGTCATTCTCGACGGCGAGGAGCGGCCACTGCGACAGTGGGACTTCGTGCACTGTCCGGCCGGGGTCGAGCACGTGTTCGTGGGCGCGGGCGATGGGCCTTGCGCTGTGCTGATGAGCGGTTCGAGGCGGAGGGATGAGGCGCACTATCCGGTCAACGACGTCGCGGCGAAGTACGACGCGTCCGTCACCAGCGCTACCGATGAGCCCGCCGAGGCCTACGCGGACTGGCGGCGGGAGCCACGGCGCCCGATACGGTGCCCGTGGCCGCTCCAGTGACCAGGCAGCTGGAGCTGCGGCATATACATCTGGGCACCTACCTAGATGAGACGACGGCGAACATCATGAGCATCATGATGTTCTCGAGCGCGCGCGAGCCGGCCGCAGCCGTCTATCCCGACAGCGACAAGATCGGCGTGTGGCCAGACAATCCACGGGACAACGTGATGCTCCGCCGTGCCGACGGCGCCGTCGGCTACTGGGACGGCGAGCGCTAGCACCGGCAGCGCCACCGACCTGGGCCTGGTGCTCGCCGCCCAGAGCTGCCGCTCGTGGCGTTCCTTCTCATCGGTGGCGTGTGGGCGGATCGGCTGCCGCGCCACCGGGTGATGATCGTGACCGATCTCGTGCGCTTCACCCCACGGCCCTTGAACCGCCGACGGCAGACCTACTTCCCGGTCACGGTGGTGATCAGTCCCTCGGCGAAGCGCGGCTTGCCGCCGTCCCGCGACGTCCCTTCTCACCGGCCCGCCAGGCCGCGTGAAGCGCGCCGCGGTATACCCACACCACCCGCGGGGCATCGTTGTGCGTAAGCTGCGCATCGCGTGGACTTCCTCGTTGCCAAGGACGACCTTCACCGCTGTCGCTTCCTCGACGCCGCCGCGCCAGATCTCGAGCCCGGCCAGGCTCTGCTCGAGGTCAGCGCGTTCGGCTTGAGCGCGAACAACATCAGCTACGCGATGTTCGGGCAGGCGATGTCCTACTGGAGCTTCTTCCCCGCCGATGAAGGCTGGGGCCGAGTACCCGTTTGGGGGTTCGCGGAGGTCGCGAGCACCCGCAACGACGCGCTTCAGGAGGGCGCCCGCGTGTATGGCTACCTGGCGCCGTCGACGACTCTCGTCGTGGCCCCGGCGCGCGTGGACGAGCACGGGTTCATCGATGGATCGACCCATCGAGCGGCCCTGCCCTCCGCCTACAACTCCTATGTCCGCGTCGACGGCGACCGCTCGTATGACCCCCGCTACGAGGACCAGCAGATGCTCCTGCGTCCCCTGTTCTTCACGTCGTATCTGATCGATGACTTTCTGCACGACGGCGTCCTTGAGAGCGCCAGCACGGTCGTTCTGTCCAGTGCCTCGAGCAAGACCGCAAGCGCGCTGGCCTTCCTGCTCGCCCGCAGGGAGGGCGTCGAGGTCCTCGGGCTGACCTCGCCTCGAAGCGTCGAGTTCACCCGCGGGCTCGGCGTGTATGACGACGTCGTCGCCTACGAGGACGTCGACTCGTTGCCGCAGCGGGACGCGGTCTACGTCGACATGTCCGGAGACTCAGCTGTGCGCAGCGCAGTTCATGAGCGCTACGGTGCGCGGCTGGCTCACTCGGCCGTCGTCGGCGCGACGCACCACGACCGGATGGGCGATGTCCCCGACTCGCTCCCCGGGCCGAGCCCGGCGTTCTTCTTCGCCCCCGATCGGGTCGCCAAGCGCTCGAAGGACTGGGGGCGCGACGGTCTGGAGCGACGGCTCGCCGACGCCTGGGCTCCTTACGTGCAGTGGACGGGAGGGTGGCTGGAGGTCATTCACGGCAGCGGGCCGCAGGCCCTGGAGCAGGCGTACCTCGACCTCCTCGACGGTCGTATCGACCCGGCCAAGGCGCACGTGCTCTCGATCTAGTCCAGGTCCCGCCAACCAGCCTGTGCGGCTCGCTCATCCGGGTTCTGGCGCGGGCGGCGGCTCGCGCGATGGTCGATGATCCGCGCGAGCAGGAGGCTGGCCTCAAACAGCAGGTACAGCGGGACCGTCTCGAGTATCAGCGTCACGGCGTCGCCCGGGAGCAGCGCCGCCACTGCTCCACAGGCGAGGATCGCGTAGCGGCGGTTGTGCCGCAGCTGGCGGGTCGTGACGATCCCCGCACGCGTAGCGGCGAGGATCCCGACCGGGACCTGGAAGACGAGTCCCATCGCGAGCAGAGTGACGGCGGCAAAGTGGTAGTACTGATTCGCCTGCACGAGCACGTTGAACTCGCCGCTGTTGAAGTTCTGAAAGAAGCGCACCGCGGCAGGAAGCACGACGAAGTATCCGAACATGACGCCGGCTACGAACAGGAACGGGATCGCGAGCATCAGCGGCGTGGCGATGCGCTGGTGGCGTGGACTGAGCGCCGGCAGCAAGAAGCCGTAGAGCTCGTAGAGCACGATCGGCAACGCGAGGATCAACGCGAATATCAATGCGACGCCGATCGTCGTGGTGAACGGCTCGCCGATCCCGAGCGTCACCGGCTTATCACCCTGTGGCGGCACCGACAGGCGCCTGATCGTCCGCCGCAGTTGCGGGCCGAGCGCTTGAAGCGAGCCGCGCGTTGCGGGCGAGGCGCCGCTGCCCGGACGCTCGAGCGTGGCGAGGACGATCTGGAGCTGTGTCGCGAGGGCCAGCGTGCTCTGCTGAGCGGTGTATGTGGCGCCGAGAGGGCCGTTGCCGGCGCGCACCTGCTTTTGCGTCTGGCGCGCGAGCGGCGCGTTGATGATGTGAAGCAACGCATGGTTCTGCCACATGCAGAAGCCGAATGCGACCGCGATCGCCGCCAGCGATACGATCAGGCGCGTGCGCAGCTCAGTCAGATGACCGACAGTGCTCAGCCGAGCCGTGTGATCGATATGTCCGGCAGCTACAGCCATGATTTCTCCGGTGGTATTTCAGGGTGAATGGTAGGCGCACGGTTGAGGAGAAACTCGCACTCACCATGAAAGCTGGAAGTCCGCGCCTCATGCTTCAAGCGCACCGCGTCGTCCGTGGCGCGCGGTGCGCTTGAGCACGTGCGTTGCGTGGTATGTCAGGCAGCCGGCGGGCGGGGCTGGCCGATGGACGTGACGACGGGCGTCGGGGCTGGGGCGCTGCCCGTTGCCGGGGTGGCCGTCTGCTCCTCTGCGACCAGTGAGGGAGGCGTGCTCTCGCCGCTCAGCGACTCCTTGAAGCCGCGCATCCCTGTTCCCAGCGACCGGCCCATCTCGGGCAGCCGCTTGGCCCCGAAGACGAGCAGCAGCAGGATCAGCAGAAAGGCGATGTGAATTGGATTGTCAAGTCCCATGCGGATTTTCTCCCAAGGTCGGTATCCCACGCCGCTGCGGAATGGGCTGTTGGTAGGACTACGTGACCGCGCCGCTGATGGATCATCGGCGCCGTCAGTCGGGGCGCTATGCCTTGATAAGGGAACCCGCCCTGGCCAGCACTTCGGCCTTGGTCAGCGGCCGGTCGAAGCCCTGGTTGGGCGTGGGGCTCTTGCCGATCAGCAGGTCGATCGCGGCCGCGTGGCGCGCCTCGATCTGCACGATGCTGCCGGCGGAGGCCAGCACCTGCTTTGACTGCAGCGACGGCGCCGCCCCGTTGTAGGCGCCGACACCCGTGTTCTCCAGCACGGAGGCCAGCGTCAGGAACGAGCTTTCGTTGGTGACGGGAAACACGAACCGGGGTTTGTTCACGGGAGTGCCACCCAGTTGCTTGATCGCGGCCACGAGCGCCGCCACGTGCTCTGTCTCCTCCGCGCCGAACTGCGTCGCGTAGGCCTTGGCCTCGCCGCTGAGGCCAACCTGCTTGCCCTTGACCGTGTAGAAGTCGGCCTCCAGATACTCCAGGGTGAGGGCGAAGTTGAGGATTTCCGCATCCCCGCCGCCGGTTGCGGCGAACGCCTGTGAGACGAACGGCGCCACCGATCCCATGCCGTAGACGGCGCCGGCGGCAAGGCTACCACGCAGGATGAAGCTCGCGCGGGTCATACCGTGAACCTCGCAAGCCGCCAACTCAGGGTTGGCGATGTCGTAATTGCTCATTTTGGCTCCTCTCAGTAACTCGTTGAAGGGTTCAGGCCAGGAACGGTTTGACCACCGCGAGGACCGTTGACATGTCAGCCGGTGTCGCGAAGGCGCCCTGCGGGGTGACGGACTTTTTGACCAGCGTTCCCAGCGTCGCCGCGTGGCGCGCCTCGACCGTGTGGATCGCGAGCGCTGACGCCAGGACTTCTGCGTTCCGGATGTTGGCCGCCTGACCCAGATAGGCGGAGGCACCGAGATTCTCGACGGTATATGCGAGCTCGGCGACCTGAGTTGCGCTGGTGATCGGGAACTTTCCGTTCGGCTTGGCCGCCGGGGTCCCACCCAGCTTTTCCACAGCGCCTTTGAGCGCTTCCACATGCGTGGCCTCTTGGCGGCCGAAGTCCTTGATCAGGGCGCCAACCTTGCCGTTGAACAATCCGGAAGCTACGACCCTGCCATAGAACTCCGTCTCGAGGTACTCGAGCGTGAGCGCGTAGTTGAGGATGGCGAGGTCCCCGGTGGCACTGCTCGACGTGGACGCGCTCGAGGTTCCAGCAGGCGCGGCCGCTGTCGACGCGGTCTCTTTGCTGCTCCCGCAGGCGGCAAGCACGAACGCGCCGAAGCTCGCGGCGCCGGCGCCGCCAACCATCTTCAAGAACCGCTTGCGGTCGACGTCGTCGCGCACGAGTCGCTCGACGATCCCGGCCGGCTGCGGCGCGGACTCCTCAATCGGTGGACTTGGCATCTTGGCACCTCCGGTTAGCGACGTTGGGGACATGGCTCGATCCGAGCCCTGCCTTTCAGACCTCCTGCGAGCGGTTTGCTCACGGGTTCTTTTCACTACTTCGCGGCCGGGGCGAATCTGGATCACCCCGGCGCCGCGTCCTGCAAGAAATGAGTCGGCGGACAAGCGCTGCCTGACGGCACAGGAGCTCCGTCAGGCAGCGCAGGCGCTCGCGCCTCAGCCGATGATGAAGCCGGTGCCTTTCACGGCTGCGAGCACCTTGGCCGCCGTAAACGGCGTGTCAAACGCACCGTCGGGGGCGATGGCTTCGCCACTGGGGTCGTTCAACAGGCCGATCACGCTCGCGTGACGAGCCTCGATCGTGAGAATCGACACGGCAGCCTTGACGTACTTGGGCTGTGTGATGTTCAAGGCCTGCCCCGAATAGGCGTGCACGCCGGTGTTCTCGAGCACCTGAGCGGTCTTCATGAACATTGCGGCGTTCGTGTTTGTGCCTTTGAAGTCGAATTTCGGCGACTTGGCGGCCTTCGAGCCCAGCGCACTCTTGAGGAATTTCACGTGTTCGTTCTCATCTTTCGTGACCACCTTCAGGAAGGCTGCGGCCTGGGAGCTGAGGGGCAGGTTCGCAGCGGTCGCACCGTTGTAGAACGCGGCCTCCAGGTACTCGAGCGTGAGGGCGTAGTTGAGGATGCCGATGTCGCCCTTGCCGAATGAACTGGGGGGACGCCCGTTGCCGGTCGCGGCCAGGGCGCTCGGCGCGAGCGCCGACAGGACCGCGCCGCCACTCATCGCCGCACCACCGGCGATGCCGGCCTTCTTGAGAAAGCTCAGGCGCGTGTCGCCGGAGACCTCCTCAGCCGCCGCGCGAATCGCGCAGTCAGCGTCGACCTCATCAAGATTGATCGTGTAACTCATAGATTCTCCCCTATCGGGTTGCCGGATGACGGCCTCCCGGAGATATCTCCTGGTCGCGCCGCTGACCTCCCTATACGTGGGACGACCCGCGGCGGATCACTGGCGGCCCGCACCTAGCCGCTCGCGCGGGGGCGTGCCTCGCGCACGAGGCGGCGCATTCCCTTCAGTTCGCCCGTGACGACAATATGCCTGTCGGAGAGCTCCATTGGGCGTACGCTATTGACAGATGTTCGTCGAGACCAGCATCACGCGGTCGCCGCTTGCGCCGCTGTGGGGCGAGCTGCGCTATAGCGGCGAGCTCGCCCGCCTGCTGGCCGATGGCGAGTTGCGTAGCCCGCGTCGCCGGGTCGATGCTCAGCCCGTGCTCTTGATCCCCGGCTTCATGGCGGGTGACGCCTCCTTGACGATGTTGCGGGCTTGGCTGCGACGCCGCGGACATCGAGTATCGGTGAGCGGCATGCGCGCGAATGTCGACTGCGCCGGGCAGATCGTAGGGCGCTTGGAGACGCAGCTGCGAACGCTCGCATCCGAGACCGGTCGACCGGTGTTCCTGATCGGCCAGAGCCGCGGAGGCGCGCTGGCGCGCTCCCTTGCCGTGCGCAATCCCGACAGCGTGTGCGGGCTGGTGATGCTGGGATCGCCGGTCCGCGATCCGCTCGCTGTCTCCGCGCCGGTGTTGCGAACGGTGCGCTGGCTGGCACGGCTTGGCGACCTCGGGCTCCCGGGCGTGTTCTCCAGCAGTTGCAAGGACGGCACCTGCTGTGCGAGCTTCCGGGACGATCTGACGGCTCCGCTGGCCGCGGGTATCGAGGCGGTCGCCGTGCACTCGCGCAGCGATGGCATCGTCGACTGGAGGGCATGCATGGACCCGCACGCACAGCCGGTCGAGATCGACTCAAGCCACATTGGCATGTCGGTCCACCCGGGCGTCTACAGGGTGCTTGAGCGCGTGCTCGACGCATCCGGGTGAGAAGCATGGAGTGGATGAGCCCGATCGACTCGTCGTTTCTGCACATCGAGAACGACACCACGCCGATGCACATCGGCGGCGTGAGCATCTTCGAGGGTCCACCGCCGCCGTTTGCGGACCTGCGGGCGATGGTCGCCGGCAAGCTCGACCTCGTCCCGCGCTACCGGCAGAAGGTCCGCTTCGTGCCGCTCTCCGTCGGCTCTCCCACGTGGATCGAGGATCCCCATTTCAGCCTCGACTACCACATCCGTCATACCGCCATCCCCGCTCCGGGCACGGACGAACAGCTCCGCCAGATGGCCAGTCGGGTCTTCTCTCAGCATCTCGACCGGAACAAGCCGCTGTGGGAGCTGTGGACCGTCGAGGGCCTGCAGTCCGGTCGCTGGGCGCTGCTGTCGAAGGTCCATCACTGCATGGTCGACGGCGTCGCGGCAACCGATCTGATGTCTGTCATGTTCTCCGACACGACCGCCCGCTCGCCCGCGCGGGCATGGGCGGCGAGACCCGAGCCATCCGGCCTCGAGATCCTGATCCGCACGATCGCGCGACGCGCGAGCCCGGCGGGACAGCTGGACTCCCTCAGGCACGCGCTGAGCACGCCACGGGCAACACTTCGCTCGCTCGGCGAGATCGTGCGGGCGACCGCGGCGGCCGGTCCCAGTTTGCGACCGGTGGCGGCGTCGTCGCTGACAGGTCCGATCGGGCCACATCGGCGCTGGAGCTGGGCGGACGTTCGCCTCGCCGACGTAAAGGCAGTCCGCGTCGGCCTTGGCGGGACGGTCAACGACGTCGTGCTCACGCTGATCACGAACGGGTTTCGCGAGCTGCTCGAGTCCCGCGGCGAGCAGGTCGCAGACGATCGCGTGGTCCGCACGATGGTCCCAGTGTCGGTGCGCCGGCGGGGGGAGACGGGCGTCTACAACAACCGCGTGTCCGCCGTGTTCGCCGGCCTGCCGGTCGGGCTCGCAGACCCGGCGCGACGCCTGCAGCAGATCCGTGCCGAGATGGACGGCGTCAAGGAGTCAAGGCAGGCGGTCGCCGGGGACGTGCTGACCTCGCTGTCGGGTTTTGCGCCGCCGGGCCTGCTCGCCCTCGGAAGCCGGCTGGTCACTCTCTCTCCGCGACTGAACATGCACACGGCCACGACGAACGTGCCGGGCCCGCAGGAGCCCGTGCAGACGCTCGGGCGCCGCATGCTCGAGTCCTACCCCTTCGTGCCTGTTGTCGGTTCGATCCGAATCGTCGTCGCGATCTTCTCCTACGACGGCGGCCTCTACTTCGGCGTCACCGGCGACTACGACGGCGCCCCCGACATCGACGTCCTGACCGCAGGCATCAAGCGGGGCATGAACGATCTGCTCGCGCTCCTGCCCCAGCCGCGACGTGCTCGGCGCAACGGTCGCAAGCCCACCGCAGAGCGGACCCG
>Ga0182024_10011501_pt1 | contig 17734 bp, 16 predicted proteins | sample P32metaG_FD_120480 | JGI IMG/M metagenome (GOLD analysis project Ga0182024, IMG submission 120480) | Permafrost microbial communities from Stordalen Mire, Sweden - P3-2 metaG (Illumina Assembly) | ecosystem: Environmental > Terrestrial > Soil > Wetlands > Permafrost | place: Sweden: Stordalen... | reverse complement strand
CGAGATTTGGGCAAGGAACGGGACCGGTTATCGGGACTAATTGACAAATTTGCGGCGGGAGGGGCGGCAGGGTGTACGAGGAATCCGCATAGTTTCTTTGGGAAGATGACGCCGGAGGAGTGGGCGATTTTAATGTACAAACATCTTGACCATCATTTGCGCCAGTTTGGGGTGTGATCGTCTCGAAAAGGGCCCTTGGTGCGACACGCGTTCTCTCCTCAGAATTGCCGGAGTAGTGGTAATCTGTTTCGACGAGCCGCGGAACTGTCGAGGCTCCGACCCTTAAATCTGTTAGGAGGCGATCTTGGCTGTATCCATCTTCCACATTGGGCTACCGCTGGATCATCCATCGATCTCGGTAGAGGAGCGCACAAAGATCGCGAAAAGGTTAAGTGACCTACGGGAACGGATGACACGAGCTGGCTATAAGTACGAAATCACCCATGCCTCGCCCGAGACCGGCCTCGATGGTTTCAAACATCAATTAAGAACGCAACCCTGCGATGGCGTCCTGATCGGAGGTGCCGTAGTAGGCGATCCTGCGATGAGTTACTTCATGGAGCAAATCATCGACGCAACTCATGAAGTGGTCCCTAAAGCGAAAATTATGTTTTACAACCACTCAGTCGATGTACTCGCAATTGTTGAGCGCTGGTTCGGATCTCGGTCTGACTAATGGCCTGCTGTTTCACAATGGGTAAGTTTTGCAACGCCAGCGGAAGGCCCCGAAACTGCGGATCTCAGAGTTGCAAAACTCAGTCGCAAAATAGAGCGCAAAGGGACTCCCAGCGGCCCGGTACCTGGTGTTCGGAGGCGCTGCAAAACTCTGTTGCAAAAGTCAGGCAATCCACTTGGCTGGTTTGTCGGAATGTCGTGGAACTGACCAGCACTGCCCACCGATCGGTCTCTATCGATATGGCGGCACTGCAAGGTTGAAAATCGCGGTCTTCGGCCATTGCGCGTCGCCGATCGTGATTTTCGTGCGCCCCGCATCCGCGATGCCCATCGTCCGCAGCGGAACGCGCACGTCGAAGAAGTGTTCTCCAGCCTGAACCAACGGATCGGGATGTAAGCCCGCGCTCGCCTGGAAAATCATCTGGTCGGCGCGCTCTAGCATAAGCCAATACGCCACGTAATGCCGATGACTGTTGGCGCGGCCGCTCTGATCGAAGGTCGCCTGGTCTCCGATGTTCGCGGTGGCGTGCAACACGAACTCGCCAACGCCGGAAACACCGACCTTCATCACTGGCCATCCCATGGGCGGCTTCTCGGCCTGGCTGCCGGGCGCAGGGATCGGCGTCGACGATTCAATCCGAATATATAAACACGACCTCATCGTAAGTTGCCCGCACCCGCCAGCCCCGCTTGGCCGCTTCCGCCGTATCGAATGCCCGAGCGACGTTCTGCCATGGCGCCCCGGCGCGCTCGAAGGCTCCGGCGGCCGGCGGAATCATCGCATAAACCGAGTCTGCGGGGAACGCCTTATCGCTAAAAACCTGGTCCTTGATCTTCCGGCGCCCGTCTTCCTTCACCAAACGCATGCTCAGGAATTGGTCTTTGCCAATTTGTCCGAGCAACGCCGCCTCGTCTCCCTGCACGAAAGTCTTGGACGTCGTGTAATGCGCATCGGGACGCGGGCGCAGATAGGGCCGCATCTTCTCCGCGTTCGACGCGGATTCGCGAGACCACAACCGCACCCAGGTGTTCGCGTCGCCGCTTTGCTCGGCCTTCTCCATCTGCCTGTATACGGCGAGGACCTGGTCCTCAGGGTTCTGCGCCCGGCACCCGACCGTGCAGATCAAGAAGCAAAGAAGAGTCCGCGTCTGCCCGATTATATCGGTGGGATTAGCGCCCAGCTTTATCCCGGCGTGGTCGGCGGAGACGCCCTCTTTACCCCAGATTCACTGCCCACCAGCCACCAGCCACCGTTCACGCAACTCCCTCACCAATCTTCCTCTCCCACCCAACAACTTCCGCCACCCTGCGCGCAAAAACGCCATCCGCCCGCGCTAAGACCGCATCGGAGGCCTCTCCCGTGACAAACCCGATTCCAACCCCAATCCCTGACCGCCCGACCGACGCTCGCACTCGCGCCAACCGTGCGAACGCCCTCTCGTCCACCGGCCCGCGCACCGCCGCCGGCAAACAGCGGGCTTCCCAGAATGCCCTAACCCACGGCCTCACCAGCCGCTCCCCCGTCCTCGCCACCGAGGACCCCGCCTCCTACCAGCGCCACTGCCGCCAGTTCTTCGACGAATACCAACCCACCACCCCCACTGAGACCCAACTCACCCAGGAACTCGTCGACACCGCCTGGCGCCTCAACCGCATCCCGCACCTGGAAGCCGCCCTCCTCGACCGCGCCGACATCGACATCGTCGACGCCCACCGCGCCCTCGCCACTCTCGGCATGCACTCCCAGCGGCTCTCCCGCCAGTTCCAAAAAACCTTGGACATGCTCCGCGAAATCCAGGACGAGCGCCGTCGCGAGCAAGAGCGCGACCTCAAGCGCGCCGCAGCCCTCCTGGAACTCCATAAACACAAGGGGGTTCCCTACGACCCCGCCCAAGATGGGTTCGTTTTTTCAAAAGACCAAATCGAAGCCTTCGCCCAACGCCTGATGCGCCTCAACGAGTCGCGCCACATCGAACATGTGTTGTTCCACATGCGTCTTTCCGAGCCGCGACCACAGGGAGCGTAGATCAAACCGACCCACTACCGATTTCCCGGCTATCATAAAGAATTAGCCAAATCCAAAGGGGAAGGGACATGATTCAACTCACCGTCAATGGATCCGTCAAACAGTATGATGGCGATCCCGCAATGCCCGTGCTGTGGTACCTGCGCGATCTTCTCGAACTGACCGGCGCGAAATTCGGTTGCGGGATGGGCCTGTGCGGCGCCTGCACCGTGCGTGTGGAAGGCAAGGCCATCCGAAGCTGCGTCACCAACATGAGCGATGTTGCCGGCAAGCGCATCACCACCATTGAAGGGCTCAGCCCGAAAGGCGACCATCCTCTCCAAAAGGCCTGGCGAGCGGCCAACGTTCCGCAGTGCGGTTATTGCCAGAGCGGCCAGATTATGCAAGCCGCGTCGCTGCTCAAAGAAAAGCCCAAGCCCACGGATCGCGATATCGATGAAGCGATGCAAGGCAACATTTGCCGATGCGGAACGTATCAGCGGATTCGACAGGCGGTGAAGATGGCCGCGGGAGTGAAAGCATGAGCTCGAACAACGACTCGATCACAATCGTCAGCCGCCGCGGTTTTCTCGGTGGCGTTTTCTCCGCGGGCGCTCTCATCCTCGGCTCGCGATTTCTGCCCGTGGACGCCTTGGCCGCTCCCGAGGGCGACGCCGCCTGGCAGCCCAGCGTCTATCTCGGCTTGGAACCCGATGGCCGCGTGATCATCATCGCGCACCGTTCCGAAATGGGGACTGGCATTCGAACTTCGTTGCCGATGGTGGTCGCCGACGAACTCGAAGCCGATTGGAAGCGCGTCACCATCCAACAGGCCATCGGCGACAAGAAATACGGAGACCAGAATACGGATGGATCGAATTCGATCCGCAGCTTCTACAATCCGATGCGCCAGGCGGGCGCAACCGCTCGCACCATGCTGGAAGGCGCGGCTGCCGCGAAGTGGGGCGTGCCGGCTTCCGAATGTCAGGCGAAGAACCACGAGATCGTTCACGCCAAGAGCAACCGCAAGCTGGGCTTCGGTGAATTAGTCGCTCTGGCCGCGCAGCAGCCCGTTCCCCAAAAGGAAGACCTCAAGTTCAAATCGCCGAGCGAGTATCGCTACATCGGCAAAGACGTGCCCATCGTGGATCTCGACGCAATCACCGAAGGCCGCGCCACGTTCGGCATGGACGCGCGCGTACCGGGCATGGTTTACGCGTCCATCGAACGGTCGCCCGTGATCGGCGGGACGCTCAAAAACGTTGACGACGCCGAAGCGCGCAAAGTCCGCGGTGTTTCCCAGACTGTGACCATCGCGCCTTTCACCGCCCCTTGGGGATTTCAGCCGCTCGGCGGCGTGGCCGTAATCGCCGACAACACTTGGGCCGCGATGCAGGGCCGCAGGAAGCTCAAAGTAGATTGGGATCTGGGCGCCAACGCCGATTACGATTCCGCCGCGTACAAGAAGGCGATGCAAGAGACCGCGCGTCAGACTTGCAAGCCGGCGCGCAACGATGGCGATGTCGACGCTGCTTTCGCGAAGGCGGCCAAGACGCTGGAAGCCGAATACTACGTGCCGCATCTGGCGCACGCCTCCATGGAGCCGCCCGTCGCTCTCGCCGATTTCAAGGATGGAAAAGTTGTCTGCTGGGCGCCCACGCAGAATCCGCAGGCCGTGCAAACCACGGTTGCAAAGGCGGTGGGCATCCAGCCGGAAGACGTCACCTGTCACGTGACGCTGCTGGGCGGTGGCTTCGGGCGCAAATCGAAACCCGATTATGTCGCCGAAGCGGCTGTCCTCTCCAAGCAGCTCGGAAAACCGGTGAAGGTGGTCTGGAGCCGCGAAGACGACATCCATTTCGACTACTACCACGCCGTCGCCGCCATGTACATGAAGGCGGCCATCGACGAGAAGGGCCGGCCGACAGCGTGGCTGCAGCGCAGCGTGTTCCCGCCCATCGCTTCGCAAAACGACGCCTCGGCTCGTTATGGCAGCTTCGAACTGAGTATGGGCTGGACCGACGTGCCGTACGACATCCCGAACTTCCGCGCTGAGGTTGGGCCAGCGGAGGCGAAGGTGCGCATCGGTTGGTTGCGCTCGGTAGCCAACATCCCGCACGCCTTTGCCGTGCAGTCTTTCACCGATGAATTGGCCGCGGCATCCAGCCGCGATCGCGTGGAATATTTGCTCGATGTGCTGGGCAGCCCGCGCATTATCGACACTCGGCCTCCGAATGCCCGCAAAGCCCCCGACCCGTACGCCCTCGACACGGCGCGCATCCGCCGCGTGATCGAGACCGTGGCCGAACAGTCCGGCTGGGCGAAGAAGAAGCCTGGCCACGGCCGCGCGCTCGGAATCGCAGTGCATCGCAGCTTCCTCACCTACGTCGCTACCGTGGTCGAAGTGGAAGTGGATAACGGAAAGGTTCGCATTCCCCGCGTCGACATCGCTCTCGACACCGGCAAGGTGGTCAATCCGGACCGCGTTCGCGCGCAGTTTGAAGGCGCCGCGACGTTCGGCGCCACCGTCGCGATGATGGGCGAGATCACCGCCGCCAATGGCCGCGTCCAGCAATCCAATTTCAATAACTATCCGGTGGCGCGGATTAACGAAGCGCCGGTGGAAACGCATGTCCACATCGTCGCGAGCGACGCTCCTCCGGCCGGCGTCGGTGAACCGGGCGTCCCACCGATGTCACCCGCCATCTGCAACGCGATTTTCGCAGCCACCGGCAAACGGATCCGCGAGCTGCCGATCAAAAAGCAACTGGCCTGACGTGGCGCACGCACTCGTGCGTGCCGCGTTCACACTCGTGTGAACGATAAAATAGGATATAGTTTCAGAGCTATGTCCTGGAAAAAGATCCTCGCCCTCGTTGCGATTGCCGCGGCTCCGCTAGCCGCTCAAGCCGATCAGCCCGCGCATCACGCGCCCAAGCCGCCCAAGTCCATGCGGCTTTATATATTCGACTGCGGCGTTTTGAAACCGGCGGACGCAAAATCGTTCGGCTTCGACAAAGTCGCGGAGTTGAAGATGTCGGTGCCTTGTTTTCTGATCGCGCATCCAAAAGGAACAATGATGTGGGACGTCGGCGTGGTTCCCGATAGCGATTTCAAAGCCGACGGGAGTCCAGTGACGCAAGGCTTCATTGAGGTCGCCAAGCCGCTCAAGCCGCAACTCGAAGCGATCGGTTATGAGCCCCAGGACATTCAGTACCTCGCGTTCTCGCACTATCACATCGATCACACCGCCAACGCGAACATGTTCGCCGGTTCCACCTGGCTGGTCCCGCAGGCCGAGCGCGACATCATGTTTTCCGATAAACCCGCGCCCGTGCGCGTGGAAAAGAATTTCAGCGCGCTCAAAGACAGTAAGACCACCATCCTGCCGGCGACATCCGACTACGACGTCTTCGGCGACGGAAGCGTGATCATCAAACCGGCGCCGGGCCACACGCCAGGCCATCAGGTGCTCTTCTTGAAATTGAAGAAGACCGGACCCGTGCTGATCGCAGGCGACCTTTATCATTACAACGAAGAACGCAATACCGATCACGTTCCGAACTTCGAGTACAACAAAGAGCAGTCGCTCGCCAGCCGCGCCAAGATTGAGGAATTCCTCAAGACATCGGGCGCGCAACTCTGGATCGAGCACGACTACGCCGCGAACGCCAAACTGAAAAAATCGCCGGAATATTACGAATAGGCAGACTCGCACCATGCCGAAACTCCAGCTCACGCTGGCCTGCTGGAATTACGATCGAACGCGCGCGTTGCTTGAAGGGCGCGTCACTGTGGATGGCGTCGATCTCAATTATCTCAACCTGCCTGTCGAAGAAACATTTTTTCGAATGCTGCGGCATCAAGAGTTCGACGTGGCGGAGATGTCGCTGTCCTCCTACACGCTGTCGCTGTTCCGCGAAAACCCGCCCTTCATCGCGATCCCCATCTTTCCCTCGCGCATGTTCCGGCATTCCTGCATCTACATCCACGCAGGCAGTGGGATTCGCGAGCCGAAGGACTTGATCGGCAAACGCGTCGGCAGCCCCGAGTATCAGATGACCGCGCCGGTTTGGATTCGTGGCATCTTGAGCGACGAGTACGGCGTACCCGTCACCAGCCCTTCCTACTTCACTGGCGGCGAGGAGCAGCCCGGCCGTCCTGAGAAGATTGCGCTGTCGCTGCCGCCGGATTTTCGCGTGGAACCGATTTCCCCCACCAAGACGCTTTCGCAGATGATCGACTCCGGCGAAATCGATGCGCTCTACACCGCGCGCGCTCCGTCGACATTCGGCCGCGGTTCGGGCAACGTGCGCCGTCTCTTTGAAGATTATCAATCGGTCGAGCGCGCCTATTATCTGAAGACTAAAATCTTCCCGATCATGCACGTGGTCGTGATTCGCCGCGACGTTTATGAAAAGCATCGCTGGGTGGCCCAGTCGCTATGCAAGGCGTTCGCACTCGCGCAACGCGACACCTACGAGGATCTGCACGAAATGGGGGCGTTGAAGTCGATGCTGCCCTGGCTGGTGCAGCACGTCGAAGATACCGAAAAGTTGATGGGCCGCGACTTCTGGCCGTACGGCCTGGAAGCGAATATCCACGTGCTACAGACGTTCTTGCGATACTCGCACGAGCAAGGTCTGGCAAAATGGCTGCTCGCGCCGGCCGAGTTGTTCGCGCCCGAATCGCTGGAATCGTTTAAGATCTGAACGCATGACACGCTGGTGGGCGCTGAGCCGGGGCGATCTTGACACCACCATCGCGCAGCTCGGCTTCAATCTCGCGCAGATGGTGATCCCGGTTTTTCTGCTGCTCTCGGTTGGAATCTCCGCCGGATTCAGTGTCACGCACTTGCTGCCGGGCTACGCGCTAGGATTTCTGGCCGGTTCACTCGGTCTGGTCTCACTCGCCGCGCGCTTGGCGAATCGCGAAAAACGCGCCGACGTCACCGCTCACGTCTATGGCAACAACGTGCCCGCGATCATCGCCTATACGCTCTCCATCATGCTGCCGGTGTATTTGGAAACGCACGATGCCAATCGTGCCTGGAGCATCGGCGCGGCGGCGGTGGTTTGGACGGGAATCATCAAGCTTGCCGCGGCGCCATTCGCCGGCGTGTTCCGCCGATTCATTCCCGCCCCGGCGGCCATGACGGTGTTCGGAGCAGCCATGTACAGCTATCTCGCGCTGGTGCTGCTGCAGCGTGTGTTCGATCAACCGCTGGTTGGCCTGATCGCACTCGCCATTATCTTCACCAGCGTCCTGGCCAACATCCCGATCACGCGCTGGCGCATTCCACCGTTCATCGCTGCGTGGATCGTCCCGCTTTCGGTAGCGCTCCTCATCGGATACGTGCGTCCCAACTGGTCCGGACTATCCTTCCAGCTCCCCTTCGCCGCCGTGAGGGAACCATGGCGCGCCATGACCCTGGCGCTGCCTTATCTTTCTGTAATCGCGCCCATCGCGATCTATCAAGTGCTGCAAGACATCGCTTCGGTGGCCGGAGCCGCGGCTGCCGGCGACGACTATGACGTTCGTGCCGTGCTGGCGTGCGACGGTTTGGGAACGTTGGTGTGCGGTCTCGCAGGCAGTGTGATCGCTCCAGTGATCTACGCGATGCACCCGCCGTACAAGGCCGTGGGCGCGCGGATCAGCTTTGCCTTCTGGACGCCCGTGCTCTTCCTGGCCATCGTAATGAGCGGGCTCACCATCTTCGTCGCGCAACTGTTTCCCTGGCCGATCCTCGCGGCCATCATTGCTTATGTCTCCATCGGAGTCGGCATGGCGACGCTGCGGCGCGTGGATCCCAAATACCTGGGGGCTGTGTTGCTCGGTTTCGTTCTCCCGGCCGGCGCAGTGGTCGCAACCGCCGTGAACTCGGCGCTGCCCGCGCTCAGGCTCTCTGCGGCGAATGCCGTGGTGCAGTCCGAGCTCAACCGCTCCATCTACTGGTCCTCGGTTTTGGGATTGGGCAACGGATTTCTGTTCCTGGTTTTGGTGGTGGCGTCGCTGATCGCCGAACTGATCGATCGCCGTTTCGCCCGCGCGGCCGGCTGGTGCATCGTCGCGTCCGCCTTCTCCTGGTTCGGCTTCATGCACTCGGCACTGATGCGCTGGGGCGCCCAACCGGACTACGCCCTCGGGTGGCTGGCCGCGGCGGTAATTGTTTACTCGGCCCGGTGGTGGAGAGGCGACGCCGTCAATTCTTGAAACACTTCGTCCAGGTTCGTAAAGCCACGCCGCTGGGCGCTCACCAGGTTCGCCGCCAGCACTCTGGCCTGCTCCAAGAGCGGTGGGAAACAATCGAAGGTTCGGCCGTTGTGCTCCGTGCACCCTCCGACGGCAAGAATGTGTCGATCGGAAGTCTCCAGTAGATCGTTCACCACGATGCCGTGGTTCACCTCCAGGCCGGCGCTCCGCGCCAGCGTCGTGTTCGGCGTCAAATTCGTCCCGATGACCACCAGATCCGCTCCGAATTCTTCGCCACTGGTGAAACGCACGGCTTCCACACGGCCCTGCCCGACGACGGCATCGAGTTGCATGCCGGAAGAGCCTCCCTGTTCGACGATCACTACCTCGCAGCCTCGCTTTCGCAGCGCCCGCGCCGCTTCCGCCGCCAGCCATCCGCCGATCACGACGGCCCGAATTCCCGGGCCTGCCACCTCCACAAGCCTTCGTGTATCGTCCAGCGTTCCGAAAACGAAGACACCAACCTTATCCAGCCCGCCAATCGGAGGAATCTGAGGACTCGAACCGGTGGCCAAAATCAGCTTGTCATAACTGGTCCAATCGCCGTCGCTGCTGCGAACCGTCCGATTCAGCCGGTCGATCTCCTCCACCCGGATGCCAAGGCGAGTCCGGATGCCGTGCTCCTGGTACCATTCGATGTCATTTAAGATGATGCTGTCGATGTCGCGCTCGCCGGCCAACACGCTGGCGAGCAGTGTGCGGTCATAGTTGGCGTGGGGTTCGTCGCCAAAAACGGTGATGTCGAAAACTTGATCGCTCTTGATGAGTGCTTCCGCGCAGGCCACTCCGGACATCCCGTTGCCCGCGAAGACCAAATGTTCATACCGGGGTTCGTTCATGCCCAACACTGGTTGCCATTCAATACGCCCTTACTTTTGAACGCTGGTGAAGGTGCTCAGGCCGATGAGCACGTCTTCGGAGGCAAACGGACTCCGTTGTTTTGACAAACCCCATCGAACCGCACGCGACAGAGAAGTCACCTTTAAGTATATTTGGGCTAGGAAAGGGCGTAAAGAAGAAATTTTCTATGACTTGCATTCATAACGTTGCATAACTCTCGCAAGCTCCAAGTCCGTTCTGCTATGTTGAGCCTAGGCAGCCCGTGGCAGAAGTCCGGAAAGAGCGCTGAGCATTGATTGTGAGTACAGTCGGGCACTCCACCCATCCCGTTGAAGATTTCATCCACATTTTGGAGGCCCATGGCGTTCGCAGGCTGGTGGATGTACGAAGCATTCCGAGGTCGCGCCGCAATCCACAATTTAATCTGGAAAGCCTATCGGCTAGCCTGCATAAAGCGGGCATTGATTACCGCCATCTCCCCGGGTTGGGCGGTCTGAGGCGCCCTCGCAAGGATTCGATCAATACAGGATGGCGCAATGCATCGTTTCGAGGCTACGCGGACTACATGCAATCGCCGGAATTCGGCGAAAGCCTGGACGCTTTGATTGAGCTGGCCTTAGGGGCCCCGACGGCGATCATGTGCGCCGAAGCCGTCCCCTGGCGATGTCACCGTTCGCTCATCGCCGACGCCTTGGCCGCGCGAGGCATCCAGGCGATGGAGATCCTGAGCGCCACCAAGTCCCAGCCGCATGCCATAACGCCGTTCGCGCAGGTGGAGGGCCAGCAGGTGACTTATCCGGCCAAGGCGAACTCGCGCGCCAAATCGAGTTCGCTTGACTTGCCCCTTTTCAGCCGATTAGAATGAGTCCGCTAGCCAGGTAAATCCCGCTCTGCCATTTTGGAGGTTCAAAGTGCGAATTCCTCTGATCAACCGTCTGATCAACCCAGGCCTCGCGGCCGCGATCGCATTGCCGCTTTTTTCCATCCCGTTCTTTGCGCAAAGTCAGCCGCAGGCGGCCAAGGTTGCGAGCGCACCCGCAGGTCCGATTCCTCGCACCGCCGATGGCAAGCCCGATCTGAGCGGCCTGTGGGATCATCCTTTCGTCATTGACATGAGCAAAGACGGACGCAATGACGCCTGTGGCGCCGAAGTGAAGGGTTGCTCCCAGAAGGCCGACGGCCCACTCCCGATGACCCCTTGGGCGGCCGAGTGGTCCAAGAACTACGATCCCAGCCGCTACGACACCACCGCTCATTGCAATCCCATGGGCTACACTCGATCGATGAATGCTCCGGTGCCCACCGAGATCGTGCAAACCCCCAAGGAGATCGTGTTCCTGCACGAATCGATGTTCGCGTTCCATGTCGTTTACCTGGATGGACGGCCCCACCCCACGCCCGATGAAGCCAAGGAGACCCTGTGGTACGGACACTCGGTGGGCCACTGGGAGGGTGACACGCTGGTTGTCGACACCGTCGGTCCCTTCTTCGGAACTCCGAAAATGCTGCTGGATACTGCCGGGCATCCGGTGAGCGAGGACTTGCATATTGTGGAGCGCTACCATCGCATCGACGCCACTCACTTGGGCTACGAAGTCACGGTGACCGATCCCAAGATGTACACCAAGCCGTTTACCAATGTCCGGACCTGGGTTTTGATGCCGAAGGACGAAGAGATTTTAGAGTACGTCTGCACCGAGAATAACAAAGAAGTGGAAGATCATCATATTAAGTAACCCGCTAGGGCGTTAAGAAAAACGGGGTTACGACTCTGACCCGTCAATACTGCTGTCGGTCATTTAGGTCTTCGTAGTGGCCTGTCTGAGCGCCATGCCGGGTCCCCATAGGAGATTGTGTATCGCTGTGACTGCTCGATCGCTCTTGGCCAGAGCGGGCAGGAACGAGAGCCAGAAGAGACCGCGCGATGCACAAACCGAGTAGAACGAGAAACGGTGGTGGTTTTAGGCGGCCGCAGTCTTCGGCACGGGCTGCTTCTGCGCCGACAGCACCCAGTGCATCGCCACCATAACGATGGCCGAAATCAGCGCCGGGACCGCGGCCACCAGGAACAGCTTTTGCGAAGGCAAATGCCTGCTCATCAGAACGCCGCCAACCACCGGACCAATAATAGCCCCGATGCGCCCGATGCCCAGGCCCGCGCCGATTCCCGTGGATCGTAAATCCGTCGGATAGTAAGTCGCGGACAACGCATTGACGGCGGTTTGTCCTCCCACCACGCCGAATCCGGCCAGGAACACCACCGTAAACAACATCGCGAGTGACAGGCCCGGCCGTCCGATCAGCGCGATGTTAACGCAACCGAGCGCGAAGCATGTGGTCAGCACTCGAACGAAGCCCCAGCGTTGCACGAACCAACCCAGGGTAAATCCTCCGATCATTCCGGCCAGTTGTTCCATCGTGCCCACTAGAACGGATGTTCCCATGCCGTATCCGGACTGGTTGGCGACCGTTGGCAGCCAACTCGCCAGGAAATAGAGGTTCAGCAGATTCATGAAATTGATGATCCACAGCAAGACGGTTCCAACGCCGCGGCCTTCGTGGAAAAGATGCACCCAGGGCACGCCTTTGCGCTTGGTTTCTTCCACGAAATATTGACTGGCGTCGCCGGACGCCGCTGGATCGATCCGCTTCAGCCAGCGCGCGGCCTGTTCCAAATGCTTGCGATGGAGCACCAGGAACTGCAGGGATTCCGGCAGCGCGAAAATCATGATGGCGGCGATGATAAGCGGAGCCGCCGATCCGAAATAGAAGACCGAGCGCCAACCGAAGCGGGGAATCAGCCAGGCCGCGATGAAGCCGCCAAAGGCAGCGCCCGCCGTGAATCCGTTGCCCACGATCATCATGATGGTGACGCGTAGCTTGCGCGGGCTGTATTCGCCGACCAGAGCGACCGCATTCGGCATGATGCCACCCAGCGCCGTACCAGCAAGAAAGCGGATCGCCAGCATCTGCTGCACATTCGCCGCGCGGGCGGTTAAGAATGTCAGCACCGAAAAGCACAGCGTCACGGCAATCAGCACGGGCCGGCGTCCGATTTTGTCCGCCAGCATGCTGAACAGCAGTGAACCCACCAAAATGCCGAACAGCCCGGCGCCGAATACCGGTCCGAACTGCGCATTGGGGACGTGCCATTCCTTCAGAATCGCCGGCGCGACGTAGCCCATGGCCTGCACGTCGAAGCCATCCATGATCAGGCAGAGGCCGCAGAGGATGCACAGGCCCAATTGAAAGCCACCGAAGTTGCTGTTCCCGATGACTTCCGAAATGTCGACCCGCTGGGACGTTTTCATCTCCATCGCGAGATCCAGTATATCCGTTTGACGCGCGTCTTCATTTCTCAGTGGCTATGTACACGCCATTCCAGTCTTCGGGTGGTGGAGCGCTTAGAAATGCGCGGCAACGCTCCAGCAGCACGGCCGCTGGTCGATCCTCTGGGCGAACATGGATCGCGGCTTTGTACTGTTCCGCCGCGCCTCGGAAATCCCGCTCCAAGTAGGCCCCGAGCCCCTCGACGAACAGCCTGCTCAGCTCGCGAGCGGCAGCATCGTCTTCCGAAGCCAGACACAGCGGCTCCCAGACCTCCACACACTGGCGCTTGCCCTTTACTTGAACGACGCCCACGGGGCGCGCGACGATCCGCTCGCGGAGCGCTTCGCCGGTGGGGTCGCTGATCAATATCTGGGTGCCGTACAGCTTGTTCAAGCTTTCCAACCGCGAAGCCAGGTTCACCGTGTCTCCCATTACCGTGTAGTTGAAACGGTCGTGCGAGCCGACGTTGCCTACCAGCACGTCTCCGGTGGCGATGCCGATGCGCGCGCGTATATTCGCGAGCTCTGGAACGTCCGGCGCGGCTCTCATCTCGGCCAGCTTTCGTTGCGACCGCAAGGCGGCTTCGCAGGCCCGCGCCGCATGATCGGACGTGGGAGCGGGCGCTCCCCAAAAAGCCATGATGGCGTCGCCGATGAACTTGTCCACCGTTCCGCCCTGCGCTGCGATCACCTCGGTCATCTCGTCGAAATAGCGGCTCAACAAGTGGACGAGTTGATCGGGCGCCATGGTCTCGGCGATCGAGGTCATCCCGGCGATATCGGAAAAATAGACCGTCATCTCCCGCGTCTGGCCTTGCAGTGTGGCCTCCTGGCCCGACTCCAGCATGGTGCGCACCAGGTCTCGAGGCACATAGTAAGAAAACGACCGCAAGCTGCCCTTCATATGGAGCAGCGATTCATCCATGGTGGCGACTTCTTTAAAGATGGTCTTCACCGGCGGGCGAACAGTCAGATGGAAATTGCCCACTTCCCCCATTTCCGCTGCCAGCCGCGTCAGCGGAACGGCGATTCGGCGCGCCAGGATCATCGTGAGGAGCAGGCCCATACACAGGGCAAACACCGCAATGGCGAATGCGGTTCGCTCGTTGCGCGCCAGCACTCCCAGGAAATCCGACTCTGGGGCGTAAGCGCCGAGAAACCAGGTGGGACCGCCGGCTACTTTCAAGCGCCGATATCCAGCCACATAACCCTGCCCCGCTTGCCGCACCGTGAATTGTTCCTCGGTCTGACTTTCTTTGCGCGCGATGAAGGCCTGGAAAACGGGATCGGCCACGTCCGCCTCCGTTAGCAGTTTGCCCTGCGCTCCCTGGCCCGCATTCTCGATCAATTGAAGCCCGGGAAAGGCGATCACGTGGCCGGCGTCATCGAAGATGAACACCTTCCCATGCTTTCCGAAACGTAGATTACCGATGAAATCGGAAAGGAAATTGACGTTGAAGTCCACGGTCAGGACCCCTAACAACCGTCCATCCTTCGCGAAGCGCGGATTCGCGCACGTGATTCCGGGAAGCCCTTCGTCATAAAAAATGACCGGGCCGATCCATATCAGCTTCCGAGCGCGCGCGGCGGCCTTGTAGAACTCTTCGTCGCGCGGATCATAGTCGTTCGAGGTCTCCTCATAATGCCGTTCCCAGGCGCCGTTTTCTCCGGCCGTATAGTCGTGGACCCGGCCGCTGGCTTTCAACGTTGTTTGGCTGACGTGCAGCGAAGCGTCGGGGGCACGATAGGCGCCTGTGAAATCGCCCATCGCATCGCTATAGCTGACCCAGGCAAATGTCGGATTGGCGCGCAACACCTCGGTGAAGTGACGCGCGAGTATATCCTGGTCCTCCCGTAGCACGCCGTTGCTCAGCAGTTTCCCGGAGAGCTGTGCCGCAGTGACGGCATCCTGCAAACGGTCCCGCACCCGCAAATCCAAGCCAGTGAGAAGCTCGTGGACCTGTTCGTCGGTCAGTTCGAGAATCGCTTTGCGCGTATTGGCGATGCTGGCCCAAGCGACCAACCCGACGGCGGAAGCTAACAGCAGACTGACGGTCACTCCCAAACCCACGCGGTACTGAACTCGTCTCGGTTGCGTTCTGCCGGTGGCCTCCATGTCGTTAGCATACGGCACGCTCTTCAGTTCTGGTAAACCTGGAGCATGGCTACCCGATCGCAAAAGCCTGTATCAAAGGCGATCAAGAAGGCAATGGCGAAAAAGACAGCATCCAAGAAGCCGGCCCCCAAGAAGCCGGCCGCCAAGAAGAAGGCGCGTGTACCGGCAGTGTTCCTGGTTGACCTGTCCGCATTTCCCGCGGAATCGGTCATATCCAGCGATCGATCGCTCTGCGTGGCTTGCGTTTGGAAGATTTTTACGCGCGCCATGAGCCTGGCGCCCAAGACCGCGCTTTCTGAAATGAAGCGCTACACGCCGACCTTGGAGGAACTCACTTCCGAGGAAGCCGTGCGCCCCTTTTTTGTCACTCAAGAAAATGCCGCTCAACAAAAGCAGCCGTGCCCCTACTGTGGATCCCCGGCCAAATGGCATGCGCGCATAGAGACTCATCGCATCGAAGGCGGCAAAGCCACCGATGTACTTCGGCGCAGCCTGGTGAAGTCGCTACCCAAATCGGACGATCAATTCGTGGTGTTGGAGCAGAAGGCGACGCAGCAGCACGCGTTTTTCGAGTGGCTGGAAAAGATCAGCGCGAACTTGGATCTGGACGATCCAGCGTGGCTGCGCGACGTCTCGTTGCATTACCTCGGCCGCAAGGAGCCCAAGGTGAACTGGCCCGAGGAATTTGCGGGAGTTCACTCCATCCGGCGCTCGCGGCGTCTGGGACCCGATCAGGAAATGCCCCTCAAGGCAACGACGCAGTCCTGGGAAGTCGAGAACGGGCGATTATTCCTCGCGCCCATGCTGTTCGATGAGTTGCTGCTGGTCCAATATCTGGTGAGCCGTTCGCAGCTCGCCGGCGGTTTGACGCTGGAACGGCGTTACACGCTGCCCGAGTTGTGGCGGCGGCTGCGGCATTCGGGCTACTTGCGCTCCATCGGCGTGGAAGCGGGCAATCCCAGCGACGCGCTGGAGCAGATTCTGGCGCATTTGAGCGGGGGGGAGGCTTCGGCGCGCTACTACTACATCGTGGACCGCCGCGAGCTGCTGCAACGCGTGAAGGTGTTGCAGACGGAAAAGCCGCGCGCGCGCACCGTTGGCCGCTGAGCACCATTGACCGCTGACTAGCGGCGCAAAATCGCCTAAAAGCCCAGATAGGTTTGACGCCCCTACACTCGTGCGTTAGAATTTAACTGCGGGGTGGAGCAGTCTGGTAGCTCGTTGGGCTCATAACCCAAAGGTCGGTGGTTCAAATCCATCCCCCGCAACCAATCAAAAGTAGACGCCCAGCCATCAGGTCCCATCCGCCAGCAGCCACATAATACGGTCGCCCGTCATCGCCTTTCTCCGGAATCATCCGGATCTCCCGAGTGTGTTTGATAAGCTCGGCGCGCGCCTTGGATGTATCCACGCTCAGCAATCCCAGCAGGTCTGACACTCGCCGCGTCACGAATTTCCGAATGTTGCCGGGATGCAGTTCAACGCCGGCGCCGCTCGCCGCCTTTAGTTCCTGCGCAATCTGATCCAGTTCGCGCTGCCGTTGCGCCACTGCCTGTATGACGGCGTCGCTATGTCCCGTTGTGGCGATCGCCGTGATGAGCCGTTCAAGCTCCTGTTCTACCTCCAGCTTTCGGTCCCGCATCTTTGCACCTTGGACCGAGACAAAAGCCTGACGCTCGTGGATCCGGCGCGTCACCTCCGTTGTCGTGTAGGAGATCACTTCGTCCGTTAGAACGGTGCGTTGGAGTCCAGCGAAGAGGTTCCGCTCGATAACGTCCAGGCGTATCGTCAGCTCGTTAGCACAGGCACCCCGGTTGAAACGTTGCGAGCACCCGTAGTACTTACGCTTCGTCTTCCGGCCTTTGCCTGCCACGATGATCAAGTTGGCTCCGCACCAATCGCACTTCAAGAGGCCGGCTAACAAGTAACCGCTCAAGCTGGCCTTGTGAATTCCAGCCCCAGCGTGACCATAAATGTCCTTTACGAGCTGCAGGCGTTCCTGAACCCGCTGCCACAGGTCTTCGGTAACGATGCGAAGCTCTGGCCGCTCCATGGTGATCCATTCGCTCTGCGGACGCGGGCGCTGGACGCGTTTGTTAGTTCCGGGCCGCTTCACGAACTGCGAGCGGTTCCAGATCAGCTTGCCCCTGTAGATCGGGTTATGAAGGATAGCTCGAATTGCTGTCGGGCACCAGGTCGCCCGCACCTTTCCCTTGCGCAGACGTGGAAGCCGTTCATGCTCAGGTAATAAGCAGTTTTCGACTATTCATGAGCAGTAGCTCTGCGGTACGACTGGAGAAGCTCTTCAAGCGTGAAATTCCCGCCCGAATTGTCGGCGGGCGCAACGCGCAACAACGGTGGATCACCGGCAGTCGCGAATCGTAGGAGATCGCGCCTTGCTTGGATTACCAGCCCGGGATTGCCTGATCGCAGATGAACAAGGATGGATGCAAGCCCGAGCCGCCAAGCCTGCTCTAGAAATCGTTCACTATTGTGACGCTGACGCAGGATGAACGT
>Ga0182024_10011500_pt1 | contig 17739 bp, 15 predicted proteins | sample P32metaG_FD_120480 | JGI IMG/M metagenome (GOLD analysis project Ga0182024, IMG submission 120480) | Permafrost microbial communities from Stordalen Mire, Sweden - P3-2 metaG (Illumina Assembly) | ecosystem: Environmental > Terrestrial > Soil > Wetlands > Permafrost | place: Sweden: Stordalen... | reverse complement strand
TCGCCATCGTGGCATTCGGCACAGTGCTTCGCGGTGAAGGCTCGGCTGCTCTCGGGAAGCCTGGCGGCAGAGGCCGCGGTTGCCATCGACAACATGATCCCGACGATCGCAGTTCGAAACACGGGGATTTCCGATTCTTGCGGTGGGCGATGATGTGTGGGGAAGCGCGAGCGGGAGGACTGCCATGCGATTATAACGAGTCCGATTCAGCGGCGTCAAAGTTATGATTTGGCCCCATCAGAATCTCGTCGCCGGCGATTGCCCAGCCAAAGCAATTGTAAGACGGGACCGCGGGACTGGTCTTTCGAGAATTGGTGTCAGTCCGATTTGGAAATGGATCGCGATTACTACGAGATATAGCCATTGTCTTTGCCCCAAGCAATCCAATCGCTTGTCACCTCGCGGAAGTTCCCCCGATGCGTCTGGCTGACAGGATCAACATCGGTCAGGGCATGCAAGGCAATGAACCAATGGTCCGGACAACGGCGCAATTCCGTCAAAATCAACGGGATCGCTTCTGGCCCAATTCCAATGATTTTCAAATAGGAAAGGCAAGTGGCGTCCCGCGCCGGGTCAGACGAATATGGATTTCGCTCGGCCTTCCATTCTTGAACAAGTCTCTCGAATCTGGTCTTGAGGCTCTTGTCGGGACGGTGCAGCGGGATTGATTCTGGAACTGAGCCAGCAACCTTTTCGCCCGACGACTGTTCAAATGGATTGGCTGACATACGACGTCTCTGAGAGAGCGAAATTGCGGAATGCTGGTATTGTCTGGAATGGCACCCAAACAACCGTCCTCGGTTGCGACCGAACAATTGCATTCTAGCGAGAACGGAGTCCCAATCCAATCCTCCATGCACCGCAAAGACTCGCCTTGGCGAAGCCGACCGTCGATCTATTTCCCGGTGGCAATCCCGGCTTGTTGCAGCGACTGGATTCGGTGGCTACGATGCGCTACCGGACTGCGAATCCCACATCTTCGGAGCAACTCATGAACCGACCTCGCTTTGGCTACTTGACCGCCGTGATGCTGCTGCTGATCTCCTCGGCCGTACGCGCTCAAGAGAAGCCGATTCTCGGATTGATTCCCAAAGCTGCGAAGCCGATCAAGATGAACGGCAAGCTCGACGAGTGGAACGGCGCGTTCGTCACGCCGGTCAACATCGGCCATCCCGACTTCGCCAACCGTGGAGCCGAGTTTCTGTATCTTTGGGATGACGACAATCTGTATGTCGGGCTTCGCTCTCTCGATCAGCACCCGGCCCATTTCGGATCGGCAATCTGGGACGGCGATGCCGTCGAGTTCTACCTCGACACTCGCCGCGGCGATCAACTCGGTGCGCAGCAATTCGGCGCCGGTTCGTTGCACATGTTCTGGACGCCGCTGACCAAGACCGAAATCAAGCCTCGCTGGGCCGTGCGAGACTTGCCGGCTTTCAAGGATTTCAAGCTACAAGGCGCCGAAGTCGCCGGCGAGAAGACGCCGTGGGGCTGGACCGCAGAGTTCAAATTGCCGTGGTCGAACTTCCCGAATTTCAAGGCCAAGGCCGGCGAAGTCATCGGCATCGATTGCGAACTTTGCAGCAGCGACGGCGGCCCACGCGCCGATCGCACGTTCGTCTATTCCTCGCCCGACAACGTCGCTACGCCGTCGGCCTTCGGCCGGGTGAAGCTCGTCGAGACGATCGACATGGACGATCTAAAATCGTTCGGCCGAGTTTTGCTTCCGATGAGCCTGACGAAATCGGCCAATTACGCCTGGCTCTACGGGACAGTTTGCATTTCACCCACGATCGACAAAGCCGTGGCGAAGATTGAAGGCAAAGTCTTGGATGGCCAAGGCAAGGTGCGGAAGACGACGATGGGCAACCGCAAGACGCTCGACGGTTCCGGTTTCATGATGTGGACGGGAAGCTGGGAATTGTTTGACCTGCCGCAGGGTATTTACACGGTTGAAGTGTCGGCATTCGACAACGCGGGCAAACTGGTCGCGGCAAGGACGGAAAAGATGCTGCACGGCGAACCGGCCGCAGCGCCATCGACGCCGATCACGAAAGGTCAGCGCATCTTTTCGACCGGTCACAGTTTTCACAACGGCTTTCCGCCGATCTTGGATGAGATGGCCAAATCGGGCGGCTTCAACGACAGCGCGATCGTTGGAGTGTCGAGCATCGGCGGCTCCAAGGTTGTTCAACATTGGGATGGGAAGGCCATCCAAGCGGCGCTGTCGGCCGGCAATGTCGATGTGCTGATGACGACTCCGATCTATTTGCCGGACCCTGGAATCGAACAATTCGCAACGATGGGCTTCGACCATAATCCCAACTTCCGCCTGGCGATGATGGAATTCTGGCTGCCGTTCGATCAATACGAGCCGCGGAATTACTCCAACGGTCCGGCGGGAAGCCCGACGGAGCATCTGCAGCCGCCCGCGAAAGTAGATCACAATGCGGCCAATGGCGCAGGCTTGCGACAAATCCACGATCGCTATTTCCACGAGATGGACGCGCTCGCCATGGCAGTCAACAAGAAGCTGGGCAAGCAGGTTGTTTTCGTCGTGCCGGTCGGCCAGGCCGTAATCGCGCTGCGCGAGAAGATCATCGCAGGCCAGGCTCCGGGGTTGAAATCGCAGGAGGACATCTTTGGCGACACGCTCGGCCATCCGAAATCTCCGCTGACGATTATGATGGGTTACTGCCATTATGCGGTGATTTATCGGAAGAGCCCGATTGGGCTGCCGGTTCCTCCGGCATTGAAGATTCCCGGCGATGCAAAGGATTTGGACGCATTGAACCGGTTGCTGCAAGAACTGGCCTGGGACGCGGTCACCCATCATCCGCTTAGCGGAGTGCAGCTCGAACGATCGCCAGCGACAGCGGCGAAACCCTAGCCACCGGTGGATTCAGCCCGATGAGCACAAAGACAAGCCGGCAAGCCGCCGTCGTCAACTTCGCCGCGCAAAGGCATAGCGTCGAGCTGCGCGAGATCGCGCGGCCAGAAATCGGGCCCGAGGATGTGTTGTTGGAGGTCGCGACCGTCGGCGTTTGCGGCAGCGACTTGCATCAATGGACTGGCGAGCATAGTTGGCCGGTGAATTATCCCGTGGTATTGGGGCATGAATTTGCCGGCGTCGTGGTCGAGCTCGGCGAGCGCGTGAGCGGTTGGCGCGAGGGAGATCGCGGTGTAAGCGAGACGGCCGCGGTAATCGATCCGGATAGTCCGTATACTCGGCAGGGGTTGTATAACCTCGATCCGACGCGCAAGGGTTTTGGTTACGGAGTTGACGGCGCGATGACCCGCTTCGTGCGAGTGCCGGCCCGCTGCCTGCATCATTTGCCCGACAATCTACCCTTCGAAAAAGCCGGCCTGACGGAACCCTGCTGCGTGGCCTACAACGCCGTGGTAATGCACTCGTCGATCAAGCCTGGCGATCGCGTGGTGGTCCTCGGGCCGGGGCCGATCGGGATTTTGTGCGGCGCGATGGCGCGAATGCAAGGCGCCGAGGTCGCCGTCGTGGGCCTTGAGCGAGATCGCACACGGCTGGCGGTTGCCGAGCAGTTCGGCTGCAAAGCGGTCGTCGACGATTTGGCGGAATGGGTGCGCGAGGGGGATGGCTTGGGCGTCGATGGCGTAATCGATGCTGCCGGAATTTCGGCGACGCTACAAACGGCGCTCGAAATCGTGCGGCCCAACGGCTGGATCAGCAAGGTCGGCTGGGGCCGCGCGCCCCTCGGATATTCGCTCGATCCGCTGGTGCAAAAGAGCATCACACTGCGCGGCAGCTTCAGTCATAATTGGCCGATCTGGGAGCGCGTGATTCGCCTGCTATCGACTGGCCAACTCGACGTCGGCAAAATCATCGGTGGCATTTGGCCACTCGAATCTTGGCACAAAGCCTTCGAGGAAATGCACTCCGGCCGGATCGTCAAAGCGGTGCTCAAACCGTAGCCGGTCGATTGCCAAACAACCGCAGACACTCATGCCCAAGCTCGCCGCCTTCCCGAAAGCGTTCATGGATCAGCTTTGCGTCGATGGCACGATGACGGTCCGCCAATGGATCGATCTGGCCGCCACGCTCGACATCGACGGATTGGAGTTCTATTGCGGCTTTCTGGAATTCAAAGATCGCGCGAATTGGGCCGTATCGCGACGCATCGTCGAGGGTCACGGGCTGACGATCCCGATGCTCTGCTGCTCGCCCGATTTCACGCATCCCGATCCGGCCTTTCGTCGGCAGCAAGTTGACCTGCAGCGCGGATGGATCGACATGACTGCGACGCTCGGCGGGCAATTCTGCCGAGTGCTTTCCGGGCAGCGCCGGCCCGAAGTCTCGCGCGATGATGGCTTGCGGTATGCGGCCGAGGGAATTCAAGCCTGCCTGCCACATGCGGCCGCGGCGGGCGTGACGCTCGTTATCGAGAATCACTATAAGGACAACTATTGGCAGTATCCCGAGTTCGCGCAGCGGATGGATGTGTTCTGCGATTTGATCGCGCGGATCGATGCTCCGAACTTCGGCGTCAACTACGATCCCAGCAACACGATCCTAGCCGGTGAGGATCCGCTCGAGCTGCTCAGGCACGTCAAGCATCGCGTCGTCACGATGCACGCCAGCGACCGTTATTTGGCCGACGGCACGATCGACGACCTGCGCCGCGAGGAAGACAGCGTCGGCTACGCCAAACGGCTCCGGCACGGCACGATCGGCCGCGGCCTGAACGACTACGACGCCATTTTTTCCGAACTAGCCGGCGTCGGCTTCAACGGTTGGATTAGCATCGAAGACGGCGTCGACGGAATCGAGCAGCTGCGCGAGAGCGTCGCGTTTCTGCGCCGAAAGATCGCCAGGCACTGGCCGGAATCCAGTTAGCATGGATCGTGAAATCGTTGACATGCCCCGTTGTCGCCTGTAGCTTGAACCGCGGCTTTTCAAGATGGGTTATCTTCGGGCGTGCAGTTCCGCTCGCACAATTGGTTTTTGCTGACGATTCCCCAATCGCCAGGGCGGCTCAATTCTCCTCCCATTCGTCTTGCGGCATATCGGTCCAATGCTGTTTCAACTCGACAACATCACGAAAACCTACGGCGCGATCCTCGCGCTGAACAATCTATCGGTAAGCGTTCCCGAGGGGGCCATCGGATTGTTGGGACCGAACGGCTCCGGCAAGACGACATTGATTCGAACGCTCTTGGGGTTGATTCCCGTCGATCGCGGTTCGGGCGAAGTTCTGGGGATGAACATTCGCAACGAAAAGCTCGACATCCGTCGCGCCGTCGGCTTCGCGCCCGAAGACGAATGCCTCTTCCCGCGCGTCGAGGGAGTCGGGTTCGTTTCGTATGCCGGCGAATTGGTCGGCATGCCGAAGCGCGACGCTTTGCAACGTGCCCACGAGGTGCTCGATTACATCAATCTGCGCGAGGAGCGCTATCGGCCCGTCGAATCATATTCGACCGGGATGAAGCAGCGGATCAAATTGGCCGCCGCGATTGTTCACGACCCGAAGCTGCTGATCCTCGATGAGCCGACCAACGGCATGGACCCGGCCGGGCGCGAGGAAACGCTGGCGCTAGCGCACGATTTGGCGCACAACAAGGGAATGAACGTGCTCTTTTCCAGCCACTTGTTGCCCGATGTCGAGGCGGTGTGCGATCATGTCGTCGTATTGGGAGGCGGCAGCGTGCTGACACAGGGACGAATCGACGAACTGAAACAGATCCATCGGCTCTGTTACGAAGTCCGTCTGAAGGCCGATCCGGGTTCATTCGCCGAGCAACTCGCCGCGATTGGATGCCGCACGCGGCTGAGCGATGACATGTTGATCGTCGAGCTTCCCGAGGGCGGCTCGCCGCAAATATTGTGGGAAACCGCCGCACGCGGGCAGCAGCAGATCCGTTTTCTGCGCCCGCAGCGCAGCACGCTCGAAGAAGTATTCTTGAAAGCCGTGGAGCCCGCGTAGTGCCGATCATCGATCAAGGTTATCAACACTGGTCGGGGCAACTGTCGGGACATGCCTGGCGATGGCTGGCGATCGCGCGGAATGGCATTCGCGTCGGCATGAAGGAGTCGAAAGTCAGGATACTGCTTTTGTTCGCTTGGACCCCGGCCGTCGCGCTCGCCGCAGTACTTTGTCTTTGGGGTTTGATTGAGCGGAATTCCGCGTCGTTCCGGCCATTCTTGGAGTTTCTGTCGCACTTCGGTTTCGGGCCGGAAGTTCTCACCGACCCGCGAAGTGTTCGGGTGGAATTTTGGACGATTTGCTACAGCACGTTCATGGATATCGAGCAATTCGCGGCGATGGTTTTGGTTCTTTTGGTCGGCCGACAATTGATCGGTCAGGATTTGCGGTTCAATGCCATGCCGCTCTATTTCTCGCGGCCGCTACGGCGCAGCGACTATTTTCTTGGGAAGCTGGCGGTGATCGGCGGGTTTCTCGGAATGGTGATCATCGTGCCGGCCGTGGTTGCCTACATCCTCGGGCTGGCGTTCAGCCTGGATATCACGATCTTGCGAGACACATTTCCGCTGCTGCTGTCCGTGATTGCCTACGGACTGGTGATAACGATCTCGGCCGGAACGCTGATTCTTGCCGTTTCGTCGCTGTCGCGCAGCTCGCGCATCGTCGGCCTGATATGGATTGGGCTCTGGTTCGTCACAAACGTTACGGCAGCGAAGCTCAATACAGCCTATTTAATGGAGCAAAGCGAATTCGGCCAAGGGCGATCCGGCTTCGTGGAAGCAAGATTAAGTGAAACAAATTGGCGACCGATCGTTTCCTACACCACCGATCTTGCGCGGGTCGGTCAACAGCTTTTGGGCACGGATACCTGCTGGCGAAAGCTGGCTGATCGACAGTCTCCCGCGGGCCACGACATGTTTCTGATGATGTTTCTCGGACCGCAATATCCTTGGTATTGGTCGGCCGCCGTGCTGGCCGGACTGCTGTTGGTTTCCGCATGGATTTTGCACACACGGGTGCGATCGATGGATCGCCTCAAATGAAGCCGCACCGACGGGGTCTGGCTCATTTTTCGGTCCGCGAGGTCTTGATTTCCGATTGATGTTTTCGACCGAAAAATGTGCCTGACCCCCTTAGTCCCCATGAAGCCGATTGTCGAATTTCACGAAGTGTCGAAGTGGTACGGCAACGTGATCGGGCTGAACAAGCTAACGATCCAGGTGCCGGCCGGCGTTACCGGACTGCTTGGACCGAACGGAGCGGGAAAATCGACGCTGCTGCAACTCGCCACCGGGCAGCTTTTTCCCACCCAGGGAGAGGTCCGCGTTTTGGACCAACGCGTCTGGAACCATCCGTCGCTGAACCGCTTCATCGGGCTGTGTCCGGAGCAAGACGCTTTCTACGAATGGATGACCGGCCAGGATTTCATCTATACGTCGGCTCGGCTGAGCGGCATGAAGCGCAGGGCCGCCCGTGATGCCACGGCCCGAACGCTGGAAGCCGTCGGTATGACGCGGAACAAGGATCGAGCCATACGCGGCTATTCGAAGGGCATGAGGCAACGGACTAAGCTGGCTCAAGCCCTGGTGCATGAGCCGCGGGTGCTATTCCTCGACGAACCGCTCACCGGCACCGATCCGGTGGCGCGGCGCGATTTGATGGACATCATTCAGCGATTGGGCCGCGACGGAAAGAGCGTGCTCTTTTCAAGTCATGTGTTGCACGAAGTGCAATCGATGACGCCGTTCATCATCCTTTTGAATCACGGCCGATTGGTGGCGGAAGGCCAAATCCGGCAGATTCGCGACCTGATCGACAGCCATCCCCATCACATCGCCATCGTCTGCAACGAGTATCGCAAATTGGCGGCACGATTGCTGGCGGAAGACGACGTGGATGGAATTCGAATCATCGCCGGCGAACGGCGATTGATGGTTGAAACCCGCTCGCCTGACGCGTTTTACAGCCGATTGCCCGAGTTGTCGCGCGAAAACGGGATGGTGATCGAGGAAGTCTATTCCGACGACGACAATTTGGAAGCCGTGTTCAAATACTTGGTGAACAAATAACGGTGAAACAATGACGCTGCCGCCGGACGTGGATCTGTCGGAAAAGTCGCACGACGCGAAGGCCGCGGCGCGCGCGTTTCCGACCGGCGGCTTCCGTTTGACACCACTTTGCGCCCTTTTTCTGCTTGCCTTGCGACAGTATCTGCACGGCAAACGCCCGCTGGTGATGGGCCTGCTGCTGGTCTTGCCCGCATGTCTTGTTCTTCTCATGCGGGCCACGGCGAGCCAGACGAATAGCGGCGTGTTGGAGTTTAGCTTCGTATTCATGTTCATTCCCCACGCACTGCTGCCGTTGGTCGCATTGGTGTATGCGTTGGGCATCCTCCAAGACGAGCAAGAGAACCAAACGATCACCTATTTGCTAATTCGGCCGATACCGAAATGGGCGCTCTACATCGTCAAACTGATGGCGACCGTTTTGATGGCGATCTTTTTGACCGCCGGCTTCACCGCGCTGACCTACGCGGCGATCTACATCGGCGGCGACGGAAATGGACACGATATCGCCATGCGCTGCCTCAAAGCCATATCGATTCACGCCCTGACCGTCGTCGCCTATTGCTGCCTGTTCGGGATGATCAGCCTGCTGACGAAATGGACGCTGGTCGCCTGCATCCTCTACACGGCCGTCATCGAACTGCTATGTGCCAATTTGCCGTTCAGCATCCGTTCGATCACCGTGATCTACTATTCGCGGTTGATCGCCTACCGGACGCTCAGCTTCATCGTGCCGCTTGGGGGCCGCCCGACCGACATTGCCGCCGATGCCTGGCAACTCGATCTCCGTGCCGACCCAAAGCTGTTGGAGCATCCGCAACTAACGACGTGCGTGATCGTGCTGCTCGGGGGCAGCCTGGTTTGCACCCTGCTGGCGGCCTTTCTTTGTTCGCGTCGAGAGTTCTACGTCAAGACGCCCGAGCAGCTTTGAGAAAGTTGCCATGCGGTATGCTTGGATCGCGTTGATACCTGCCGCTTCGACGTTGGCATGGTCGCGCCCTCTGGGAACGAGTTGTCGCTGAACGCAATTGATAACCGTAGCACACCGAGGTCATTCGATCGATCCATCTGGGACAACAAATTGCCCTGGCGCGAGCGGGGATCGGCCTCCGGAGATGATCTCGCAGTCGGGCAGCGCCGATTGCAATGCGTCTACGCCCGCTGGCGTGCATGCGGTGCCTGTGATGTCGAGCCGCCGCAGGTTCTGGAGCGGCACGAGCTTCTTCAGCCCCGCATCGGTAATCCAAGTGCCGGCGATCGTAAGCTTGCGAAGGTCAGTCAGCTGCGCGATCGGCGTGAGGCCTGCGTCAGTGAGGTTGCAGCGGAGCGTCAACTCCTCGAGGTTTTTCCAACCATTGAGAAACTTCACGCCGTCGTCAGTCACTTTTGGTGCGTCAAGCACGAGCGTCTCGACCTGCCCCAAGCCGGCTTGCTGCAGGATTCCCGCGTTCCGCAAGAACGGAGAAGCCAGTTCCAACTCTCGCAGTTCGGGCAGTTGCGCCAGCGGGCCGAGGCCTAGGGCATTGCCATCGAGCTCAGTCTCGGCCGTCAGCCTGAGCCGTCGCAGGTGCGGAAGTTCCCGACCGGGGCGGAAGCTTAGGGTCGAGAACCAGGCGCCGCGCATGTCCAGCTCCCGGAGACCGTGAAGGTTTTGAAGGTCGAATTGCGCAGCATCCAGGCTGTAGGGTTCAGCGACAAGCCCCTCTAAGTGTGGCAGCCTCAGCAACTGCTTCTGCCCAGCCGCGCGGATAGTATCCTCGGACAGGTCCAATTCAGTTAGCTGTGGCAAACCGGCCAACTGATCGATGCCCTCCGCATCGTACCATTCGATTCTTGCTAAGCCTAACTTCCGAAGCCGCACCAAATTCTTCAAGTGTGCAAAGGCTGGGCGAGAACTCACCGGTCGGATTACCGGACTTGGCGACGGCGGACCCTCGAATGGATTGTCGAACGGCGGAGTGGCTTTTAGAACGCGCATGGCCCGCGCGATTTCCGCGCCGTCCAGATCCAATTCCTCGAGGCTTATGAGTTGGCCGATCGTCTCCACACCGTCGCTCGTGATCTTCGTGCGGCCGAGATTCAGCTTGCGAAGATGGTGCATCCCTTTCAACGATTCCAAGCCCGCGTCGCCGATCTGCGTACGGTACAGGTTCAATTCGCGGAGATCGGTTAGACCTTCCAAATGCTTCAGCCCCGCATTCGTAATTCTTTTGCAAAAGCTCAGGTCCAGCGATTCCAATTGCTTCAGGCCCGAAGCATGCGCGATTCCATCATCAGTTATTCCGGAAGACCCGATCGCTAAGCGCCGCAGCTTCGGCAGCCCAACGAGGATTTCCAGGCCGGAACCCGTGATCTGCGCGTTACTGACGTCGAGCTCCTCAAGCTGCTTCAACTCTTTGAGATGGGCCAATCCGGCGTCGGAGACGCTGGGCGCGAAGCCGAGGCGGAGGGTCCGAAGCTCGCTCAGGCCCGCGATGGCGGCCAACGTGCTATCTTGCACGTTGCAATTTATTCCGAGGTTGAGTTCGTGAAGATTGGGCAGGCCCGAGAGTGCTCGTAGGAACGGCGCGGTCGGAATTATGTCCGCAAGATCGAATTCTTCCAGCGATTTGATCGCCAGCAGGCTGTCGAGGCACACTCCGGTCCGCGCCACGTCGAGTGACCGCAGCTTGGGCAGGGCCGCAAGGTACGCCGTTCCCTTGCAAGAGACGTGGTTGCCAGCAATGCTCAATTTCTCGAGATTCGGCAGCTTCGTCAGGCACACGAGATCAGCGTCGCTGAGATCGGCGTTGCTCAGGTCCAGCTCAGCGACTTTTTCCGGGGGCCCGGCCAACTTCAGCCGCGCGCGAACCGCCGGGTTCGTGGGATGATCGGCCGTCGGCTCGGCCCGGACCCGCTTGGGGGGCTGACCGAGGCTCGTGGCAATCGACAATGCCGACCAAGCAACTAGGAAGCGAAAAGAAAATCCACGGCCAAATAACTTCGCAAAGTTTGATGCCATCGCTAAACCTCCGACGCAGTCGGTGCCGCACGAATGCGCAGCCCCCCTATCCTCGCACACGCCAATACTATTCGCCATCCCGCAGCGATTCTATTGCTCCGCGGCCTGTAATCTCTCGACATTCCGACAAATGCCGCGCCGCTTGCATTCCACGCCCGCCAGTTGGAGAATCATTCAGTTAGCCAAAGCCGGCGGCGGCGATCCGGGAATGCCGCCCCTGCGGCCGAGATTGTCAGACAACCGACAGGGCGGGCATGAAGTGCGTTGCGACACTTTTTCTGGCGACGTTGGCCGCGGCGGGGATGACCACCGAGGCGCGGGCAGGGTATTCGCATTATTTCAATTGGAACGCCCCGCCGGACGAGGCCCGGTTGAGGGCGTGCATCGCCGACATGGAGCGAATCGTCGCCGCCGCCGGCCGACTGGTCGCCGGGCTCGACGGCAGCGGGGCGCCGATCGTGGAACCGCTGAAGATCGAATTCAACGGGCGCGGCGAAAGTGCCCATGAGACGTTCCTCTTTCCGGGCAAGGGGGGCTTCAATTTCTGCAAGACGCAATACAAACCATACGACGCGGTTGTCACGGCTTGCCTGATCGCGGCCCGCGACTATTTCCCGCCCTCCACTCTGACGATCGCCAGCGACGGAAAATGGGACGAGGGAGATTGGGCCGACGGCGCGCGGCTCTACGCGAAAGCGCTCGGCCGCCGGCCGACCGACCCGACCAACGATCCGGACAACTTGCAGCCGTTGCCGAATCAGCCGCCGGATTCGACGTCTTTGGATAAAGTGATCCTGATCGGCATTGGGTTGGTCGTGATTTGGTGGATCGCCCGGCCACGGTGCGCATTTACTCTTTTCGTCGAGGGAAACAAACTCGACCGGGTGCGCGGAGAAGCCCCGCGGCAGTTCCTTATGGACGTCGACGACATCTGCCGGCAATTCAGCATCCCGCGGGGAACGGTTCGGGCCTTGCAAATCCGAAATTGGATCCGGTTGGTTTTTTCATCAGACATTTCACCGGAATGCCGGCAACGGATCCGCAACACTTGGACGGCGCATCTCTGGCGAAGGCGTCTGGGAAGGCCTGTCTAAGCGGCGACCGGCCGCGCCGCGCCTCGCGGTTCGAAGCACGAAAGAGAACACATCATGGAATCCTGCACGCGTCGACAATTGCTCGCCGGCTCAAGTCTGCTAGCCATGAGCGGACTGGCTGCCGCGACCCACGCGGACACTGCGCTGATAGATGCCGCACCGAAAGCTGCTGCGTCGACGGACACCACAAAACTGAAGGTGCTGGTGGCGGGAGCGCATCCGGGCGATCCGGAAGCCGGCTGTGGTGGGACCATCGCTCGCTACGCCGACGCAGGCCACGAGGTCGTGGCGCTGTATTTGACGTGCGGCGAGGCGGGTGTTTCCGGCAAGAGCCACGCCGAGGCCGCTGCGATCCGGATCGCGGAGTTGGAAAAGTCGTGTACTCTGCTCAAGGCTCGGCCGCTCTTGGCCCGGCAGATCGATGGCCAGACCGAGGTTTCGCCGTCGCAATACAAGGCCTTCCGGCAATTGATCGACGACGAAAAACCCGACGTCGTTTTCACCCATTGGCCCATCGACAGCCACCGCGACCATCGCGCCTGCTCGCTATTGACGTTCGATGCTTTTCTGAGTCTCGGCCGGAAGTTTGCTCTCTATTACTACGAGGTTAATCTGGGAGAGGAAACGCAGAATTTCCAGCCGACGCGCTACGTCGACATCACGGCCGTCGAGCCGCGCAAACGCGACGCCTGCATGGCGCATGTGAGTCAGGGGCCGGCCAAATTCTACGCCGACTACTTCGCCAAGATGCATGTCTTTCGCGGCATGGAAGCTGGCTTCCACCAGGCCGAGGCCTTTGTTCACCTCGACCAAAGCCCAACGGGACGCTTGCCGGGCGGATGAACCGGTTCCGGCCGTACACGTCTTGGCCGCCTGTTCACCTTATTTGACACGCCTCTTCGAAGCTGAGACGCGGGCTGCGCGGGAAGAGCTTTGTCGCGTCGCCGTGGCCAAGGTTGCAAAGGAAGTTCGATTTGACCGTCGTCCCGGCGAAAAACGCCGCGTCGACCTTCGCGTTATTGAATCCGGACATCGGCCCGCAATCGAGACCAAGCGATCTCGCCGCCAGCATGAAGTAGGCGCCCTGCAGCGACGAATTGCGCAGCGCAACGATCTCCAGCACGTTCTCCGGCAGATCCTTGAACCACGCCTTGGCGTCCGCGTGTGGGAACAGCTTGGGGAGTTTCTCGAAAAAGTGGACATCCATGCCGATGATGACCGTGACCGGCGCCGCCATGGTCTTGTCGACGTTGCCCGGGTCCAAGGCAGGCCGCAGCTTCTCCTTCGCGTCTTTTGACCTGACGAACACAATCCGCATCGGGCACATGTTAGCGGAGGTGGGTCCCATCTTGGCGAGATCGTAGGCTTGCCGTAGAAGCGCGTCGTCAACCGGCTTGTCCAGCCAGGCGCTATGCGTCCGGGCTTCACGAAAGATAAGGTTCAGAAATTTCTCGCTCGTATCGTCCATTTTCGGATCTCCTCAAGAATTGCCGGTCACTGAAAGTTCCACGCTGGACGTCCATTCTCCCGATTTGAATAACCGCGGCGAAGCTTTGTGCATGCTCGGGCCACGCCGCTCATTTCGACTGACGATAGGGCGACGCGCTGCGCTTCTGCAGGGCGGCATTTACGTCAGCGATTGCCTTTTCCGCACTGGTCGCCGTTTCGTCAAAAAACTGCTGGCCGGCTTCGACGTTCCACGATTCAAGCGTAAACGGCTTGGCGAGCCCTTCCTTTTGCATGCGCTGGTTGGTGTCGTAGGCCAGCAGCATCCCGCGCAAAACGGCGATCTCGACATCTCCCGTGGAAAGCTTCGAATTGCCTTGATCGCGGATCAGCGGGGCAAAGGCAACTTGCTTTGCGCCCAGCCGGACTGCTTCCCGCAAGCCAACCTTCCCGACGCGCTCCATGACTTCCAGTGAAAGATTCTCCTCGGGTCCAAGGCCGATGAGGAGCAGTGCTTTGGCCTTGATCGTTCCGTTTGGCGGTAGGATGAGAAGCGTCTCCAACTCGTCGCCGACGAATTCGCCGCGTTCGCGAAGCGAGGCGATCGCGCCGCCCAGCTCTTTGTCTAGCTCCACCGGCGCGCCGCTCATTCGCTTGGCCCCCTCGGGCGTGTATTTGAAATAGCAGACGATTTGCAACGGCACATCCGCCGTGTAGGGTCCTTCCATTCGCACGCGGATTTTCACTTGGTTCGGCGCATCAAGGGCCTGCTCCTTGACCTCCCCGGCAATCGCTTGCGTGCAAACCAATGCGCACGCTAGAAAAGCCAGCGCTGCGAATGCGATGCGATTGGCAATGTTCATCGAAGATTCTCCATTTATGCGAATTGAGGTCATCCTTCAAAAAGCAAAACAATCGCAACCAAGGCCCCAGAACGGTTCAGCGCCTGTCGGTTTTTGGCGTTCGCCGAGTCGATGCAATAACGCGTGCATTCTGTTTGGTTTCACGCGGGCGTGGGAGATTGGTTCGGCACTCGGATGCGACTGGTAGGAGCCACCATACGGCTCGACAGGCGACCACGCAGGCAGAACGGGAAGCGAGGGCGGCGCGAGCGAAGCAAAGTCTCCGGCCGCATGCACAATTCTGCCCCCCACCATCGTGAGCACCGATTCAATCCCCTTGATTTCCTCTTCGGGCACGGAGAAGTAGTTGGCCGACAGCACGGCGAGATCGGCAAGTTGGCCGGGGCCGATCACACCTTTCTTCTCCTCCTCGCCGGAAAACCAAGCGCTGCCGAGCGTGTAGCGACGCAGCGCCTCCGAACGATCGAGCCGGTTCGAATCGGCATACAATCTCGTGCCGCCGACGGTCTTGCCCGCGACCATCCAATAGAGCGAGACCCAAGGATTGAAGCTGGCGACGCGAGTCGCGTCGGTGCCCGCGCCGACCGGGATGCCCATCTGCAACATTCTGGCGATCGGCGGAGTTTGCTCCGCGGCTTGTGCGCCGTAACGGTTGATGAAGTATTCTCCCTGATAGGCCATCCGATGCTGGATGGCGATGCCGCCGCCGAGCGACTTGATTCGCTCCAGATTGCGCTGCGTGACCGTTTCGGCATGGTCGAAGAACCACCGCAGCCCAGCCAGTGGAACCTCTTTATTCACCGATTCGAAGACATCGAGAAACCGACTGATCGACTCGTCGTACGTCGCGTGCAGCCGGAACGGCCAGCGATTTTCGGCCAACAGCCGCACCACGCGAGTCAGCTCACCCTCCAGCGACGGGGGCAAATCCGGGCGCGGCTCAAGAAAATCCTCGAAGTCGGCGGCCGAGAACGTCAGCATTTCGCCGGCGCCGTTCATGCGGTAGAAATCGGTTCCCGCCCCAGGCTGCGTCATCGTGACCCACTCCGCAAAGTCGTCGTATTCCTGTTGCGGATGCTGGGTGAAAAGATTGTAGGCGATGCGGACCGTCATCTCGCCGCGGCGGTGCAGCTCTTCGATGATCTTGTAGTCGTCGGGATAGTTCTGGAAGCCGCCACCGGCATCGATCGCGCTTGTCACGCCGAGGCGATTCAGCTCGCGCATGAAGTGCCGCGTGGAATTCGCCTGGTATTCCGGTGGTAGCGTCGGTCCCTTCGCAAGCGTCGAGTAGAGGATGCCCGCGTTCGGCCGGGCGATCAACATGCCGGTCGGGGCCCCCTGCCGGTCCCGCTGGATTTCACCGCCCGGCGGATCGGCGGTGTCTCGCGTGTAACCGACCGCGCGGAGGGCCGCTCGGTTCAGGATCGCCCGATCGTAGAGGTGGAGGACGAACACCGGCGTGTCGGCACTGACGGCATTGATTTCGTCGAGCGTCGGCATTCGCCGCTCGGCGAATTGAAACTCGGTCCAGCCTCCCACCACGCGAACCCACTGCGGCGGTGGAGTGCGCGCGGCCTGTTGCCTCAGCATGCGCAGAGCGTCAGCGAGTGACGGCACGCCGTCCCAACGAAGCTCCATGTTGTAGTTGAGGCCGCCGCGAATCAGATGGATATGCGAATCGTTCAGGCCCGGGATTACAGTCCGACCCCTGACGTCGATGACCTGCGTTGCCGGCCCACGCCGACGGAGGATTTCATCGGTTGTCCCGGCCGCAAGAATCTTGTCCCCCTCGATCGCGATGGCCTCGACGAACGACGGGACGCGATTTGTCGCAACCTTCACGTTGTGCAGAATGATATCGGCAGGCACGGAAACCTCCTTCGCGATGCGAAAGTCGCTACTTATGCTTGGCCGCATCCGTGGGGACGACATATTCCGGAAACCGTGTCGCCGGGGCGCCGTGGACCATCGTGTAGGCGTATTCAACGCCCACGCCGTAGGCCCCGCAGTGGGTTTTCACGATATCCATGACCGCGTCGTAGCTGCCGTGCTCCGCCCAGTCTCGCTGCCATTCCAGCATCACGGAGAGCGCGGTGACCGGCTTCGCGCCTGCCTGAATCACGCGCTTCATCGCGTTGTCGTGCGCGAGCTGGCTGACGTCTCCGCAGCAGTCTTCGACGACATAGATCTCGTAGCCGTCGTGGATGGCCTGAATCGTCGGCAGAGCGACGCAAGTCTCCGTCCACAAACCCGCCAGGACAATCTTCTTCCGGCCGCTGTTCTTGACCGCGGCGACGAACTTCTCGTCGTCCCACGAGTTCATGCTCGTGCGTTCGATGGGCTGCTGATTTGGAAAGACCGCCTGGATTTGCGGCCACATATTGCCGCTAAAGCTTTTTGTTTCGACGGTGCTCAGAATCACCGGGATGTTGAACACGCGCGCGGCCTTCGCGAGCACGAGGTTGTTGTTGATGATCGTTTGGCGATCAAAATTGCTGACGCCAAAGAGCATCTGCGGCTGAAGATCGATCAGGGTGACGACGCAATTATCGGGCGTCAGCAGGCCCTTCTCGCTACGCTTTGCGCCGCCGGACTGTAGAGACATGGGTTTCTCCTTGTTGAAGCCGATGAGCGGAAATTAACGGCTTACCGTGGATTGCAACCACGAGCCCCCCTGCTGGAACAAGGTACTACTGTCGCTGACCGCCGGCAAGAATCAGGGTTTGACCGGTGACCCATCCCGCGTCGTCGGACGCGAAAAACACGGCGGCGCGCGCGATGTCTTCGGGCTGTGCGATGCGCCCCAGCGGTGTTTGGGATTCCAGCATTTTGCGAAAGTCGCCGTCGGCCATGCCCGCTGAATGGAGCCCCTCGGTTTCCACCATCCCTGGGTTCAACGAATTGACCCGAATTTTTTTCGGACCAAGCTCTTGCGAAAGCGCGACGGTCACTGCGTCGACCGCCGCTTTCGTCGCACTGTACACCGAGGCGGTTCGGACCGGCATCGGACCGACGATCGAACTGATGTTGATAATCGAGCCACCCGCCGGACCGATTAACTTGACCGCCTCTTGCGTCGTAAGCAGCAGACCGAGCACATTGAGGTTGAACTGCTTATGAAAATGCTCGGCGGTGATGGATTCAAGCGGCATGAACTCATAAGTGCCGGCGTTGTTGACCAACACGTCGAGTTGTCCGTAGGCGGCCTTGGTTTGAGCAAAGAGTCGTTTGATGTCGTCAGGCTTCGAGACGTCGGCCTGGACGGCGATCGCTTTTCCTCCTTTTTCACCGATGCGCTTGACGACCGCCTCG
>Ga0182024_10011499_pt1 | contig 17739 bp, 13 predicted proteins | sample P32metaG_FD_120480 | JGI IMG/M metagenome (GOLD analysis project Ga0182024, IMG submission 120480) | Permafrost microbial communities from Stordalen Mire, Sweden - P3-2 metaG (Illumina Assembly) | ecosystem: Environmental > Terrestrial > Soil > Wetlands > Permafrost | place: Sweden: Stordalen... | reverse complement strand
TTTCATGGCGTCTCTTTCTCCCTCGCGGCAGACTTCGACGGAAGTACCGGATTTGAAGCACTCTTGCACGCCTTTGCAAACTGCCGGTGAATCACCGGGGGCACATTGCTCCTTCTTCTTGCAACTCGTGAATGCAATGGTGAAAGCCAGCAGAGCAACGGCAGGGGTGGGGAAGCGTTTCATGTGGGAACCTCCTCAGAACGTCTGCGGTATAGTGTGGTTCGAGTACGCTGGCAAAAGCATGTCCTGGGTAAAATAAATCTTCACGCGGTGGCCCTCGCGGATCGTTATGGTGGGCGGTATCTGCATGAATCGATCCAGGATAGTGTTCGCTGACTGTGAGATGCTGCCAGCGGTGCCAGTGGTGAAAGCTTGAGAACCACTGGTACTAATCGTACCGCCGCCCTGGGTAATCTCACCGGCTCCGGCTATCACACCTAACGCGATAGACGCCCCGAAGATTTCGAAGTAATGGTTGTTGACCTTGTCCTTCAACCCCCCCTCGCCGATCTGATCGAGACCGTGAAACTGGTCGAGATCGACCGAGTAACCGTCAGGCATAATCAAGCGATGAAAGACAACCGCAATCCGCCGTTGCTGCCCGAACCCGGCCGAGCCAATTTTCTTTGCTTCTCCAAGGACGACCGTTCCCTCCGGAATGATGACGTGCTGGTGGTCATGGGAATACAGCGGGCTTGAAACAAGAACCTTCACTGGGCCGGAGGCGTCGCCGTCCAGGCGATTCATCAGGACGGTGTCGAGAACTGAACCTTCATAGACGAGATAGGGTTGCCCGTTAGCTGAATCGATATTTGCTTCCATGGGACGTTTGTACTCTCCGGCCTGCTCTGGGGGATCTCCCGCGGTTCGCGGTGCCTGTAGGCTCGATTCTTCCTGACGCTGCGCAGTCTGGGTAGCAGGAACATACTGGGCAGTCGGCGTCTGCCCCGACACTTGCGGCTGTTCCTGCACACGGGAGTACACAAGATTCGAAGCGAAGCGCGACTCGTCGGCGCGCTCGCGCTCTTTCGCGGCGATGAGCTGCCCCTGTTGCTGGGCCGGCGATAGCTGGGGCTGGGCGTTCGCCTGCTGTCCATATCCTGCCGGACCGTAGCCCGGTTGCTGGCAGGGCTGCGCCGGATTGGCCTGATTCGGAATGCAAGGGATTGTAACGCCTGTCGGCCCGTATGCCGCGGCGGCAGCCCGTTGCGCCGGCGTCGCAGACGCCAGCGCGGGATCGTTGGAATTCCCAGTATCCCCTGCCTGCTGTTGAGCCTCTTTGTCACGCTCAGCCTTGAGCTGGTTCTTCAGATCTTGAACGTTGTTGTCGGTGTTGTCCTGAAGAGTGGGCTGCGGTGGCTGACCCTTCGCTGACGCCTGCGGCGTCTTCTTAGCGGTCGAGCTGAAGAGTGCCGCTGCGATCACGAGCAGCGCCGCGCCAAGATACACGAAGGTCTTGAGATTCTTTTGCAACACACCCTTGGGATCGATCTTCGTGCAACGCAGCTCCGGCTCGGTCACAGGTAGTACTGGGGGAATGACGTTGTTCTCGGCCATGGCGATTATCCCTTCCGTGTGAAGTCCATACGCTTCTTGCCCAGCTCGACGTACCCTGAGTCCATGACCTTCGGGATGATGTACGTTCCGTCGCGAAGGTCATACGTGACGAGGTCCGGCTTGCCATCTTTCATTTCGTAGATGCTGAATTTCTCCGGCGCATTCGTTTTGATGTACGTGAACTTGTCGTCGTGGTAGATCGACTGAATATCGAAGGGGGCCTCATTCGCCTTGAAGGTGTAGTCGAACTTCAACTGCACCGGATACGCGCTCTTATACTCGTCTACTGCCTGCGCAACGTGGGATTGCAGAGCGGCGAGTTGCTGTCTACTCTGCTCAAGTTGTGCGGCAGGTACGAATTGCGGCGGGCCGCTAGCTGCGACAATTGCGGAGCGGTCGGCGGGTTCGATCAGGACTTTCAGGTCCGGCGCATCGGCGCTGCCTGATACGTCCTGCAACGTGAACGAATAGATGTTGCCCTTGTCGGTGATGAGATTGAGGTTGGAGCTGATGCCCGCCTTGGCCGGATGCACAAAGCAGAAGTTGCCGACCACATCCACAATCCAGAAGTCCTTGTCGCCGGTCGCTGCTTCCATGATTTTTTCGGTGGGCGGAACTTCGATCAGTGTTGTGTACTTCAGCTTGGCGTGGATCGGTACGATGTCCTGGGAGTGGTATTGAACAGTGCGTGCCGATGCCTCCTGCGCAACGGCCGCGAGTGATGGAAGCGCCAGGGCGAGCCAGGCGATGAAGATGAGTTTACGGTTCATGCGGCAGCTCCTTTTGGGTTGGGAGTGATGGTGCCGGCTCGCGTGCGGGGCCGGAATGGGAAGTCTTCGGCGAGCCGCCGCAAGCCCTCGGCAATGCCGAATCGCTCGAAGTAGTCGCGCTTTTTCAGGTTGTCGCGGGCGTTGTTTGTCGCCATCCAGTGGGAGACGGAATCGACGTTCAACTGGACCTTCTTTGACGACTGCGCCTTGCGGATGAGCATCTGGCCGGGGGGAACAAGCCCCGCAATCAAGTCCAACTCAGTGTCGTTCAAGTGAAACGCCTCCCGGTACACGTCGCGGTTCATCTCCGGGTTTGCAAGAAATATCTTTGTCGGGCAGCTTTCACAGACGATCTGCAACATGCCCGACTCCTCAAGCTCCTTGATAGACTGCGTGGCCAGAATCATCGCCGCATTGTGTTTGCGCCAGGTCTTCTGTGCCTGCACGACATAATTACGGATGGTCTCGTTTTTGATGAAGAGCCACGCCTCGTCGAGCAGGAACATCTTGAAGGTCGCGAGTTTCGCGGGATCTGCAATCTCGTTCGATGCCCGGTGGAGAACATAGAAGAGCAGTGGCTCCAGGACATCGGGCGAGTCGCCCCACCCTGCAAAATTGAATGTCTGGAAGCGGCTGAACGAAAGCGTGTCTTCGGTGTTATCGAAAAGGAATCCATGCTGCCCGCCCCGCGTCCACCGTTGCAAGCGGTCCTTCAGCTCTCCAATAATGTTGCCGAAGTTGGAAACGGTTCGCTGCTCTGGCTCAAACACGTAGACCCGCTCGATTGCATCCCACAACTTGCGCTCTTCTTTGAAGTCCAGCCGGTATCGCTGCTCATTACCCTCGATGAGCACGCGGAAGAAGCTGAAGAGGAATTGCAGGTTCTCTTTGCTCGGTTCCAGCGAGAACGGGTTGATGGTGAAGTCGCGCGCCTCCTGGCCAACGTTCAAGTACGAGCCGCCGAAGATCGACGTTAACGACTGGAAGCTGCCGCCGATGTCGAAGATGAACGTCAGGGGCGCGTACTTCTGCGCATTTTGCAGGATGAAGTTGCAGAGGTACGACTTTCCGGAGCCGGTCATTCCCAGGATGAGCGTGTGAGCAACCTCGCCGTTATGCAGGTTGAGGAAGTAGGGTGTGCTGTTGTCGGTCTCAAGCGCGGCAAGATACTCCGAACCGAGATGCGGATTCGTCTTCTCGCCGGGCAAGATCGTAAACAGAAACGAGAGGTCGGCATAGTTTGAATTGAGCAGGTAGAGCCGGCGAAGATTCAAGGCATAGTTGCCAGGAATGGTGGCGAAGTAGGCGTTGAGCTGGTTGTAGGTCTCCACGAACAAATTGCCATCGGCGTTTGTGAAGATGCCGTTGAACTCCCCAACCAGTTGCTCAATCTCCGGTTTTGCCGGGCCATAGAGCACAATGGTCAAAGAGAAGTCGCCAAGTTGCTGACCGTCGCCCAACGCACGCAGGCAATCGCCTAGATTTTCGATGTCAGCCTGTTTAGATTCATCGACCAGAACATCGCGGGGATTTGTCTGCGCTGCATGGTTGCCCATCTGTGAGATAAAGCCTGTCTTTGAGACATTGAAGTGGCGACGGCGTTTGTTGACTTCCTTGCGGGCCTGCTCCGCCGTCGTGGGCGTCCATTCTGTTACAACATAGAAATTCGCAGCTATCTTAAGGAGTGAATCGAGCACAAGAGGACGTGTCTCTGTGATTGCCTCTTTCATGGTCAGCACACGTACGAATTGGTCACCGACGCGGAGATGATCGCGCTCGGCCTCGACGGTGGAGTTCGCGACCTGGTAGTCGAGAAACTGCGTCGATTGCGGCCTCCCGGCAATCCGCCAGTCGTCATAGTTGACCAATCGGCGAAGAAAACTGAACTGGCCTTGCTGATTCTGAACCTCAATCCCAACGAAATCGCCAAGCTGCCGCGCGAATGCCTGGACGCGCTGCTCAAGTTGGGAAACGTCAGCTTCGATTTGTGTGCGCAGCAGAGTTTTCATACTGCTTCCGGCAAACTGCGTCTTCAGTTCATCTATTGCTCCGGCAGGATCACGAAGCAGGCGGCCCAGCGCAGCGCCGATGCCGGTCTTGGACCGTGCGCCTTCGAGGACGACGCAGTAGAAGATCTCAACTTGATAGAGCCGGTCGCGCTTGGCCTCAAAGAATCGCCGCCGCTGGTCAATGGCGGCTTCTACCACGGGGTCGTCGTAGTGAGCAAAGGGGATTTCCGGTCGATTCTGTTTGAACAGATATTGGTAGACGTGGAAGTCGGGGCCAAACGCCTTGAGCGCCGCTTCCAACCTTTTGACGGCATATTCCTGTTCCGCATGGTCGAGGCTCTCGTAGTCCACCCCGGAGACGCGCAACACCATCCCCACATCCCCGCTCTTGGTCAGAAACGTCGTCTCATTCCAGAATCCATACAGGTTGATGTGGTCGTTGAGAGCGGCAGCCTCTTTCCACGGCTTGATAACCTTGTCGAGTCGCAACATCAGACCACCTCCACGCGGGGAATGCTCTGTTTGGCGGCGTCGTAGCGCACCTTGTATCGCTCCGATTTCGCCAGAATCCGGAGAAATGCGGGATCGGTGTTGGTGACCCAATGGCCGAATGCAAAACCTCCGACGAAGACGGCAACTCCGGCGATCAGGCTGTTGAACAGGTTGAACGCGCCCACAGCCCCGACGCAGACGAAATAGAAGAGCGTCCGCTCTACACCTAGATATGTGAGGGGCTTGTGCAGGCTTTTGTAGACCCGATTCTTCCGATGGGTTGTTGTGTGTGTCTGCATCGTCGCCCCTCACAGCTTGAGAAAGGTTGGGTTTTCGTTGTTGGACACGACCTGGGGTTTCGCTTATACGCCCCAAAGCCAGGTAAGTACGTTGGTGGCGAGCACCGCAATTCCCGTGCCGGCTGCGACACCGGCCAGGGTCTTTTTGGCCCCCGGCTCGCCGTGCGCGAACTGATAGCCGCCGACCACGATTGCAATCAGACTTGCAACTTTCGCAACCGTGCCAGTGAAGAGGGTTTGCATCGCGGTGAAGCCGGTATCGAAGGGTGACTGCGCCAAGGCAAACGCAGGGAAGAGGATCAGCAGGGTGAAGAGGCTAAGGCCAGGGCGAATCCGGCGCAGGCTGCCTCTGAAGGCAGCCTGGAACCGGCGGCTGTGTGTAAGAGTGGCGATCATCGGCACCTCCAGCGGCCCCGGTTGGGCCGCGATATGCCGTGAACGTAAGCCCGATCCGCGCCCCGCGTCCAATAACTTTTTGGGAGTTGGCTATAACTTTTTGGATTTTGAAGGAGTGATCCGTCTCTCTGGACGACTCGCTTCCCATGAGCCGCGATAGCGGAGGCGAAACTAAGATGCGATCCGACCTGTAGTACCCTTAGCGCCATGGCAGATCGAGCGAATCCTGTTTTCCGCACTATCGAAGAAGTGTCACTGATCGGCACGATGGCGATCTACGATTCACAAGCTGAAGCCTCTCAGAGCATCCCGCAGCAGTGGCGCGCGTTTCGCCTGGCCCATCCCGCGCTTGAGAGCAGCTCAAAGTTCTATGGCGCGTCGCCTTGCACCGCCGATCGGAAAATCCACTACCTCACCGGTGTCGCATTTGAAGGCTCGGATGGTGTGGTTGGTGGTGAGCGCCTGACTCTTGAGGCGGGAGAGTATGCGGTCGTTCATGTCAACGATACAGCCTTGCTCCGCGATACCTGGACCTGGTTGTTGGGTCATTGGCTGGCTAACTCTGGACGTCGAGAGAAGAATGCACCAGAGTTTGAGCGATTTACCGGAATATCGGAAGCCGGTACACCCATTGGGCCGGTCGAAATCTGGATTCCCCTCAAATCACTTGCAAGAGATTAAGACCGCCCTTGCAGTCCCCACTCGCCGTTGAAGCGAACGGGGACTGCAAGAGCGGAGATGATTGGAAAAGACCACTCAAGGCCTTAGCTCCACTTGTAGAAGGATTGTATAAATAAGATGGCTGAACGACTTTCTCGCGAAGAGCTTTATGATCTCGTCTGGTCTAAGACCATGGGATCTCTTTCTACCCGATTTGGGGTATCCAATGCTGTTCTCAAGCAGACATGTCAACGAGCTGCGATTCCGATGCCAGGTCCCAGCCATTGGACAAAGAAGGCATTTGGAAAAGAGACGTTACAAGCAGCACTTCCAGCGCGCCTTCCCGGCATGGACAATGATGTTGTGGTGGCTCGACCCTTCGATCGCTATTGGTTTTCGAAATCGAAAATGAAGCAGCTATACCCTCCACCGCGTACGCCGCCCGAGTTCCCTGAGCCGATTGAAGCCGTACGAGAACGAATCGCCAAAGCTATCGGCGAGATAAGCGTTCCACATCAAATTCACCTATGGCATCCCGCGATCGACTGTTGGCTCAAGGAGCATGCGAAACGCCGCAAGAAGATACTGGCCGGTGTCTCCAGTTACTCGTTGGACAAACCGGAGTTGGATACTCCATTTGAGCAACGTCGGTTGCGCATTCTTAATAGCCTGTTCTTCGCGATGCAGAAAATGAATGGTTACCCTTGGATCTCCTTTCGAGAAGGGCGCCACATTGACATAGGTTTTTGTTCTTGTATCCATCATCCCAGTATTCACCTCACATTAGATCCGAAAAGGCAATCAAATCGGCGCGGTCGGTTCGCAGTTGCGCAATCAGGATCCAGTGAGACCAATCTTGTCTTGTCCATTCGCTGCCGATCCGACTTCGACGCGGACCGAATGACTTGGCAGGATGACAATGAAGGCGAGATCGAGACGCGTATGACTGAGATTGCAATTGAAGTGATCCTGACTGCTGAAATCCAATACCGAGAGGTGATGAACGAGCGGTACCAATTGACTGTTCAGCGAAGGATAGAAATCGAAGAGAAACTACGACAAAGAAAAATCGCGAGAGAGCGCGCCGAGAAAAAACGGCTGAGGAAGATCGAGCGCGCCCGGATTAGTCGCCTTCTCAGGGACGCAGGAGCATTCCAACGAGCGAATAAAATAAGGAAGTACGTTGAGGCAATCCGATCGAGCCAGGCATGTGATGGATCCTCCGCGACTGACGAATTCGAACGATGGAAGCAATGGGCATTGGCGCAAGCTGACCGCATCGATCCGGCTCTTGGCGGGGCGTTCTTGAAGACAATGTACGATGGGGACGAGGTCATGGAGTAGACTCATTTTCCGCGTCTAATAGAGTTTCAGCGTTCTGCTCCTGGTCGTCGAGCCAATTTTTTGCATTGAAGTATGCTCCGAACGGTCACAATCGTATAGCGCATATTCACCCTTACGAGCATGTGTTGTGCGTCAAGGTGGCGAGGGAGGGTTCGGGAAAATCACACCACCCGGAAGTGTTCGCCGCGATTTATCTGCAAGTTGTTTAGAATCATAGGATGACGGGGAATCCCCACTTTCGACGTGTCCAGCATAGTATTGTCTTATCATGAGAATTCCTGTTCAGGCAGCAACTGCCATTGCCGCGCGAGCAGGCGGTGGGCGCACGCCTAAGACAGTTCGTGTCGTTTTTAGGTCCAGGAACGGTGCGGTGGGAAGGCGCGATTACCTCACTCACTGGATTCATGCATATCCAGCGAAAATGTTCCACCGTATTCCCCAGGTCATTCTCGGACAGCTCCCAAAAGAGCCGCAGCTTCGAATACTTGACCCATTCTGTGGATCTGGGACCGTGCTACTTGAAGCACTCGTAAGAGGACATCAGGCAATTGGAATAGACGTCAATCCAATGGCTAGGTTGATTTCTAAGGTGAAGGTCACCCCCCTGTCGCCTGACACAGTGAGACAAATTCTTCCGGGCCTGCTTCATCGAAGCCGCGACCTCGTTACTCGCTGTAAGCCTGATAGTACGCTTGATTTCTGGTTCAAGCGGTCGCCCAGGGAATCGCTAGAGGCGATAATCAGAGGCATTAGCGATATAACCTCTGTTGGGGAACGCGACTTTTTTCGTATTTGTCTATCGTCGGTAGTGCGTAAAGCGTCAATGGCTGATCCTACGATACCGCCTCCCGTCAAACTCACAGCTGACCGGCTCCACGTGGCCAATGAACGATATAGGAAATATCTGAGGGCATCCCAATTAATGACGGGGCCTAAGGTGTTTGGGCTTTTCGAGAAGGCAGTTGGACAAAATCTGCTCAGAATGCAAGAACTCAACTCCTTGGAGCATTTAGGGAGTGCATTAATCATGGAAGGCGACGCAGAGGCTGCTGCCTGCCCGATCGACTCGAATTCCGTTGACTTGGTGATTACGTCTCCGCCTTATTGTGGTGCTCAAAAATACGTCCGAACCCTTAGACTAGAAATGTTGATACTCGGGATATCAAGGGAAGCGATTTCAGATGCAGATCGTCGGACACTTGGTACTGAGCGATTGTCCACGAGTCTCCTGAACGAAGAGTTTGAGAGTTCACCGCAGGCGCTAAGGCTTTATAAAGCGATCCGCAGAACTAATCCGACACGAGCTAGCATGTTCGCTCAGTATGTGCAGTACCTAGATCGGTTTGCAATAGAACTAGCAAGGGTTCTCAAGCCCACAGGGGAAGCCTTCGTCACTTTTGGGACCGACCGAATGGCAGGCATCGACGTTGACTGTGCCAAGCTATTTTCCGCCGCGGCCACGGCGCAAGGAATGTCCCATATTGCAACTCTTGTTGACACGATTCCAAGTCATGGCATGATCACAAATAGACACTCCTCAGCGTCGACAATAAGAGATGAGCGGGTGGTATGGATTCGTCGAACATGACAGACATAGTTGAAGATCTTTACCGGAAGATTAAGGTTCTCAACGAGCAGATATGGGAATCCCGTGCGACGGTGCCGCAGATCGAGCGTTGGCTGGACAATTACACAGGCGCATTTGAAACCATAGAGACCGAAAGGCAACAGGCGCTCTTTCTTCTTTCACACTTCATGTACTTCGGAGATAAGGAAACGCGCGAATTGCTGAGATCGCTATATAGAGATTCCTATAAATATCCAATTATTAGATCTATCAGACAGGAAGCCGGGGATACAGATGATGTTGCATTCATCGAGCAACGGTTCGCAGGCGAACTCCTTCAGACACGTTTCTTAGGTGTCGGAAATCCCGCAGAGAGTGGTACGCATCTTCTTTATTATTACAGACAGGAGAATGAACTTCATAAATCGCAATTCATCAATTCCCATGAAATCTTCACCTATTCCAGTACCTCGGTTAGCCTACGAAATCCCCAAATAACCAGGTATGTGTTTATCGATGATCTCGCAGGTTCTGGGACGCAGGCGCACCAATACTCAAAGAGTCTGGTGGAAACGATTAAGGAACTTAAGCCGGACGCTCGTGTCTCGTACCATGTGATGTTTGCAACCTCAGAGGCCCTTACGTTCATACGTGATAACACTAGCTTCGATGACGTATCGGCTGTATTTACGCTTGATCCAAGTTTTAAGTGTTTCGATTCGACGTCGCGCTACTTTAGAAATGAAGCCCCGGCTAGTCTTGCAAATGCTCGGTCTTTTGCCGAGTTCTACGGAAGAGCAATTTGTAGTGGACATCCACTTGGATTTAAAGCGGGTCAACTGCTCTTGGGGTTTCATCACAACACTCCGGATAATACTTTGCCGATCTTCTGGGTTGACACAGAGACACCGCCTTGGCACCCCATCTTTCGTCGCTATCCAAAGATCGAGTGGTGAACATTCATGATCAATCCTTTCGATGTAACTAAGGCCGTCGACTTCAGTGACGAGCAAATCAATAAGTTCTTCGTAGATATGCCAGAAGGTGGCTTTGCTGCGATGGCCAATCCACGGTCCCCGATGCCCATGCTCATAATGGGCGGTAAAGGTAGTGGGAAAACGCATCTGATGCGTTATTTTTCCTACCCTCTTCAGAAGCTCCGTGGAAGGAACACTGGCACCTCGGCCGACGTTGCAGAGATGATAAAGCGGGAAGGCTATCTGGGTATCTACTTGCGCTGCGGAGGGCTCAACGCGGCACGATTTCGTGGCAAAGGTCAGGCAGACGAAGTTTGGGACGCCGTCTTCGCCTATTATATGGAACTTTGGCTGGGGCAACTCCTAATTAATTGCGTTGCAGATTTTGCGAGGCTTTGTGGGATCGACCCGGCGACCGAGCGTCTTGCGGCAAGGGAGTGCATGGGTTTGCTTGACGAAAATCATGACCCCGATCCTCAGACACTGCCCGACGTGGGTGCCTACTTTCACCAGCTCCAGCGCCGACTTGACGTTGCCGTAAATAATTCCGCCCTGACACGAAAGCTTGATGTGAGTATCGAAGCTACTTCCGGGAGAATAGTGTTTGGTCTCCCTCAGCTTTTGGCTGCGCGGTTTACGCAGTTTCAAGATGTCCAATTCCTCTATCTCTTAGATGAATACGAGAATCTTATGGATCGTCAGCAGCGCTATATAAATACACTTCTCCGTGAGAAGGAATTGCCATGCTCATTCAAGATTGGCGGTCGAACTTACGGATTCAAAACCTATAAGACATTTAGTGACGAAGAAGAAATTAAGGAAGGTTCGGAGTATGAAGTGTTGCCGCTCGATCAGAAGATGCGCAGCGGAGCCAATGGAGATTACAAAGCATTCGCCAAACGGCTGTGTTTTCGACGCCTAAAGGAAGCAGGGTTTGTGACCCCTGGATTGCTAGACGAGCAGCGTGAATTCGAGTTCTTGGATAAGGCGTTTGAGGTGATACCGAATACCCTGTTGGGTGAAGCAGACACTGCCTTTGTCATTGAGAAGTATGAGTCGTTCGAGAGGCCATATTTCGTTAAGCTACGGGATAAACTGAGGTCAGGGATGAAGGCCGCCAAGTCGCCTGGCATCACATCCGAGGAAGACATTACTGCAATTTGTGAGTTACTCGCGGTGCCTCAATATCCGCTTCTGGAAAAGCTAAATATTTTCCTGTTGTATAAGGAATGGAGATCTTCGTCTAACTTGATTACATCCGCTCAAAAGATTAAGAAAGATTGTGATCAGTTTCAAAAGGGCGGAGTGTCGGGCCCCTATTCGCGCCAATTGGAGAAGAGACGTGGAGACATGCTGGCGCAGCTCTATAGAGAATGCGGAGGTAAGCAGCAGTATCTGGGAATCGACATGTTCATAGACATGTCAGAAGGACTGCCACGAAACCTCCTTGTAATCTTAAAGGCGGTCTTTAATTGGTCCATTTTTCGTGGAGAAGGACCGTTCGCCAAAGGGACTATCTCTGCAGTTGCTCAACGTGAAGGTGTAAGAGAAGCTGCTGAATGGTTCTTTGACGATGCTCGTATGCCGGGTGACGACGGCGCGGCGATCCGTTCTTCGATTCGGCGTCTAGCGACATTGTTTCGAGAGATCCGGTACTCCGATAAGCCTTCCGAGAAAGCTTTATGTACCTTCAGTGCGGATCTCACAAGGTGCTCTCCAGAAGCAGAAAGAATTATTTCGCTCGCGGAGAAATGGTCACTGCTGCTTCGGCTCGTGGAGGGCCAGAAAGATAAGAATACGCTCAGGATCGACGACAAATTGTTCATAAACCCGATGCTGGCACCTAAATGGGATCTTCCGGTAGCCCGCGGTGGAGCTTTATCTCTTCCATCTGAGGAGGTTAACGCGATATTTGACGAGACGCACTCGACCGAATTCGAAGGCTTCCAGACTTTCCGTGTTAATGCGATGACAGCTCCTCTTTTCGGCGCTAAAAATGGTGTCGAGAAGCACGCTCAGTCGTTTCTGCCTTTGGAGCCGTCGGATGCTTAGGTATGAGTTTTGTTACAAGGAGTCTTGGGAATTCGAATCTGCCTGGCCAGTCAATGGTTGGGATGTGTTTATTTCGGCATTCAATTCAAGCGAACGCGTAAGAAAAGTGTTTGATCAAGCGTCGGCACAGGCAAAGCATTGGTTTGTGAGCCCAGAGTACGGCTACAAAGCGGACGAGTTGCCACAGGGGCAGAATTGGTTCTTTGGAGACGCCAACGATGAAGGGGCTGCGATCGTCGATTTCGTGTCCCAGTTGAATTGTGATTTCTCAAAGGCTACCGTCTGTGTCGACACCACAGGATTCATGAGGCACCATCTTCTTATATTGATCCGGCACCTTGTTGCTTTGGGACTTCACAAATTTGACGCGCTGTATTCGGAGCCCCTGCAGTATGCACGGAAAGAGAAAACTGTGTTTTCCGATGGTGAGGTTAGAGAGGTCAGACAAATATCCGGCTTTGAAGGTAACCATAATCCCGACACTGCCAATGACCTGCTAATAATCGGTGCAGGCTATGACCATCCGTTGATTGCACATGCGGCCGAGTTCAAGAGCAATGCGAAAAAGATACAGGTTCTAGGGTTTCCGTCGTTAAGGCCGGATATGTACCAAGAGAATGTGCTCCAGGCTCACAAGGCAGCTGAACAGATGGGCGCTAGGATAGGACAAATAGACTCCGTATTTGCTCCCGCGAATGATCCATTCGTTACCGCCGGCACCCTAGCAAGGGTGGTTGAGCGGTTCGCACGAGCGAAGCCGATCTCAAATCTTTATTTATGTCCGATTTCAACCAAAGCTCTGACGCTCGGGTTCGGTCTTTATTATCTGAGCGAGTGGAGCGGGAAGAATGCGAGCATGATTTTGCCGTATACAAGAACGTATTCGAAACAGACGAGCGAAGGTGTTGGCAGAATTTGGTGGTATCGGATTGAATTAACTTAGCAATCTATGTCCAGGCTAGGCTTGCAAGATCAATCGTCGGTTCATCAAAAGCAATCTGGGTAAAAAAGCAGAGGTCGAATTGACAGAGGTCGTGGGTTCGTTAAGGGTGCGATAAGGGTTCCCATGGGTTCCTCAGGGCGCTACAGGTGTCGTCCGTTGCCCCTGGTTTCTGTTAGTTACGGGTTTCCCGCGCACTGTCACGGCAGAGGTCGCGGGTTCGAGCCCCGTCGTCCCCGCCATAAAACCCAATAGAATCAGTGGTTTTATGGCACAGTGGCAATTGTTGAGGGTGCCCGCGAGGGTGCTGAAGGGTGCTGAAAGTTTTTTCGACGTTTTTCGGCACTCAATTCTGCGCTTTGCGAACCTCCTGACGAGGGTGCTATCGAGGGTGCTGAATTCCTCTCTTCTCTCTCCTTTCCAGCCTCAATCACCATATCCATCACCTTATTGTTGGCGCTTCGCTTGTCAGCCGAGATCGCCCGCGTGTACACGTCAAGCGTGATTCGCGAGTTGGCGTGGCGCAACAGCTCTTGAGCAGTCTTCAAGTCCACTCCAGCCGATCGCAGATTGGTTGCAAGCGAGTGGCGAAAGCTATGCCACCCGATGACCTTATGCGTGATCCCGGCACGGATGAGAGCGGGTCGAATGACCTTCTTCAGCACCATGTCGGGAGTGATCGGCTGTCGTCCATTCAGCCTGAACGAGGGAAAGAGAACCCCTGCAATCGCAGGTTGTTGTCCCACACCTTGGCGAATCGCTCATGCTGCTGGTGCAAGCTGACGAGGTAAACGTAATGGTCGCGGACGATATTGCGGCTCCACTGCTCCACGCCTACATAATCGTTGCGGTAATAAAACGCATTCAGGTGTGGCTCGTCGGCGAATCCAAGCTCGAAACACATCTCCGGGTCGCGCATGAGGTCGCCGTTCTGTTCGCCGTAATGACAGACAGAGATTGCAGGTAGACCGCATGGACCTGATTCGTCGGTGGCTTCGATCACCAACGCCATATAGGGCGGGTTCTCGATCTTGAGGTACAGGCCGTGGTGCCAACCTCCGGCCTGTTTGAGGATGCGAAGGATGGTCTGCATTACGCCACCTTCGCCAGTTCTGCATCGGGCATTTCTGCCTCTGCTGCGGTCGGTGGCTGCAAGGCGGCAAGGATGACGGCAGATGCGTCCTTGATGACTTCAAGGCTCTCGGCCAGTAACGAAGCGTTGCCATGATAGAGATTGATATAGTCGGCGCTCGCGGTTCCGGCCTCCAGCCCTACGGCCTTGCCCACTACAAAGGCGATTGCCTCCGCCTCGGTTTCGCGCACGGTCTTCGTGGTTGTAGTGCGCCGTGAGGATTTGTGTAACATCTCGTGGCCTAGCTCATGCACCAACGTGGCGAAGGTTTCGGCCTTCGATTGACCGGGCAGGATGGCGATGCGTCCGCCGTAGCTCATGCCCAAAGCGGGTGCGATCTTCTCGGTAAAGACAAGCTCGATGCCTTGCTCCTTGATGAACGAAACCAGACGGTCGTAGTTCTCGCCTACGTCGCCATAGACTTCGCGCATCGCGGGAAGCTCCGCACCTTCGGTCTGGCTCACATCGAAGACGTAGGCATTGCGGAATCCGACAAGGACGCGGGTGTTCTGCTTGGTGATATCCTTCTCGGCTTCCTCGTCCTTCTTGCGCTTGATGCCGATGATGGGAGCAAGAATGCGGATGCCCTTCTCGCCCTTCTTCACTCTGCGGCCAAGCTGGTTCCATGCGTACATCCCGGCTACGCGGCTAGCGTCGGGCTTTTGCCTGGCGATTTCGAGGACGTTCCCGAAGGAATACGAACGAAAACGGCTCATCGCATTGAGATAGGCGGTGAGCGCATCCGAGTGTCCGGCCTCTAGCTGCTCGATAAGGCTCTTGACGTTCTCGGCGATGATCTCTTTAGCGGTTTGCCGTTGCTGCTGCTGTTTGGGGTTTTCGGTTGTTGGAGCGACGGGGACGGGGGCGATGGTGGTAACGGCTGCGGTGTTCATGGGTGCTTCCTCCTGTTGGGCTGTTGCACTGGCTGTTGCCGTTGAATTGGCAGCGGCGTGTACATACATGCCGAACGCCTCCTGGCGAAGGCGGGGGGTAGCAACTGCAAGCCGAGGGGTATCCCCACCCTTGCAACGAGAGCGACAGCGGAAGTGGAAAGGGCGTAGCGCAGCGGAGGTCTGCACAAGCGAAGCGCGGAAGATTGGGGAGTGGCTTGCGGGCGCGGGCGGGGCTGGCCCCCCTAGCCGTTTTTGCTCTTGCTGTTGTTCTTGCTTTTAAGCAAATCAGGGCCGGCGTTGCGGGCAGGAACAGGCCCGCTGAGGAGGGTGGCGGAGGACGCAAAGCGGCTGTAGACAGGGAGGAAACCCCTCCCTCCGGCTCAGTCAGTTCCGCGCAGGTCACACGCGGGTGTTGGTTCTGACGCTTTATTGTGCAGAAACCTACCTCTGTCGCCTACACTCTCAAAGAGCACCAACTGATCAAATTCCGATGCCTGAATCTCGTGTAGATAGACAACAATCGGGGATACCCGATGCAGCTCAAACCGAATTGGTACGCCGGGGTCTGGAGAACATCCGGCGGCGCCTCCTCGACCTTACCAATCGAAACAAGCTGATTAGCTTCCGACACGGCACGTCTTCACTCAGAATCGTTGATGCTGATCTCGATGCTGTCTACCAAAGTCTTGTGGATGACAAAACGTTCTCCTTTGTCTATGTTCCCGAACCAACTAAGGAATATCTCGCGGAAACTGGCGAAAAGCTGTCTGCCAAGGACTATGCAGAGCAGCTTGGGTGGTCTACAGGATTCGATCTCGCTAAGGCCGCCGGACAAACGGCGTGCCTCCCGGTCCTTCACTATCAAGAAGACTTTGAAACGATCATCCGTAAGATCGGAACAACTGCTCGGACGGCCATTGAAGAATCGGGTGCCAACTTACTGCACCTAGTATTCGGCTTCCTCGAATGGCGTGAGTCCGATGATTCGACGCAGATACGACAGGCACCCCTCCTGGTGGTTCCGGTTTCTCTCATTACGCCGAAGGCCAAGGAAGAAGACCGTTCCGTTCGCGTACAGTACACCGACGAGGATCTCACCACGAATCTTTCCCTCGTGGAGAAGATGAGACGTGATTTCGGAATCGAAATTCCCTATATCGAAGAAGACGAGACGCCAGAGAGATACTTTCAGCGCTTCGCTCCCATACTGGAACAAAAGCGTGACTGGCGCATCTGCCGACAGGTTTCACTTGCGCTTCTGAGCTTCGGCAAACTCTTGATGTATCTCGACCTGGATGCAGAACGGTGGCCTGCCGACGTTTCCTTAGTCGAGCATCCACGGCTACTTGATATGTTTTCCGGCAGCACCGCGGAAGGTCTCACCTTCGCAACCGAATTCGATATTGACGAAGAGGCGGCCACCACGGGCGGCGTGCCACCTCTCATTTGTGACGCCGACAGTTCCCAACACAGTGCGTTGATCGACGCTGCACGCGGCAAGAATCTTGTCATCGAAGGTCCGCCGGGCACTGGCAAGTCTCAAACCATCACAAATCTCATTGCGGCGTCGATTGCCAGTGGCAAGCGGGTCTTATTTGTCGCCGAGAAAATGGCGGCGCTCGAAGTCGTAAAGCGGCGTTTGGACAATAGCGGCCTCGGAGACTTCTGCCTCGAACTACACAGCCACAAGACGAGCAAAGTTGGGCTGCTGAAATCGCTCGAAGGCCGTATCCAGGCATCACCCGGCTTTTCCTCCCCTACCACGCTTGCTTCCAAACAAGGCTTGCTGAACTACAAACGGGACGAGCTAACCAAATATGTTTCGCTGCTGAACGCACCGTACGGATCGATTGGACGAACTCCGTTCGAGTTGATCTGGCAGCGCGACGCGGTGAGGGAAGCAGTCGTCCCCTCTTTGCGAGAGATCACCAGCATTACTTTTCCCGAAGCGCATACATGGGATCATCGAGCTCTGCATGAGCGCAAAGACATGGTATCGACGTATGAGGCCCATCTTCGTCGGATGTCCGAAGCAGGCGGTCCAGTGGAGAAGAAGGAAAACCCCTGGGGTTGGCTTCCCGATGTCGAACTGAGTCTTTCTGACCAGGATCGCTTGTTGTCCGCTCTGCCAGCATTGGGAACTCTATGTGAACAACGGCTTGCGCTCATCGACGCTTTGGCCCGAACTTTCTCTCGGGCAGCGGTCGATGTCACCGATTGGCTGGCGGCCGTCGATCAATGGTTCAGCGTGAAGGCGGCCCCCGTTGAATTGCATGTCGATGTGGGCGATTGGCTAGCGAATGCCGATCAATGGCCCACCGACATTCCAGACGGCGAGAGCGATTGTCACTATGATCTCCTGAGCGTTCTATCCGAGCCGAAACCATGCTCCGCTGTTGAGCATTTTTTAGTTGTCCTCGGTGATTTCAATAAACGCCTTTTAGTAATTCCTGGCGGCGACTCCTTGCTGGACAGCAGCATCCCGTCCCAATTTCTGAAGGATGACGAGAATGTTCGCAATCTTGGACTGGCGGACTACTCCGTTGATAGTCTCCAAGCGTTAGCGAAAGCCTTTTCCGATTGCGAAAGGCATATTGCGCGCGCGAAGAGCGCAACCACCGAATTGAGTCAAGCTTTGGGAGTGCGCGCAT
>Ga0182024_10011498_pt1 | contig 17740 bp, 10 predicted proteins | sample P32metaG_FD_120480 | JGI IMG/M metagenome (GOLD analysis project Ga0182024, IMG submission 120480) | Permafrost microbial communities from Stordalen Mire, Sweden - P3-2 metaG (Illumina Assembly) | ecosystem: Environmental > Terrestrial > Soil > Wetlands > Permafrost | place: Sweden: Stordalen... | reverse complement strand
CACCAGATGGTGAAACAGCGGCCATGATGGTCGCGGCCGTAGGCTTTGGCTTGGATGTTGCCCTGACCGAAGGGTGTGCGGCCGAATTCGCCGCCCCAGATGACCAGCGTGTCGTCCAGCAGGCCGCGCTGCTTGAGGTCTTTGACCAGGGCGGCAGACGCCTTGTCGGTGTCCTGGCAGTTGATCTTGATGTCCTTGGTCAGGTTGCCGTGCTGATCCCAGGCTTCGTGGAAGATCTCGACGAACCGCACGCCGCGTTCGATCATCCGGCGAGCCAGCAGACAGCTATTGGCAAAGGACGGTTTGCCTGGCTCGGCGCCGTACATCTCGAGGATGTGCGGCGGCTCCTGGCTCACGTCGATCAATTCCGGCGCGCTGGCCTGCATGCGGTAGGCCATCTCGAAGGAATTGATGCGGGTGGCGATTTCGGGGTCTCCCGTCAACTGAAGATGCTGGCGATTGAGGTTGTCGATCGCGTCCAGCGAATCGCGCTGAACCTCGCGGTCGAATCCCTTGGGGTTGGACAGGTACATCACCGGATCGCCCACATTGCGGAACAGCACGCCCTGATAAACCGACGGCAAAAACCCGTTGCCCCAGTTGGCTGAGCCGCCGCTGGTGCCCTTGTGGCCGGTGCTGAAGACGATGAAGGAAGGGAGATCGGATGATTCATTGCCAAGGCCATAAGTCGCCCACGCGCCGATGCTCGGCCGGCCGAATTGTTGCGATCCGGTGTTCATCAGGATTTGTGCCGGGGCGTGGTTGAAGGCGTCGGTGTGCATCGACTTGACGATGGCGATGTCGTCCACCACTTCCGACAGATGCGGGAGCAATTCCGATAGCTCGGCGCCGGACTGGCCGTGTTTGGCGAACTTGAACTTGGGTCCCAGAAGCTTCGAGTTCGGATTGATGAAGGCGGAGCGATATCCCTTGAGCAGCTCCGCAGGCGGCAGCTTGCCGTCCCACTTGGCCAACTCGGGCTTGTTGTCGAACATCTCCAGATGGCTCGGCGCGCCGGCCATGAACAGGTAGATCACGCGCTTGGCCTTCGGCGCGAATGGCGCGAGCTTGGCGGCCAGCGCATTGGCTGGCGCGACCGCGCCGGAAGCCATTGACCCCTTGAGCAGATCCGCCAGCGCGATCGTGCCGAGGCCGACGCCGCATTGTTTGAAGAACCACCGACGGCTGATCAAGCGGCCGTAGTCGCGGGCGAATTGTTCTTGCGGGTTCATGGATGAGGGCCTTCACAGTGGCACGGGCGTCTCGCCCGCGGAATGCACAGCACGGGCGAGACGCCCGTGCCACCGGCACACCAATCTGCCTATTCCTTTGTGATCGTTTCATCAAGACTCAGGATCACGCGGGAGACGACGGTAAATGCCGCCAACTCAGTTGGCGTCGAGCCGGCCGGAACATCGGCCGGCACTTCCGGCTTGCCGGTCGCGATCTCGCCGGGGTTGAGCCAGCCGTCGCCGAGGCGCTTTTCCTGCTTATTCAAGAGCGACTTTAATTCGTTCATCTCCGATGGCGTCGGCGTTCGGGCCAGCGCCCGGCGAAAGGCATAGCTGATCCGGCTCTCGTCGGTCGTGCCACCTTCGGCCATCGTTCGCCGAGCGAGAGCTTGAGCGCATTCGACGAAGATCGGCTCGTTGAGCAACGCCAGCGCCTGTAGCGGCGAATTCGATCGCGAGCGACGAACGCAGGCGCCTTCGCCATTGGGCACATCGAAGGTCGCCAGAACCGGATACGCCGTGGACCGGCGGCGGAAGGTGTAGATGGCCCGGCGATATTTCTCCGGTCCGGTCTCGTCGATCCACGGGAACGGCGCATAGCTCGCCGGTGGCTGGAAGAGAAACGCCGGCGCGGGCGGCATGACGCTGCGGCCGCCGATCTCGGGATTGAGCAGCCCGCTGGCCGAGAGGGCGATGTCGCGAACGATTTCTCCATCAACGCGGAACCGCGGGCCGCGGGCGAGCAATCGGTTGTACGGGTCGCGCGTATATAGCTCGTCGCTCACACCGCTGCTCTGCCGATACGTGGTGGACGTCACGATCAGCCGCTGTATGTGCTTGACGCTCCAAGCGGCCTGTCCTGAGCCAGCCTGCCCTGAGCTTGTCGAAGGCGTCGAAGCGGTCGAAGGGTTCATGAATTCAGTCGCCAGCCAATCCAGAAGCTGCGGATTCGACGGCGCTTCGCCCTGCATGCCGAAATCCTCCGCGGTGGCGACGATGCCGGTGCCGAAGTAGGCCTGCCAGATGCGATTGACGAAGGCTCGCGCGGTGGTCGGCGCCTTGGGATCGACCAGCCAGCGGGCGAGGGTCAGGCGCGTCGGCGGGGCGTCGGGCGGGAGCGGGTTGAGGAACGCGGGCACGCCGGGCGTGACTTCCTTAGCCGGCTTGAGCCAATCGCCGCGGGTGAGGACGAAAGTCTGGCGTCCGCCCGTGCGCGGGGAGAGCGTGAAGGTCGTCGTGCCCTGCGGCCATTGTTGCCAGAGCGATTCGATCTTGTCGTTGGCTTCTTTCCACTCGGGAACCGTCGTCCGCCAGTAGCTGAAGACGGCGGCAGTCTGCGCGCCGGTGCGTTGGTCGCGCGGGATGGCGAGGATGTCGCGGACGCGTTGCGGCAGCGGGTCGGCCACCACATGGCCCGGATCGGTCGTGACCGACAATCGGAACCGTCCCAGATTGTTGTTCTGATTGTCGTCGCTGTTCCAGCCGCCGTGGTTCTGTTCGAGATGGATGGTGAGGACCGCGCCTCCGTCAAAAGTGAGGGGTTTATCGCAACGGAAGACGGCCTTGCGCGCCGCGTTCCGCCGGCCCGGGCCGGCATCGATGCCCCAGGCGGTGTTCCCATTGCCGTCGATGGCGAACTTCACCGGGCCGGTCACCCGCTTGGTGGCCGTGCGGTCGTTGAAGGTGGCTTCCAACTCGCGTTCGGGCTGATCGTAATCGCTGGTCGCCTCGACGAACTTCAGTTTCGTCTTCTTCTCCGGATGATCCACCGGGCTGGCATCGACCGCGAATTCTGACAGCGCACAGGTCCCGTAGATCGAGCGTCCCGGCCCGCCCGCGGGCAGGTTTTGATCGGGAAGAAGTTCGAGCCGGAACGCGGTGATGCCGCTCGCATCGGTCTTGGCGACAAAGCTCTGGGTGAATTTCGTCGGCGCATAACCTTGGGCCAGCACCGATCCATCCGGCTGCGGCAAATACCGCTGCGACATCTCGCCCTGTGGTTCGAGATCGCGAAGGACCGTCCACTGGGGCTGATCCTTCGCGACACTCGCCTCCCAGCTTGTCATCCGCTCTCGCCAGTCGCTGCTCTGGTGGCGAAGGTCCGCCTCGATCTGGCGGATCTGCCGCCGAAGGTCGGCGACTTTCCTCAGCTCTTCGGTCGAGTAGACCACTGGCTGCGATTCATTGTCGTTATTCAGGAACGCGAACAGCCGGTAATACTCTTCCTGGCTAATCGGGTCGAACTTGTGGTTGTGGCACTGGGCGCATTGGATCGTCAGGCCGAGGATGCCTTTGCCCAGGCAGTCCATGCGGTCGAACATGGCGTCCATGCGGAACTGTTCGGGATCGACGCCGCCCTCCTCGTTCACCATCGAGTTGCGAAGGAAGCCGGTGGCCACCTTCTGATCCTGTGTCGGCTTGGGAAGCTCATCGCCCGCAAGCTGCTCGATGATGAATTGGTTGTAGGGCAGGTCCTTGTTGAAGGCGTTGATGACGTAGTCGCGGTAGAACCAGACCAGTCGCGGCTTGTCCTTCTCGAACCCGTCCGAGTCGGCATAGCGCGCCGCGTCGAGCCACAGGCGGCCCCAGCGCTCGCCGTAGTGCGGGGAAGCCAACAATCGATCGACTTGCTTCTCGTAAGCATCGGGCGACTTGTCGGCCAGAAAAGCGTTCACCTCGTCGATGGCGGGCGGAAGGCCGATCAGGTCGAGGGAGAGCCGCCGAAGGAGCGTGACTTTGTCGGCCTCGGGAGAGGGCTTGAGCCCCTCAGCTTCCAACTTGGCCAGAACGAATGCGTCGATCGGATTTCGAATCCATGCCGCGTCCTTCACCGGAGGCGCCGGGGGGCGCGTTGGGGCGATGAAGGACCAGTGCGAAGTAGCGGCCGAGGCGATCCCCGACAACAGCGCGACACCGATCAAGACCCACAAAAAGCGAAGATTCCTCATGCGCGGGTTCCGGGATACGAGGCAGATCGGACGCTCAAAGAAAATCGACCAACCGGCTCTTCTTCGATCGACGGCACTAGGCATGGGCGGGATGCCCATGCCACGGGAAGCTATGCGGGCACTGAAAGGATTACGTCGTCAGGAGGGGATTTGTTGCGGAAGTTGAGCGAATCTCAGTGTAATCGTCGGGGGTCAGTGCCGGATGAAAAAATGCTCGAATTCCCCCGTGGCCGGCTCGATTTGAGATTCGACGTTGCGCACAAAACAGGACAGCTTGCGGCTCACATTTTTGACCACGTCCTCCATCTCGTTCTCGTCCCCCTCCATCACCAGTTCCACGCGTCCGTCCGGCAGGTTGCGGACGTAGCCATGAATGTTGTGGCATTGAGCGATGTTATGGGTGGTGTAACGGAAGCCGACGCCTTGGACGTGGCCGCTGAAGTGATAGGTCCGCCGTTGCATCCCTCGACCTCTAAACGCAAGTGAGTGGTAGCGCAGCGGCTATCCTAACAAGGGGCATGGCCCGTCTCCAAGACTAAATTTAATTCTTACAGTTCGCCGCTCGAGGAAACGAGCTGGTCCATATAGGCGCGGAAGGATCGTTCCACCTCGGCCAGGCTCGCGCCCAGGTAATGTTCGAGCATCGGCTTGGCGGTGGACGAGTCCCACAATGGGCCGTCGCTGAGCTGGCGCGAGCTGTCGTCAAACAACCTTCCCGCCGCGGCATCGGAGAGCATCCGCCGGATGGCGGGGCGGTTGCGGCCTCCATTGCCGTCATACAGAAACCGCGCAAAGGCCCAGCTCTCGGCGTAAAACGCCTCGATCCGGGCGCTGGACTTTCCCACCACCTGCCCGGCGTGCATCCGCACAAGCTGCGACAGGGGATAGAGATGATCCCCCGAAACCGCCGCCCGCAATGAGATCATTCGCGAGCTATTGCGGGACAAGTCCCATCGCGGCAACTCCCTGTCCCATTCGACCTGCTCGAAGAGACAGGCCATGCCCTCTTCCAGGAAGGGCGGCAGCCGTCCCTTGAGATGCCGGGCCACGTACTGGTGCCACCCCTCATGGGCGGCGACGGAATAGGTGGCGGTGTCGCCGATCCAATAGGCCACGTACCAATCGCCGACGGTATATCCGCCGCGATTGACGCGGAGGTAGATCGCCGCATCCTCACCGGTGTGGGATTTGGTGAAGGCCGCCCACTGATCGCGGCTCTCGAAGAGGTAACAGTCCATCGGGTGATCGCTCAACGGGATGTTCGGCGCCAACTCTCGATATTGGGCCAGCGCGCCTTCCATCACCTGGGCAACGCGGTGCAGCACTTGATCGTCCTCAATCGTGCTGTAAATCTGATAGTGCGGCGTGGAGATGCGCGTGCCGGCCGAACCCTCAATGGAAAGCTTCTGAAAGCTGACCAGCGCGGGCTGCTCTATGCCGCGATTGGAAACGGCCGAGGGGGCGCACCCCGCAAGGCATGTGACCAAGATGACAAGGGCGCCAGCGATGGATCCAAAGGACCTGGGCATAAAGATCATGTTGGGCCGGAGCCTCGCCCTCCCGTCCGGCTAACTGCCCCTACGATCTTTCGCTCACGCGTGAGTCCAGCGCGTGGATGATCTTCTCCTGAAGCGCTTTGGCCAGCGAGTTGGATTTATACGGGACTCCATTCATCATGATGGAGAAGGCATACCACTGATTGTCCCTGGCCTTGACGAAACCGCTCAGGCAGCTCACGCCCTCGATGAACCCGCTCTTGCCGATGACGCGGTGGCGCAGGTCGCTGCCGCGGAAGCGGTCTTCGAGGGTGCCATCCGAGCCGGAGACAGAGAGGCTGTTCAGGAACGCATCGTGGTTCGGGCTGAAAAAATCGTAGGTGAGCACGCGGATCAGGGCGTGCGGGGCGATGTGATCCTGCCGCGACAGGCCGCTGCCGTCATCGAGATGGAATTCCGAATCGGGGATGCCCGCCTTCTTGAGAAACGCGCCAACGGCGGCGGTGCCGTTCTCCCACGATCCGCTTTCGTGCGAGACCTCATGCCCGAGGCGCTTGCACAAGCTCTCGGCATACAAATTCACGCTGTCCTTGTTGGCGCGGGCCAGGGCCACCGCGAGAGGCGTCTCGTGGACGCCGATCACCTTCCATTCGCCCGACGGATGCCGGGTGGAGATGCCGCGATCCCGCTTCACCTGCCCGCTGACCGGAATCCCGCTGGCGGCGATGGTCTCGGAGAGCACCGTCACGCCGTACATCGGCGGGTCGTGGATCGTCTCCAGGAGCGAACTCGCGCCGCTGGCCGGGGCTTCGCCGCGCATGATCACTTCATTGGTGCCCGGCTTGCGTCCCAGTTGCACCTCATTCTTCCCGGTGATGCAGGTATTATCGACCGTCAGATACTTGGTGTTGGGGACGAGGATGTAATCCACTTGCTTGCCCGGCGCAGTGGGCTGAATGACGAACGTGACGCAGTTGGCGTCGAAGTTCAATCCGCCGACTTCCGCCATGTAGGAATGATCGATCTGCCCGATCGGCCAGTGCGGCTGAAGGTAGACATCGTCGAAAACGCCGTCGTCCACGATCACGTCGTGGACGGATTTCACGCCTAGTTTCTTAAGCTGCGCCGCCCAGTTTTCGTAAACGGTGGTCGGCTTCCAACCGACGCGCTTGAGGTACTCGGCATCGCCGAAGCTCGGATCGCCGTCGCCGACCAGCACCAGGTCATCATTGTGTTGGAGCAGGGCGGTGTGAAACTTGAAGTCCGGCCCAAACTTGTCCAGCGCCGCCGACGTGGTGGTCAGCTTCAAATTGCTCGCCGGCATCAGCGGTGCGTGCGATTCGCGCTCGTAGACCGGCTTCGAGTCGGAATCCGCCTTGCCCATCCGGACGATCTCGATCCCGACCGTCGCCTTGGCCAGCAGCTTATCCTTGAGGATCGCCTCGACGTCCCCCGCAAGGTCCGCCCGGGTCGTGGCCGCGAGCAACACCACCAGCCCACACGCAAGTCCAACCGCCTGCTTCATCCGTGAAACCTCGGAGTGAAAAAGACCGCACGATACGGTAGTCAATGCCCCTTGGATGGCAAGGCGAACGCACCCCTCCCACGCCACCGGTGAATTTCCAACAGGTCAAAGCAGTGCTCTCCCAATTCGCCAATGCCCATCCGGCGCGGGGCTGGACCGAGCCCAACTGAATTATCCGGCTACTATGTGATTGCGACTGCGCTGGATCACGATTGGTACCGACTTCCACTTGCTTTTCCTGTACGTCTGCCAGAGGTTTGCATGCTCAGGGAGCCGGCCGAATTGAGTTGGAGCGGTCGTGCGTCTTGCAAGGAGGCGCGTGAGGGAGTTTTTGGGTGAGGCCGGTTTTTGTGGCACGGGCGTCCTCGCCCGTGGACGGACGGCGCAATAACCGCCAAGGGTGCTTTTGGAAAAACCAAGTATCGATACCTGGTTTTTCAATCCGAACACCTCGTCCGCCTCGGAGCCCAGCCTCGCACGGGCGGGACGCCCGTGCCACCAAAGACGGCCCCACCCGAGTCTTTTCAGCAGGCCGTCAACCCGACGCCGGAACGATTTGATACCATGTCCAAGTCTCACCGCCGCGGCATGAGCCGCGCTCGCCGTCACCGTCAGTCATTCGTCGCCGAGCCGATTGAGAATCGGCTCCTGCTTTCTGCCGGCGGGTTCACGGCGGGGGGGATACAGGGCGACTACTACGCCTCACCCGACCTCTCCGGCTCCGTAGCGTTCGCGCGGCAGGATGTGCGGATCGACTTTAATTGGGGGAACCTTCTGACGCCGGGCGGCTCGACCTCGCCGGCGTTTGCCAGCGTCGGGCACGATAACTTCTCGGCGCGCTGGACCGGCCAGGTGGTGGCCGGGTATTCGCAGACCTACACGTTCACAACATTGGTCGACGCGGCCGACGGGAGCCGGGTGCTGATTCGCCCGGCGGGCTCGGGCGCCTGGACGACGCTGGTGGACGACTGGACCGCGCACGCCACCAGCGCGGCGGGCTCGTTCGCGTTGAGCGCGGGGGCGACCTACGACATTGAAATGGATTACTACCACACGACCGGCGCGGCCGAGGCGTCGTTGCACTGGTCGAGTGCGAGCATGGCGGACCAGGTGATTCAGCCGGCCGGGATCACCGGCGTGAACGCGGTGACGTACGCCTCGTCCATCTACGCCGACGCCATGAAGGGCGGCCGGACGTTCTGGGAGGGCGGTGTCGCCCAGGACGCCAACGGCTGGCCCCTCGCGGATGCCACCAATATTCCATGGGAGGGAGTTGATCCGGCAAGCGTCGCAGGGACCTATTTGCTGACCTTCAACGGAGAAGCGCAGGTGACCGCCGCTACGGGTGGCGCGCCGCTCTTCGTCGCGGGCGGAAGCGATTACTACAACACACTTCCCAAGGGAGTCGGATATGACCCCGCGAGCAACACGACGACGGCGACGATGACGCTGCCGGCCACCACGGCCGGCATTCTTTCGCTGGAATTTGTGAACAGCCAGCGCACCGCGGCGGGGCCTAGTGATACCGGCGTCACCAACGTGCAGCTCATGAAGCCCACCTCGCCGGGCGCTAGCACCTACTACCCGGCCGGCACTCTCTTCACCGACAGCGGGCTGGCGGCGATGAGCGCATTCACCACCGAGCGATGGCTCACCGCCAACGGCGACACCACGCAGGTGAATTGGTCGGACCGCGTGCTTCCCAGTTACTTCAAGGCCGAAACGACCGGCACCAGCGAGGTTTGGGAAGACCTGGTGATGTTTAGCAACGAGACGGGCAAGGACCTCTACATCAGCATCCCCATGAACGCCTCTTCGGATTACGTGACCAAGCTTGCCGAGCTGATCAAATATGGCTCGGATGGCGTGAACCCGTACACCAGCGCGCAAGCCAGCCCGGCCTATCCGGGCCTGAACCCGAACCTGAAGGTTTACGTCGAATGGTCCAACGAAACCTGGAACTGGGGCTTTGCCCAAGCCGGCGCGGGGCTGCAGGATGCGACGGCGGCCGTGCAGAACAACACCGCCGAGGGGCAGATCATCAACTATGACAACTCGGCCCCGAACAACCTGTGGCAGCGGTGGACGGCCCTCAAGACCGTCGAAGCCAGCGACTCGTTCCGAGCCGTTTGGGGCGATGCGGCGATGGGCGATTCCGTCCGCATGCTGCTCGAGTATCAATATTACAATCTTCAAGACACCGCCTATACCGAACTCGGATTCATCAATAACTATTTCGACAACGGCGATGGCCAGCAGCACGTCACGACGCCTCACCCGGTGAGCTACTACATCTGGGGCGCGGGCGGCCCGGTGTATTACGGGTTCAACAACACCAGTGGCGTGCAGAACCCGGCCGCCGTTCCTGATTTCAGCTTCGAGTCGCCCTCGATCCCGGCGGCCACGGCGCAGGTCGATCCGGTGGGCGCGAGGTGGACGTTTTCCGGCAACAGCGGAATCTACAACCGCGGCAGCGACGTGTCCGTGCAGGTCGGCGCGCTGGGATATCCGGCGGTGCCATCGGACGGATCTCAAGCCGCGTTCATTGGCGACACCGGATCGATCAGCACCACGATCAACTTCACCAGCACCGGCGTGTTCGCGATTCAGCTCGACGGGGCCAACGCATACGGCTCGCCGAACGCGATTCACGTTTATCTCGATGGGCAGGAAATCACGCCGAACGGAGACAGCGATAAGGCCACGTCGGTGCCTTGGACGCCCGGCGATCAGCCGGGCTACAACTATGGCGTCTTTAGCACGCTCGGCACCGCGCCTTTCACGATCAACACCACAGGGAACCACGTTCTGACGATCACCGGCACCGGCGCACCGGGGACCTACACCTATCTCGACAACGTGAAAGTCGCCAGCGAAGACGCGATCTTCAACTCAGGGCTGGCCGGCGTTTCCACCGTGGATAGCTATCAGGGCGAGATCAATCTCGAGGCTCGCTACGCGCTGGAATATGGGCTGAACGACGTTGCGTACGAGGGCGGCTGGGTTTCGGTCGGCTCGCCGCTGCTCAGCTATGCCGAATTCGTCGACCCGCGGGCCGAGCAGACGACGATCGATTCGATCGACGATTTTGCCGAGGCGGGCGGTTCGCTCTACCTGACCGGCACGTTTCCGGCCTGGCCGACCGACGACATGCAGGACGCCACTACGTCGCCGGTGTATCAGGGCGTTGAAGTCGCCGATGCGGCGCTGCCTGCGGCACGGACGACTCCCGCCGCACATCTTTTCTTCGACACCGACCAACCCGCGACGAGCCAGCAGAACGTCTATAACTCCGTGATCGCCTCCGCGGGCGGCGCCGAGCTGGGAATGAAGTTCCAGAGCGACGAAGCCGGCTACGTGACCGGCGTGCGGTTCTGGGCCGGGACGCAGAACACCGGCGCGCATACGGGTGAATTGTGGAGCGATAGCGGACAACTTCTGGCGACCGCAACCTTCGGGAACGTGACGGCGGGCGGGTGGCAACAGGTTTATTTCTCGTCGCCGGTCGCGATCAACGCCAACACGACCTACATCGTCTCCTACCACACGACCGCGTCTTCCATTGCGGATACGCCCGGCGGGTTTACCAGCTCAATCGATAACCAGAATCTCCACGGATTGGCCACGGGCGTGGATGGCAACAATGGCGTCTTCGCGCTCGGCGCTGCCAGCGCCTTCCCCAGTTCCTCCGACGGGCAGTCGCCCAATTATTGGGTCGATGCGATCTTCAGCGATCACGTGCCGGTCGCGCCGTCCGCGCCGTTTAACCTTCGGGCCACCGCTAATTCCCCGACGCAAGTGACGGTCACCTGGACGGACAGCGCCGGCGAAGTCACCGAATACGATGTGGAACGAAGCACCGATGGCGTCAATTACACATTGATCGGGCGCGTTTATGAACAGTTTCAATACGTTGATACGACGGCCACGCCGGGAACGACTTATTACTACCGGATGAGCGCGCAGAACGCCGGGTCGTATTCGTGGGACGTGGTGACGCAGGTCACCACGCCGGCACCGATCGGCCCCACCGGCACGGCGAGTTTCATTTCAGCCGACACGACGACGGCCGGCAATTGGACGGGGCTCTATGGATCGGATGGATATGAGATCCTCGGTGGAAACAGCGCGAGCCTCCCCATCTACGCGCAGCTTACCGCCGCGGGGCAGTCTTCCTATGTCTGGCAGCAAAACGCCACCGACCGCCGGGCGCCGCTCACCTCCCCTGGCTCGACCTCACGCATCGCTTCCTGCGATTTCTCGGGAACCTCGTTCACGCTGAATCTGGATTTGACCGACGGCCAAAGCCACGAGGTGGCTCTTTACATGACCGATTACGATTCACAGGGCCGGTCACAAGCCGTGCAGGTCATCGATGCCGCGACCGGCGACGTTCTGGACAGTCGTTCACTTTCCAACTTTGCCGGCGGCCAATGGCTCGTCTGGAACCTTTCAGGGAACCTGGAAATCAAGCTGACCAATGTGGGCGGGGTGAACGCCGTGGCAAGCGCTATCGCGTTCGGCCCGATGCCGGTGGCGGCAAAGAGCACGGCGTCTTTCGTCTCCAATGACAGCACGACCGGCGGCACCTGGAATGGCCTCTACGGATCGGATGGCTACTCGATCATTGGCGGCAAGACCAACCTGTCGGCGTACGCGCAATTGTCGGCTGCGAACGCGCAAAGCTGGACCTGGCAGCCAGGCACGACTGACAGCCGTGCTCTCCAGCAAAGCGCCGGCTCATCGACCCGCACCGCGGCTTGCGATTACGCGGCCACCAGCTTCAGTCTCGACCTGAACCTCATCGACGGCCAGCTCCATCGCGTCGGGCTTTACATGGTCGATTACGACAGCCTCGGCCGCGCCCAGACGATCCAGGTCGCCGACGCAGCCACCGGGGCGATTCTGGACACGCGCACGGTCTCGCAGTTTGTCGCGGGCCAATGGATGTTTTGGAATCTGTCCGGCCACGTCAAAATCACCATCAGTTGCACGGCTGGCCCGAATGCGGTGCTCAGCGGGATCGTGTTCGATCCGGTAAAGGTTGCCGGGAGCGCCAGCGCTTCATTCGTGAAAACGGATACGACGACGCTCGGAAAGTGGAACGGCGGTTACGGTTCCGATGGGTCTTCGGTCTTCAATTCCACGACGAATCTGCCGAGCTATGCGCAGGTGACTCCGCTGGGCCAGCAGGCCTACACCTGGCAACCGAATACGACGGACCCGCGCGCGGCGCAAACCGGGCCAGGCTCCACCGCGCAGATTGGCGCGTGCTATTACAGCCCGACCAGCTTCTCGCTCGACCTTAACCTGACCGATGGCAAACAGCACCAGGTCGCTCTCTATCTGGTGGATTACGACCGTCAGGGCCGCAGTGAGACCGTGCAGGTGACCGATGCCGCCAGCGGCGCGGTGTTGGACACGCAGAGCCTCTCGAGTTTCCAAGGCGGGGAATATCTGGTGTGGAACGTCTCCGGCCACATGCGGATCACGATCACCTGCACTGCCGGGGCGAATGCGGTTGCCAGCGGACTGTTCTTCGACCCGACGACGACGTGAATCCATTTCAACGACGGGGGCAGGAGGCAGCGCGTATTAGTCTTTGTGGTATGGGCGCCCTCGCCCTGGGCGGCTTCGGAGGCGGGTTCATCGGTACGGCGTCATGTCCATCTTCGGATACCGCTGGGCGACAATCGCCAGCGTCTCTTCGTTCCAGTAAGGATGCCCGGGCTCGGGAAAGCCCAGCATTTCGCGCTGGCGTGGCGCGGCGCGTTCGATGAAGCGCTTGAGCTCGGGCTTCTCGCCGAACTGGCTGTACTGGTGATAGCCGTTGAACGGGCAGAGGGCGGACCGATAGACCAGGTGCTGGGTAAACCGTCCGCCTGACTCGGCGGTCATTTCGCCGGCGCGGTGGAACGTCCGCATGCTGAAGATCAGCAAGCTGCCGGCTCGCGCCAGGATCGGCTTCTCATTTTTGTAAAGCTGCGGCCACTTTTTCTTCGGCCGAAATGGGGGCCACAACCCCGCATCGCGGGAATGCTCCTGGGGAACGAGGTAGGTGGGGCCGAGGTCTTCTCCAACGTCGCTGTAGTAGAGAATCAGGTTGACCTGCCGAAACGCGCCATCGTCGCGCGGGACGACCAGCGTATTTCCCTCGTAGTCCAGGTGCATCGTCTGCTCGAAGCTGCCGGTGCCGGCGTACTTGGCCCAGATCGCCGACTGGCTCAGAAGGATCTGCCGCGTGCCGAGCAATCGCTCGACGAATTCGATGATGTCGGGATGTGCCGAGTTGTGGTTGATCGTGTCGGCGTCGAAGGGGAACTCGACCTGCAGATGCTCCGGATCTTCCAGGATAAACCCGTACCGGTGCGGCGTGCGCGCCAGCTCATCAGGCGTCGGGAAATATCGCCACAGATCCGACCGCGCCGCATCGACTTCATCGGGCGAGAGAAAGTCCGGCACCAGCACATAGCCGTGCTTGACCAGATGATCCAGATGCTGTTGCGCGATGCGGGCCATGGAAGCCGGTGACTCGGGAACTCTCAGAAGCCGTTTAGCGGGCCCCCTCGCGGGCCGTCCGCCTGGATCTAGAGCGGTTTTCATGTTGCTGGATCGCCAGCGAATCGGTTGCGACTCCGCGTCTTATCCCCTCTCCCTCCGGGAGAGGGTTAGGGTGAGGGAAAACCGGTGGCGCGTTCCCTTGCCAATCGATGTCTACCGCGACTTCCCCTCACCCCGGCCCTCTCCCGGAGGGAGAGGGAGGAAGAGGGAGAGCCGCATCGAAACCGGGCCACCTACTTGGGAAACGCTCTAACGCCTATCCAGCGGTTTGGTCGTGGCCGCGTTGCCCCAATTGGCTTGCAGCTCCTCGACGATGGCCAGCGCCAGCCGCTCGACCGAATCCTGCGATCCGGCGAACTGGTCCTCGGCCAGCGTCGGGTAATAGGGTGACGTCTGCTCGAAGCCGTGGCGAATGGTCAATTGTTGGCCCGTTCGCAAGTCCTTCCAGGTGAAGTTCACGATCAGATAGTAAAGCTGCTCCTGCGGCAGGCCCATGATCTGCGAGCGGCTCTGGTAGTGAACGCCGGCGTCGATGACTTCGCCCTCGAGGATTGTATCTGCCTGCTCCTTGGGCACGACCTTGTACGGCGTGCGGCTCTCCATCTGGTTGATGACCGCCTTGGTGAGATTGAATTCCACGCCGCGATAGAACGTGCGATTGGCGAATACCGGAACAGCCACCGTCTTCACATCCTGCCGATACAAGCCGGGCCATTTGTAGTCGGGATCGGTCGCCACCGCTCCCGGGCCGCTGTCGGACCAGTGATATCCGCAGCCGCTCGGCGCGAGCGCAACCAGCGCGAGCCAGAGCAACGCGGCGCGTCTCACCGGACCTCCATAGCCCAGCGGCATTGGCTCGTTCATGGCACCCTCTCGCTCGATCCAGGAGCGCTACCGCCGACCGGTTGCGTGGCCGCCGCGTCGGGGTTGCTGGGCGGCGGGGGAGGATCGACCAGCGCCGACGGCGGCATCGTCGCCAGCGCGCGGCGCGACAGGTCCGCCTCGTGCGAATTCGGATAGGTCTCGATCAGGTACCGGTACAGATACACCGCGCCGCGCGGATGATTGGTGCGCATGTAAAAGTCCGCGGTGATGTAGGCCTTGTGCGCCAGATCAAAGTCGATCCGATCGATCCATCCGGCGACATTCGCATCGGCAGCCAGATCCGGATACTGCGCCTCGATCTCCCTGAACTGTGCCCGCGCGTCGATGAGCGAAGTGGCATCGAAGCGGGAGCCGCGGAACTCGGCCAGCGACGCGAACGCCTCCCGCAGCCGCACCTGCGGCACCTGTGGGCTGCGGGGGTAGCCCCGCACGAACGCGCCGTAGGCATCCCTGGCCAGATCGAATTGCGAGCTATTGAAATAGTAGTCGGCGGTGCGCTTCAGCGCTCTCTCGGCCAGCGGAGATCCCGGCGAGCGCTCCTGGATGCGGTACAGCATCTCAATGGCTTCGTCCGTCATCGAAATGACGGGCAGGCCCAGAAACGTGTCATTGAACCCATCGAGATACGCCACCGCGATGTCGTACTGCAATTGAAGCGCGGGGAAAAACAGCCGGCTTTCGGGGAAATCGTCCATCAGCTCGTCGAGATGGTAAAACGCACGGACCCGGTCGCCGTTCTGGTAGTACACCCTGGCCAGGAGGAACAGGCCCCGGTCGCGATCCGGCGCTTTCGGATGGACCTTAAGCCACGGCACGATGAGATCATGTGCCGCCTGCCAATGGTGCTTGTCGAGCAGCGTTTCAGATCGATCGAGCGCCCGGCTCGATTGCAATGGCGTCGCCGGCTGCGTGGCCGGCAACGGCTCCTGCCCCGTCACCGGCGCCGCGGCAATCGCCGCAAAAAGAACAACCCAATGCCATCGCAGGATCATGTGGGCGGGATTCTAATGGGCGTCAGGCGCGAGGGCAATCGATTCTGGAAGTCGAGCTAAACATCAGCATGGGCAAGCGGCTTTATTAGGGTCCTTCCGCTCCTGCTGCGTTAAGAGTTGAATCTGCGGAGCGAGGCGAGAATCCCAATCATTCCCAGCCCGCCAAAAGCGAGTGGCGCCATCTGTGGCGGCGCATCAGAATGACTCATATAGGGATCGGTCCAGGCTCGGACCGAGTTTCGGATGACCCTTTGAAGATGTCCGTGATTATGGAAGTAAAAGCCGATGCCGCCAATGACGAACGACAGCAGGAAAAGCGGGAGCATCAGCCGGCGCATGATTCCATTCCAGACTGCTACCGCGGTGAGGCACACGAGTGCCATCGCGCAGGAGTAAATAATCGGCAGCCAGGCGATGGCGTGGTCATGCACGACATCGACGTGTTCGACCCGAATGTCCATCGCGAGGCCGACGAAGCCGTTTGCGAGGAGAAATATCAACACACGGGTCACTGGCCAGCGGGTCTCCGAGCGAGCATCTGTTCGGGCTGTTGCAGCGATGGTTCGCGACGTGGTCATCGGTGTCTCCTGTCTATCCGACCAGACTCACGGGGAGGCCGGCTTATTCCCGCGCCGAGCAGCGAACTGACGGCCCGTCCGCGACCAGGCGCGACACCACCCTGAAGCCGTGGAATAAATCCCGGACGAGGGCAGTCTGTATTTTCATCGCTCGCATTGTGCGGACGCCGACCCACCCAGGAGAACCACCATGCTTTCTCGCAAGACCCATTTGATGACGTTGGAGCCGCTCGAAGCCCGCCGATTGTTCGCGGCGGCATTGCCGACTTTCGTGCAGACAAATCTCGTGGCCGACCAGCCCGGAGTGGCATCGCACACCGATCCAAATCTCGTTGACGCATGGGGCGTCGTGGAGACCAGGGCCGGCACGGTGTGGGTGTCGAACAACGTGACCGGAACGTCGACGGTCTACGATTCATCCGGTAACGCGATCCCGGGCGCGGGCGGGGCGCCGCTGGTGGTGACAATTCCGGGGCTTACCGGGGCCGGAACGGCCGCGCTCACCGGGGTCGCTTTGAACACGGGCAGGAACTTCGTCGTCTCTTCGAGCACCGGAAGCGGGCCGGCCGAGTTCCTCTATGGAACCGAGGATGGAACCATCGGCGCCTGGGGAACCGGGCTCAATTCGACGCAAGGGGTGCTCGCCATCAACAACAACACGGCGGAGGCGGTCTACAAGGGACTGACGCTGGCCGGCAGTGGAAAAGGCCAGGAACTGTTCGCCGCCAATTTCGGCCAGGGCCGGGTTGATGTTTTCGATGCGAAGTTTGCGCCCGTCCCTCTTCGCGCCGGTGCATTCAGCGATCCATCGATTCCCAATGGCTTCGCTCCATTCAACATTCAGAGCTTGGGCGGCAAACTTTATGTCACCTACGCCCAGCAGGACGCCCTGCATTTAAATGACGTCCCTGGAGCGGGCCTCGGCTTTGTCGACGTCTTCAATACAAAGGGCGCACTTCTTAGCCGTTTCGCGGCCGGCGGGGCATTGAACGCTCCGTGGGGCATCACCCCCATCACGGGTGGCCATCTTGCCGGCGACATCCTCGTCGGCAATTTCGGCGACGGTGCAATAAACGTCTTCAGCCCGCGCGGCCAATTTCTGGGCGCCGCCGACGGAGCCAATGGCCAGCCGCTGGTCATCTCCGGCTTGTGGGATCTGACATACGGCGTCGGGAAAGACAGGAGCACCCTCTTCTTCACCGCCGGGCCCAATGGCGAAACCGACGGTATCTTCGGCACTCTGGCGATCCAGCCGCTGCAAAAACCCAGCTCCAGCCCGCCGTTTACCCCGACCCCAAAGCCTACGCCAACCCCGACGCCGGTGTTTGGCGGTTATGCTCTCGACAGCATGTGGATGGTTTGATGGTCCTTACCCGGCTGAACGTCGATATAGTCGCTCCGCGTCTCGGGGTTCCGAATGCCATCGCCGTCTTCGCGAATGCCGTTGGGCAGCAACGACCTTCGATATCTGATGGTGAACCCAGAGCCGACGGGCAGGCACTCCCGCGAATGCCTGCCCGTTT
>Ga0182024_10011497_pt1 | contig 17743 bp, 19 predicted proteins | sample P32metaG_FD_120480 | JGI IMG/M metagenome (GOLD analysis project Ga0182024, IMG submission 120480) | Permafrost microbial communities from Stordalen Mire, Sweden - P3-2 metaG (Illumina Assembly) | ecosystem: Environmental > Terrestrial > Soil > Wetlands > Permafrost | place: Sweden: Stordalen... | reverse complement strand
GGTCGCCGGCGTCGTTGCGGTTTTGGTCTGGGTCGCCGGCGTCGATTTCGTCCCGGTGGCCGCTGGCCCGGTCGCCGGCGTCGTCGCGGTTTTGGGCTGCGTCGCCGGCGTCGATTTCGTCCCGGTGGCCGCTGGGCCGGTCGCCGGCGTCGTTGCGGTTTTGGGCTGAGTCGCCGGCGTGCTTGCCGCAGGCGTTGAGTTGGTTTGGCTCGCGGATGGCGCGCTGCTGCTGCTCCCGCAGCCGGAGCCAAACGCTCCACCGGCGATTGCAACCATTAACCACGTGGACAGCTTTCGATTCATTTCTCACCCCAATCGTTGGAAAGGCTCGCCCAATCGCCGCTCACGGGTGTCCCTTTGCGCCTTCTTCGCGTTCGGCTTTCTTGAAGGCCTTCTCTTCGGCGGCTTCTTCGCGTTCAAAGCGCTTCTTTGCGGCTTCCCGCGCGGCCTTTTCGGCAACTTCTGACTTGCTCTGTTCCGTTGTCGTTCGGGTGCCGGATTTCGTCCCCTTTGAGCTTTTCTTTGGTTTTGCCGAGACTTTTCGCGCTTTTTTGGATCGCTTCTTCGCCTTCGGTTCGGCCGCCAGCGCTTCCGCGCTCTTCTTCGCCGCTTCCTGCACCTTCTTCACTTCCGCGTCTGCGGTTTCTTCTCGCTTCTTCGCTGCCGCGTTTGCTGCCTTTTCTCGCTTCGCCGCTTCTGCTTCCAGCGATCCTTCGGAGCTGGTCGATTCTCCCGTTCCGCTGCGTTGGACCTGGCTGGATTTGCCCGATGATGTTCCCCCGCAACCGGCGACCATCGCCGCGCCGGCCAGCGCGAGAAGGCAGATGAGCGCTGCTGTCAGGACCTTGCGCGCGGCCCGGTGATCCCATCTGCGCCGCGTCATTCGGTGACTTTCAATGGGATTGACCGGGTTGGCTGCGTCCGAACCTGAGGCTTGCTCGGGGACTTCACCGTCACTTTAGTGCTCTTCTTCGATGCTTCTTCTTTCGTCTTGATGTCCGCCTTCACGGCTTCTTCCCTCTGCTTGGCGTTTGCTTCCGCGGCCGCAAGCCTTTTCTTGGCTTCCTTGGCCGCGTCTCGTTCGCGCTTCTTTGCCTTGGCTTCGGCAGTGGCTTCTGCCTTCTTGGCTTTTTCCTCCGCGGATTCTTCTGTCTTCTTGGCTTCCACCTCTGAGAGGAGTTCGCGGTTTTTGTTCGTTTCTTCCGTTTCATCTTTCTTTTGAGCCACTTCTTCGTTGCGTTCTTCGACAGCGGCTTCTCCCGTCCGTTCCGTCGAGTTACCGGAGCCAGACGTTGAAGAGCTTCCGCAGCCGACGACGGCGCCCGCGCAGGCAAGCGCGAGGGTGTAGGAGAGCAGGGTTCGTATGGCGGCTCGGAGATCCACTGGGTCATCGAGTTTACGCGTCTGGCCACAGCGCACGCCACTTTTGCGCGGCCCGGCGAGGCGATCGTCGTCGGACCCGCGGCTACTGGTGGCGGTCTTTCGCGCTGTGAACGTCGCCAACCAGGCGGCTCAAATACACGAGCTCCCGGCGAGCTTTCGCGCTGGCTCGACGGCTTTGTCCGGTCGTCGTGCTTAGCTTTCGAGATGGTTGCTCAGCTCGACTGAGACTCGGGTTGAGGTCCCCACATGAACCTCTTCCTACCCTTCCGCAGAGCCACGATTGAGCGCGACGCCGCCTTCGATCAGGCGTTCCGCGAAGGGGCGCTCGATGGTGTCCCCGGACGTTGCACGCATTGCGGTCGGCGCATCCTCAACCGTTCGAACATGGCTCGACACATTCGTGCCAAGCACCCAAACGCTCCAAACGCCGGCCCCGATCCCGTTCTTGGCGACGCAAGCGCGACACTGAGCGCGCCTGACGCGCTCGGCGGCAACATCGCGGCATAGCAGCGTTCGTCGAGTGACGACTGCACTCCTGCTGTGAAGTCAGAGACGGCATAGCAGGGCCTTCGTCCGTGATGCCCCCGCCAGGAGTCGAACCTGGATCTACCGCTTAGGAGGCCACTACCCGATCGGCGTAGATTGCCGGAAAGCCAGTGTTTCTAGGCCGTCCCGATCATAACGGCGACTGGGATCTGTCCAAATCGGGGCTGTTGCGGATGGGTTTGGGCAGCAATTGAGGCTTGCTGCCTAAACCCATCAAGGGGTACACGGGGCGAACGTCTCGGCATCGACGCCGCGAGCTGGCGGGGCTCGCGCCCGCTCCCCAAGAGTTTGGTGCGCGTTCAACCCGGTGTTCCGCGGACGCCTTTGGCCGCAATGCGGCAGCAGGTCGGCGAGCAGGATGGAGTGCTATTCGTCGTACCGCACAGGGACGACCGGGCTAGCATCTCCCGCTTCTGCTTCTGATGAAAGCAGGAGCGCGACCCGCGCCACACCAGAGTGCTGCTCGTCGTCCTTTGCGCTAGCGCCGGGTCAGCCTCTCCGCACGCTCGCTCGGCTTCACAAAGCGGCAGTTATGACACGCGAGGGATACTTCGCGTCACTGTGCCCGAGGAGTCCACGACCCCCGACCTGGTGGAGCTTGTGCGGCGCTTCGACGAGGCATTGAACGCACACGACTTCGATGCCCTGATGAGCTTCTATGCCCCCGATGCGGTCGCTTCGTTCGGCTCCTTTGGCGGCCACGAGGGTCGGGCGGCGATACGCCGGTTCTACGAAGACTTCACGGGAGCCTTCGCGGATTTCGAGAACCGTTTCGAGGAGATTCGTGACCTCGGGGGCGGCGTAGCGTTCGTCGTATTCACACAGCGTGGCCACCCGCCCGGCGGCACGGGTTGGGTTCAGATTCGAAGCGGGGTGGCATTGACCTTGGCAGACGGGCTGATCGAACGGCAGACAAACAACGTCGATATCGACGAGGCCCGCGCTGCCGCCGAACGCCTCGCCGAGGAACGGGCGTAGGCGATGTCGCAAGAGATCATCGAAATCGGCGAACGAATCACAGCGGCCATCAACAAGCGCGAGATATCGGACGAGTTGGCCGAGGAGTTGATCGCGCCCGACTATCTCATTGAGAACGTCTCCACGGCCGTCAGCGACAACACCTTTCACGGCGCATCTGGACTGCGCCAATGGATGACCGACACGTTTGACGTTCTAGACGACGGCGCTCGCTACGAGATCGAGGAGATCCTCGCGGATGGTGAGGACTTTCTGGTGGTCAGGGTTTGCATCGTCGGCCGGGGCGCTCGTTCGGGTGTGCCCGTCGAGCTGCGCTGGGTCGGCGTCTCCTGGTTTGACGACGGCAAGATCACTCGGACGGCTGGCTACTTGAGTTCCCGCGAAGCGCTCGAAGCGGTGGGGCTGGCGGGGTAGACAATGTCGCAAGCAAACGTGGAGATCGTGCGAGAGGTGATGGCGCTCGTGGACCGCGTCCGCAATCGCGAGCAGAGCCTGTCGCTCGACGATCTGACGGAGCGACTAGCAGTCTTGGTTGCGAGCGACGCCCAAATCGATATGTCGCGGCGTGTTTTCAACCCCGACGTTTACCGCGGGCAGGCCGGGCTGCGGCGCTTGCTTGAAGAGATCCGCGAGGTGTGGGACGAGTTCCGGGTCACGCCCGAGCGACTGGTCGACGCCGGTGAGAGCGTGGTTGTGATCGAATCGCTCCGCGGTCGAGGTCGTGGAAGCGGAGTGGAGACACGCAGCCGGTCCGCGTCTGTCTGGAGCGTGCGGGACGGCCAGGTCATCAACATGGCGACCTATCACGACCCAAAAGAAGCCTTCGAGGCCGCAGGGCTTGAGGGGTGGACGATGTCGCAGGCTACGAACGTCGACACGCTTCGAACGCTCTTTGAGACGTGGAGCGCGGGCACAGGGACATGGCATGAAGCTCAGGAGGCATGGCGTCGAGGCGAAACTGACATGTCGCTGTTCGATCCTGACGTCTCCTACGACGACACGGTCCTGCCCGACCATGTCGGCGAGACCTACCACGGCCACGAAGGTGTCCTTCGCGCAGCGGAACGCTGGATCGAGCCCTTCGAGTGGCTTCGGATCGACGTAGAGCAGATCGTCGAGGCGGGGGATCGCTTGGTCTCAACCCACCGATGGCGCGCGAAGGCCAGGCACACCGGTATCGAGCTCGACTCGCCCCTCGGCTATGTATGGACGTTTCGAGACGGCAGAATCATTCACTTTCGGTCGTACATCGACCCGCAGGACGCCCTCAACGCAGCAGGGCTCGGGCAGTGAGCGATGTCGCGGGCTCGTACCTCGCAGGAGCCGTGGGACGCCCACCTTGTAGAGGCTCAGGATGCGACTCCAGGTGTTCTTGACCGCTGCTTCTGCAGCGTTGCGAGCGCGTTAGGACTTCCGCGCCACGCTTGCGCTTCGGAACGAGAAGCGCTAGCGCCGCCTGTAGGAAGGTTTCGGGATCCTCGCCCATGCCAGTGCGACACCCCTCGACACGTGGGCTCGTGTCCTCACTGCTTTACAAAGACCGAGTAGGCTCGCGCGATGCAAACCGTGCACGTAACCCAAGACTTCCCGCGGCCGGTCGAGCAGGTGTTCGCGTATCTCGCAGAGCACGAGAACCTCGCGCCCGTGTTCGGCACCAAGATAAGGCGTATCAACGACGGCACCGACGGCAGCCGCAACGGAACCGGCTCGGCACGCGAGATGCGGGTCGGCCCGCTGCCGCCGTTCGTCGAGACGAACGTCGAGGTGGTGCCCAACGAGTTGATCCGCTACCGGATCACGAAGGGCGGGATCCTCAAGGACCACGAAGGGGTGTTGCGGTTCACGAGCCGCGGCGACGGGTCGCACCTGGACTGGACGATCACGTTCGACGGCAAGGCACCGGGCATCGGCCCGTTCGTCAAGTCGAAACTGACGCGCGACGTCTCGCGGGCGATGCACAAGCTCGCCGCCACCGGCAGCGCGTAGCGGCGCTCCCAGCCAGCCGACCCGCGAACCCACCCCGAGAATCACCTGCGACCGCCCGGCCACCCACAGGGTGGTCATGGCAGGTCCGCGGATAAGCCCTGCAAACGGTCGTGTTTCAATGTTTCAATGCTCCACCCCCAGCTCCACGGTCCTGGTGCCGCTGGGTTCGTCTGGCTTGCCCTCGGGCGCACTGAGTTGCGCTCAGTTGCGCTGAGTTTCGCTCAGTTTGGACCCCAAATTGGACCCCGGCCGCCGCCCCCGCATGGCCGCGTGCGCGGACGGCGCGCGCTTGCCTCACCCGCCGCGCCATGTGGACAGTCGAGCGACCGCGCCAGCGAAGATCAGCTCACTTTGCCTTTCTTCGCTGTAGGCTTCGTCGAGCTCGTGCGGCGGGCGGCTTTGCTCGACCGGGCGGCGCTCCCGCGCGGAGCACCTGCGGCGCGTTTTTTGGCCGGGCCTTTCTTGGCCGGGCCTTTCGCGGCCGGCCGCGTCGTCTTGCCTTTGACCAGCGCCTGCTGGATCTGCTCGAGGTCCTTGACGATCCGCCCGCGGCTGCGGATCAGGTTCCGTCGAGCGGTTGTGAGTGTCTTGCCGACATCCTTGAGCAGGGCGCGCGAGTCACGGCTGACCTCGCCCTGAAGATCCTTGAGCGCGGTTTCAGCGGCCTCGATCGAGGCCCGCAAACGGTCGAGCGCTGCGCTGCCGCCCTGTTTCGCACGGCGGGTCTGAGGCACGTCTCCTCCCTCCAATCGTTGCTACGCAATGGTCAGCACAAGCGTACGCAAATACTCGCGTGGGTGTTCATGCGCTCGGGAGGATCGCGCCACGACCCATCACCTCCGCAAGTAGCCGACACGAGGAACGACAGGCTATCGGCGCACTGGTCCGGCGTCGCCCGGCGCAAGCCGAGCGGGGAATCGAGTTTTCGAACCCCACGGGGTCACGTGGCGAGCCTGTCGACCAGACGAAAACGCTCCACAACGACTGGCGTGTCATCGACCAGTCGCCAGGACGGATCGGCGAGTCGAGAGCGGAGATCGTCGGCGTAGCTGTTCCAGAACGCCTCGTGCGCGAGGCGCCACTCCTTGACGCTGACGAAGCCCTCGCCCTCGGCTTTCGCGGTAGCCATGTCCACGTCAGCAAGACCGACCACGCGGACGTCCTCCAACTCGACGACCGCCACCGGCACCCGGGAGGAATCAACGACCAGCATCCGCTCCCCGGGTCGTGGCAGCGGCTCGCTGTCGAGCTCCCACTCGACCAGCAGCCCGGTCGTCGCCGTCTTCTCACCGGTCAAGATGGCAGCCACCAAACGATCGCGTAGCTCGCCAGGAAAGCCGAACTCGGCGATTCGCAGTTCGTCGCGCCGCTCATCGGTCATCCGCGGAGCTTGGCACTCGCCGCCCCCCGAGTCCACCAATGAGCCGGGGTCCGTCGACGAGGACCTCCAGCCGAGAGCCCTGCTTCCGAACGCGAGCAGGCGCGTCGGCGAGCGAGCCCGACACGCCCCCAACGGACGAGCTGCAGTCGGACCAGCCGAGGCTCGGCACACGCTCGCTTTCGCCCGACAAAGCAGGCGTGTTGGTGTCGTCGGCGCCAGCTTCTCACCATTGTCCATTGCGCACGTGTGGCGCCGGGACTGGCTGGCGCTCGCGTTGCCCGTGATGCGACGGTCTCGGCCCTGGCGCAGTGCCCGCGAGCCTCGCATGTCTCCCGCAGAGCTTGGGTAGGTGGGCGAATGCCGCAAGTCTTGGCAAGTTGGTGACGGCGCAGCGAGGCGGGCCACAATCGAGTTCGTCGAGCGGACGGTGTCGGACGCCGTGCCGGTCGAGGAGCGAATCGCGGTGTTCGACAACGACGGCACCTTGTGGTGCGAGAAGCCGTTGCCGATCCAGGCTGACTTCATTCTCCGCTGCCTGAATGACATGGACGAGGCCGATCCTGAGCTGCGGGATCACCAGCCCTGGAACGCGGCATATGAGCGGGACTACGGCTGGCTAGGTGTAGAGCCTGCGCCACGATCGCTAAACATCAGGGCGCCCGGAGTCGATTAGATTCGACCATGCGGAAGCTCACAGGCTGCACCCCGCTCCTGCTCGGTATCGCGTTGCTGCTGACGCCGAGTGTGGCGCCGGCGCGCCGCACTGAGGGCACCGCCACAGCGGACGCGGTGCGTCGCCCGAGTCTCTGCCGCGTGCCAGCCCATCACACCGTGCTCGTCTACACGTCCCGGCTCGTCGTGTGGCTCGTCGTCCGCAACCCTCCCCCGTTCGGCGATGAACTGACCGAAACCTACTTCGCGTGCGCACCGCCGCATGGGCGCACGCGGGTCGTCGCGACCGCCGGCAGCTTCGCGCAGTGCGCGAGCAGTGTGACGTTCAAGACCGCCGGCTCGCTCTTGCTGACGCGCGAATTCGGAGGTTGCTCGGTCGGGTGGAGCGAAACGCTGATACTGCACGATCTACGCCACGAACGAACCACGGAGATCATCGCCTATTCCGGCGAAAATTTTGGGTCGACCCAAGTGCCCAGCTCGCTCCAGCCGCTCGGAGCACCGTTCGGGCTTAAGCGCTGCTGGGCCACCACCACGCGGCCACGAGCTCGCCGATCAGCGGCTACCACCTGGCCTTCGTGACCGGCGCCGCGGTGATCGCCGTCGGCCTGCTGCTGGCGCTCGCGCTGCTCCGTCCCAGCAACCCCACGCCCGGCGCTGTAGCTCGCTGACGCCAGCCCTCGCGACGAAACCACCCCCCTCAACGACCTCGAAATGGAGCGACAGGCCGCATGACCCAGACCAACGACACCTCCCGCGGCGGGCGCCCGAGCGGCGCCCGCCGTCCCGGAGCCGGCCGCATAGCCACGCGCCGCACGCGCGTACGCGTCTCCTCGGACGCGGTGGTCTCCGCATACATCAACGACATCGCGCGGCCACATGCGCCCGTAGAGCAGGACAACCCGCACCCGTCGTCGTCCCCGCCACAATGCGTCTCGTCGCCATGGAACCGGTCTGGGTCTGGCGGCCGAGCACTCGCAGCTCGCCCTTCGATCACCGCCGACCTTCGCGGCGCTTCCCGGAGCGTGGCGACTGCGTGCATGGTCGCGCCGAGGAAACCCTCATCAGCGGGACGCCACCGGCGACCCCTGAGTTCTTCCGGGGCGAGAAAAAGCCCCGGCGAGCGAGTATGCTCCACGAGCGCGACTGAACGTCGTGCACGGCGAGGGGAGTTGTCGATGGAGCTGACTGTGCTCCTACGGGAGCTGAGGCGCAGAATGCTCGTGCCGCTGCTGGCAGCGGCACTCATGGCTGGCGCGCTGATCGCGCTGGCCCTGCCGGCTGGGGCGAGCGCCTCCGAAGCATGCAACGTCATGGCCGGGGAGCCGCTCGGTGCGTGCGGCATGAACTTCGAAGAAGGGTTCTCCCACTACACCACCGGCAATGCGCACGAGATCGTCGCGTACATCGAGGGCGGCATCAACTGGCATCTGCCGCAGTCCAAAGAACTCGTCAACAGCATCTACGTCAACTGGCACGAGCTGCCCGTCCCGTGCACCGGCTCGACGATGGTCGTGGGTGGTGTGACCCGACCGTGCGAACTCGTCTACACGAACTCGGTCGCCGACTACGACATCCACCACGCCGGCGTGGTGGATGCATCGGACTGGGCCGAAGATCCGCGCGTACACGACTCCAACGGAAACGGCTACATAGACCCCGAGGATCTCATCGCGGCGTTCTCCAACAACGTCAACCACGACGGCGACGGCTATCCGAACGACATCTCGGGCTACGACTTCTACGACAACCAGAACGACCCCGCCACCGAAGACTCGACCTACGAACACTCAGACGACCAGATGCTCGTAATCCATCGCGAGTGCCCCGCGTGCATGATCCTGCCGATCAGGGCGGGCAACGAGGCGCTCGACCGCACCGAGGACCTCGCCAAGGCGTGGCTGTTCGCGGGGGATTCGGGGGCGAGCGTGATCACGTCGGTCACCGCCGACCTCGGCTACAGCTCGTTCATGCGCGAGACGGTGGAATACCTCGAGCGCAAGGGCGTCGCGATGCTCGAGTCCTCCAACGACTTCGACACGCCCGACCACCAGGGCGGCATGTTCTGGCCCTACGTGATCCCCGGCAACGGGTCCGTGAACGCGCCCTCCGGCGATGAATGGGTCCGCTCCGACCTGACCTCGTGGGGCGCTCACAACGTCCTCACCGCCGCGACCTACGGCGGATCGACGTCCGAGTCGACGCCGACGCTCGCAGGCGCGGTGGCGCTGCTTCAGGCCTATGGGCTGGAAGCGGCCGAAAAAGGTCTGATCTCGCAGCCGCTGAACGGCCCGGAAGCCGAGCAGGAGCTGATCGCCACCGCGCGGCACATCACCAGCGAAAGCCTCGCCTGGCCGGGCGGTCCCGGCGAATGGAACCCGCAGTACGGCTACGGCATACCGAACGTGTACGAAGCGATGAAAGCGGTCAGCGAAAACAGGATCCCGCCCGCGCCGCATATCGAATCGCCCGCCTGGTACTCGGTGCACGATCCCACGACCGAATCGATCGTGCCGGTGACCGGCACGATCGAAGCGCCGCGCGCGAGCTCGTTCCACTGGACGCTCGAGGCGGGGCTCGGCAGCGACCCGCAGGTCTGGACGCAGATCGGCGAAGGCGCGGGCAAAGGCTCGCTCAGCGGCACGCTCGGAACGCTCAACCTGTCCGAAATCCCTGAAAGCTTCTGGAAAGCCGCCTTCTCGCTCTCCAAAACCAAGGAGCTGGAAACCACCGAACAGTATGCGGTGGTGCTGCGCGTGATCGTCACCGACTCGAGCGGGCGCACGGGCGTGGACCGTCGCGCGATCAACGTGGTGCACGACCCCTCATCGATGCCGGGCTTCCCGCTGAAGCTCTCCGCGGGCGGCGAAAGCCAACCCGCGCTCGTCGACCTCCAGGGGTCGGGCCACCTCGACGCGGTGTTAGGCACGGCCGACGGTTCGGTCGACGCGATCGATCCCGCCACAGGCAAAGAGCTGCCCGGCTGGCCGGTGCACACCGACCCGGAGGCCGTGCTCGTCTCCCACGGAGGCGTCGACCCAGAAGACGAACCGATCATCGCCGATGTGGCCGTGGGCGACCTCAATCACACCGGCGAACTCGATGTGGTGGCCGCCACGCTCGACGGAAAGGTGTTCGTGTGGAACTCCAGAGGCGAACTGCAGAGCGGGTGGCCCCAGACGGCCGACACGGGCGTCGGACCGCTGCCGATACCACGGCCCGCCGAACCGTACACGCGCCGGCCGGTACAGGGCATAGCCGACGGCGGCCCCGTGCTCTACGGCCTCACCGGGAGCGGCAAGCTCGACGTCGCCACCGCTGGCTGGGACGGCTACATCCACGTCTGGCAACCGGACGGCAGTGATCTCCCCGGATGGCCCGTGAAGGTACAGATGCCCGAAGGCTTCAAACCGGAAAGCGGATACGTGCTCGTCAACGACCAGAAGCTCGACTCGCCGCCCGCGGTCGCCTACCTGGAAGGACACTCGAAGGAACCCGCGCTCGTCGTCCGCCCGCAGTACACCGAGACGAAGGGTGTAGGAATTCAGCTAAACCCGTTCGCGTTCGCGTTCGCCTACCACGCGAACGGCACGCCCGTAAGCGGTTGGCCGGTGAAACTGAAGGGGACCTTCGAGTTCTACGGCTCCGCGCAGGAGTTCGTCACCGAGGGCAGCACCGCGCCCGTAGCCGCCCCGTTGAACGGCACGGGCCCCGACGACGTCGTCATCGGCCCTCAGTTCTCGCCGCCCTACCTGATCTCGGGCTCCGGCGGAGTGCTCGCCCAGTACGGCGCGGGCTTGTTCTTCCCGACGTCGATCTCCTTTACGTCCTCGGGCGCCTTCGGCAAGCTCGGTACCAAGCTGACGTTCGGCATCTCGGAGGCGAACGCCCCATCCATCGAGGCCGCTCTCGAAAAACCGAATAGCGGCTCGCCGATCACGCTGGAAGAAGGGGCATATCCCGCGACGGGTGGCTCGAGCGAGCTGAAACACTTCCCCGCGGCGCGTCAGGGTCTCCCCTTCCTCAGCGAGCCGATCTTCGCGCCGGTGACGACGGGATCCTCCGCCTCGCTGATCGCGGGCGGCGACGCCAATTCGCTCACCGCCGACACCTCCACCGGCGCGCTCGCGCCGGGATTCCCGAAGTGGACGACGGGCTGGACCCTGTACGCGCCATCCGCGGGCGACCTGCTCTCAAACGGCCATGTCGACCTCGCGAGCGTCACGCGCGAGGGCTATCTGTTCGCATGGGCCACCGAAGGCGCCTCCAAATACGACAACCAATGGTGGCGCGGCCAACACGACGAGTGGAATACCGGAAACTACGGGTCGGTCACGCGCCCGCCCGGGGCCATCTCGAAACTGCAATGGGGCCCCAAAGACAAAACCGCCACGTTCATCGCGCCCGGCGGCATCTGGTACGAAGGCAAACCCACCTCCTACAGTGTCACCTTCGAGCCCACGAACGAAACGGTCACGGTCCGGGCGACAGCGCTCGCCGGACGTGTCCAGAAAGTAACCGTGCCGAAAGGGGACACAGGGCTGCACGTCCAAGCCGTCGGCGCCACCGGGCTGCTCGGCCCGATGGCCACGCTCGAATGACGCCGGCGGCGCACGGAGAGGCCGCAGCCGTACCGAAGAGGACGCTCTCGGGCAGGGGCCACGTTTCTGCTGCCCAAACCCCACCGAATCGCCCCTGATCCGGCCGTATCTGCGCGCCGAGGCCGGTCGCACCGCAGTGGCCCGCGTCGTGCCTCGTGGGCCGCGAGCGGGCCGATCTGCGGTCGAATGGGGTCGCACTCGCAAGCCGCCTAAACAAACGCCTGCAATGGCCACGGTGCCGGCGAGATCACCGTCGGCGCCGCTCACGATGCGATCGCGCCTTGACATACTGCACGGTATCTTGCGCAGAACGGGGGCAGAGGCCGCTGCGCACGCGGAAAGCGGGAATGCCGTAGGAGATCACCTGCTCCGCTTCCCGGACGATCTCGAGAATCGTGCCGCGCAGCGTCTGAAGGACGCTGCGCTTCGGCTCCTCCACACCACGCAGGTACTTGTCAACCTCCTCAGCGGACACGACCCCGCAGTCTAGGTAGCTGGACCTGGGCGCACGCTAGGGCCTTCTTGAGGTTGGTCTCGGCCTTCTCGACGTGGCGAGCTAGCATTTCGAACGCCATGAGCGGCAGCGAAGGCACACACGAGAACCCCGGCGTGATCGCGCCGCCGCCGCTCATCTACCTGGCCGGTCTCGCGCTCGGGTTCGCGTTCGAGGTATTGCTGCCCAGCCGCCGGCTGCGAGGAGTCCGCGTGCGCGCGGCAGGCCTGCTGTTGGCGCTCGGCGGCCTTTCGCTGGCGCGCGAGTTCTTCATGACCTTCCGCCGCGCCGGCACGCCGGTCGACCCGCGGCGCGCTGCAACCGTCCTCGTAACACACGGGCCCTACAGGTTCACGCGCAACCCCGCCTATCTCGGGATGGCGCTCCTCTACAGCGGCATCACGCTGCTGCGCGGTGCGCTTTGGCCCTTCGCCACGCTGCCCGCCGTGCTCGCCATCGTCGACCGCGGCGTGATTGCGCGCGAGGAGCGCTACCTGACCGAGCGCTTTGGGGAGTCCTACACCTCCTACCGCACGAAAGTACCGCGCTGGATCTGAGTGGAGCGCGCCGCAGCCGGCTCTCACCGACACGCCTGCTTGCCGCATTGCGAGCGCCAGCCTGTCCCGAGACCAGGCTTGCCCTTCGGACGACCTGCGAGCGTCAGGGCTAGCGCTCAGCTCACGCCTGCTTTCGGCCTCTACGCGACACCCACCGCCAATTTCGAGCGTCCCATCCCAAGCACTTGAACTACCACTGGGACACCCTCCTCGATGATCACGGCGGTGCGCCCGTCAGCGGCCGTCCAGCCCCGCCGCCTCAAGCGTAGCTGTCCAACCGCCGAAGCGCTCGCGGACGGTGGTCGAGCACGGGTGATCGGGGGCGGCACGGAACCACTCGGTGCTTCTTGGCGGCCGACCCGCTGCGCGCGTGGCGTCTTGTAGCGCGCGTACGACGGCCGAGGTGCTCCACTGCTTGTAACACCTCGGCGCCGCACGGTCATACTCGCGACCATCCGGTTTCAGACCCGCGCGTCTCAGCGCTTTCCTCCAGCCACCGAAGCGGAGCCTGACCGTAATCGCACTCGTGGCGTGCCCAGAAGTATCGTGCGAGCAGGCCTTTCGTCATAAATGCCCCCGCCAGGAGTCGAACCTGGATTTACCGCTTAGGAGGCGGTCGTCTTATCCATTGGACTACGAGGGCGTGGTTCTGCGCGGCGAAGAACGTGGCGTGAAGGCTACTGGCGCTCCCGCTCGGTGCGGGGCGCGAACTCGTCCGCGACGCGCTCCAGCTCCTCGCCATCGAGGCGGTGGGTGATCCACTCGCCCATCGCGCGTGCGCCGAGCCTGCGGTAGAAGCCGAGCGCCAGCTCGTTCCAGTCGAGCGCCGCCCATTCCAGTCGCTCGCCGCCCCCCTCGCGTGCGCGCGCCGCCACCGCCGCCATCAAATCCCTGCCGACGCCGGCGCCGCGGTGGGGCGGGCGCACGAAGAGATCCTCGAGCCATACGCCCTGACTTGCGAGGAAGCTCGAGAACGTCGGGAAGAACAGGGCATAGCCGGCCGGCTCGCCGGCCCGCTCGGCGATCAGCGCCGCTGCCGCGGGGCGCTTGCCGAACAACGCCTCGCTCAGCTGCTCCGCGGTGCCGCGCAGCTCGTGCTCCAAGTGCTCGTACTCGGCCAGCTCCCCGAACAGCTCGAGCAGGAGCGCCACGTCCTGCGGGCCTGCGGCGCGGATGATCGTCGGCTCGGCTCGCCCCATCCAGGACCTCAGCGACGCCGTCGATCGGGCCGATCGGGGTATATATCGTCGATCGTCGTGAGCGCCACGTACGGGGCGCCCGCGGCACGCTCGATGGCGGCTCCCGCGCCGGCGAGCCGATCGACCACGCTGACAACCCCACAGATCTGCTGGCCGGCGTCATTCAGCGCCTGAATCGCCACGAGCGTGGAGCCGCCGGTCGTGACGACATCCTCCACCACCACGCAGCGGTCCTCCGGCACGAGTGGCGGTCCCTCGATACGTCGCTGCAGCCCGTGAGCCTTGGCCTCCTTGCGGACGAAGAACGCCTTTGCGCGCGTCCCGCCGGCGAGCGCCGCGCACGCGACCGGGTCGGCGCCCATCGTGATTCCGCCGACCGCCGTGCCCTCCCAGTCGGACACCTGCCGGGCGACGAGAGCCGCGAGGGCGGCGAAGCCCGACGGGCGCAGGATGGCGCGCTTGGCGTCGACGTAGTAGTCGGCCCGCGCTCCGCTCGTGAGCGTCACCTCTCCGATCACCAACGCGTGCTCGCGCAGCTCGGCGATCAGGCGATCGCGTGCGCCAGCCAGCTCGCTACTACATTCGGCCAGGGCGTCCATGTCGGAATCTAATCTAACGATGTGCTCTCCTCGCTGGCCGGTCTCATGCGCTTGGCCTCCCTTGCCATCTGTCTCGTCGCGATCGCATCGTTTGGGCTGTTCGTGGTCAACCAGACGGGTAGCGCGTCCGCGCATCAGCAGGTAGAGCTGAACGGCGGCGTGCCACCGACGACCGCCGCCCCGACGGGCACGAGCCCGGCGCAGCCGTCGTCCGGGCACGAGAGCTCGTTGCACAGGGCAATCGACGACGCCTCAAACGCGTTCACCTCGCCGTTCTCCGGCGTCACAGCGGGATCGAGCAGCCAATGGGCCATCCGCGGCACGAAGCTGCTGCTCGCGCTGATCGTGTACGGCTTCGGGCTCGGCTTCCTGGCCCGTGTGATTCGCGTGAGGGTCTAGATATCTCCCCCCGTCCGTGACGCACGGTGACCGGGGCCGCAGGGCTGAGCACGTACCCTTTGCGGCACGGGCGGTTCGCGAAGCGTGCTCAACGTGACCGACCGAGGACGGCGGCCAGCGCCGCGTCCATGGGTCACGGGCCGGCGTTGCCGTTCACGTGGCTGCTTCCCCCGCCGCCCTCGTTGTAGACGTCCACCGGCGTCCCCATCTGCACCCACCCAAAGATCGACGCGGCGTCGGGGATCGGCACGCGCAGGCAGCCGTGGCTGGCGGCGAAGGTCGGCACTTCCGGGTAGCCATGGATCGCGTACCCGCGAATGAAGTAGTTGGAGTCGACCATCCCCTCGGAGTTGACGCCGGGGGTCTTTGAGTACACGAGGAAGTGTCCGATCACCGTCGGCGTGGAGGGCTTGCCGGAGCTCATCGTGTAGATCGCGCGAACGCGTCCGCCCGGTTCGATCTCGGCGAGCACCTGCCTGGTCAGGTCGGCCTCGACGTGCCTGCCGTCGCGGCGGTAGCGCACGTGGAAGCTGCCCGCCCCGCGCTGCAGCAGCTCGAACACCCGCACGTTCGTGCTCGGAACGCGTTCCAGCCCGGTGACCTTGCGATAGGCGATAACGGCGTGCCCGGTGGCTTCGTCGAAGACGCCGCTCAACGGCACGGCGTAGTGCAGGGCATTCAGCTCGGATTGAAGGACTCGCACGGAGAATCCCTGGGCGCCGCCGCTGAGATTGGTACCGGCCACTCGAATGCTGATCGAACGGCCGGTGAACAGCGCCTGCTCGGGCGTCGCGTAGTGAACGGCGCGAGCCTGCACCAGCCCGGCGCCCGCGCTCGAGTAGCTCAGTTCGAACTTGCCGGTGCCGTTTCGCGCCGCGAGCACACTCACCGTCTGCACGTCGACCTTGCGCCCTTCGCGGTAGACGCTCACCTTGACCTTCTGTCCGGCCACATAGGGAACGACGACGCCGCGAACGGCCATCCGTCGCCCCGCGATCACGAACAGCGGCTTGCCAAACGCGTGCCGAACGATCAGTTGGATACGGCCCGGTGCGACCGGCGCCACGGGCGTCGGCGATCCCTGGCCGGGCGCCGGCGAGGCGGGCGCGGGCGCGCTTGGAGCGGGCGCGGTCGTAGCTTGCGCAGATGCGGTGGCAGCGAGGAGCAGGGCAGCGGACGCGGCCGCCGTGGCGAGGAGCGCTACCTTTGTCATCAGCACCGATCCTATCTGCCGACGGCGATGCCCAGCGCGTCGTTTGACGCGCTGGGTGTGGCGGCGGAGATCACTCCGGCGCGAATCAGCACCAGCGCGAGCAGCCCGATCAGACCCAGCGCCGCGAGCGCCAGGACGGGAATCTGCCAGCCCCAGTTCTCGAGGCTGCCAAACGCGAGCGAGTTGTTCAGGGAGTGGGCGGCGATGCACGGATACAGCGAGCCCGTGTAGCGGTAGAGCAGGCACAGGCCGACGCCGAGAGCGGCCAGCGGGATGAGATCGATCGCCGGAGCCGAGCCGGCGTGGACTGCGCCGAACGTCAGGCCGGTGATCAGGGCAGCGGGCCACGTGCCCTTCCAGTTGCGCAGGGCGGAGAAGATGAAGCCGCGAAAAAGCATCTCCTCGCAGATCGGCGCCACGACGCACGTGAGCGCGGCGCTGAGTAGGAGCAGGACCGTGCTTTCGCCGGTACCGAGCTGTTCGAGCAGCTTCTCCTTGCCGACGTGAAAGGCGGCGGCCCAGACGAGGCTGAAGAGGAGGAATCCGACCAGCGTGAGCGCCCCCAGCCGTACCGCCCGCCAGAGGCGCGTGGGGCGCAGGCCGAATTGCCACGCGCTGACGCCGCGCCCGCCCAGCTGGGCGAAGAAGACGGCGACGGCGACAAAGGCCCCGTCCTGCACCACCGTGTCTGCGATCTCAAGCCCCGGGGGCACGTGCGAGGAGGTGATCTTCACCCCAAACGCGAGCGCGGGAATATCCACGAGCAGGGCGCCGACGGCGGCGAGGAGCAGGGCGCCGAGGAGCGCCGCCGGAGCGGTCCAGGGTGGCCACGGCGGCGGAGCGCCGCGTGGCGTCGGTTGCGCTGGGCGCTCGGTCGTCGCAGAGGGCGGTGGCTGGATCGTCGAGTCGCCCACGTGCCTAGGCCACCCAGTGCCAGGTGGCGAACTGGGCGACGAACAGCGCCAGCAGCAGGCCCGAAACCGCCAGCGCGGGCTTCTGCGCGCGCGGGCGCGCGGCCAGCCACGCGGCCAGCCAAATGCTGAGCGGGAACAGCACGAGCAGAAAGCGCGGCAGCGACATCAGCGGCTGGGCAGCCACCGGATAGGACAGCGGCATGGCCAGGGCGGCGATCACGTAGGCGCCGTAGGCGAGCGGAAGCATGCGCAGCACGCCAACGACGGCAGGGACGGCCGCGAGCAGGAGGGCGAGCAGCAGCAGGTTGTGCTCGGCGGTCACGAACGGGCTGCCGGCGGCGATCGGGAAATAGACGTGTTGGCTCTGGAAGGAGAGCAGCTGCCGGGCGCCCTCGAAGGCGGCCTTGATCCCGTCCCATATGCCCAGATAGGGCCCCGCGAAGTGACGACCCCATAGGACCTGCGCGTGGAACGGCATCAGCGCGTCGCCGCCGGAGAGGCCGAGATAGGCCATGTAAAGACCGAGGCCGGCGGGGAGCAGGCCGAGCCAGAGGACGTCCTTGCGCACGCGGTAGCGCGGGGCCAGTCGGCGCCGCGGAGCGAAGTCGGGGGGGCGATCCTCGCGCGGCCCGTACAGGTAGAGGATCAACGCCGGCAATGCCAGCACGAGGCCGGCGCTGCGCGTCGCGCCCGCGAGCGCGCCGAGCGCGCCGACGGCCGCCCAGCGACCATGGCGGGCCGACCAGAACAGCCCGACCGACAGCGCGAGATAAAGCGACTCCGAGTAGACCGCCGAGAGGTAGAAGGCCATCGGGGCAAATG
>Ga0182024_10011496_pt1 | contig 17744 bp, 15 predicted proteins | sample P32metaG_FD_120480 | JGI IMG/M metagenome (GOLD analysis project Ga0182024, IMG submission 120480) | Permafrost microbial communities from Stordalen Mire, Sweden - P3-2 metaG (Illumina Assembly) | ecosystem: Environmental > Terrestrial > Soil > Wetlands > Permafrost | place: Sweden: Stordalen... | reverse complement strand
GCAAGCCGCGAAGAAAAGAATCTCGGCGCTGCCGTAGAACCGCTTCACCTTGTCCAGGATCGCGATCATTTCCGGGTCGGCCCCGGCCAAGTCCAGCCGCGGCCGGACCGTGTCGCGCAGGTTATCCTCGCGGCTCATCAAAATGACCTTCCCTTTTGGCGCACGCCCCCTGCCGTCGAGCCACTCGCCCCCGGCGGAAACCCGTGCCGCCAGGTTCAAGGCGACCAGGCTCTTGCCGTGGTCCAGCCCGCCGAGGAGCACCGTCGGCCTGCCGATCGGCACCCGCCCCGGCCAGAGCCAGGGCACCGCGACAGGCAGCGGATCGACCGCCTCCTCAACCACCGGCATGCCCGCAACGTCGGCAAGCGTCATCCGTCGAGGGTGAACTCGAACCGATCGCCGACAATTGTCATCCGCAAGTTGAACTTGCGGTTGTTGCCTGTCACTTGACTCAGATCCAGATGCGGAAGCCGCTCGCCCAGTCCTGTTGTGACATCGGCACGCCCGTCGAGGTACAGCTCAATCTGTTTCTGGCTCTGGTCTGGGCTCTCAACCCCCGCGCGCACGACCCGAACGAATTTGGTGGGGTTATTGTCCGTCGCGGCGAATTGACAGTCCGCTGAAGAATCGATGTTCGCATCGCCGGGCCGCACCGATCTCGAGCGCCGAGACGCGACTGATTGCAAAACACTGCTCCACGGCCTTTTATTGTTGCGTGTATGACGTCATTATGACATAGTTTCGAGGCCGTGGCCTCGTCAAGTTTTGCTTTTGGGAGGTTCGACGCATGAAACCGTCATGGGGAATGGGCGTTGAGAATCCACTTCGGAACCGCAGCTTTCGTTATTTGTCTTGGATCTTGCTGCTGCCGTGGATCGCCGCTCCGCCGTCGGCGCCTGCGGGCAGCATTTTCGATGATAATGACCCTGTTCCGGCAACCTCGGCAGGTCACGAACCATCGGCATCAGTAAAGCGCCCTCCCGCCGTGCCCGCCGCTCCATCGCCAACGGCACCAACGCTCACGCCGGCGGCACCCACGCCGCCGCAGCCAATTCCTTCCGCGGCGCCCATATCAATTCCAGCGAAGGCCGATATCGAGCATTCTCGGCAACTGCTGAAGGCCGCATATGCCGAAAAGTTAAAGGACCGCTCGATCACGGCGCGACGGGTGCTTGCCGATGAGCTGCTGGAAGAAGCAAACAAGCCGGAATACGGTCCCGCCGATCAATTCGCCTTGGTCACAGGCGCCCTCGATGCCGCGCGCGAAGGTTCGGACTTGGGCAAATGCCTCAATGTCGCCGGACGATTATCGGCGATGTTCCAGGTTGACCGGCTGAAGGTGGAACTCAACGTCATTTCTCGAATGAGTCTGCGCGTGGACGACCCTGGTTATCAAGCCGACAACATCCACGCCGGTCTGGACCTGGTCAATGCACTGGTCAGAAACGAGGATTTGTCCGATGCGTTCCGAGTGCTGGCGATCATCAGGCCACTATCCGGCAGCGACGAAAACCTGCGCGCGCTGGTCCTGAGGCACACACAGGACCTTGAAGCAACCCAACTGGCCTGGCAGAGGATCCAGCCCAACCTGGAAAAGCTCAAAAGCAACCCATTGGATTTATCGGCGAACCTGGCGGTCGGACTGTGTTATTGCGTGCGTCTGGGCGACTGGGCAAAGGGGCTGCCGCTGCTGGTCCGGGGCTCTGATCCGAACCTCAGACAGCTCGCGCGCGAGGAGCTCTCCAAGTCCGCGGACCCGCAGGCGGCACTCAAGATCGCCGATGCCTGGTGGGACCGCGCCGCCGCCCGCGGCACCACGGAGGCCGACGCGGCCGCAATCAAGCGGCATGCGGCGTCCTGGTATCGCATCGGCCAACAGGGCGCAACTGGGCTGCAAGCCAAAGTTGTCGAAACCCGCTTGACCGAGGTTGGCGTCCTCGCCCTGGAGCAGGGTGAAATCACGGTGACCGGTCCGCGGCTGGTGACCAACAGCATTGGAATGAAGCTCGCTTTGCTTGAACCCGGCACATTCAAAATGGGCAGCCCGTCAAATGAAGCGAATCGTCAGCCGAACGAACGCCAGCACGTCGTGACGTTGACGCACCCATTTTTCATCGGGACCACCCCTGTAACTCAGGTCCAGTGGGCCGCCGTCATGGGCTATAACCGCAGCCGATTCAAGGGCGATGAGACCGCCTATGATGGCGCCTCCTGGGCGCAGGCGGTCGAATTCTGTGAGAAGCTGAGCCAGAAGGAGAACAAGCCATATCGACTCCCAACCGAAGCCGAATGGGAATATGCCTGCCGCGCTGGCTCACCCACTCCATACGGCGATGCGAAAGTCCCTGAAGAAGTTGGCTGGTACAGCACCAATTCCGGCTGGCATACGCATCCTGTCGCTCAGAAAAAGCCGAACGCCTGGGGGTTGTACGACATGCACGGCGACATCATGCAGTTCTGCCTCGACGCCTATGCCGACTTTCCCGACGCCAGTGTCGTTGACCCAACAGGCCCCCAAGCCGACGTCAGTTCCTTGCGCGTGCTGCGTGGCGGATCGTGGTGGGAGCCCCCAGAAGACGCGCGTTCGGCTTCCCGCCGAGGAGTAAAGCCGGGTAGTGGTGCAGTTTGAACGCGTTGCCCATCTTAACACGATTTGGCACGAGAGTTGCTAGAGCGGTCAGGCATCACCTCTGGCGTTGCTGTCGTGTACCGTTATGGTGGGCGATTTATTGGCAATACGAATTGCTAGGCAAAGCTCCCTTTGAAGTTTCGGTGGAACCTTCCGCCAGTACCGATTGAGTTGAGTCAGGCAATCCCCGATCGCGAGGTGGAGTTTCATTGCCTCAACAAAAGTCATGTGAATGTTGATGATCTTCTTTTCTGGCGACAGGGCTGCCAGGATGCTCCTGTCGGCCTCCGAATACTTGATCTTGCCCGATCCGAAGTACGTTTCAGATTTGAGCGGGGTCCTGATTTTCTTGGGTTTGTTCTTCGCCATTCACGTACGGTAATTGCCGAAGCGTGAGCGGTCAAGCGGATGGGCGGTGTCGTTTGTACGCCGCACCTGCCATCCTTATCGAGGGGGAATCCTTCGTGGTTGCGTTAACTGAACCAAAAACTTACATCGTGCCGATGAATCCAGAAATGAACGAACACGATCTGGTTGAGCCGTTTGACATTGACGACGGTTCGCTGGACGGCATTGCCGCGCAGGAGTGCTTTTCCCTCGGGGTGGAGTGGCAAATATTTCGCGAGCGGCTGCGGAAAGGACTTCCCTTCACGGTCCTTGTGCTCGCCAATAACGCGGGCCGGTTAACGAAACTGGCCGAGCGGTCCCAACGTTTCGTTGAGAGCCGCCCGGCCAATGGGGGCTGGGCCGAAGTGACCGTTGGCGGTCACTTGGTCTGAGCCGCGCGAACGAGGGTCCACGTCACCTTCGCAACAATGCGCACACGGCGGGAACTCGTGACCCTTCGGAATACTGCGCTCGACAGGATGAGCGCAGCCAGACGAGCGGTAAATCCCAGAAACTTGGTTTGTTTGACCAGTCTGAGGCATAACCGACTCCTTTCTGAAAGCGGAATCTTCCGTGAAACGCGGCCGGAAACGTGCCGGCCTGACCGCTCACGCATGACACGATAGCGACAATACGAGAGCGGTCAAGTAAAATCTTGAGCGGTCACGCACGTTGTTAGGGAACTTTTTTGAATTGTTGTGCATGCTTGACGGGTCGGGCATGGGATTGTAAGCTCGGTCAGTTGACCGGGACGGTCGCGTCAGACCGAGCTTACAATAAAGTTGCTATCATGAAGGGACGTAGCAAATCTATGCCAAAGAAAAAAAAGATGGACGAGAATGAACTTGCGCATGCAATGGTCGAGGCCATTTCGAGCGGCAAGATTCCGAGAACGGCAGACGGAAAGAATCCTATCGCTGTCGCGATGGGCCGCCTGGGCGGCCTGAAGGGTGGACATGCCAGAGCGGCGAGCATGACGAAGGCGGAGTTGAGTGCCAGCGCGAAGAAGGCGGCGCAGGCGCGATGGTCTAAGGAGGATTGAAGGTGGCACAGCCGAAACAATCTGACCCAGTCATTAGTCGGGTCATCACGGAACAGAATCAAGGGCACGAAACGAGGAAGGCCATCCTTGCTGAATTAGAGCAAGACCTTGCTAGGCCAGTCCTATCATATTTTACAAGCTTCACCTATCCGGTTTCTATTGAGGAAGGTGATGTGGACATGGTAGAGGGAATGCTCAGAACCATGAATTTATCCAGAGGACTGGCCCTGCTAATTAATTCTCCCGGTGGTGACGGGATTGCAGCCGAGAGGATAATAAATCTATGTCGTAGTTATAGTGGAACTGGAGAGTTCTGGGCAATAGTTCCTAGTCGCGCAAAATCAGCCGCAACGATGGTATGTTTCGGAGCGAGCAAGATAATGATGGGTCCATCTTCGGAATTGGGACCGATTGATCCTCAGCTTACCATTAAAGAGGACGGCAAGCTCAAGAGGTTTTCGCTTTGGAATCTCTTGCATAGCTACAAAGAATTGTTTGATCGCGCAGTTAAAGAGAAAGGAAATATACAGCCGTATTTGCAGCAACTGTCTAACTATGACTGCCGGGAGATGGAAGAATACAAAACTGCGATGGAATTGTCAGAGGATATTGCGATTCGAAGTCTTGCTTCAGGAATGATGCCTGGAAAACTAACTACGAAGCACAAGAACGACATCCGGAAAAGAATCGCTATATTCCTTACGCCAAAGCAAACTAAGGCCCACGGAAGGCCGATCTATTTTCAGGAAGCTAAGGACTGCAACCTCACGATTGATCTGCAAGACGTAAAAACCGACCTATGGGCTCGTTGCTATGAACTGTACGTCAGAACTAACAATTTCGTGTCGGGCAGGGCCGCCAAGTGCGTAGAGAATAAAGATAATTCCTTCTACGTATCGGTCCAGGAGATGTACGATGGCCGCTAAAAATACTAAATCTATTCGCCGGAAAACTCTTGCTGGAGAGTATCGTAAATACAGGAGTCTCAAGAGGGAAATGGCTCCATTCATTAGGCGTCGCAGAATAGTTGAGGGATATTCCACTGCTGGCCGGTGGTGTGATTCTTCGTGCTTATCCTGCACTCCGCTATACAAGGAGAGACACTAATTCCTCAACCTCCCAGACGTGATCCGCGATGCCCTGCTCCATCGCAGGCGTGACGCGAAGCGTCTGGTGGATGCGGGCAAAGTTGTAGTACGTGAAGTTGAGCGCTACGGCATGAACCATGTTCTCGAATTTCTTGCTGAAACCGTTGGTGAGCCGGGTGAGCCGACGCATGCCCATACGCATTGTGAGGTTTTGCCGTTCGATGAACGACGTGCAGATTGCCTCTTCATTGGGCTGCCCGATGCGTGGTTTCACTTCGACCGACAAGACGATTGACGGGCTGTGGCGGGCCTCCGCCAAGCGATCCACGCCGTATTCCTTGATGAGTTGGGCATAGTCGATGTTGTCGCCGAATGCGGCCCGGATGGCCGGCAGGCCGTCGCTGGTCAACTGGATGCGAGTGTCGATCCGGCTGGCAAGATCGAAGATGAAATCATGGGCGCACTCCGGGGTGCGCTTGCCGACTAAGTAGGAGATAATCAGCTTGGTTTTGGCTTCGACGGCAACCCATGTCCAAACGTCACCCAGCCCGTCTTTTCCTTGAAGCGGAATAGGGACGTTCTTTTCCTTGCAGTAGCAGAACCCCCAGATTTCATCGACCTGCACTTCGTTGCACGAAAGGCCGCGCACGTTGGCATCGTGGTACTCGGCACAGGCTTCCCCGATGTCCACCAGCAGGTTCAAGACGGTGTGCTTTGAGCGGCCCGTGATTCGGACGGTCGAACTGATAGCTTGTTCATGCCGGGCATTATATGTGTGACCGCTCACGCATGCAAGAGAAATGCCCGAAAAGAAAATAAATTTCTTTTTTCAAACTGCACCACTACCTAAAGCCGGATGACGCAAACGATCGCTACGGCCTTCGTGTCTGCATGACATACGAAGCTAAGGACAAAACAAATAGGTCCAATTAGGCCCTGTCCGAAAACTCACCGGGCCTTGGCGGGCCGGAAATGCCCCGTCTGCTTCGTTTTGTCGCTCCTCAACGACTCTTTCGGTTGAGCCGCTTCGTCGCGGGCGCCATCGCATCCGGGACATTTCCGACCCGCCGCGATCCCGGTGAGATTTCAGACAGGGCCTAATGCCGCTCCGAGCGGCATCAGGTTGCCGTGATCGTGCTCGTGATCAAAATCACGTCGCCGGGGCTGTCTATGTCGTCGAGGCTGATCGTCACGGTGTACGTCTTCTTTGTCGCATAGTTGTGGGTCCCTTCCACGTTCCAGTGGCTGCCCACGTCGGCCGTCGCGCCGGTAAAGACGACCTTGGCGGCGGACGTGGAGCCGTCGCCCCAGTTGATCGTCCCGGCGTAGTTGGCGGGGTTCGTGTTGGCAGCGTCGTCGTCCTGGAAGCTGCCGATCACTTTGTCCGTGAAGGTGCTGCCGGACGAAACGCTGAACGACGTCCCGGCCGGCAGTTCCAGCGGCGCGTCGTTGACCTTGCCTCGGCTGTTGAGTGTGACGGTCTCGCCGAAGACGTCCTTGAGCGTGACCGTGACGGCGTAATTGGCGCTTTCCTGGCGGTAGAGGTGGGAGCCGACGATGTGGAAATTCCCGCCTCCGGTGCTGACGATCGTGCCAACGCTGCTGGCGGTCCCATCGCCCCAGTTGATCGTGGCGGAGAAATCGCTGGCCGGATCGGCGGTGTTGACCGACGTGAAGAGGCCGACGATCGGGCTGACGGTGCGCCCTTCCAGGCCCGTGAACGCGTTGGACACGGCGGTGGCAATATGCGCGGTCACGTCCTTCACGACCACGCGATCCGTGTCGGTGACGGATTGCGGCGTCAGCGCGTCCTTCCTGATCGTCACGATCGGCGAGTACGTGCCGGGGAGCGCGTACCCGTCTGACCCCTTTACGGTGAACACGCCGCTGGAAAACGTGATGGCGCCGGAAGTCGTGTGCCCGTCACCCCAGGTAATGGAGGCTGTGTAATGACTCAGCGCCTCGGGGTGAGCGTCGGTGAAGGTGGCGACGGCGATCGTGCCGGTGTTCCCGCCGGCGATAATCGTATCGACCGGTGTCAGGACGGCATGGGCCACGACGTTGGTCGGCGTGGGCGGCGTCGGCGTGGTCACCATGGCCGCACCGGCGATCACGACCCCAGCGCCGCCGTCATCATGGACGGTCACCCGGGTCGTATAAGCGCCTGGGTTGGCGAAGGTGTGGCCTGCTTCGACGTCGAACACGCCGGGGGTGGCGGTGGCGACAACGGCGCCGGTGCTCTGGGGTGAGCCGTCGCCCCAATCGACCACGCCGGTGAAGTCACTGGTCGTCGCGAAGGTGTTAGCATCGTTAAAGGTGGCGACGACCGTCGAGCCGGGAATCGCAACCCCGGTGTGGGGCATCAGGATGGTCGCTGCTCCGGCGATCAGCGGGGCGTCGGCAACGCTGGCCGCACCGGCCACGGTCGTCACCGAGCCGCCGTCATCGGTCACGGTGACCGTGTAGGCGTAGGTCCCTTCCTCGGTGTAGGTGTGGGCGGCACTGATAGCCCATTGAACGCCGTCGGGGGAACCGGTGGCGGTTAGGTTGCCGGCGGACAGGGTTTGGGGCGCCGAACCGTCGCCCCAGTTGACGACCACGGAACCGCCGCCGGCGGTGTAGTCGGCTGCCTTTGCGGCCTGATTGCCATCAACGAAAGTCCCGAGCCGGACGGTGCCCGTCGAGCTCCCCTCGACTCCAGTGATCACGTTGCCGGCCGAGCCGGTCAGCGGGGCATCGAGAACGGTGACCCCTGCACCGGTCAACGCGGTCGTCACGCCGCCGAGAGTGGTGATGACGACGCTGAGGGTGTCGGGGAGGCCCGGCGGTGTTTCCTCAGCATAGGTGTGGCTGCCCAGGACCTCGAAGGTCGGGTCGCCGGGATGGGTCGCGCTGTCGAGTGGAATGACGCCCGTCTGCTGGACGGTGAGCTGCACGCCCGCGGTGGTCGGCGTGCCATCGCCCCAGCCGCCGATGGCGAGGCTCGCATTGACGTCGGAGAGGGTGGCCAGGGAGTTTGGGTCCACGAACGTCGCCAGCACGAACTGGCCGGTGTTCTGGCCCTCGACCGCGGTGAAGCTCTTGGTCGAGCCGCTGACGGGCAGATCGGTGACGGTTGCCGAACCCGTGATGACGACCTGAGAGCCGCCGTCATCATGGACGGTCACGAGGGTCGTGTAAGTGCCCGGGTTGGCGAAGGCGTGGCCTCCTCGACGTCGAACACGCCTGGGGTCGCGGTGGCGACAAGGGTTCCGGTGCTCTGGGGTGAGCCGTCGCCCCAATCGACCACGCCGGTGAAGTCACTCGTTGTCGCGAAGGTGTTGGCATCGTCAAAGGTGGCGACGACCGTCGAGCGGGGAATCGCAACTCCGGTGCTGGGCGTCAGGAAGGTCGCCGCTCCGGCGACCAGCGCGGCGTCGGCGATGACGGCCGACCCCGAGACGATGGTGGCGGCGCCGTCGGAAGCAGTTACCGTGATCTTGTAGGCGTACGTCCCCTCCTCGGTGTAGGTGTGGGCAGCGTTGATCGTCCAGGTCACACTGCTGGCAGTGCCGATCGCGGTCAGGTTGCTGGCGGCCAGGGTCTGCGGCGCCGACCCATCGCCCCAATTGACGACGACCGAGCCGCCGCCTGAGGTGTAGCTGGCGGCCGTCGCGGCCGGGTCGCCGTCGACGAAGGTCCCGAGCAGGGCAGTGCCCGTCGAGTTCCCCTCGACGCCCGTGATCACGTTGCCGGCCGAGCCGGTCAGCGGGGCGGCCCCGACGACGGCCGTGGACGCGATCGGGTTGGGGGTCGAGGCGACCGGCCCGGTGGAGGTGACATTGATCGTGACGCCTGAAACCACGGCGGATCCCGTGCTTCCCAAGTCCGTCAGTGCGACGGTGACGGTAAAGGTGCCGCCCGTGGAGTAGGTATGGCTGCCCAGGATATTAAAGCTGTTCGAACCGCTGGCCTGGATCGTGCCTGGCGAGGTGGTCGCATCGCCCCAGTTGATTGTGGCGGTGAAGTCGGCGGGAGCGTTCCCCAGATCGCCCTGGGTGAAGGTGGCCACGAGGACGTTGTTGAGGGCCTGCCCCTGGGTCGCATTGATCGTTACGGGGGCGCCCGCCGGCGCCGTGGCTGGCTTGGTGACGTTGATCGTCTGGAAGTTGACGTAATTGAGGGTTGGATTGCCGGCTCCGAACCCCAGCACGCCCGCGGTCGCATCGCTCAATGCCGACACGTTGGACGTGACGGCCAGGGTGTTCGGACCGGCTCCACCGTCGGCGGAGAAGTTGTAAGTCGTGATGCTGCTCTGCACCGGGCCTGTGAAGTCGAACGTATCGCCGAGGCCGGCGCTGGTCAGGCCCAGGGTCGTGATCCCGCCGCCCGAGAAATCGATGAAGGATGGAAACGAGGTGGCCGTGACCCGCGAACCAGCGATGGTGTAAGTCTGGGCGGAACTCTCGCTCGAGTCGTTGATGTTCAGAGTATTGGTCCCGCCGGTGGACTTGACGAAGACCGGGCTGTCGATGGCGCCCAGCGAGTCGCCCAGTCCGATATTGACCTTGCTGCCGGCGACGCTCCCGGTATCAACGTTGACGTTGATGCCGGCCGGGATGGCCTGCACATTGACAGACTCGCCGCCGGCGCCCGAGGTGACGTTCAATGAGGTCAGCCCGGTCGCCACGGAGGGAATATTCAGGGTGGTGGTGGCCCCGCTGGCCGGGACATTCACGGTCGCCGCAGTCGTGTTGGCGAAGTTGACGAGCTCGAAGTCGCCTGTACCGCCGTCGTTGATCTGATCGGTCTGCGCGCCGCCGATGATGGGTCCCGTATTCACGTTCACCGTGGTCGCCCCCGCGGGCGCCGTGAATGTGAACGTGGGCGAAGGGACAACGTCGTTGATCGGAGTGAGGTTCGTGAACGCGACGGGCACATTGCTATGGGCCGAATCACTGTAGGTGATCGTGCCGGCGCCGGGCCCGGCGCCCGAGCGCGCATAAGTCTCGCTCGTGAACGTGGTGCCGCCCAGCCCCGACTGGAGGGTCAGCACATTGGCTGCGTTACCGCTCGCTGCTGTGGGATTGTAATTCAACCCGGAAGCCGGCAGCGGGTCACCGCTGCTGTAGTCGAGGGTCAGGCTCTGGCCCAGCGTTGTCGTGCCGCTGATGGCCTCCGATGAGAAGGAACTGAGCGGACCTGTCACCTCAGAGGAGTTGACGACGGTCCAACCCGCGTTGACGGCATTGCTGGTGAGCCCAATGTTCTGGTCCGAGTCGGTGAAGATGACGTTCGCGGTGTTGCTCGGATCGATCGAAACCGTCAAGGAACTCGCGGCCGCGCCAGCGGCGGAGTACGTCAGCGCCCCGCTGGTGATGTCCAGCGTGGACGCGGAAAGCAGCCGACGTTCTTCCAACGCCTCGGTCGCGGCGCGCAGAATTCTCCGACGGCGGGCGGGGTTGAGTTTTTCGGCAGAACCCGATTGACGCCTCGATCGAACCCAGGGCGAGAACATTTGGCTTCTCCTTCAGAACTGGCAGGCGAAAAGAAGGCGAGCAAAACGCTGTAAAGAGATGAGTGCGGCGATCTAAACGCCTTATATTTTCCCCATTCGGTTATTGAATGGTCCCAGAAGGCACAACGCCCCGCAACAAGAAAGTGCGGTTTCCGTTAAGAAACGCGGCAAATTCCTGCCGCGCAAAATCGCCCAGTTACCCAATCCGGTTTAAGCAGCATTGATTCATCCGAGCGATTACGCAGACATGAACGTGCCGGCGGTTCTTCTCAATGGAATCGTTTGCCGCTCCGCGCTGGTAACCTTTTGGATCACGGGTGATCGGATCGGCAGACGCAAGTCAGGTAACCCTCGCGGCGGTCCGGTGGCAGAGATTCTCGCCGGACCGGCAGCCGCGCCCGACTGGAGCGGAGCAAATCGATCTCGACAACAGTCACTCCCGCTTCGATTCTGTTTCCTGTCCCAGCCGAGCTCAGCAGCAGAGAATTCGACGCATGACCTCTTTTCTTGCGATTCCACGACCTTGACCGGGCAACCAAGGCAGTGGAAACTCCATCACCTGTACGGAGACCGCAACGGTTACCGCTGGAACAACCCAAGACCTCTAACCCCTTGGTGCCTTCATGACCAACGAAAAAATGATGACGCAAATGCACGGAAAAAAGGGCTTCATGGCGGCCCTCGACCAGAGCGGCGGATCGACGCCGGGCGCCCTGAAACATTACGGCGTGCCGGAGACCGACTACAGCGGCGATGCCGAAATGTTCCAGCGCATGCACGAAATGCGCGTGCGCGTCATGACCGCGCCCGCCTTCAGCGGAGACAAGATCATCGGTGCCATCCTGTTCGAAAAAACGATGGACGGCCAGGCCAAAGGCAAGCCGGTCCCCACCTACCTGTGGAACGATCGCGGCGTCGTCCCGTTCCTTAAAGTCGACAAGGGATTGGACGCGGAAAAGGACGGCGTCCAGCTCATGAAACCGATTCCGGGGCTCGATGCCCTGCTGGAGCGGGCGGTCGGCCTGGGGATCTTTGGCACCAAGATGCGGTCGGTCATCCGACTTGCGTCCAAAACGGGGATCGCCGCGATCGCGGAGCAGCAGTTTGCCATCGGCAAACAGATCATGAAACACAGCCTGGTGCCGATCCTCGAGCCGGAAGTCCTCATCAAGAGCCCGGACAAGGCCGGCGCGGAAGCCATTCTCCGGGACGAGCTGCTCAAGGGGTTGAACGCCTTGCCGGGTGACCAGCCGGTGATGCTGAAGCTGACGATCCCCGAGACGCCTGATTTCTACGCGTCCCTGATCAAGCACCCGCGAGTCACCCGGGTCGTGGCCCTGTCCGGCGGCTACCCGCTCGACGATGCGTGCCAGCGCCTCGCCAAAAACCACGACATGATCGCCAGCTTCTCCCGGGCCCTCCTGGACGGGCTGAGGAAATCGATGAGCGACGCCGAGTTCGACGCCGCGCTGGCCACGGCTGTCGATAAGATCTATCGAGCGTCGGTGATCAAGAACTGATCTCATTACGCTCCCGCCACCCTTGGGCGCGCGCTCGTACTTCATGAGCGCGCGGGCTGGCTTAGTGGTAATTCTGGCACAGCAGGTCTTACCTTGAAATCAAGGGGTACCATGTTGACCCGTTTCACCGTTCGCGCACGCACGTTGTCGCTGGCGGCTGTTTTTCTGGCTCTTGTCGCGGCATCAAGCTGGCAGGCAAACGCTCAGCCGGCACCCTCGTCGCGCGGGTCTGGCCCACAGCCGACCGCGGCGCTTCCCGCCGGGTGGGTCGAGGTCGATCAGCGCATGGTCTTCCTCACCGTTCAGCTTTCGACGGTTGAATCGAGCCTCGCGGCGACGAATAAGTCGCTTAAGACCCACGGGTACCAGCAGGCCGCCCGACAGGCCGACGCCGATAAGGCGGCCAAGGCAAACGAGCGGATGGACCGAAACGGCGGCGGGCCCGTTCCATGGCAGGATTTCTATGGGCAAACGGCCGAGAAATTCTTCTATCACCCGACCGACGCCAATACTTTGCACCTCAATCCCGATGCCGTCGCGCAACGGCCTCCGCAATTCGACTACATCTATCGCGCCAACGCCGATCGGGCCCAAGCCGCGGCGGATGACGTCCAGAAAATTGGCGACAAGATCGAGAACCTCCTCGCCTATCAACGGCAGCTCGAGACCGAACAAAGTGGCCTGTGGGGCAAGATCGCCTTCCGCGGTGATTCGAGCCTGAACATTGGCGCACGCCCGCTCTATCGGTCGGACCTGGTGCCGACGGCGTCAGATGATGAGAGCCGGCAGCACGCCCAAGCGGCCAAAGCCGCGGTCGCCTTCATGTCGGCGATTGACCGGGAGCTGACCGACGTTCAGACGAACCTCTCGACCGACCCGGCGCATACTTTCGAGCAGCTTCACACAGCGACCGCCGCTGCACGGGCCGATCTGAACAGCAAACTCCTGGCGTTGCCGGCACTCGGCGCAAGCCTCAGCGATCCGCGAACCCCGGCGGGGAGGTTCGACCGTGCCGTCAAGCGAATGGACGATTCGGCACAAAACATCGCGGACGCAGTCCACCTGGCCGCCGACTGCGACACGAGACAGGACCAGGCCGGCAAGAACGTCTATCGCGGTCAATTGCAGCAGATGATCTTCGATTATGCCTCGGCGTTCGTTACCGCCGATCAGGCGCTGACGGACGTCGCCGCCGGGTGGAAGCTTAAACAGGTGGGCGTGCTGCGGCCTGCTCCAACGACCGGGCCGGCCGGTGCCGAGGACGTCATGGCCCAGCTCGACACGGCCAAGAGCGAAACAGCAAGAGTTGTGACTGCAGCGCGCCGAGCCGTCGCAAAGATGCTGGATGCACGCCTCGACGCCGCCGCCGATGCTGGTGATCTGGCGCTGGTGCAATCGCTGGCGGCAGCGCGAGTCTCGGTGGTTCGCACTGGCGCCCTTCCCGAAGACATCAAGGACAAATACCTGCTGGATGCGCAAAAAGAGGCGCAAGAGCAGATCGCCGCCGCCAACGACGCGCTGGCCGGCAAGTACCGCGCCGCCGTCGCCAGCCTGACCCGGGCACGCAAGTTCAATGATGCCCAGGCGGTGCAGGATGATCTCAACGCGTTCCTCCGGGACAGTAAGGCCGGCGCAATCGTGAGCACCTCGAACGGCGCGCCTGGTCCTGCGGCGACTGTCGCATCTTCGGGCACGGAACCTGTCGTCGCCCCGCGCGACACGGTCCAACTGCCGGCGAAACCGACTCCATTCACACGCACGGCGCCGTCAGGTTGGCAATTCGACAATCAGATTGAGGTTCGCCCGACCGGCATTCTGCTTGCCGGCGGTCGCTTCGTCCGCTCGACGCAAGCCGACTTTCTGAATCGTGATTTCACCCTGGACCTCTGGGTGACCATCGATCCGAAGGACCCCGAGGCCTGCATCGGTGTCGGATCAGGGCAAAACGGCATCCATCAAACGCCGGTGAATTCCATCTACATGGTCGTTCAGCCCAGCGGGCAAATCGACATGGCCACACGCGAGGGATACGGTAATTCAGGAATAGGCAAGGAGCAGGATCCCGGCGAATACATCTTGCGCCTGGAGAAACGGGGCCTCAGCGTCACCTATTCCATTGGGGTGGAAAACAAGGACGGCCAATTCGAGCCGGACGTCACTCAGACGTTTTCCGACATAACCAAAACCCCCGCCGACTTCACCGACCGGAACATGCACATTTTCTTCGGTGGCGGTTTTTATCGCCAGATGCGGTTTGCCGCCTCGGCGCCGCACGCGCAGCAGGCGGGGTCGGCGGCAACGCCGCTTCCCGATGCCGTACAGACTGTAACCCTGTCCGCCGTGTTGCCTGCGTATCTCGAAAGTTCGAGCACGTACAGCGCGACCAAAGACGGCGTGCTCGTTCCCGGCGGCGGCTACATCCGTACCCGCAAGGGCGACTTCCTCGAGCGGGATTTTGTCTTTGATGTCTGGTTGGCGAAATACGACAAGATGGAGACGGCCCAGATCGGCGTGGGCTCGGGGCTGAGCGATCTAAGCAATTCAGTGTTCCTGATCGTCGAACGCCGCAAGGTCTACACCAGCATTCGCCGCGATAAGGCGAAGTCCATCGAAGACCCCGGCGACTACATCGCGCGACTCGAAAAGAAGGGAACGAGCGTGACGTTCTCGCTCGGCGCCGAAAAGGACGGCGCCTTTACAGCCGACTTTACCGAAACCATCCCGGATATCGCAAAAACGGCGGGATTCACAAACAGAAACATGCACATCTTCTTCGGCAGCAGCCGCTACAAGAAACTGCGATTTTCAGCTTCGCCGGCGAAATGAAGTCGCGGGGATAGAACCTTCGAACACCCGACTGGCCGTCTACCTTCACCCACATCCCAGGCTTCAGGAGGGCGATCCATGAACGAGACGAATGAGATAAAGGATCTCCCAACAAATGCGCTCTCGACTTCCGGGCAAAGTGCCCCTGGACCCAAGGAGCACGGCGGTGGCGTCGAGAAGGGACTTGAGGCTTGGCTGCTACACAACGAGAAAGCGTATCGTCGTACGCTTATATCGATGGCAGTCGTGCGGGCGGTATTTGTCTGTTTGTTGTCTGCGATCGCCGTTTGGGTCGCTTTTGTGCATGAACGCGCCGGAAATGATCCGGGGCACGCTAGCCCCGCCGTGGTTCTAGCCGCGTGTGCGCTGGACGTGATCGTGTGCTTTTACTTCGCTGCTGAGCTCCATGATTATTTGACTCGCCAGCGGCACCTGAACCAGACGCTGAGGCCGGAAGCTTCGAAGCCGGATGAACGGAGGGACTGATGGGCGATACGCCGGAAGACCCTAAGGGTGGTCTCGCCAAAACCTTGCGGTCGCTGGGATTCGGCGCCGCGGTAGGAGGCGCGGTCGCACTGCTTGCGAGCTCGTACATTGGAGCTCACCTCCCAAAGGGTTTCACTCTGACGCCGCTTGAAGTCGTCGCGATCGGCAGCGCGCTCGGCGGTGGGCTCAGTAGGCAAATCAGCAGGTTCGCCGAGAGTAAGCTCGTCGGAAAGGTCGGTGGCCAGGCCGAGCTTTACTACACAGGCCTATGCGTTCTCGCCGCTTGGCGTTTCGCCAGTTCCGAACAACGAGCCATCCTCTTGAAGACTTGGCAGGTTAAATACTTAAGAGCGTTCTTCGAGGACAGTATCACGAGCGCGAACCTTGAAGCGGAAGAGGCCAAGATTCTTAACCCCATAACCGACGCCGAGCGCGACGCGAATACCCGAATCGCGATCGCCCAAGCACGCGCGAAGGAGGAGACGGCGCGCGCGGAGGAGCGGGAACAGATCCGGCGTCAAACGGAGGCCGATGCGGCGGCCGCTAAGGCGCGTGCCGACACGGAGGTGGAGGCGCGGCGCGAGGCAGAGGCCAAAGTCGCGACCGCAAAAGCACGTACCGAGGAGCGGGAGCAGCTCCGGCGCCTTGCGGAGGAAGACGCGGCGGCGGCAAATGCGCGTGCGGACGAACAGGTTCAGGTCCGACGGGAGGCGGAGGAGAAACTCGAGGCCGCTAGGGCGCGCGCGGACGCGGAGGTGGAGTCGCGGCGCGAGGCGGCGGAGAAGCTTGCGGCCGCGACGGCGCGTGCCGACGCGAAGGCGGAGTCGCGGCGCGAGGCGGCGGAGAAGCTTGCGGCCGCTAGGGCGCGGGCGGACGCGGAGGCGGAGGTGCGGCGCGAGGCGGAGGAGAAGCTTGCGGTCGCTAGGGCGCGGGCGGACGCGGAGGCGGAGGTGCGGCGCGAGGCGGAGGAGAAGCTTGCGGCGGCAAGGGCGCGTGCTGACGCAGAGGCGGAGGCGCGGCGCGAGGTGGCGGGGCGGGCGCCTCCGCCCGCGCAGCAGGAACTTAAAAGACGTGAAAGTGAGGGTGATATGGCGGCGGCAATGTGAGGCCAGACAAACCGTGAGTGTCGCTACCCGCATCATCCCCGATTTGGCAGTGCGGTACCGAAATCACGTCTTCTTCGCCGGCCCGACCAGGTTGGCGTCGCGGGCTAACCGCCATTTTCCTTCGGCGCTTTTGCGGTAGATGCCCAGGGTGTAGCCGCTGAGCGCACGCGGTTCGGCGCCGGGTAAGGTGATGGTGACGTTGAGATGATTGCGGGCCCAGGCCCAGTCGCCATGGACCTGGACTTCCAGTACCTCGGCGGTGCCGGTGACGGCGCAGTTGGGCGTGGCGGCGAAGGCTTCTTTGCCGAAGGGCGCGCCGCAGGGACCATGAAGATGACGTCGTCGGTCATGAGCGTCAGTACCGTCGCGGCGTCGCCGGCTTTGCTGGCGGACATCCAGAGGTCTACCAAATCACGGATAGCTTTTTCATCATCGCTCATCGATGTCTCCCGAATCAGTTTTGCCCCGAATCAGTTTCCCTGATGCGGACGCACGGCCGACGAAGCAGGACGAATCCGGCCATGACGAGCAGGGCGGCAGATGAGGGCTCGGGAACCGAGTAAGTGACCAGGACCGATGGCGGGGTGAAGTCGGTCAACTCGACCGAACCGAAGCTGGTGTTGGTATCGCTCGAACTGGATGTAAACCGAAGCCCGAGGTCCTTCGAACCGCCGAGGAGAGATTGAACCTCGGCATCGGCGGCAGAATTGAGCGGGATTGAATGCGGACCCAGGCCCATCGCGACAGATGCATAAGAGCCGAGTTGTGTTGCCGATGCTGTCGCATCTGCGGGGACGATGGCTCCGCTGCGCCCATAGCCATAAACCGATACCAGGCCGTTCGCATTTGCATAAGAGCTCTCGTCGAAGCTGAACAGAAGTGAACTAACCGTCGCGTTCGGAGGGATCGAGCTCAGACTGAAATCCACTATTGCTTGGGTGCCGCTGAAGACGTTGATAACCAGGCCATAAGTACCCGGCGGGAAACTATCGACGGTGGCCCCGGTGATGTTTGCATCCCTCGCTCCCGAAAGTGTAATCACCGTGACACTTCAGCCGCGTGCAGCAGCTTTCGCTGGCAACGGGGGTAATTTCCCTGTTTGAAGCATCTCCCGCAAGGCGGCGACGATTGTTGTGGTGGGATCGTGGCCTCGCAGCTTCAGG